>Ga0272443_10000108_pt1 | contig 159534 bp, 132 predicted proteins | sample SSMAcet12_FD_193581 | JGI IMG/M metagenome (GOLD analysis project Ga0272443, IMG submission 193581) | Marine sediment archaeal communities from Little Sippewissett salt marsh, Falmouth, MA, United States - SSM-Acet-12 | ecosystem: Environmental > Aquatic > Marine > Wetlands > Sediment ... | reverse complement strand
AAACTTAATTCTAACCCCATCGGTAACATGTGTGTAGGATGAATCCCACACTTCTGCGGTTAAATCCGATTGGCTTGTTCCGTCAGCGGTAAGCTGCGCTGGAGAAGCGTTCAATTGAATAAACCTGGGAACCGTACTGGTAAAAAGTACCTGAGTGTAATTCCATGCTGATCCACATGTGGCTTCAACTCTGGCATAACCGGAAGTTACAGAACTGGTAATCACTGTAGTTGCCTGACCCAAAGTATCGGTTGTGGATGTGACCGGGTAAACCGAGCCAATATCCGTGATGAAATCTACTGTATATCCGGAACCGACTGGATTCATGTTTTCATCGTAAATCGTGGCGGTGATAAGCGTTGTATCCTCGCCGTCGGCAAGAATTGATGGACGCGCCGGTTCAAGCATTATTGTCATGGGAGCGCCAGCGGTGAAATTAACATTAACTGTATCGGCAATAGTGCCCGTAGTGCCTATATCTGCGCTCGCGGTGCACTCATATCTTCCCGCTGTAGTAGAACTACGCAATTTGACCATAGCATAACCGCTATTGGTGTAAGCCGTTATCGAACTATTTGGCCTGAATCGTGGATCGGCGGATCCTGGTTTTCTAATCGCATCGATAGCTTTATATTTACTTCTGCGAGATTTGATAGTTGTCGATGAGCTGGAAGTTTTCACTCCGGCAATCGGAACCAGAGTACCCGATTCTGATGTGAAAAGAATCTCCGTTCCATCCGGGGCGATAGTACCGGTTCCACCGATAGTTACATAAGCCGATAAAGTCAACTCGCTGGCTCCATCAGCCTCGATACTGGTTGGTTCGGCGCGAAGATCGATCATGCTGACTTCAGGAATAGCCAGAACCTGAATGGTAGCTGTATCGGCAACCGTATCTGAAATCCCATAAACTTTAGCTTCGACCTTAATTTCTCTGGGTGTTGTGGATGGTGAAATAAAGTGGGCTTCCACATTACCTTCGGCATCGCTGATAGGATTGTTTTCCTCGATATTCAAATCCAGATCACCCAGATCACCTTCTACAAAAGAGAGATAAACCTGATGGCCCTCAAGACCAATATGTGCTTCATTTCTCACTGAAGCTACCAGATCGACTCTGCTACTTCCGTCAGCGTAAATAGTGTCTGGGTTTGCACTCAAAGTTATATATGTTGGATCCTGATAATTGGGCGATAAAATGGTAATATTGTGGATCCTGCGCGTGGTATCCTTTTGATCACGGGAGTAAGTCAACGCAGTTATTGTGATTGAATTATAAACCGAATCAGCGAGTGTGGTGTGAAGCACGGTCGAAGCGATACCGTCGTCGCCGGTTTCCGCAGTGTGATTGTCAAGATCGCCAACATCGACTTCGAACTCCACGCTGACGTCTGCCTTGGGAATTCCCGATGTATCCCCTACAACCAATGCATACACATTAGTCCATTGCCCCGCTACGATCATGGAGTAATCTGTCCATAAAGAATCCAGAGTGTAGGCTTCGCTGTCGCGATCTCTTCCAAAACCAGGGCTTCCACTTTCACCACAACCTGTCATAATAGAGATTAAAATAATTATCGATAAAATTATCGAGATATGAATATGACGGTGACCATAAATTTTACTCATTTCAGGTCTCCTTTAGATAAACCTAAATTTGCAACTCACTATGTGTCTTATAATTATACTAAATCTCTTGAAGTAATTTGTCAAGAGCTATCTTCAAATTTATCCTTATATACAAATTATAATTATATAGAGCGAGATTAATATAATATACGCAGAATAATCGAAAAACGCTCCATTATCTTCTGATATTATACGTATGCCATACCGCGGTTTCAACTTTTTTGGCGTGTTTAACTGCGGGTTTGAAAGAGAAAAGTGATGGAAAAAGTGTTTGATTTATAAGATTAAAATACTAATCTAAGGGTGTCGCGGAATATTCCTCTCGCGCCAAATCCTTCTTTAAAACGGGCCAGACCGAAATTAGGTTCCATATCAAGAGTATATGTTCCAAAATCAAACCATTCGAATCCGCGATCTATTGCCCATTGGAAAATTTTCCAGAAAAGTAGATTCAACGGACGATAGGTCTGAGCCGATTGCTTATGGCTGATATAAAAAGCCAGTAGAGCTTTATCAGTGATTTGCCATACGGATACACCTGCAACTTCTTCACCGTCCAGTGTAGCATTAAATTGATGGACTTTCTCTGGAAATCTCTTTTTAAGATCGAGTAGCTCTTCTAGAGTGTGAGTGGGAGTAACATTATGTCTGGCACCTAGATTGGATTCTAAAATGCGATAAAAAGCAGGAATGTCCCCATCCATATCGATTTCCACACCCTTTTTGATAGCCTTTCTGGTGGAAGTCCGCGCTTCGGCACGAAAATTTGCAAAACAAGTGTCCTTATCTGAGGGCAGCTTTAAAACTGCGGTCAATTCTCGTTTTACAAATTTTCCTCCCAGACGGCAAGCTGCGAAATCTGTATGTGCTTCGGGTAGTCTGTGATAAACAATTGGCACTCTGGTGAATTCAATACCTTCGTATTCGTGGTCTTTAGCCCATTTAATCCACATTTCGACCATTCGATAGGCCTTTTTAACTCCGGTATCCATTGCGCAGGCAAAACCTCCAAAACTTGCTCCCGGATGACTGGATAAGATTTTTTTACCGTCGCGCATTTTAGCAGCAGCCGGAAGAATCCCGGTCCAACGGTTGCGATGTTCAAATATCAGATGATGATTCTCGAAACGTTCCGGGGGGTGATAATCGAGAAATTGTTGTGTGTGAAAGAGTGTTCCATTGTTACTCTTTTCCACAAAATCTTCCCATTCATCTCTAAACTTATCTTGATATTCGATTATCTTCATTATTGATCACCTCTAATAAGAGCAAATTTTCCTTTGGCAATTCCCGCGCTGGAAGGCGCCACAACCAGATAAATGCCACTTGCCACAGGTTCACCAGAATCGTTGCGACCATTCCAAAGAGCATCCGCAGAAATTCCTCGATCAGAAATATTGATTGTGCGAACTAAAACACCATCCGAAGAGTAGATATAAACATCAGCATCCGGGGGAACTCCCGAGATTTTTAGATTCCTGTCGGCTATCCCATTCCAGACAAACGGATTGGGAGCGAAAGACAAATCACTAATTCCCGCATCAGGATTGGAAAATCCCGGGTGAAAAACACTGATAGCACCTTCCCCGCAGAACCAGACATCTCCATTAATAGGATTAACTCCCACCGAATAGAGAATTTCATTGGCAAGATCGGTTCTTTCAACGGCGGAAGTTCCGCTGCTATATCTGGATTTAATTGCATGCCATGAGCTATCCGAGCTTCGGAACATTGCCGCGCCATCGTTGGTGGTAACCCATAAGTTGTTCCAATTATCCACAGCTATATCCGAAGCCGATGTGGAGACATTCGAAGGCAAATCCTGTGCGATAACCAATCCCAGATCGGGATCGATAACCGCAACTCCGCCGTCGGTGGCGATCCATCCGTTACCCGATGTATCCACGGCAACCTGATTTGCCTGCGAGCTGGGGAGTTGGCTCGAATAGGTATAAACATAGTCATCCGAAGTATCGTAAATATCATAGCCAAAATTAATAATGCTTACTCCGTTATCCTGATCTACAAGCCAAAGGCTGTTAGAACTGTAATCGATTCCATGAATATTGTTGGTTGGAATAGTCGATGTTCCAGAATAGTAAAGAATATCCGGGGAAGTAAAATCTGGATAGACCGACATCCCCGCCGCGGAGATTGCATTTGTGGCATTAAAGTTCGTTACCCATAGCATATCGTGGATTTCATCGTAAATCAATGCTCGAGAAACTACCTGAGTAGCTCCACCTTCGAGAGTTCCTCGTAAAAAACTGTTCGTCTGATTAAATACTTCCCATTCGCCATCTGCCGATAGCTTGAAAACACCATTGCCGTTTGTGCCAATCCAAACATTGTCAGAGCCATCGACGGTAACCGTATAAGCGCTTCCAATTCCGAGTCGAATAATTTCTTTCACAGAATCGGTCGATTCAATCGTGTTATAATTATAATTCTCCCAGATTCCATCTTTATATCTACATAGGCCACGCCAGCTTGCGACAACCCACACAGAACCATCCGATGAGAACGAGATATCGCTAAAACCGTTTCCCGATGGAGAATTTGGATTAACAGGTCTCACCGTGTCACCTACCAATGGGCCATATCCAATTTCAAGTGCAACGTAAAGCGTGTCGTTCAATATTGTTCCACCGTGTGCAGAGAAATGATCTTGAACGAATACCCTATTAAAATTATCGAACCAAATATACAAAAATAGCCCGGAATGTCCGTGGGCATACAGAAAATTATCGTAATAGAAAAAACCGTCGATCTCACGGTCATTCATATAATCGTCGTGTACTGTATCGATAATCTCGCCATCGGTCCAGAAGACAGAAGGTTCACCAGAAGCGGCTTGCATTGAAAACCATACGCCACCAGAATCTGCCATAATTGCTGTAACCTCTCGATTAGTAGCAATTGTATCCCAATTGTCTGGGATAAAAAGCGCGCGATCCAATTTAGAATAAGCAATACCCGATTCGCATCCAGCCCAGATCAATGAATCGTCTGAAGTGATACAATTTACAGCGATGTTTCTATCGAAACCACCTAATTTTGTATAATTCTCCGCAATTTCCAGAGCTTCGTTTCCATCAAGAGGATTCAATTTGCTTATACCCTGTGAAGTTGCCACATAGAGCTTTTCCCTGACGGAGATCAAATCGTAGCAATTGATATTATCGTTGATAAGCCCCGAATATGTAAGCCATTCGTCACTATCTAATCTGCCCAAAGCACCATTCTTTGCCGCATAGAATAAAACACTGTCGTTAATTGCCAGTCCGACTATATCCAATCCGCCAAGACCGTTAAGATTAGTGTTAATCTCCGGTTCATCTTCGCCCGGATTATGAACCACGATTCCGCCACTTGTACCCACAAAAACTCTATCGTCAAAAGCCTGAATGCAATTACTATACGAGCAGTCAGAGTGAGTTTCCCAGGTGCCTGCAAATTGAGCGTAAGCAACGGGAAGGGCAAAAATTAAGATGATAAGATAACGCAATCTCATACTTTAAATAAGAAATTAACCAGCATAATCAATAGCGGAGATGCAATAAGGCTGCCAAAACCCATCCATTGGCCGTGGCGAGTGAAAAAAGTAGTTGTAGTCCGGGGAATGACATAGCCTATTAAACAGCCTTTTGTGTTCAAGTCGAGTGACCTAAATATCCTGCCTTTACAATCAGCGAAAAGACTAATTCCAGTCTGAGCAGCTCTAGCCACGAACATACGGTTTTCAACTGCTCTAAATCTGGTAAAATTGGCGTGTTGATATGGTCCCGGAGTTGTACCAAACCACGAATCGTTTGTGATATTGCATATAAACGTAGCTCCATTCAATGCAAATTTTCTGCACAAATTGCCAAAAAGGATCTCAAAACAGATGGCCACGGAGAAATCGCCTTTTTCGAAATCGAAGACCGTGTATTCCTCACCCATAGCAAAATGGCTACCCCCGAGTTCGAGTTTTCTAAGAACTGGAATTTGATCCTGAAAAGGGACATGTTCACTCATGGGCACCAGACGAATCTTGTTATAGGTCTGATCGAAGCCTTCAGCAGAAACCAGAATTGCCGAGTTATAATAATGGGAATGCCTGCACTCCGGGTTGTAATCCAAAGTTCCTGTCAATATCTTAGCGCCGGATTTTGCCGAAGCATCCTCGAGTTGATAGATTATCGAAGGGTGATTTCGGTGATAATATGCTGTAGCACTCTCGGGTAGAACAACCAGATCGACCTTCTCGTCCATAGAATCGATCATAGAGATATACAAAGGGATATTCTTGCGTTTGAATTCTCTTTCCCATTTCATCTCGCTGCCGATATTACTCTGCATCAAGGCAATATCGATTCTATCACCTTCCGGGATTTGCTTAAGAGATATATATCCATAAATCATCGGTGCCAGAACTAACGCAATCAACAGAATGATTGGAATCCATCGACGTCTCTTTATCCAAAGAATAGCCAATATCAGGACATTCAAGCAGACAATCCAGAAACTAATTCCGTGATGACCCACTATATCGGCTATTTGAATTAAAACATTATAAGGCCCCTGTGTGTAGCCAATATCCATCCAGGAAAATCCCAATTGGCCATATCCTCGTACATACTCGATTGCAGTCCAGATAATTGGTGTTAGTCCCAAGGCCACAATCCAATTCCTTCGATATATAAATACGAAAATCACTCCAAAAAGCGCATTATACAGCGATAGAATAAATACAGCTCCAAGCATACCGGCAAAAGTGGGGAGTGCAATCCAGTAAAGGGAGAGTAAATTCGAAATGAATCCCCAGAGATATCCGAGGAGAAAAGCGGAGCGATAACTCTTATCCCTCAGTGAGATTAATAACGGAACCAGGCAGAAATAGGCCAGAAAACTTGTTATAAAAGGGGGTTGAGAAGCCGAGAATAGAACTCCACCAGATAAAGCAAAAACTATATCCCCGGTTTTCAGTGGTTTGGTTGAATCCCAATTCAACTTGCACTCTCCACTATTACTTCTTTGGTGCCTTCTTCAATTTTTCCACATTCCACAGCTCTAACACCGGATTGTGTTAGGATTTCAATCGCTTCGTCTTTATTCTCACATTTAACGACAACCAGATATCCCGCACCCATATTGAAAACCTCATACATCTCTGAGATAGGAATGTCACCGGTTTTTCGTATCAATTCGAAAATTGGAGGAACCTCGATATTCGATATATCGATAATTGCGCGACAGTTATCGGGTAGGATTCTCACTAGATTGCCGGGTATTCCTCCACCGGTTATATGAGCCATTCCCTCAATAGCGATATGCTTATCCATTAGTTCACGAATATTTTTATAAAAACATGGATGGATTGCCAAAAGTGCATCACCAAGAGAGTTACCCTCGAGCATGTCAGGTTTATCGTTAAGACTGAACTCACCTGAATCGAGAAGGACTTTTCTGGCCAGAGAATATCCGTTGGTTTGAAGTCCGTTAGTATTCAGAGCGATAATTACATCCCCTGGTTGAATACTCGATCCGTCCACAATGTCTTCCTCATCGATTGTTCCCAGAATGAACCCCACCAGGTCGAAATCGCCGGAGCCATAGATCCCGGGCATCTGAGCGGTCTCGCCTCCAATAAGAGCGACACCGTTTTCACTGCAGGCGATAGATAGACCTTCGACTATTCGGGTAACCTGCTCAGGTTCCAGATCGAAATATCCTATATAATCCAGAAAGAAAAGTGGTCTGGTGCCCATAGTCAATAGATCGTTAATGCAATGATTCACCAGATCCTGTCCGACAGTATTATATATTCCTAAACTCGCGGCAATTTTCAGCTTGGTTCCAACTCCATCTGCCGAAGCGATCAGTAGCTTATTTGAATCGGCGGGGAATCTATACACCCCACCAAAAGCACCGATATCTTTCATTACCTGCTCGGTGAATGTGCCTTTAGCCAGACCTGCGATTTTCTTTGTAACTTCCTCAGCCGAGTTTAAATCTACACCGGCCTTTTTATAACTTTCGCTCATGTTCCTTCCAGACGTACACCATTGATTACCAGTTCGAATTTGGCTTCAAGAAATTCTGCTGCTGTTTTACAGATTTTCATCCTATCGAGAAAAATTTCAAAGTATTCCATAACGCTTGCCTGAGTTGGATCGATTAGAATATCGATACCGATAACTTTACCCTCTTCTTTGACATACAGGTCACTATGTTTGGCCGCGAAATTTACTTTATCGTGAATATCTCCGATAATATCTCCCGAAGCTCTCACGCGGGTTTCATGAACATCGGATTTGTCTCCTAATACCAAAGCAGCACAAATATCTGAAACGATATCTCCTTCGCCTTCATTATGATTTCCGATCGCTCCGATTATACGATGAACTTCATGAAAAGGCATTCCGATTTTCATGAGAAGCGGTTTGGCCAGAACAGCACCGAACATCCCGTGGTGCATTCTGTTAACTGCATTTCCGATATCATGGAGATAGGCGGCTATTTCGGCAAGTTCGCAGGTTCTTTCGTCTTTGCCCAATTTAACAAGTAGTTTATGGGCACGCTGTGAAACCAGTTCCAAATGCCTTTTACCGTGTTCAGTATATCCGATGCGTTCCAGGTTGTTGTCAGCCGTTTTTATAAGATCGATAATCTCCGGATCTCTTTTTATGTTTTCTAATGTAATTTTTGCCATATTACCTCAATTAATTAAATGCCAAAATAAATAGGCTCCCCATAATTGTCAAGTTTGAACGATTAAATTTCAAATAAAAAAGGGCAGTATAGTACTGCCCTATTCTGAATTGTTTGTATGGAGTTTTATTCTTTAGTTTTAGCGTTTTCTGGCTCTTCGAATTCTTCTTCGTCATTGTGTTTCGGTTCTACTGCTTTAAAATCAAGCACATCCTTCTTTTTATCCACATAAACCTGAATTATTGAATCCCATGGAACTTCTCCGGCCACAAGTTTTGCAGAAAGCGGATCTTCGATGAATTTCTGAATTGCTTTTTTCAAAGGTCTTGCTCCCAGATTGGGATCGAATCCTTTCTGGGCAAGGAACTTTCTGCTTTCCTTATCCAAAGAAACATAAAGATCCTTATGTTTAATTCGACTATTGACTTCATCGATTTCAAGATCCACGATTTTCTCGATACTCTCTATAGACAACGGTTTGAAAACTACCGTATGGTCTATACGATTTAATAACTCGGGACGCATCGCTTTCTTGAGTGCTCTCAGCATATCCCTTTTGATATTATCGAAATCGGGTTCATTTTCGTTTGCATCGAAACCGAGTTGACTCGAAATTATATGTTTGGTACCGATATTCGAAGTCATAATTACAATAGTGTTTTTGAAATTGACTCTGCGACCATAGCTATCGGTTAAAATTCCATCTTCCAATACCTGAAGAAGAATGCCGAACACCTCGGGATGTGCTTTTTCGATTTCATCGAAAAGAACCACTGAATATGGATGTCTACGGACTCTTTCGGTTATTGTTCCACCTTCATCATAACCCACATAACCTGGAGGAGCGCCCAGAAGCTTGCTTACGGAAAACTTCTCCATATATTCTGACATATCCACTCTAATCAAAGCATTTTCCGAACCGAAAAGGAATTCTGTTAACACTCGCGCCGCATGAGTTTTGCCAACACCACTGGGGCCCATAAACAAGAAACTTCCCACCGGACGATTTGGATTACCCAATCCAGCTCTACTTCTTCTAATTGCTGCGGAGATTACTTCTATCGCTTCATCCTGTCCGATTAATTCGCGCTTGAGTACGTCTTCCATATCCAACAATCGCTTGCTATCTTCTTTACTGATTTCCGAAATTGGAATTCCGGTAGTTTTACTGGCAACTTTTCCAATATCATCCACAGTTACTTTCGGACGATTTTCCTCTCGGGCTTTATGCCATTTGTCTTCTTCCTTCTGAAGCTTGGAAATAGATGATCTTACATCGTCGCGTAGTTTAGCGGCTCTTTCGAATTCCTGACTGGCAATTGCCGCCTCTTTGGCTCGCTCCAGATCGGCGATTTCCAGTTCTAATTCTATCAAATACGCAGGTTTCACATAACCCGCCAGATTGACCATAGCTCCAGCTTCATCAACAAGATCGATGGCCTTGTCCGGCTGATATCTTCCCTGAATAAAGCGGTCGGAATATCTAACTGCTGCATCCAAAGCTTCCGGAGTAATAATTACTTTGTGATGATCCTCGTAACGCTTTTTTAGTCCTTTGAGAATCTGAATAGTCTGTTCCGGAGTTGGTGGATCGACATTAATAGGCTGGAATCTACGTTCTAATGCGCCGTCTTTTTCAATATGTTTGCGATATTCTTCAAGAGTGGTCGCACCAATACATTGAATCTCACCATTGGCTAACATCGGTTTGAGAATATTGGAAGCATCCAGTGCGCCTTCAGCGCCACCGGCCCCTACGATTGTGTGCATTTCATCGATAAAGAGAATGGTCTCTTTATCGCCAGCGATTTCATCAAGAACAGCTTTAATCCGCTCCTCAAATTGGCCACGATATTTAGTTCCAGCAACTAAACCTGTAAGGTCGAGGCTAACCAGTCTTTTATTCTGAAGAAGATATGGAACCTCTTTTTTCACTATAGCCTGAGCGAGTCCTTCCACAATAGCGGTTTTGCCTACTCCGGGTTCGCCGATTAGCACCGTATTATTCTTTTTTCTTCGTGATAAGATCTGGGCAAGTCTTTCAATCTCTCTCTCTCGCCCGATTACTGGATCTAATCTTTTCTGAGCGGCATATTCGGTAATATCTCTTCCAAAATTATCCAACGAAGGAGTCTTTGCTGGGGAGAATTTTCGTTGTTTCTTTTTATTTGACGAATTACTATCTGAATTCGGTTTCTTTGAGATCAGATTAAGGGCTTCTGCGTAAGTTAAATCATACATTAGAAGTACCTGGGCAGCCAACGATTTTCCCTCTTTGATCATAGCCAGCAGCAAGTGTTCGGTGCCGATATGATTAGAGTTCAATGATTTGGCTTCCACAGCTGATTGTTCGATAGCCTTATTAGCTCTGGCGGTCATTATTATATGACCGAGAAAATAAGTCGCATCGCCGGCATCGAGCATATCTTCTATAGTTCGCCTGACATCGGCGGGATTAATTTGGCCAGTTTTGAGAATCTCGATAGCAGCACCGCTGTCATCGCGAATAATCCCAAGTAAAAGATGCTCTGTACCTATATATGAATGACCTAATCTGGCAGCTTCTTCGCGAGCAAATTGAAGAACCCTTTTAAATCTGTCTGAGTACATCCCATTCATGGGCATTTTAATGACCTCCAATTAACAGGGTTCGAGTTTATCATTAAACAACTTCCAGCTAATAATATGTATATGTAAACCATATGTCAAGAAACGAAAAATTATATTTATTCTTTCAAAGTAATATGTAATTTGTGCTTGCTCTTACACAGAAAAAATCTAATATTAACAAAATATAAATGCACTTAAATAAAAAAGGGGTTATTATGAGCGGACATTCAAAATGGAATTCTATCAAACATAAGAAAGCAAAAGAGGATGCAGCGCGCGGAAAACTTTTTACCAAGTTAATCAAAGAGATTACTGTTGCTGCGCGTCACGGAGGCGGTGATGTTGACAGCAACCCGAGATTGAGAACCGCAATAGATTCGGCCAAAGCGGCCAATATGCCCAAGTCAAATATAGAAAATGCAATTAAAAAGGGCACAGGAGAATTGCCGGGAGTGTCTTACGAAGAAGCCAACTATGAAGGCTATGGACCCGGTGGTGTTGCTTTACTAATCGAAACACTCACAGACAATAAGAATCGTACTGTTGCCGAAGTTAGATATATTCTGGAAAAGCACGACGGCAATCTGGGAGAAACAGGTTGTGTTGGATGGATGTTCGATAGAGTGGGCATTATAAGGATTTCGAAAGATAAAATCACCGAAGATGATGTCTTTGAAAAGGCTATCGAAGCTGGTGCTGAGGATGTTCAGGATGGCGGCGATATGTGGGAGATAGTTACCGACCAATCTGGCCTGGAAGAGGTCAAACAGGCATTGGTTGAAGCTGAGTTATCCATTGACGATGCAGAGAGAACAGCAGTTCCACAGTCTTTTGTACATGTGGAAGGTAGAGATGCTGAAAAACTATTGAAGATAATGGATAAATTGGAAGATCACGACGATGTTCAGAATGTCTATTCCAATTTCGATATCGATGACGAGGTAATCGAAGAATATCAGGAAAATAATTAGTTTATGTCATCAGACAAACTTATAGCTATAGACGTCGATGGTACCCTTATCAACCATAAAACGACATTGTTGCCTGAGGTTGCCCAGAGAATTATCGAAATTAAAAATTCAGGAATCGATATAACTTTGGCCACTGGTAGAATGGCTTCTGCAGCGCTTACATATATTGAAGCTCTTGAAATAGATTTACCTGTTGTGGCTTTGAATGGCGTTTTTGTGGGATCTCCGATCGATGCAACAGAACCCATATACCATGAACCTGTTTCAAACTCCAGTTTGAATAGAATAATTGATGTAGTGGAAGATATTCCGGTTTCCACAGTTATCGCTATGGGTAATAAAGCACTTGGCAGAAATATCAACGATATTACCAAACCAGCGTTGGATAGTTGGATTGTAAATATCTCGCCCTACGATAGAAGAAATATCGATAAGCTGCAAAATGCTTCGATTATTCTCATAGCCGGCGATGAGAAGTCTACTCGTAATGCAAAAAAACGCCTTGAAAACTCGAATCTTGTAGATGTTGATATATTCTTTTTCCCTTCTATTCGCTATTTTCCCATGCACTATCTGGAAATAAGATCGCGTGGAACCAACAAGGGCAAAGGTTTGGCGATGTTAGCCGAAGAGTTGGGTTATAAAAGGGAGAATATTATCGCTATCGGCGACTATTTAAACGATATTTCCATGAGAGATACCGCCGGTTTTTTCGGAGCTCCGGCAAATGCGCATGAAGAAGTTGTCAAAATAGCCGATTATGTTAGTGAGTTCACTAACGATGAAACTGCGGTTGTAGATATTATCGAAAAAGCCTTGGGGCTAAATTGATTCGCGTTTTGGGAATTGATCCCGGTACTCGAACTATGGGTTGGGGTATAATCGAAGTGGAAGGACGTCAGGTTCGATGTGTCGATTCGGGAGTTTTTCGTTCGAGTGGAAAAGACCGAATAAAAAAGCTGGTCGATATTCATAATTATGTCAAAGAACTAATAAAAAAGTACTCACCGGAAGTTATCAGCGTGGAGAGTACATTCTTTGGCAAAAATGTTCAGAGTATGATAAAGCTTGGCGAAGCAAGATCCGCTGCTGTTTTGGCTGGTGCACTCTCAGAAATCGAAGTGGCAACTTTCGCTCCCAGAGAGATTAAAATGGCCGTAGTTGGCAACGGTAATGCTTCCAAAGAACAGGTAGCTTTTATGGCTCAGAGAATTTTGAATATCCAGAAGAAATGTCCATTGGATGAAACAGATGCCTTAGCTGCTGCGTATTGCTGGGCTCAGCGTGCATTGAGAGCGAGATAATTATGATAGAACAAATCACCGGGTTCATTGTGGAGAAAAAACCCAATAAACTTGTATTGGACGTTCACGGTATCGGTTTCGGAATAGATATTTCATCGTCAACTTACGACGATCTCGGCCTGAAAGGCGAAGAGATTACACTTTATACTCGATTGATCCATCGCGATGATGCTATGGAACTCTATGGTTTCTCCACTCTTTTTGAAAGAGATTTATTCGATTGCCTTTGCACCGCAAGCGGAATAGGCCCTAAGATGTCAGGGAGAATTCTCTCCGGGATGAAAGCGCAGGATATTGCTGTCGCCATCAGTTCAAGAGATTATAAGACTCTTACTACAATACAGGGATTGGGAAAAAAGCGAGCCGAACGTCTTTGCGTAGAATTGGAAAGCACCGTGAGTGATATGCCTATTCCAGAAGTTGGCAGCATGGAAAACAACGCAAAAGATGCTATGGATGCTTTAGTGGAACTCGGTTTTAATCGCTACGATGTTCAAAAAGCAGTGCGAAGTATTGTAAAAGAGGATAATTCTATATCCACAGAAGAGATTATCAGATTCGCGCTTGAGAATCTTAGAAAATAATAGTTTGAGATGGTAGTATGCCCGAATATTTAGAACCCACAAAACAATTTGAAGATAACGAAGTAGAAGAATTACTTCGCCCAAGAAATCTCGATGAGTTCGTTGGTCAACAATTGTTAAAAGAGAAACTTAGTATCTCTATTCAAGCTGCGAAAATGCGCGAGGAAGCTCTCGATCACGTGCTTTTCTATGGCCCTCCCGGATTAGGTAAAACCACTTTAGCTCATGTGATCAGCAATGAGATGGGAACAAATATTCGCGTTTCCGCCGGCCCATCGATAGAGAAACCGGGCGATTTAGCGGGAATACTCACAGGATTGGGTACTGGAGATATTCTTTTTCTCGATGAGATCCATCGCTTGTCCAGGGCTGTGGAAGAATACCTTTACGCAGCAATGGAAGATTTTGCGTTGGATATTATAATAGATAAAGGGCCAGCCGCCAGAACCCTCAGGTTGAATTTGCCCCAGTTTACTCTGGTAGGAGCTACTACCAGAGCGGGTTTGATTACCGCACCCTTACGCTCCAGATTTGGAGTTATCGAAAGATTGGATTACTATCCCAAAAAGGAACTCAAGGAGATAGTTGTACGAAGTGCCAGAATTCTAGATGTTTCAATCGATACTCACGGAGCAGAAGAGATAGCTTCACGAGGGAGAGGTACTCCTCGAATTGCAAACCGCCTGCTTCGTAGAGTTCGCGATTTTGCTCAGGTTAAAGGTGATGGTAATATAGATGAACCCACCGCCACGAGTGCTCTGGAACTTCTCCAAATAGATAAACTCGGCCTGGACGAGATGGATAGGCGCATTCTGGAAACAATCGCGAAGAAATTCTCTGGAGGTCCTGTCGGTTTGAGTACTATCGCCGCAGCAATAGGCGAGGATGAAGGCACTATCGAATCGGTTTACGAACCATATTTGATTCAACTCGGATTTATCGAACGTACTCCGCGGGGAAGAAAAACTACCGTGAGAGCCCTTAAACACCTCGATATACAAAACTCAAGCCAGGAGGGAGATTTGTTCCATGGGGATGATTGATAATCTGGCATTGACCAGAATCTATATTTCAGAACATCCGTTCTCAGGACCTCAGGATATTTATAAATTACTCTATCAAATCTATCTCGGTCCGGAACACCTTCTAGCGGATCCGGAAAAAGCACGCGAATCTCTATATCAAGAATTCGAGTCTATTGAGCCAGAATCCGGGAAAATCTTCCAGGTGATTAAAAAAGGCCAGGAGATAATCAGACTCAATCTTGCTCAGTATAAGGCAGCCGGCGGAAATATATCTCAGGTTTGGGATGCTCTTTTAGAAACTTCCCGGACATTCGAAAAGCGAATTGAAGAATTTAAAATGGAATGGGAGTATATCTCAGATTTTCTGCAATCTACCGGATATTGGGACGACGAAGAATTAGAGGTGCTTGATAAAGCTTCGGCCGAACATCCACCGGTGCCCATGCATCATTCAGCGCATTTTGTAAAGAAAGAAAATCCTCATTACCGAATTGTATCTATCAACGCGATAAAAAAGCTCGATGGCAAATTGGATAAAATGTTACGTCAGCAGATTAAAGATGAAGTCTATCGGATGCCCGATGTTCAACAGACTGCCCCAAAACATCCCTTCCAGATAGATAAAGTGGGCATATCCAAATTGATCTATCCAATTGTGGTTTTAGACAGGGAGAGCGAAAAGCAACATACTATAGCCGAGATTACCATGTCTATCGAACTTCCCGGCGAATGGCGCGGTACCCATATGAGCAGATTTCTAGAAATTCTAAATCAATACCGTGGCGAGATTACTTATGTTCAAATAGAAAGGATATTGAAAACGATGCAAGAGGTTTTCGATGCGGAAAGCGCACATATAACCCTTGCATTTCCATATTTTATAGAAAAATCAGCTCCTATATCCGGGGCGAAATCTATAATGAAATACGATGCTCGTTTCAATGGGATTCTCGATAATGATGATTTCAAATTCTGGGTAGGATTAACTCTTCCGGTTATGACTCTATGTCCGTGTAGTAAAGAAATATCAGAACGCGGGGCCCATAGTCAGAGGACATATATAGATATTGAGGTTCGCAGCCCGGAATTTGTCTGGCTGGAAGATTTAATCGAAATCGCTGAAAAGGCTGGAAGCGCAAGTATCTATGAACTTTTGAAAAGAGAAGATGAAAAATATATCTCAGATTTAGCATACGATAATCCCAAATTTGTGGAGGACGTTGTACGTCAAGTCTGCCGTGATCTGAGTAATCGAGAGGATATAGAAGATTTTAGGGTTAGAGCTTGCAGCGAAGAGTCCATTCATAATCACATGGCTTTTGCAGAAATAACTTCAAAAAAGAAATAAATCGAAGAATCGTAGTCCTTTTACGAAAAAAACCTTGCAACTTCTCGATATTATGTTAATTTAGTCCCTATTATATTTAGGGATGTTATAAGAAATAATTACGGAGAGAAATATGGCTCAATCAGCAGTATTAAGATTCCTCAGAAGACGTATGAAAGCGATTTTCTGGTTCACCGCAATAGTATTCATCAGTCTGGTCATTTTTGGTTGGGGAGCAAATATCACCAGCCGGGGTAACAAGACAGAGATGGATGCTAATCTGGCCGGAAAAGTCGATGAGTACGAGATAACATATCAAAACTATCAGCAAGCCATTCAGAATGAATTTGAGAAGGCTTATCAAGAAGGTTACGAAGTCAACGAAGTAGACCAGGAATTGATAAGAGATCGCAGCTTCAATTCTCTGGTTAACAGACATCTGGCCCAGGAGCAATTCAAATCGAAGAAAGTGGGTGAATTGACCGACGCTTTGGTTTACGAATCACTTAAACGCAATCCGCCGGATTTTGTTAAAGGCCTCGATGATTTTCAGCGTAACGGTCAGTTCGATATGCAGCTTTTTCAGCAGTTCCTTGGTAATCCCCAGGTTGATTGGTTGCCCGTGGAGATGTATATCCGTAATAATCTGCCCTATGATAACTTGCGTCAACTTATAAACTCCACAATTTTCGTTACAACTACTGAAGCTAAGTTGGCTTATATATATGACAATGAATCGATTCAGGCTTCGTTTATCAAAATTGACCCGTTTCAGATAACCGATGTTGCAGTGGATACTTCGCAGGAGAAGATCGAAGCTTATTATCAGGAACACAAAGACGAATATAAACGAGATGCTTTAGTGGTAATAAATTACGCCAAGATTCCTTTTATTCCGACTGTTGCGGATTCTCAGGAGACCAAAGCTCTTGCCGAGACCTTAATGGTTCGTCTGGATAGAGGAGAAACTTTCGAGGATTTAGCCTATTACAACTCCGACGATCCCACTACAAAAAATTCGGGTGGTGAATTAGGGTGGTTTGGCGAAGGACAGATGGTTCCAGAGTTCGAGGAAGCTGCTTTTACCGCAGATAGCGGGGACATCGTCGGGCCTGTTTTAACTCCTTTCGGTTATCACATTATCAAAGTATTGGATAAACAGGAACAGGGCGATTCCACTTATGTTAGGGCAGCTCATATACTTCTCGCTGTAGAACCAGGATACGATGTGGAAGATTCCTTGAGGGGAATAGCCACTCAGTTAGCTGAAGAAGTTGAAGATGGCGAAAGCTTTTTCGAGGTTGCTGAAGTTTTAGGTATTGATTCCGTATTTCAATCAGCTCCGTTTGGCAAAGAAGAAGCAATTCCCGGAATCGGATTCCGCTCAAGAACCAGAGCATATCTGTTTGAAAGCGACGTAGAAATACTCGAACCAATTCCTGTAAGATATCAGGAACGTCCGCAAATCGATGGGTTGACGGTTGTCGAAGTAGTAAAAAGAATGGAAGAAGGGATTCCAGAATTGGCCGATGTAAGAGAAGATGTTATCGCCGATATGATTCTCGATGCCAGAAAAGAAAAGACTCTGAATCTTGCCCAGAAAGCGAAAAGTATGATTAATGCGGGTACCTCTCTGGAGAACGCAGCTCAGGAATTAGGTTTAGATTACGATACTACCGGTCAGTTTACACGTTTGAGTTGGGTTGAGAATGCCGGAAACGATCCGATTTTCAAAGGTACCGCTTTTGGTTTGACAGAGAAAGGCCAGATTTCGAAACCTTTCCTGGCCGAAGATGGAACCGCTTATATTATCAGGCTGGATAATTATCAAAAACCTGATCCGGAACAATTCGGTGAGGTTGCCATGCAGATTAAGAATAATCTCCTTCGTGCTAAACGTCAGGAACTTTACGAAAGATGGTTCTCTCAATTGAGAGAGGAAGCCGACATTCAGGATAATCGATATACTTCGGAATTATCTTCTCAAACCGAGGAGCCAGAAACCGAGGAAGCGACCCAATAGGATCATTTTCTCAGATTGAATCTTTAGATGAAGCGGTTCTTGAATGAACCGCTTTATTTTTTATTGCGAAATTCCCATAGAAGTATCGATGTAGCAATTGATACATTGAAAGAATCGAAATCGGTTTTTTGGGGAATATAAACTCTATCGTGGCATAAAGATTCGATTTTGTTGCGAATACCTCTTCCTTCGGAACCCATAACCAACGCTCTTTTAGTATGGTATTCTGAGTCGCGAATATCTATAGCATCTTCTGATGGCAAAACCGCACCCGAAATATGAAATCCTCTATCCTTGAGAATATTCAATGAGTGTGCCAATGATTTTACCTTAGATATAGCTATGTGCTCGGTAGCTCCCGCGCTTGTATGGCAAACTACAGGTGTTATCGAAGATGAGTGTTTTTCTGGAATAATGATACCTTTAACTCCCATCAAAACGGCTGTGCGAATTATCGCACCCAAATTGCGTGGATCGGTTATCCCGTCGGCGACGAGAACAATCCCCTCAGCAATCTCATAAATAGCATCGAAAGAAGTGTATCGAAAAGTTTCCGTTTTTAAGGCTATTCCCTGGTGGTCACCACGGCCGGTGATTTTAGCCAGCGTATTTTTATCGACGATTTTTAAAGACCGCCTAAATGGTGCCAACTCCTTTCTCAGAGCATTGAAAGTCGATTTGATTGTCCAGATATTATTGGCTTCTCTACCATTTTTCAGTGCTTCCACTACAGGATTTCTACCATATAAAATTTCAGTTTCTTTATTCATAATTACCTCACATTGTATCCGGCCGTTGTTCTAAATTCCAGAAGTGATTCTTTGTCCGGTTTGTCGTAATCTGCGTAACGTGCTTCGAAAATCCAAAGAACGGGGCCGGTTCGTATCTCATCTCTGAAGCGCATCTCCCAATAGCCATTATCCGGGTCGGTCATGTTACTTTTCATTCGCTTGATTCGGAGCCTTAAAACGGTTGGCTCAAATCGTTTATAAAGACCTTCTATATAAGTAGATAAGCTGCGAGTCCGATCATCGTCGGCTGTAGTCCATCTAAAACGAAAATAACTATTCGTCTCGATAAATTCTCCGATTGGCCAATTGCCGTTTAGTCGAATGGTTTCCTTCAATCTTACTCCGGTGGAGAGAGTTCGTTTTTCCCATGAAAATTCGCCACGAAGCCGTTTGTCCGAGCCGTCCCGATAATACAATCCGCTGGAGGAATTTATTGCCCAGTCACCGTTGGCTGGAGTGCGAAATCCGGATTGGTCCATATCCAGAGAAAGCATTTCGGCCAAAGGTAGATTAATCTTCATAGATGCGCCGGTTTCTCCTGCCTGACGGGATTCATGAATGAATTCAACCGAGTCGAGTTCGATATCTATTTCCCGATAGTCGGATATCCCTTTGCTGTGTAGCGGATGAAAATCTTCATGATAAGACCAGAATTCAACAAGAGCTTTAATATCTTCCCTGCGATGAATTAGTTCCATCATTAAACCGGGGCTTCCCGCTTTTCCAACTCCAACTTCGCCATTTATTTTAGTATTTTCCAAATCACTTCTCGCAAAAAGCGAGCCATATATCTGATTGTAAATTTCGCTCTGTTTCCTTACCCTCAGGTCTCCATATGCCAACACTCCGCCAATTTCCAGATTATCGATTTTGCTCCAGAGTAGTTCAGAACCGAATCCATTAACCGCGACAGAATCGTAAACTGCTCTACTTAAGATTGCACCTGCCGAAATATTATCGAAATCGATATAATATCTTGCACCGTTAAAAAGATTATCCTGAGGGGTTTGGAAAGATTCCTCAAAAGAGTTACGTCGAAGTGCTCCCGGCACGTGAAACTCTTTGCCCATAATCAGGCCTTCGCCCAATCCTTGATAGAAGCTCCCCAGGGTTAAATCTCCACCGAAAATTCCCATCTGTAACTTCCTTCTTCGCACCCTAAAACCATATTGATCCGAGACCAAACTAAGATCAATTTTTGCCCTGTCATATCTACCTTTGAACTTGAAATTGCTAGTGGGAATATAATCTTCTACATATTTATTGTGCGAATAGATCCTAATTCCTCCTCCAATGAGGCCTTTTTTGCTTCTTTCGAAAACGATAAATGCACTGATTCGGTCAAAATCGAAAGGAAACCATCTCAAGAAAATCTCTAGATCCGAGTATTGGCCAGCTTTTCCGGCTGCATTTTCTATCGCTTCAATCCAGCGAGTATCTACACCGGGAATTACCAGGAGTCTATCCAGATCGTCGCCAAAAACATTAACTTTGTCCCGATATAACTCGATTAAATCGTAATATTGGGTAAAGCTTATCTCTTCGTGAGAGAGAGCTTCGAGTATATCTTCTTCGGAAGATAGGTAATCGCCAAAATTTGAGGCAGCCAGAATAGTAATGGGCAATACGAGAAAAAACAGAAGAAATTTCATAATCATTTGATTCGCATAATGTTACAAAGAAAACATATAAAAATGTATATTTGACTATAGCAAATTCTATTTGAAATTGAAGAATATTTCCTTAGAATATAATGGTGAGGTTTAAAATCACAACAATTCTTTTTGTAAGGAGAGCCATAAAAGAATTCGGTTTAGTTACGTTAATTATCCTCATCGCACTTACACCATTTGCCTACGATTATGATCATGAAATATCTCACAATAGACTCGAATGGTAAAATCGCTGCGGAACTGCTTTATAACAGAAACTCTCGGCTTCTCAATATAGTCTGTATATCTACAAAATAAATTCACCATAACCATAAAAGAGCTTGCCCCAGATTCTCTTCTGAATATATTGTGGGAAATAATTTTTTATCGGTGCAAGTGTGCTTAATAGGGAACGCGGGTATGATAAACCCGGGCGATCCCCGTCACTGTGAACCCTGACGAAGGTATCAATGTCACTGTTTCTGAAGTTTTTAGGAAATGGGAAGGCGACCTTAGGTTGAAGGGTGAGCCAGGAGACCTGCCGATAACCAATCTTAAACCTGATAATTCCTCGGGGTAAGGAATAAGGGCTTGTCCCTTCTTATCCCGAAAAGTTGATTTTTATGCCCATAGTTCGGGGAAAACTCTGGGGGATAATTTTTCTGTTGATAATATCCTCCCTTTACTCTCTTTCAATTCGTGGAGTAGTCCGCGATAGTCGAACCGGTTTGCCCATAAGCGATGTAAATATATGCGCCACCGGATATCATGCAGTTAGCAATAACAATGGAAGTTTTAAAATCGAAGGAGTGATTCCGGGCAATTATCGTCTTGAGTTTTCTCATATAGCCTATTTAAAAAATGAAACTGTTGTAAACATCCAATCGGAGGATATGTCGCAGTTGGTCATTTATTTGGAACCTCTGGTATTCAACGGCCAAACCGTTACTATAGAACGAGAAAGAGAAAGAGACTATCTGGTTATAGATCCCGATTTACCACAAAAACCTTTGGAATACTATATTGAAAAACTCCCCGGAGTTGTAGTTATCGGTGAAGAGCAAAATATCAGATTCTCAATCCGTGGATCTCGCCCGGAGGATGTTTTAATAGTCTTTGATGGTTTCGTAATACCCAGAAATGAAAACGGCTTATGCGATATTAAACATATCGAATCGAATAATATTGCATCGATAGAACTACTCAAAGATAATATTCCCGCCAGATTTTCCGCAGAATCACCAGCAGGAGTGATAATTATCAACTCTAAAGAACATACTCGCGATATTGCAATTATCGAAACAGCTGCAGGTTCATGGGGTAGGAGTAATCTAAGTTTGAATTACAACATGAAATTGCAATCCGGTTTGAACATGAAATTCTCCAGTTCATGCAGATATGCACTAATGGATTTTCCTTATATCGTAGCTGAGAGTCTATCCACTCGAGAGAATAATTACTATCGTAATGGTTCTATTGGTTTTAACTTGAAAAAAAGCTGGGAAAAAGCCGAGATAGATGCAATACTCTCCTATCTCGATTTTCATCAAGGAATGCCCGGAGATCTTAATCATCCGACTCCCAAAGCAGAAACAGAGGGGCGAAAATTCTCTATTAATGCAAGAGGATTAGTGGATTTGCCCAATAATTTCAAGGCGAAAATTGACTATTCCCTTTTCTTACATAAAGCGGATTATTTCTCTCCAAGACCCTATGTTTATGTTCCGATCGATTCTCGCCATAGGGTACAATCGCAGAGGATGAATATTGATATTCAGCGAAAGTATGATTTCATTTTTCCTAAAATGGGTTTTGGCTATTGGCCCCAAAGTTATAATCTACAAAATAACCTTAATTCAGACATGAATATTGACGATAAAACGAGAGAAAACCTCAATATCTGGTTTGAAGCACCAATAAATATCGATCCGATTTCAAGTTTTACTTTTACAATCTATCCGGGCTTTCGATATGATTGGATAGACAGCCTTGAATGTATGTTCAATCACTCTATCGAAGGTAAGTTTTCATATACGAAATTCGGCCAGAAAGTTGGTGTTTCAGGTGGGCATTCGACAGCTTATAAACTCCCTGACTTTACCGATCTCTATTGGCAGCGCGATGCTTATGCTGAAGGAAATCCCGATCTTGCTCCGGAAGATATTGAAAAAAAACATCTGGGATTTTTCTGTGTTCTTACATGGAAAGAGATTAATCTCTCTTTTGGCAGCGATTTTTATCTCAGGAAAATCGATTCGGTAATCGTATGGAACCGTGGTTTTGACGGCCTTTATCGTCCGATGAATTTCAACAGAGAGGAAACTCGCGGCCGTGATGATTACCTTTCATTATCTTTCGATGATAAAATTGACATCGAATGGACAAATACTCTTCTTGCTCCGATTCATAGATCTCCCGATAAAACTGTGGATTCACTTTGGCTGCCTTTTCGCCCTGAGTATCATCAATCGCTGAACATTCGATTTAATCACAGCGATTTCTATCATAATATCGGTGCTCGTTCTGTGGGGAGAAGATATATCCTGTTGGCTAACACCAAATGGTTGGAACAATACTCGGTTCTGGATTATTCACTGGGGTACTCGAGGGATTTCCCCAGATTTGTGCTTTCTTCCGAGTTAAACTTGAAAAATATTCTGGATAATAAATATGAGATTATGGATGGATATCCAATGCCGGGGCGAAACATGGAAATAGAAATTAGAATTCAATGGAAAATATAATTTGAAAGGAAACCATGAAAAAAGCTATTGCACTATTCTGTTTATTGACAGTTACTTTGATTGCAGTTCCAGATTATGTTATTTTGAACGTAATGGGTGAAACAATTAGTTGTGGAGAGTGGAATTGTCCGCCAAATAACGATCTTACAACAGTAGGATCCATGCCCAACCAGATTTTTAGCGATGAATACGATGAACTGTGGGTTGTATCTTCGGGTGAATCTAAAATACAAAAGTTGCAGGTCGGTCACTCCAGCGCTTCGATAATCGAAGAATACAATCTTCCCGCAGGAAGTAATCCCTATTTAATGTACCGATATGGCGACACGATTTGTACTTCACTCTGGGTCTCTGGTGGAATTGGTATTATTGATGTGAACACAGATTTGGTAACCACAACAGATTCATTCTGCCTTGGACCTCAGGGAATATTGATAAATAATGACTATATATATGTTACTGCGGGAAATCTAGATCCGATAAGCATGATTTACGATGAAGGGCAACTTTTCCGATTGAACAGAATGGGCGAAGTTATCGATTTTGTGAATATTGGAATTAATCCTCAGCAGATAATTATGGGGCCGGATGATAACCTTCACATCGTTTGCACAGGGGATTATTTCTCGGTCGAAGGCGTTGTTTATATTGTATCTCCGACTTCGCTTGAGGTTATAGATTCTGTTATGCTCGGGGGAAATCCTCAAAGACTCGCTCTCGATCAATCTACGGGGAAAATCTATTCGGCAACCTCTATCTGGGGGACATCCATGAGTGGCCGTCTTCTTGCCTATAATGGCGTAAGCCACGATTTAATCTGGTCGAGTGGTGATTTTGATAATGTCCTTTTCGGGACCGGTTTTTCGGGTTTAGCCTGTCGCGATGATTGGGTGTATATTCCATCGATGGATTCTTCGTGTGTGGAAATTGTGCATATCTCTTCCGGCTCTATCTCCGACCGAATGATTTTCGATACCGGCTATGGCCCTCTAGATGTAGCCTTTATTGATAATACTGGTATCAATGATAGCAAGAATATTGACGATCTCGAGATCAAGGCTTACCCAAATCCTTTTAACTCCTCAGTGAAATTCGATAGCCCATCAGATTGTAAAATTAGCATTTACACACTACAGGGGCAATTGATTGCCACGTTAAATGAACCCGAATATATATGGACACCCGATAAATCTCTCTCGTCCGGTAATTACCTTGCTAAGATCGAATCAGATAGAGAGATTAAGGCCCAAAAATTGCTTTATATCAAATAGTTAATATCGTTAATGCGGAAGTATAACTAGAAAGCCCTTGACAATTTCAGGGGAATTTGCTTATATTAATAATTCGCGAATTTAGAAAACTATATAGGTAATTGAAAGGTATTGATAACAATTATCAATCTTTTATTTGAACCGCTTAGTATTATTCTGAAGCAGTTAAAAGGGTAATACTCAAAGCGATTATTAATACTACAAAATGTAAATAATTATTGATGATAATTGAAATTGAATTCATGTATTTAAGCCAGTTTTATGGCCCAGAATGAGGTGAAAAAACTGTTAATGGAAGCATTGAAATAGCCAAGGAGAAAGAAAGAACTTAATTCGATTGAAAACAGGTAACATGAAAGCCTTAATGGTTGTAGTTCTGGCTTCTAATTGTTTAGATATAGTGTAAAATTCAAGTTGCGTAATTGCATTATTAATATACATTCCTAATTAACACCTGAAAAATTGAATTTTAAAAGAGCGAATATTATGAAAAAGATTATATATATAATTCTCTTGCTAAGTATTGTTTTTGCTGTATCTGCGGATTCCGAAATCGAAAGGGATAAAGCCATTGTCGAAGCATTGAATGCGATTAAAATGGGGGAAAGTGATCTCTCTTTACTCTCGCTTATGGAAGACGAAATGCGACTTACAATAGTCGATTCGTTAATGGCAAAACCGCTTTCCATGCCTGAGTTTCTCGATAGCCTGGCTGTAAGATACTGTGATCCAGAAATCGATCCTGTCGAGTTGATGATTTCACAATGCGAGTTGATGGATTGCAAGCCACAGAATCCAGTATTAAAAACGCTCTCCGGAGAGTATCCTTGGAAAAATGTTCGTGAACTTTCGGTAAGATTAAAAGAAGCTCTGAATATAATTTTCTCCAGTTATGAGCAAGCCAGTGTGAGTATGGAAGCCGCTTTTTCGGAAATCGACAGTTTTCAGATAGACACCCTTTTACAGAGGGGATTGAATTATCTGGTCGAGGAACGAACGTTAAATTTTCAGCATCAGGAAGGCGATTTGTCTTTGGAAGAACTCGACGATATAGAGCTGGAAAGAGAAAAATTATCTGCCAGATTGTTCGAGATATCATCAAATATTGATAGAATGAAACTGTCTAAAGCCACTCTTGAAGTTCTAAAAGCGACACAAACCGCACGGGCCAAGATCGAAGGATTATCTGTGCAAAGCAATCCGGAGATAGAGATTCCCGATTCTATAGCTTCCGGCGATATCATATATTGGGCTGAAACCGAGTTTGGCCCGATAATAATCGGTGGTCCGGGAAAAACAATTTACAAATCAGACTTCGCTGTGATAATTGATTTGGGTGGTGATGATATCTATTTGCAGTCAGCCGGCGGTGCCAATCCCGAGCTTAGATTTGCCATTGCTATCGATCTCGATGGTAATGATTCGTATTTATCGAAAAGAGATTTTGCTTTTGGTAGCGGAGGTTTTGGAATCGGTGTTCTTATGGATACTAACGGCGAAGATATATATTCCTGTGGGAACCTCTCGATAGCTTCGGCTGTGTATGGTGCTGGGATTCTCATCGATGGCAAGGGCAACGATAGTTACAGAGGAAATATTAATTGTCAGGGTTCTGCTCTCTTTGGATTTGCATTACTGATTGATTATCTGGGTGACGATGAATATTCCGCAAGCCTTTATTCTCAGGGATTTGGCTACACCGGAGGAATCGGCACGATTATCGATATGCAGGGCGATGATAATTACTCTGCAAATGGAGGATATAAAGATAGGTCGAGCTATTCTGACCATTATCTTACTTTTTCTCAGGGTTTTGCGTGTGGATATAGGCCTAAATGGTCCGGAGGAATAGGTCTTCTTATGGACGGTTCGGGTAACGACAATTATTTTAACGATATATTCGGGCAAGGATCTAGCTATTGGTTTGGCTTTGGCGGATTATGGGATGGTTCGGGCAACGATAATTATATCGCTTATCAATATTCTCAGGGGACTGCTACAAACTCATCGGTTGCAATGTTTCATGATTTAGAGGGCCAGGATAATTATGTTTCTCGAGGGGTATCACAGGGTAGTGGCCACGATCAAGCCGCAGGATATTTTCTGGATAGCGGTTCTGATGACGATATTTATTCTATTCGAGATCTTTCGCAGGGGGCTGGTAATGCTAATGGAATCGGTATTTTTATCGATGAAGGAGGCGATGATAGTTATACAAGCAGAAAAGAATATAATGTGCAGGGATATGGGAATTACAACAGAGATTTTGGGTCTATTGGAATAATGATTGATTTGAGCGGGGCGGATAAATATAACGGCAAGGGAAATGATTCTAATTGGTGGACTTCCGGACAATACGGGATTGGAATCGATTTCCCGGCAGAGGTTTCTCAATAATTATGATAGAACCAGCAGGAGCATTTGCGGGACAACATGTTTTGGTTACCGGCGCTACCGGCGGCATCGGTTCTGTAATTATTGGTAAACTTGCCAGAGAGAACTGTCGAATTTCCGCGATTAGCCGAAATGAGCAAAGGCTAAAAGATTTGGAGCAATATATCGATTTCCTGGGGGCGAAATCGGCCACATATTCTCATGATTTTTCAAAATCCGGAGATATAACGAAGTTAGTTAAAAAGGTTGAAAACAAGTTCGGGCCTATCGAAGTGTTAATCTGGTCGGCGGGTTCTATTCAACCAGATTTATTTTTAAATACGGAAATTGAGAGAATCGATTATCTGATTAATCTCAATTTAATTTCACCTTTAGCTCTAACTCGCGCGGTTCTTACCGGTATGATAGAAAACGGCTACGGAAGAATTGGATTGATATCAAGTGTGGCAGGCTCGATTCCACTACCGTATGTGTCCATTTATGGTGCAGCTAAGGCTGGAATGACCCATTTCTCGAAAATCGTTAGTAATGAATTGAGACATTCTGAAATATCTTTGACCTGTATTTTACCCCGGGCGGTAGATACAACTTTGATCAGTGGTTTGAAAAGTGCCTATCGCGCAATGAATTGGTCGGTAGATTCACCGGAAATCGTTGCCCATGAAACATTGAGGGCAATAGCTCTTCAAAAAGATGAACTTATTTTCGGTGGTCCGGAAAAGATGTTCAATAAACTGGTTTATCTTTTTCCTGGCTTGGTAAAAAGATTATTTCCAAATATGTTAGAGCAGATGTCGCCTTTTATGGATAAAGAAAGAATATGAAAAAGAGAATTCTGTTAATACTATTGTTTTTGTTTATTGCTTTTAGCAATTTAATAGCTGCTACAGATAGCGAGCTTAAACATCATTTTCTGGTCTTATCTAATGAGGATGTAAAATACTCCGATCAGCACGAAATCGCAACAGAAAAACTGGTTAAACATGGTTCCGATGCGGTCGATTTGGCCCTGGAATTCATGGATAGAGATTCCCCTTCGATAAGAAAATCTATAGAAATAGTTACTCGAGGTGTTGGTAAGGATGCGGTAGGAGCGCTATTGTATATTCTGGCCAGCACCGATGAAGACAAAGCTGCTTTTGCGGCAAATCTCTTGGGCGAAATTGGCGATTCTCGCGCCGAAGTCCCTTTGATGCTAGCATCGAAATCATCCAGCTACATGGTGCGTAGCGCTGCTATAGGTGCATTGGGAGGTTGTGGCGACACTGCAGCAATATCGGTTCTTATTGAAGCTTTGGGTGATACTATCTCAGAAATTAGAAGAAACGCTGCCACCAGTTTGGGGAAACTCGGCAACGAAAGAGGATTACCACAATTAATTGAACTCCTCGATGATAGAGATTACGGGGTTCGCTACGCCGCTTCTTACGCTATAGCTTCTATTGACGGAGATAAAATTATCGATACTTTGATAATTAGATTGGAATCTGATTCTATTTCGCAGCAGGAGAAATACCATATAATTGAAACTCTGGGATTAACCAGAAATCCTCGGGTTAGCGAATATCTCCTCGAATTGCTGGAAAGCCCAATCTATCTGGAGAGAGGCTATGCCTGTCAGGCTCTCGGCTATCTGCGTGGCGATTATCGAGTTGTTAATGCACTAAAAAGATGTTTGGATGATGCTTCTGCTTTTGTCAGGATGATGGCCAGAAATGCTTTGAAAAGTATTCATGGCTAACCTTATGAGAACTTGTCATATAATTGCAATAATTGTTTTTATAGGATTTGGATTTGCTTATGCTCAACAGGAATCAGCTGATTCGATATCCAAATGCCTTCCAGAAACATTATACATCCAACCCGATGTTAATCCCCCGGTAAAAGGGAGAATTTCCCCTGAAATCGATTTGAGTGAGAGGAAAATTGCCCTGGTCTTATCTGGAGGTGGTGCCAGAGGACTATCTCAGATAGGTGTTCTAGAAATACTCGAAGAGAACAATATCAATCCGGATTTAATTGTAGGAGTGAGTATAGGAGCGATCGTTGGAGCTTTTTATGCTGCTGGATACGATGCTCAGGAAATCGAGAAGCTGGCAATGGAAATCGATTGGGATAGCTTTATGAAAGACAGTCCTCGCAGAACAAAGCTATTCCTGACTCAGAGGATGGCAACCGAGAAATTCTTTCTTCATCTGCGATTCTCTGGATATAAACTCCGTATGCCGGAAGGGATTAGTGAAGGACAACAATTATTTGGAAAAGTCGCTCAACTACTATCTCCGGCTAACTATATTGCCGATTCAGATTTTGGGAATTTCAAAATTCCCCTGAAAATTGTAACAACTGATTTAAAAAACGGCGAACCTTATATAATTGAGAAAGGCAATTTAGTTCAGGCTTTGAGAGCGAGTGCGGCTATCCCTCTGGTGTTGTCTCCAGTAGAGATGGATAGTATGCTTCTCGTGGATGGTGGGCTGATCTATCCTATTCCTGTGGAGATTGCACGGGAAGAAAACCCCGATTTTATTATATCCGTGGATGCTACAGCAGATAAAATCTGCAATAAAAATCTGAATAATGTTATTAATATTTTGGACCAGACAACCAATATTATGGTTGAAGAAAGAAAGAATTTCGAGAGGAAAAACTCGGATTTTCTCATTAGACCGAATCTCGATGATATCGATAGCTATACATTCAAGAATATTCCTCAGATAATCGATAGAGGAAAAACAACTGCGATATCGATAATCGATTCATTGAAGAAGCAGTTGGAAATTAAAGAAAATAATTACTCCGGAGAAAAATATAAAGTAGGAGCAATTAGCGGTTCAGGTGCAGAATTTCTGGATATATCAGTTGGCGATTCTATCGGTCAAATGGAAATAATTCGCAAACTGAATGATATATATCGCACAGCTGAGTATGAGTTGCCTCATGTAGAGATGATAATCTATCGAGATTCAATTTCGTTAAATGTTGAAATCGATCATCAACCTAATTTTAAAGGTATAATATTCGAGGATTCTGTCTCTTTTGATCGATCCATTCTTGCCAATCTAATTCCTCAGGGGAATAACAATATAGCCAACCTCGATTCGCTGGATATCGGACTTGCTAGAATCGAAGATTATTATAGAAATCAAGATTATACTCTCGCTCATATCGAAAGTGCTACTTTCTCCGGTGGAAGATTGAGGGTGTGTATCGAAGAAGGGATTATTTACGAAATCGATATTCGTGGAAATAAACGAACCAAGGATTGGGTAGTGAAGAGTTTTGTACCCTTGAATGCTGGAGATATTTTCACAGATCGTTCTCTCAACGAAGCACTATCAAATTTGCATGCAACTGGCCTTTTCAGCAACGTTTTTCCAGAGATCAGGAGGACGAGTCAGGGTGTGGTTTTAGTAATAAACGTGATAGAGAAGCCTTATATTGGAATGAGGGCTGGATTAAGATACGATTTAATAAATAATATCGAAGGTGCACTGGAAATCGGCGATGAAAATATACTGGGGCTTAACTGGCGTGGGATGATTGGGGGATATATAGGTGAAAGAAGGTGGAATGCATACACACGCCTGGAAAGTGATAGAGTCTGGAGAAGCTATATTCACGCAAGAGCGGATGCCTATGGTAGAAGTTATTTATATGATATATGGGAAGGAGATTCACTTGTTCGCTCGGATTGGATTAATCGTTATGGATTGAGTGTTTCTCTTGGCCAGCAGATTAAGAGATTGGGAACGGTTTTCCTGGAAATGAACACCGAAAAGGTAGCTATAGATAGGAATAATTCCATCGTTTATGATAAATCGATGCACAAATTAACCCTGCGTTCTATCGTGGATACTTTCGATGATAGACAATTCCCTCGAAGAGGTAAGTACCACCACGGATATATAACATTTAGCAAAGATATACTTGGGGGAGAGTTTAGCTTTAATAAATTCTATACCAGCCTTCAAAGTTATTGGACATGGATAGACAACCTTACGGTTCATCCATATATTGCCGCGGGATATTGTTCCGGAGAACCGCCTTCCTACGAAAGATTCGAGTTGGGGAATGATGAAGATTTCTGGGGTTATCGTCAAGGACAGAACAGGGGAAACTCGGTTTTCGAGGGCAGTATTGATATTCGACTGAATGTTTTGGACCCCGTGTATATTGTTACCGGAACCTCTTTCGGAAGAACCTGGCGAAAAAAGGATAAGCTGCACCTTGAGGATATAGTTTGGGGATGGGGCGCAAAGCTAGGGGTTTCAACAATCATTGGACCTGTTCAGTTTGGATGGGGGATGAATACCGAGAAATTCGAAGAGATTAGCCTATCCATTGGCTACGATTTCGAGTAATTTTCTATTCCAATGGGTTTGAACATGATAACAGCGCGTTATCCTTTGAGAGAAGCCATTTTGCCGATCTTCCCCAGCGAATGCAGTCGGAGCCCCATCGACGCTTGATTTGATCTACTGCTTCATTTGCACGTATCTGTTCGATATTGGAAACTATACCGGGAATTTTTGGTCGATAGGATTTGGAATACTCGAGTCCTGTGAATATCACCCCGATTTGTCTAACTGAAAACCCTCCCGGCAGATAATCCAAAAGTAGTTTTCTAAGATATCCATAAGCCTCGATTTCGCTGGCGAACTCGCCCACGGTAATCCTGCGAATTATCGTGCGATAATTTGAAAAGCGAATTTTCAATTGAACAGTTCGAGCATGTGCATTCATTGAACGCATACGGGTTGTGACCGTTTCCGTAAGCCATCCAAGAATTCCCAGCAGTTCATCAAGATTGTCGATATCCATGGGCATTGTGTATTCGTGACCAACCGATTTGGGTAGAGGAAGATCCTGCCAAGAAACAACCGGTGAATTGTCGATTCCATTGGCCAAATCGTGAAGACATACGCCGTTTTTCCCAAACAGGTTTATGAGTACCTGTTTCGAGTATCGAGCCAGGTCTTGAATGGTAATAATTCCTAATTTTGTGAGTATCTCGCATGTAGATTTCCCTACTCCGGGCATTTTATCTACCGATAATTTCTCTGCCAGCACTCCAATTCCTTGTTCATCGATAACAACCAGGCCATCCGGTTTGCCCGTTTCGCAGGCGATTTTAGCCCATGTCTTATTCGGCGCAATTCCCACGCTTGCCACCAGATCGAGTTCATCGGCAATCTTGCCTTTTATCTTTCGCGCGATATCGAAAGGAGAGCCAAATATTCTGCTCTCCCCGGTGATATCCAGATATGCCTCATCGATCGAACTGGGTTCCACTCTAGGCGAAAAATTCTCCAGAATTTCGATAATTCGTCCGCTCACATACACATATTTATTTAGATCGGCTTGAATGTATATTCCGTCAGGGCAGATTCGCCGAGCCTGTTCAAGAGACATTCCCCCATGAATACCCTTCTCTTTTGCTGCGTACGATGCGGCGTTTACCGCGCATCTTTTGTCCGGGCCACCTACTACGATTATCGATTTTCCTTTCAGCCAGGGTCTTTGCGCCTCTTCCACTGACGCGAAGAAACTGTCCATATCCAGAAGCATTATTTGGCGGTTCATGCTATCTAACCACCGGCAGTTGTGCCCAGTTCGTTGTATATCGAGGCGAGAGCATTTCAGAGCGCATTTTCCATGAGGATCCTCCCAATGTCGAGGCCAAACCGAGTTTTTGCGAGCCCATCCGCCTGTTTATATTGTCCAGTGTGTCCATCATTGTTTCCGAAGAAATGCGGTCGGACTCGTGGAATAGGTTCATCTGCACCTGGTGTTTTGGAACTATCTCAGAAAGAATCACTCCCGCCTTTTTATATAGATATCCCTTGCGGAAAATTTTCTCCAGCGCGGATTGTGCATAATCGACCAAAATTCGAGTGTCGTCGGTGGAATTTGGCAGTTTGATCTCTATTTTGCCCTTGTATTGTGGATCATCCTCTTTAAATCTATCGGTATATATAAAGATGAGCATTTTGCCCGCGGCCAGGCTATCGGACCTCAGTTTTTTGGTAGCTCTGCTGACAAAATTGGCCAGCGCAGATTTCAACTCCGAGATCTCTCCGGTTCGAGTTCCAAAAGAGCGAGATGAAGTTATGCTCTGCCGTTTAACATGTCCGATTTCCAGAGTAATACATGGTTTTCCGCGCAATTCGAGGGCTGTTTTCTGTGCTACCACATTGAAATTTTTCCTGATCCATTCGGGATTAGTTTCACTAAGCTTTAGCGCCGTTTCGATTCCATAATTTCGCATCTTTTTGCCCCAACGCCGCCCGATTCCCCACACATCTTCTATTGGAGTGATTGCCAGGGCCCGCTCGATATGTTCCGGTTTTTCCAATCGCAAAACGCCACAGGTTTTCCTGGATTTTTTCGCTATATGATTGGCAACTTTGGCCAGCGTTTTGGTGCTGGAGATTCCTATAGAAACGGGAACGCCGGTCCATTTGCGAACCTTATCGCGAATTTCCTCTCCGTATTTATGTAAATCTCTATTTGAGAAGCCGGACAGATCGATGAAGGATTCATCGATAGAATAGACCTCGATATTCGGAGAAAAATCTCTCAAGATATTAGTGATTCTGTCAGATAAATCCCCGTAGAGTGCATAGTTAGAGGAAAAAACATGCACGCCCATCTTCTCCAATCTATGTCTGGATTTAAAATAGGGTTCCCCCATCTTGACACCCAGCTTTTTAGCCTCAGCGGATCTGGCGATTATGCAGCCATCGTTATTGGAGAGCACAATAACCGGACGATTCTTAAGTTCCGGACGGAATACTTTCTCGCAGGAAGCGTAGAAAGAATTGCAATCGACCAGAGCGATAATGGATTTCTCGCTCGAACCATTATCCGAAAATTTTGATATATAGTTTGAATACATATCTATTCACTTCGTCCTTATAAATCGTGAATTACCGTGGTTACAACTCCCCATATCTCGAATTCGCTCTTTCTGGATACGTCTATTCCCCGGTAATTTTCATTTTCCGGAAGCAGAAGAATCCTTTTTCCCTCGATTTTTAGCCTTTTCACCGTGAATTCGCCGTCGAGGGCCGCGATTATAACATCGCCGTTGGACGCCTCCAGAGCTCTATCCACAATTAAAATGTCTCCGGGAAAAATGCCCGCTCCTGTCATCGACTCACCATCCACTTTTACGAAAAAAGTCGCTGCCGGATGCTTGATATACCGCTGATTTAGATCGAGCGGTGTCTCGATGTAATCTTCGGCAGGCGAAGGAAAACCGGCAGATACAGGACTATTGAAAAGAGGAGCGGTTATGTTTCCACTAGATTCTCTATGTTCCATTTCAGATTCCCCGAGTCGAAAGTTAGTTTGACCGGCAATTTTGATGAGAGAACTGCCGAAAAGTGATATACTGCATAGGCTCCGCGATGTGTAACCCATCGATAGGTAATTCTGTCAATATCGATTCTCCGGTTGTCCAGCTTGATTGCCAGAGGCACCGGGCCGGATTTATCGAATTTTACCAGAGTGGATATGTAATTGTTATCGGGCATAATTCAAAGCAATCCTATCTGTCCGCCCTGAGGAAAAGTATTCTGGCCGAGCATTTCTTTCATGTGCAGGGCGTTACGTACGGCACTTCCTCCATGGCAATTATTGAAAAATACGAACACTTTAGTGATTGGAGCGGGAAGAGCATTTATTCGGCTGATTATCTCGCCAAGTTCAGACTGTTGGTAGTTGTAGTCGTAGCGAAGCTTGCCGCCGTCGGCCCACCATTTTTTGGCATTACGACTATGCAGACGCAGATATGCCGAGTCTCCAGTGGCAGTTACTTTGCGGCTCATTAATTGGGGGATATCCGGTTCGTCCGGAGAGATCCATCCGATATCCAGCTCATCCAGCAATTTTAAAACGGATTCCTGATCCCAGCTGCTATGGCGAAATTCCACGAATAGCGGAATTTCGCCGGGGAAATTATCTCGCACAAATTTCAAATAATCTTTCGAGCGATCACTGTTCTTAAAGCTGAACGGGAATTGTGCCACCAGACCATCTGTTTTGTGCTCTATTTCCTCTACTCTTTTCAAAAATTGGTTGAATGGCGTCAAATCGCCGTCCCTCTTGTGGGTAATCTCGCCGGGAACTTTTATCGTGAATCGAAATCTATCCGGAGTGATATCAGCCATCCGTTTCAATATGCCGTCACGAGGTATAGCATAATAGCTCGAATTAATCTCCACGCAAGAAAATCGCTGTGCGTAATATGGAAGCCATAATCTTCGTACCACATTCTCCGGGTAAAAAGCGATTTTCCAGTCATCGAAAGAGTAACCGCTGGTACCGATAATAATTTCTCTTTTGTCTTTCATATTAAAAACCTTTCGTGTTGGCGAACAAATGTTCGCTATAATAAATAATGTGTATGAAGACCAAATTGTCAAGTCCAAAATTGCTAAATTGTTTTGTCTTGATAATGAAATTCGATTATCTATATTTAAATAATAATCCTGATTGGGGAAACTAATGAGATTCAACGGAATTCTTATAATAGCGATTGCTTTATTAAGTTTGCTTATAGGTGTCACATTCGGCGAGATGTGGGTTCTGCCCATCGAAGTCCATTCGACCGGGTTCGATATTTTTGAAGAAACCTTGCGAATTGGTTGTGCTCCTGGATGTACCGATGATTACGATAGCGATTTTGACACCATAAGACCACCTTTACCGCCGAGTGGACCGCTTGGATATATCTATTTTGACGAGGATCCAATGATAGATGGATTACTTTGCGATTTCCGGTTCGACGGCGATTTAACGGCGATGTGGAGATTGATATATAGCACTTCAGATGTGATGGGCGATTCGTTCTGGCTTTCATGGGATTGCGACGATTTGCCCGAAGGCGATTTCCAGATTATCCTTTCGGATGCTGGAATTCCGGGCGATTGGTCCGTTGCACAGGATATGGGAAGTATAAATAGCACCGAAGTTTCCTGGTTTTTTGTGAATGCATATATCAAATACACCAGACCCGTTTCGATTAAAGATAATCGAACACCACCCCAAAGCGACCTTAGAATCTATCCGAATCCATTCAACAGAGAATGCAATATCGAAACGCCATCGGGAGCTAAAATCGAGATTTACGATGTAAACGGACGTTCGATATCTCGAAGTTCAATTGAAAAATTCCACGAAAATGAAGGTTCTATGATCTATCGCTGGAAGCCATACGAACAAATGAGTTCGGGAATATATACATGTATAATTCGGCATAATGAGAAGTCTATCAGGGAAGCACTAATCTATATTAAATGAGGTGATTTATGAAAAAGCTGGTTATTTTCGCGATTCTATTGGCAGTATTAAGTTCGATGGCCCAATTCAGGGGACAAAAGCAAGCGCAAAAGGCTTCGAGCGGTATGGAATTACGCGCCTCCGCGGAGATGGGTTTTCTCGCGCCTCTTTATCATAGAATTAAGTTCAGCGAGAACGGCACCTATTTCAATTATATCGACGAAGGTAGCCAGGACGTTCTCTTTCCGGTGGGAAGATTGAGTTTGGATTTCCAGCTAAATTCGCGCAGCACCATAACTTTTCTTTATCAACCATTGAATCTGACCACTCAGAATATCATGGAACGAGATGTTACAATTGATAGCCTGCTTTTTCCGGAGGGTACCCCTACAGAATTTGTGTACAATTTCCCTTTTTATCGAGTGAGTTATCTCTACGATCTAAACCCGCGCAATGAGATAGAGATGGCTATAGGCCTATCTTTACAGCTTCGCGATGCTACAATCATTTTCCGTTCTCTGGATGGCGAATTATTTAGGACTAACCGCGATGTTGGGCCGGTTCCAATTCTCAAGTTTAGAGGTAAAGTACCAGCCGGGGAGAATTTTTGGGTGGGCACAGAAATCGACGGTTTCTACGCACCGATTAGCTATCTCAATGGCAGCGATAGCGAAGTGGAAGGAGCTATCCTCGATGCCAGTCTTCGCGTTGGGTATAATATCAGCGATGTAAAATCGGCTTTTCTCAATGTAAGATATCTTGGAGGAGGCGCTGTCGGTTCCAGCGATGACAACGAAGGCCCGGGAGATGGTTATGTTAAGAACTGGTTGAGCTTCCTAACTCTGACCGTAGGTTTCGAAGCGGCTATTTTTTAGCAGGTTATTCCGAGTTTTCCTGCAAAACCTGTTCGAGTTTTTCCCATTCGGCCATCTTTTTCTCAAGATTGTCCGTAATAGTTTCGTACTCCTTAATCAGCGATGACATTCGTGCCCAATCGCTGGCGACATAATCTTCAGATAGTAAACCGGCAACTTTTTCCTGTTCTTTTTCCAATGTGGATATCTCTTTTTCCAATTCGCCGTGATTCTTTTTAATCTGATATAAATTAAGCTTTTTTTTGGGTGGACTGCCTTTTCGCTTATAATTAGTCCGGGGATTTGTTCTTATTTTCGGGCTGTCTTTTCTTTCTGATAAGCGCGATTTCCTCCTTTCCAGATAATACTCGAAACCTCCTTCGAACATCTTGATTCCATCCTCTTCAAATGCGAGGATTTTATCTGCAACTTTTCTCAGAAAATATCTATCGTGGCTGATTACTAAAACCGTGCCTTCAAATTCCACCAATGCGTTTTCCAGTGTTTTGCTGGAATCGATGTCCAGATGATTAGTGGGTTCGTCGAGTAAAAGAAAATTTGCCTTGCCCAGCAGCAATTTGAGAAGTGCGACTCTGGCGATTTCGCCTCCTGAAAAAGTAGATAATGGCCGAAATATTTGGTCGCTTCGAAATGAAAAGAGTGCTAACGCGCTGTGGATATTTTCATCGGTCATAGAGCCATCGAAATTTCTAATTTCCTGAAAAGCGGAATTGCTGGAATCGATGTCGCTGAAATCTTGCGAATAATACCCCTTGAAAACGCGAGATCCAGTTTTCACTTTTCCTGAATTTGGACGTTGTTTGCCAGCAAGAATAGAAAGGAGAGTGGTTTTTCCGCAGCCATTAGGACCGACTATTCCAATATGGTCTTTTCTGTGAAGAGTTATATCGAAGTTATCGAAGAGCTTTTTTGTACTGAAAGCTGCTGATATATTTTCAGCTTGAAGGATAATATTGCCACTTCTTCTAATATCTTTGAACCTAATATTGATGTTTTGTTTCTGATCTGGCGGTATAATTCTCTCCAGATTCGCCAGTGTTTTACGTCTTGCTTGAGCTTGTTTTGTCTTTTGCCCTGCAATATTTTTCTGGATAAAATCTTCAATCCGCTTGATTTCTTCACGTTGGGCTTCGTATTGTTTAAGAATTCTTCGATCGATTTCCTCGCGCTTTTTCTCATAATATGAATAATTCCCCGCAAACGAAGTTGTGGATGCACCTCGTATTTCCAGAATAGTATCGCTTATTTGATCCAGAAAAAATCTATTGTGAGAGATCACAATATAAGGTTTATTGCACTTTTTAAGGAAATCTATAAGCCATACTAGGCCATCATAATCGATATGATTTGTCGGTTCATCCATGAGGATTATATCCGGTTCAGCGAGAAGCAAACAGGCAATTGCAGCACGGTTTTTCTCTCCGCCGGATAATTTATTCACAGGAGTTTCGAATTGATTCTCTTTGAAACCCAATGCTGAAAGTATACCCTCGGCCCGAGATTTAAAAGTATAACCATCGAGTTGAAGAAGTCTGGATTCAAGCTTATGATATTCTTCGAGCTCTTTCGAAGTGAGATTATCTTTTATCAGTGAGTGAATTTTTCGCTCTAATTCGGGTATTTCCGGGTGATTTTCCATTACTGTTAGTATAAGACTATCTTCACCGGTGAGCCGATCTTCTTGATGAAGAAATCCAATTTTTAATCCTCGCTGCCTATGAACAATTCCTTCATGTGGAACTAATTCTCCAGCTAAAACGGAGAGAAAAGTCGTTTTACCTTCGCCGTTAGCGCCAACCAGACCTATATGATTGTTCGATTCAAGTGAGAAACATACATCTTCGAGAACCGGACCGGTTCCATAATCTACAGTAATATTGTCAAGACTGATAAGGGGCATGTTTGAGTTATTCCGGCTTGTGAATATTATATTCGTTCATTTTATTACGCAGCGTATTTCTATGAATTCCCAATCTTTCGGATGCGTTAGCCAGATGCCACCCCGTTTCCTTGAGCACCTTCTCGATGTGGTTTTTCTCTACATCACATAGCAATTCAGATTCTGAGACCAGAGATTGTGGTAATAACTGAAGATCTTCAGGAGAGAGTATCTCGTGACGGGTTAATAAAACCGCTCGTTCGATCGAGTTTGCCAGCTCTCGAACATTGCCCGGCCATTTATGACGAAGGATAGTATTTAGAGCTTTTCGCGACAATTCTTTGATTGCTTTTCCATGTTTTTCTGCAAATTTTGCAACAAAATTTTCCGCTAGCACAGCTAAATCTTCGTGTCTTTCCCGCAGTGGTGGAATATTAATCTTAATAACTGCCAGACGGAAATACAGATCTTCACGCATCTTTTTTTGTGCAACAAGTTCTTCAACATTGCGATTTGTTGCAGCTAAAACTCTAACATTTGGTGATAATTCCTGTGTTCCTCCCAGACGAAAGAAAGTACCTTCTTGTAAAAAACGAAGCAGTTTGGGTTGAAGCATTAGCGGTAATTCAGCTATTTCATCCAGAAAAAGAGTACCGTTATTAGCAAGTTCGATCTTACCTTGTTTACGTTTATTAGCGCTCGTATAGGCTCCCGGTTCCGCACCGAAAAGTTCACTTTCTATAAGATTTTCTGGGATTGCGGCACAATTTATTGGGATGAAAGCGCCGGAAAACCCGCTGTTTTCGTGAATAATTCTGGCCACTAATTCCTTTCCAACTCCTGACTCGCCGGTAACTAATACCGGTGTATCTGTTGCGGAAATGCGAGATATTGTGGATAAAATCTCTTTCATTTGTCTGGATTCAGCCACTATATAATCAGGTTTATTGTCGGAGAGTTGTTCTCTTAAAAGCTTATTTTCCAGAATTAAACGACGATTTTCAAGCTGTTTTTCAATCACTAACTCCAATTCCTGAAGCTCAACAGGCTTGGTTAGATAATCTGCAGCGCCAGCTTTCATCCCGGAAACAGCCGTGCCTATATCTCCGTATGCGGTTATCAGAATTACCGGTAATGTTGGATCGATAGATTTCAACTTCGATGTAAGTTCAATTCCACTCATACCGGGAAGTTTGACATCTAAAAGAGCAAGGTCGAATCCCTCGCGTGAGAAGGTTTCCAAAGCTGACTCTGCATTATCGAAAGCGGAGACATTAAAACCGTGCTTTTCCAGAAAACCAGCCAGCATATTGCGACCACTGTTATCATCATCGACTAATATTATTCCTGGTTTCATGCTCTCTCTCCGTAAAGAATAAACCTGAATTCAGTGCCGTTTTTATCGCTTTCGAACTCGATTTTCCCTCCATGGTCACTGGCAATTCTATAAGTTGTAAAAAGCCCGATTCCTGTGCCAGTCTCTTTGCCATAACTTACAAATGGTTTGCCTATTTTGCCTTGAATATTCTCTGGAATGGGCTTTCCTGAATCCCAAATAGAGATTTTAATTTGATTGTCAGTTCTATGAGCGCGAATTTCAATTTTTCCACCGGAAGATGTCGCCTCTACCGCATTTTTGATAAGGTTCTGAAGTGCCTTTTTAATTTGACCCGGATCGATTTTAGCATAGCCAAGGTCATCGATTTGAGTTACAAATTGAAGACCGGAACCTTCGATTTGCATACGATTATCAGCAATAATCTCCTGTATAAGTGGATTCAGGGGTTGAATATCCATATTTGGCGCCATGGGAGCTGAAAGCCCGATAAATTCTCTTACTACATTGTCCAGTCTTTTAATCGCAGACCTTAGTTCGAAAAGGAGATTCTGGTAGCCATTTTCGTCCTCGATTGGCTTAAACTCGTTGCTAAGCCTTTGGCTGGCTATTCCTATTGCATTCAAGGGGTTACGTATTTCGTGGGCAACACCGGCGGCAAGTTCTCCCAGCGATTTCAAATGCTCCGCCTGTGCAACTTCCCTGCGCAATTCGATAAAATCTGTAACATCTTCGGCTACCACATAAGCACCGCCATCACTCAAATTACCCGTAGATATATCGTAGGTTCTAAGTCCGTTGATTGTTTGGATTTCCTCTCTGAAAACTCGTCCGCTTTTTCTTCGCAATTGATCGGTTAGTTTCAGTGGATCGTTTTGAAAAACATCTTCTTGAAGTTTCCCTATTGAGTCTTCTATATTGACGCCAAATAATTTTGCGGCGATTGGATTAATCAGAGTAACAATTCCGTGATTATCTATCGCCACACATATTGCATTCATCTCCGATAAAATAGCGTCAGACAGGCCTTTTTGTTTAGCTAATCTTCGGCTGGTGGATATAAAAGCCATTACCACAATTCCACCTATTATAGTCAGAATCAGTATTATACCCAACTGAATTGCATAACTCAAAAGCAATCTATCGTAGTCTTTCGCGGAGATTCCCATTCGCAAAATACCAGAATATCTACCCATTCTAGGAAAAACGGTAGCAAATTCGAAGATCTTTTCTCCTGAAAAACGAATAAATCTCGAATTCGATTTTCCCGAATTATATATTACCTGCAGGAAATTGTCGGATTCCAGGCTGGACATAGTGCTTACCGATTTTGTGGCGAAAATAAATCCGCTTTTGTCCTGAAGAGTAAGATATCTTATCTGCGGGTTCTCTCCCAGCCTTCGGATTAGGTTGCCTACGGTTAGTTCTTCTCGTTCTTTGATTGTAGGCTCTGGCGAAAATAGAACCAGGATGCCGTTATCTACCTCGAGAGCAATTCCTTTGGGGCCCTCGGTCAATGGCAATTCACGATCGATTCCAAAAAGTTGTGAGTTATTGATCCCCTGATAAACCAGGGGCAGGTTTTCAGAAACTCGATTAAGCCAGGGATAAAACTCAGGAGTGATTGCTCCTGATTTAGTTTTAATATTTCCCTCGCGATCGGTTAGTATGGCCAGAGTTAGACGTCCCTTTTCTGTGATTCTTGCCAAATCTTCTCTGTCGATACTATCGGGAATACTCTCGGTTGCAAATATAAGTAAGCTTTCGCGCTCTATCTCTCGCAGAAGTTGAAAGGCATAAACAGTTCGGCATGCTTCAATTAATGTCGAAGCCGAAGTCAAGGCGTCGCGGTACAGGATTTTTTGAAATACTCCCCGAATACTCTTTAAAGCATACCATTCCCCAAGGCCGACTAATAATACAATTACCAGTATAACCGAAAATAGCTTTATTATTCCGCTTTTCTTTCTCACAATTGTTTAGATACTTGGTTCAAACGATAAATAAGCGCCCCATTTTTTATCCGTGTTCCAATAGCAAACATCGAATCTGAAAACGGTGTAATCGGTGAAAACCCAATGTAATCCCATACCGAAAGTCATCTGTTGCTTGTCGTCTCTGATATAATCACCATATACTCTGGCTGCTTCCACTATAGGAACGATCTCCAGAATAGGCCTTGGATTTTCATAACCGGGAATCAACCAGTGAAGGAATACCCACGGAGTATAGCTCTCTTCCCAAATCTGAGCGCGAAGTTCACCAGACATAATGTAGTAACTGGTTCCCATAAGATGTCTTTTGTCCACGCCACGAAGAAAATCATCGCGGCCTGCCTGGAAAGCAACTAATTGTGGGACTTCCGTTATATGATGTCCACCGCCGATTCGTAACGCGAGAATCAATGGAAAAGGCACGCTTGAGACATCGAGTTTGCCGAAAAAGCGCTGATCGAGCTCAATATATCCGGAAGCTTTTGGCGGCCAATCGGATTCGGGATCTGTAAACTGAGTTGGGTCCATATAATCGAAATCGGGGATGTCCGAATTAGGAAAAATCAATCCTCCCAGACGCGCTCCAAAATAATAGGCGGTTTGCGGGTTTTCCGGGTCTTCCCGACTGTCAAGGGCAAAGTGCAAGCCAATATCGATAGCTTCAGCCTCTTTGCTTTCTTCGCCTTTTTCAAAAGCCCCCGCTGATGGAGTGTAAACATAAGGCGATGTGTATTCACCACGCTTGTAACCTGCATAGATACTAAATTTGCTTGAACGTCCAGCTAAAAATTTCTGCTTTAAATAAACTGAATATTCTTGAACATCGTACGGGGCATCGACTGCAGTATCTTCCTCTGCAATATTTGGTTTGCGATAATCGATTTCAAGCGAATCGACGCAATAATCGAAATGAACCGTAGTCATCTCGCCCAAAAATTTAGCTCTTAACTCCGTATCTATCCAATAGTCACCGGCAAAAGCATAACGTGTATCGATTGTCCATCCAAATTTATTCTCGAAATGTTCGCCCTGAGCATATAGAAAACCTATTCCTCCATCCTGGAAAGTCCAGTAAGCTCCGGGAAGAAAGAACCATCCGGCGAAAGTTGAACTCAACAAAACGGTTATGATCAGAAGATATTTTTTCATATTAATCCCTTTCTCGTATTTATGAAAAATATGCTTTATCGACTATATGTCAATAACCTGTTTGATTAATAAGGCCGTTTTTGGGGAGTAAATATGAGTATTAATGAATAGTAAAGGCATTTAATTAAAGGGAAGTGTTTTTTTAATAAAAAAAGGGATAAGTTTTTAACTTATCCCAATATTATGGCGGGGTCGACGGGATTTGAACCCGCGATCTCCGGCTTGACAGGCCGGTGTGTTAAACCAAGCTACACCACGACCCCGCGAATTTTCAAAATGGGCGAAACAGGATTCGAACCTGTGACCTCCTGCGTGTAAGGCAGGCGCTCTGGACCAGCTGAGCTATTCGCCCGAAGCTTTGGCCTTGGCTCCCTGCCTCTTAGTTTTAAGCAAGATAGCTGCTGGAAGGAACCCGCAATAGCCCAAAATCAAGATAATTGGGGCTATCGTTATATCGCCTGTTGAAAGGAGTAGGAACCCAAGCACGATTAATATTAAACCAATTGCGAAAAGAGCGTAATTTTTAGGTCCGAAAGGTAATCCCGGAACCCTGGATTTTTGTCCTGTGCGTTTTTTCATACTCACTTTTTATTCCTCTCCTGGCCCGCAATTATATAAATTGAATATACAAGGCGCAAGTACTTTTTTTATTTTTTATTTCACCATCAGCAATGTAGCACTGGTCGATTTCTTGTCAGTACTAATTTTCACCAGATAAACTCCGCTGGGAAGCTTATCTCCGGTGCTATTCGATCCGTCCCAGGCCAGTTTATATGACCCCGCAAACATGAAATCTTCGTTCAAGAGAACATCGACCAAACTACCTCTTATGTCATAAATTTTAGCAGAAACCGGACCAGGTGCGGGATTATCGAATTCGATATTGACCTTTGCATTGAAAGGATTCGGATAGGTGCCGATAGTGAGATCTTCCGGGCGTCCGGTTTTATCCTCCTCGACTCCTATAGAATAATCTGTGATGATAATATCGTCGATGTACCAACCGCGTGAAGTTCCCGCGCCGTCTGCGCCGACTTCGAATCTTATGATTGCTGTATCCATACCAAAATCTGACATATCCAGAACTACCTGGTGCCAGAAATCACCGTGGGTTTCTCCGCCAAAAGCTGGTTCGCCGCCAATAAGAGAATTGTGATCGGAAACCATGCCATCATAACCGTAAATAGGTGCTGTTCCACCCACTGGATAAACCAATGTCCAGGTGGAATCCTGAATGGCTCTAACTTTCACATTGCCGCCATCCCAAAGATAACCTGCATACTCGCCGGCGAATTTGTACCAGTGGAATAATTGCATGTGAGGATTATTAGCAGCCAGGAAGACCTGGAAATCTAGTGTCCAACTCGCATAATTAATATAGTTGCCGGAGAGGTTGGTTCCCCAGCAAAGGCTTTCCGAATGAGCTGCATAAGGTGGAGCAACCAGAGTATCCGGTCTGCCCCATTCCCATCCGCTTAATGGGGTGGCAACACCGCCTGCGGAATTGGTGTCGAAGTTCGAAGCAAATAGCATAGGTGGTAAAAGGAAATCGATATAAGTCGTTTCCTGACGTGCAAAAGCAATGCCCAGAGTTTCCTGTGTGGCAAAAGAATCCGAGCTGCAAACGATATCCCATACTCCTACTTTTACTGAATCTATGAAATAATAGCCGGTAGCGTCGGTGATATCGAATAATCCCAATTCGGGGATTTCAACTATAGCACCGTTATCGTTATCGCGGTAATCCAAATCGACATATCCGGTGAGATATCCATAAGAGTCATGAATACCGATATCGTCCACATACCATCCAGCTTGTTCGGTTGAAGTATTAGCGGCAAAATGGAATCTCAGCCAAACTTCTCCGTAAGAGATAAAAGGTGAAAGATCGATACTTTGATATTCCCACTCATCGATATTCCCGGTGAAGGCCGGATAACCGGCCAGAGCGCTTCCCGCACCTAATGCAGGAGTTGTGTAGCCATTTTCCGGTTCGACCGGACTCCAGGATATTCCATCGTCGGTGCTGATTTCTACCAATCCACCGTCGAAATTGGAATCTGCTTCCATCCATTGCCACCAATCGAAAATTGGCTGACCGCAACCAGCGATAGACATTCTGGGAGGATAGAGAATACTATTTGAACTTGTTGAATAATTCTCGACCCTTTTAGTGCACCAGCAATATGGGAAAGAGTGAGTGGTTGTTGGGCCGACGGTCATAGGTCTTCCCAGTTCCCAATCGTTGACTGCACCGTCGGTTTCAAATTCGGAGCTACTATAGCAATCATTGAAATATGGTGGACTAACTATCAAATCGCTTCTAAAAGTGATGGAAAGCGAGTCGTGCAATGGGGAGCTAGCACTCATATGTTTCCCATAGCATAATCCTACTGTTCCGGTTTCATTCTCAATTCCAACGAATCCTTCTCTGTAAGTTGATGTTGGAGATTCAACATGCTGGTAATTTAGTCTAATGGACTTTCTTGAGTAATCGAATACTACTTGCATCCAGAATTGCTCGCCGCTTCCGGTATAATCGCGAACTCCTATATAACTTATTACAAATCTGCCATCGCCCATGTCCTTATACTTAATACTGCCAGTACCCGTATGCATATCCATATGACAAAGCCCGATTTTACTCTGGGGAATGCTGGTTGAAGGAATAGTATCACAGGATAAGCTGGAGGTGGACCAGCTGCCAAGTGCGACCCAGCCATTAGTGGAGATGGTAACCTGAGTATAGAAATCTCCATAGTATTCAAAAGCTGATGGAAGCGAGATCACTCTATAACTATCATCTCCCGATGGCCCCGCGGTGCCTGTTGCTTCTATATCGAGCCATTCGAAGGTGGGACCTCCTGGTTCATCGGAATCGATAAAGCGATAACCAAAACTATCGGGTCCTCCGGTGCGAGCAAAAAGTGGTAAGGACAGCAATATCAAAACTAAGAATAAAGCTATAACTGTTTTTTTCATTATTCCTCCAAAAACTAAATAGAAAGAGATATATTACACATTATTACAACAATATAATTTACATATCGATTTCCGCAATAGATTTTTAATAAAGGATTTATTGAAATAAAATAATTGAGTAAACATTATCTTGAAATTCTTTGATCCAGCTATTATTATTGTTACATGAGATATGAGTTACGAAAAAGGATTAATAGAGCAACCAATGAAGACGCCAAAGTGCGCCCTTTCTTTAAGGCAATAATTACTTTACTGGCGGGGTTTCTGATCGGTCTAATCGGTCCTGCGTTTCTGCTATTTATAATATACGTCTTATACTCACCTCAATTGCCCGATCCGGCGGTGTTGGAGGATTATACTCCCGCACTGGTAACTAAAGTTTATTCTGTCGATGATGAAGTTATAGCACAGTTTGCCGGCGAGCGAAGAATTTGGGTTTCTGTATCAAAAATGTCCCCCAACATAATAAATGCCGTATTATCCGCCGAAGATAAGAGGTTTTATAATCATTGGGGTGTCGATGTAGTTCGAATTATAAAAGCTATTCTGGTGAATCTCAAAAGCGGACGGCGCGCTCAAGGTGGGTCAACAATCACTCAGCAGCTAACTCGCTCAATTTTTCTAACACGCGAAAAGATATTCACGCGTAAAATCAGGGAAGCGCTGACCGCTCTCAAGATGGAAAGCTCTTACTGCAAAGATGAAATAATTGAAATGCTACTGAATCAGCAATATCTGGGCAAGGGATGTTACGGTGTCGAAGCCGCATGCAGATTCTTTTTCGATAAATCCGCTATTGAAGCTGATGTTAAGGAAGGCGCTACTATTGCCGGGTTATTGCAAGCTCCCAGCCGTTATATTAACAATCCCGAAGTCCTCAAGCAGCGTCGAAATACTGTCCTCAAGATGATGATGAATAACGGCTTTATCGAAAAGACCGAATACGACAGTCTGAAAATGGAACCGTTGGGGATTAATTTTATAGAAAGTACATCTTCGTGGAAAGCCCCATATTTTGTGGAATATGTTCGCAGATATATCGAAAGAGAATACGGAGAAAGCTATCTCTACGAGCGCGGTATTAGTATTTATACAACTCTCGATTTGGATATGCAACAACTTGCCGACAGCATGTTTGCAAAAAAAATCGATGCTCTGGAAAAATGGCAGCGTAAGATCCATCACGATGACGATGATATCTATACTGAAATGGTCTTTGATTCGATTTCCGGCGATTCGGTGCGCCAGTGGAAGAATCTTCAGGGCGCGATGTTAGCTATAGAACCAGCTACCGGCGAAATACGCGTGATGATTGGAGGAAGGGATTTCGAAGAGAGTCAATACAATCGTGCCGTTCAAGGGGGACGTCAGGCGGGAAGCGCTTTTAAGCCTTTTGTCTATACAGCGGCTATCGACAATGGATGGACTCCCATCGATACATTAATGGACGTACCAGAGGTTTATCCTATGGAGGATGGCGAGTTATGGCGTCCGCAGAACTACGACAGAGAATATCGTGGTGCAACCACTCTTCGTGAAGCTCTTCGCGCAAGTCGTAATGTGCCTACAGTTAAATTGTGCAAAGCAGTTGGTCCCAAGAGAGTCGCATGGTATGCAAAAGAGATGGGTATTTCCACGCATATCGAACCATATCTCTCGATAGCTATGGGTACATCCGATGTTAAACTGATAGATATCGTTAAAGCATTTTCAATATTCCCAAATCTGGGCGTTAAAGTTGAGCCTGTAGCCATTCTAAAGATAATCGACAGAAACGGAAAGATCATCGAAGAGAATAATCCGGTAAAAAAAGAAGTTTTACCCGAAGCCACCGCATATGTGATGACCGATATGCTAAGAACAGTTGTCGATCATGGCACCGGCTATCCTGCACGATTGTACGGTTTCGATCGTCCTGCAGGCGGCAAAACAGGAACTACCAACGATTATTCCGATGCATGGTTCGTTGGATTTACTCCGCAATTATGCTGTGGTGTGGAGGTTGGCTACGATGATTATTCTACTCCTATCGGAGATAACATGACTGGAGCCAGAGCTGCTTTGCCTATCTGGGCGAAGTTTATGCTTTATGCTCACGAAGATATGGTAGTTAGAGATTTCAAAATACCCTCGGGAAAAGTTGTTTTTGTTGATGTATGCAAGGAGAGCCACAAGCTGGCTACGAGTCGTTGTCCCGAAGTTGTACATGAAGTTTTTGTGGCGGGAACTCAACCGGTTGATTACTGCCCACCTGGATTCCACGATGAGAACAAGAATCGAATACTCGAAAGCCAATCAGATAATGAGATAATCGATCAACGCCCTGACCTTGGAAATAAGCGCCAGAAACCAAAGAAAAGAACGAATTTCTAAAATTATAAAAAAGCCCTCATAAAAAATGAGGGCTTTGATTTTTCTACTTTATTCTTCTTTTTGTTTACGGCTTCCCGGTTTGATGAAAGGAATTCCTTCCATACATTTGGGGCATTTTTCAGGTTCCCAAATTTCAAATTGTAGTTTAGCAAGAGCTTTAAATGGGACTTTGAGGTTTTTCCCGCCGCCTCGATCGATAATCGCACAAGCAGCGGTTACATTGCCGCCTTCCTCAGTAACCAGTTTTACTACTTCATTGCTGGATAGTCCCGTAGTTACTACATCTTCAACCAGAAGAACACTGTCTCCTTCGAAAATTCTGAAATTACGTCGCAAAGTAGGAACGCTGTCCACTTTTTCAGCAAAAACATGCCTTACACCAAGTTCTCTTGCAACTTCCTGACCAATGACAATTCCACCGATAGCCGGGCTGATTACCAGATCCCAATCCATCTCGGGAAGCATATCTACCAATTGTTCGGCACACCATGTGGCATGATGCGGATGTTGTAGTAGTTTGGCACATTGCACATATTTATCCGAATGCAAACCACTGGATAGTAGGAAATGTCCTTCCATCAAAGCGCCGGTCTCTTTTAACCTTTCAAGTATATCTTTTTTAGGCATTCGCTTCCTCCTGAATTTAGGTTGAATTTATATATCGAGATAACTGTTTAATCTTTTTCGCAATGTTATCGCCGCTTCGCGAGATTTTTCTGCATAATCTTGTTCCGAACCAGCATAGAGAATACCTCTAGAGCTATTGACTATCGGCTTGAAACCGGAATTTGTAGTACCAATTTCCATAGTTTTTGATGCATCTCCGCCCTGTGCGCCAATACCAGGCATTAAAAAAGGAAGTTCCGGAGCTGTATTTCTAACCAGCGCAGCTTCTTCCGGATGAGTTGCTCCAATTACCAAACCGAAATTGCCATTTTTTTTATTCCATCCGGACACTTTTTTAGCAATCTCCAGGAATAATGGTTTACCATCGAACTCCAGTTTCTGGAAATCAGTATAGCTTTTATTGCTGGTCAAACAGAGTATTACTAATCCTTTATCGGGGTATTGAGCAAACGGCTCGATAGAATCTTCTCCTAAATATGGATTAAGAGTAACTCCGTCTGCCTTTAAATGTTGAAAAGCAGCTCTGGCATATGCTTTTGCTGTATTGCCAATATCCCCGCGTTTACAATCTAGAAGAACTGGAATATCTGGGTCGATTTCGTGTATTAACTCAATCACATGATGAAGTTCTTCGATTCCGCGGCTTCCTTCCGCTTCGAAAAAGGCAATATTTGGTTTATAGGCACAAACCAAATCGATTGTATTTTCGATTATTGGCCTTAGAAAATCATAAAATGGAGTGGATGATTTCAGGCAATGTTCGGGAATTCTATTTGGATCGGGGTCTAGACCTACACATAAACAAGAATCGTTTTTAAGCCCGCTGTTTTTGACTTTAGTAAAGAATTGATTTTCCATTTGATCTCCCGAATCGTTTTTTTCTTTTCTCTATTTCTGGATGGATAAAAATAGAATTTCGCAAATTCAGTGCAACGGAAATTTGCTAATAAGCAAAAAAAATGACCTTCCGAATTGGTGGAAGGTCATTAAAAACTCGAAAAAATTAGCTTATTTCTTATTTTTCTTCGATAAAGCTTCGTTGGTTTTATTGGTGATACCGTATTTCCTTCTGAATTTCTCGACTCTGCCGGCGGTATCCACAATTTTCTGCTTACCTGTGAAAAATGGATGGCAAGCGGAGCAGATATCCAGATTGATCTCTTTTTTAGTGCTCCCAACTATCCAACTATTTCCACAAGCGCAAGTAACCTTTGCCTGATAATATTTAGGGTGTATATCTTTTTTCATAATGATCCTCCGTATTCTTTATCCAGTGTAGAATATGGATATTAAGTTATTCTGTCAAGTAGAAATTGATTATTCTTACCCTGATGGGAATATTAATTTTACCCTTGACATTTTCAAATGGAAAATTATTATACAAAAATAAAATATGCCGGTATCGTCTAGGGGTTAGGACAGGTGGTTCTCAGCCATCAGACCGGGGTTCGATTCCCCGTACCGGTAAAGCTTAGAAAAGGACTCAACTGCGAGTCCTTTTTTCTAAATTGTCATTTGCCATTCTAAGAAACTCGTAACGCTTGAAATTGCCTTTTTCCATTATTTTGACGCTTCTTTCTCTTCCAATAATTAAGAGATCCGTGGAATCGAGAAAAAGGCCATGATCTACCAATCCTGGACGTTTTGAGAAATATTCGGCAAATTGGTAAGGATTTTCTATGTTTTCTTCCCACCAGCATTCCAGGATGAGATTAAGGCAATCGGTAATGAAGGGTTTATCTTCGTAACCAATTTTCAGATAATAATATCCACCCAATTTTTCAATAAATCGTGCGTTGGTTCTTAGAGCCATAGGTACTATCTCTAGTGGCAAATGTACCAGTGAACCCAATTTGGGCGAGAGTTTGGTCATATCCACTATAGTGATATTCATTTCGGCTTCGTGGTTGACGACTCTTTCCATAATCAACGAGCCTTCAAGGCCCTTAATCATATTGAAATTGATATCAATCTCATCTGCGCTATCGATACATAGATGCAATCGCTTTATCTCACGAAAACGGGTAACTGGAATTCCAAGTTTTTGGGCTCTATGAAAGTATTGCCGGGAACAGGGAATGACTTTTACACCCTGATATTTCCCTTCTTTTATTCCATCGGCCAAAGCGTAAAGGGCATAAGTCGAAGTTGAATCGCACCCAAGACCGATATTCATCCCCGGTTTAACGTACTCGAGTGCCTTTAGAGCTGCTTTTTTCTTTAGTTTTTCAATATCCATATTTAGTTAACTTGCAAATATTACTTAATTTTCTCCCGAATGGAGTTTAATAATTCATCGTAAGCATCCTGGAATTTTTTCACACCTTCAACGAGTAATTCCTGGTTCAAACGAGAAAGATTAATATTCAACTCACTCAATTTATTCAGATTTCTCTCCGCACGGGGAATATAACTTTCAAGGGTAGATTCAAATTCTGCCTTTTCCATCACTATTTCAAGAGTCTTCGTGGGAATAGTGTTTACCGTATGCGGTGCGATAAGATTGTCCACATAAAGGGTCGATGAATACGAAGGATTCTTAGTGCTGGTGCTTGCCCAAAGAAGTCTTTGGATAACCGCCTTTTTCCGCGCAAGAGATTTCCATCGTTTACTGGAAAGAATTCCCTGAAAATGCTTATAGGCAATCGCAGAATTGGAAAGCGCGATTCTGCCTTCGAGGTCTTTCCCCGATTTATCCGCGAGCATTTTATCTACTTTCGCGTCGAGACGACTCACGAAAAAAGAAGCCACAGAATGGATATTGGCGATTTCCTCGCCCATTTCTAATCTCTTTTCAAGGCCGGAAAGATAAGCATCGATTACTTGTTCATATTGCTCTAATGAAAATATTAAAGTGATATTGATGTTTATTCCTCGTGAAATCAGTTCTTTGATTGCGGGGATTCCCTCATTGGTGGCGGGTACTTTGATAAGCAAATTTTTCTTATTAATAGTCCGAAAAAGTCTATCAGCTTCACTTATTGTTCTTTCAGTATTGTAAGCCAAATATGGGTCGATCTCCAGGCTAACGAAACCATCTTTACCACCAGATGCTTCGTATGTTTTTTCCATAACCAGAGCAGCCTCGACGATATCGGTTATTACCAGGCTTTCGTAGATTTTTTCTGCGTCGTATCCTTTTTTCGCCAGCGAGAATATCTGTTCGTTGTAAACTTCTCCATCGGAAATAGCTTTTTGAAAAATTGAAGGATTGGAAGTAATTCCGCTAATACCTTTATCGATAAGTTCCTTCAGTTTACCAGATCGTGTAAAACTACGTTCGATATAATCCAGCCATATCGACTGTCCAAGTTGATTTATTCTTTCTATTGGATTCATTTTTCGCTTTCGATTAAATTTTGTGTTTTATTCACTAAGTTTTCTACGGTTAATCCGAACTTTTTAAACAACTCATTCCCTGGTGCGCTGGCTCCGAATGTTTCTACTCCGATAAATATGCCTTCATTGCCAATATATCTTTCCCACCCAAGCGAGACTCCTGCCTCGATAGCGACTCTAAGTTTACATTTTGGCGGAAGTACGTTTTCGCGATAGGATTGATCTTGTTTTTCGAAAATTTCCCAGCAGGGGAGAGAGACAACTCGAATATTATATCCCATCTTCGAAAGTTTTAATGCCGATTCATAGGCGAGATTTACTTCCGAACCGGTGGCGATAAGTATTGCATCCACTTCTTTTTGGGAAGTCTGCCAGAGTATATAGCCACCTCGCAATACTCCATCCGCGGATTCCATCAGATTTCTGTCGAGAATGGGCAATTTCTGTCTGCTGAAAACCATTGCTGTGGGAGTATTTTTACTCTTCAAAGCGATTTCCCATGTTCGAATAACTTCGTTTGCATCGGCGGGGCGAATAACATTGAGATTTGGAATAGCTCTCAGTGAAACAAGTTGTTCCACCGGCTGATGAGTGGGGCCGTCTTCACCCACGCCTATGCTGTCATGGCTGAAGATCATGATTGTTCTCAATCTGGAGAGTGCCGCAAGTCGAATTGCCGGTCTCATGTAGTCGGAGAATATGAAAAAAGTCCCGGTAAAAGGAATTAGACCGCCGTGTAAAGCTATTCCCACCGCAATAGCCCCCATTGCATGTTCACGGACTCCGAAATGAATATTTCTTCCCGCGTAGCTCCATTCCCCACCAACTTTACCCTGAATATGATCTTTCAAAGCGTCTTTTCCCTGGAAATCCCCCAGACCCTTTAGCCATGCAAAAGTCGATGGATTCAAATCGGCACATCCACCAATCAACTCGGGCACTGTGTCAGCGATTTGTTGCATCAACGCTTCGCTGGTTTTCCGAGTGGCGATAGGTCCGTCTGATACAGTAAAATCTTGAATGTCTTTATCCCAATCCTCCATAAGCTCCATATCGATTCTGCGTTTGAGTTCGGCTGCTTTTTCGGGATATTTCTGTGAGTATTCATTGAAATTGTTTTGCCAGTCATCGGCCATTTCAGTTTTATGAGATGATATCTCATTGAAATATTCTTTTACATCCTCCGGAATGTAGAAATCTCTGTCCGTGGGCCAACCGAGTTGTTCTTTGGTGAGTTTTAGCTCATCGGTTCCCAGAGGAGCACCATGTGCATGGAAAGTGCCGCTTTTATTGGGAGAGCCGAACCCGATTTGAGTTTTTACTCGAATTAACGAGGGCTGATCGGTATTGAACTTTGCTTTTTCAATAGCTTTATCTATATCTTCAGTATCATTTCCGTCAGAAACAACCAGAATTTGCCAGTTCGTTGCTTCGAATCGTTGAGTGACATTTTCGGTAAAAGCAAGCTTAGTAGAGCCGGCCAGCGATATATCATTATCGTCATATAGTAAGATTAACTTGCCCAGATTCAGATGTCCGGCAAGCGCGCATGCTTCGTAAGATATTCCTTCCATTAAATCCCCATCGCCCGCGAGAACATAAGTGTGATGATCTATCAGATTTGGAAAATCAGGTGAGTTAAACTCAGCTGACAGATGAGCTTCAGCTATAGCCATTCCAACAGCGTTGGCTATTCCCTGGCCGAGTGGTCCGGTAGTAGCTTCGACACCGGAAGTGACAAAATTCTCCGGATGGCCTGGTGTTATGCTATCCAATTGGCGGAAATTTTTGATATCCTCTAACGAAACATCGAATCCATATAGATGAAGCAGGGAGTACAATAGCATTGATCCATGTCCTGCAGATAGGATAAATCGATCGCGGTTTAGCCATTGTGGATTTCCTGATTTAAAATTGAGATGGTTGTTCCAAAGAGTAAAGGCAGCGGGAGCAGCACCGAGTGGCAAACCAGGATGGCCTGAGTTCGCTTTTTGTATTGCATCCGCGCTTAGGAAGCGAATGCAGTTAATGCACTTATAATACATATCTTTTCTGTTCATCGAAAATCTTCCTTTTATAGTTAATTGCAGGCGATTTTATTTTCCGGAACGAAATACGATATTTCGGAAAGTGTTAATCGTTCTTATAAATGTAAAAATATTCTGATGAAGATGCAAAGAGAATATTGGATAATTCTCAGGAATGTTCAAAATCTATTAAGAGTAAACCCCTCGAAAATCAGGGTATTTGTTTTCTCCAGGACCTTATTCCAAAAGGAGTTCTTATAAAAATCGGAGAAGTATAAGTATCCAAAGTGTCCACCATATCAGCTGCACCGATTGTGCCGTCGGGCATCTCAATCATGATTACACCATTACGGGCGTTTATAGCGTCGAGTGTATCGACTACTCTGAGTAACATCACTCCATCGTTACCCTGTAAATGGATGTGTCCAAGGGCATTGCGCACGGTGACTGTTATAGCGTCGTTATTAGAACAACCTACTCCATCTTCAACAGTTACAGTATATGTTGTTGTAGTCAATGGTGTTGCTCTTGGATTTGCAACATTTGGATTATCCAGTCCAGTAGTGGGTGTCCAATTATAGGAAAGAGAGCCTGTTCCACCGCAACCGGTAGGCCTTCCCCCTAATAATACTGAGCCTCCTGCATAAGTCGATACATCGTCACCGGCATCAACATCGATAAAAGGTGAGACATCGATAACTACGCTTGCATTGTCTCGGCAATCCACGCCATCATCGATATTTAGAGTATATATGGTTCTAACTGTAGGACTCGCAGTTGGATTTGGCGAAGTCGAATCGGATAAGCCTGTGCCGGGTGTCCAATTGTAATTCCAGGGTCTCGATGTCGAAACATCTGAATGCAATGTTGTAGATGAACCCTCGCAGATAAGATCGTCATCGGCCCAGACGGTCAGAGTTGGGGATTCCAGAAGATTGGGAATATCGATGCAATAATTTTGAACTATGGGATCGCCTTCAGAATAGCTAATCTCGATATCGTAGCATTGAGTTGTACCGTAAATAGAAGGATGTGCATTTACCTGCCAGCTTGAACTGCCTGTACCGCCCATATAAGTTAGTTCTTCGATGTATTTGGGGTTTGCGTCGCCACCTGCATAGGAAAGAGCACAGCTGGATAAATCCAGATAACAATTTACATTAGAAGCTGGCCTGGTGCCATCATTAGTGAGATTCTGAGATATTGTAAACGGGGTTGGATAAACCGCAGTACACCCCGCGGTAAGACTTGGCGGAGTATGAGAAAAACTAACATCGGTATATCCGAAACAAGAATCGTCGGAAACGCATCCGTAAATAGTATCTTCATAACCGCCACCCCAGACTCTTATATCGAAACATCTATCAATTCCGTAACACGATGAGTCGATTACCATGCGCCAATAAAAGTACTCCGTGTCGCCGTCGGATACCGGGCTATCCGAAGAAACCGGATTTGAAGTAGTAATGGTAACACATCCCTCGTCGAGGAACAACAATTCTGCATTGATTATATGTGTCCCACCGGTTTCGTTCACAATATTTGCAGCGATAGAAGTAAAAGTTGAAATCAAAGCAACAACATCGTCCAATATGACATCCCAATCCGTGGTCATAGGGTACCATTGTCCCCCAGATGTATCGGCTAACTCCTGAAAATTCTCCAGATGTTCATCAGGAATAGGAGTACTTGGCCAGGGTCTGCTGGAAGCGGCGACAAAGACGATAGTCCCTGTGCTTAGTACCAGCGATCTCGTTCCCGGATAAGTCTCATCGGACCAGCCAGAACCATCTCCGTCGTAATGATAGCCTTCATTAGTGAACATAATAACGATATGAAGTGCATCCTCGCGCCAGTCGTAGTCGCGAATCGCATCACAAATAGCATCGAGGGAAACTTCGTTTAAATCGCTGGACCAATGATTACCACCAGTGCCATCCAGCCAGCTTTCGAATTCCGCGTCGTTCGCAGTCATCTGATAACCGGGTGTTGAAGGATCAAAATCCCAGATATTGGTAACATCGTCGAAAGTTACTCCTCCGAGACGATAGTCGTATCCTCCGGCTTCCAGGTTGTCGATAAAATAGGCCATTTCATCGTAAAGATCATCCAGATAAGGATCAAGAGAGTTGCTGGTGTCCATGCAGAAAACGATATCAACTGCGGCAGTATCCAGAAGTTCACATTCGAGGTCTGATACAAAATAAGTATCTGCAGAAGTGGGAGACATCGTCCTGATTCCGCCAATTTCCAGATAATCGGTTGAATATCCCGGATCAGCAAAAGCAATAAGGGGGAGACATAGAATTACTAATATATATATTTTTTTACTTTGATTCATAATTTACTTTTATAAATCGGTTCTCATCCAAATCTGTCCAACTACTGGACTGGGAGGATTGTCAGTCCGATTTTCTATTACCATGTTGATTATCTGGTTCTGACGCATATCGAGTGTATCGCTGATACCTACCGTACCATTAACATCGAGATTTCTGTCCATCTCCGTGGTACCGATTCCGACATCTCCCAGAGTGGTCAGGTTCTCATCGTCGAAAGAAATTGTTCCGTGTGTTTCGGTAATAGTCCCGGGATCTGTTGTGCCATCGATTCTTATAGATGATCCGCTGGTGATAGTTCCGGTAGCATGAATATTGCCCAACACATCGAGAGCTTCGGTAGGAGTATTAGTATTTATTCCCACCCGATTTTCGGAAGCATCTCCGTAAATGAGATAATCCGAGGTTCCATCCACCCTGAAATTAGCGTCGGCATTATTCCAGTTGAAATGGAAATGAGCATCAACAATATGGAAAGTTTCGTTTTCGCCGGAGACATCTGTGGAAGTTAGCGGATTGCCGCCGATTCCACCTCTAAATCCAAATGAACGAGCACCAACTTTCAGTAAACTACCACCCGGAATAACCGCTCTTTCACCGTCGGCGATATTCTCACGTCCGCCACCCACCGTAGCGTAATCGTTAATGGCCGAGTTATTTTGACCACCGCTTACCGTACTCCAGAATCCCGAAGCGCCGTTCAGGAATCCTCCTGCAACTGTTGCATTTTGGGCAGCTGCAGAGTTGTTATATCCACCGCCAACCACCGACCACAATCCTGTAGCCATGTTATCGTTACCACCGCTAATTGTTGAGTGTTTTCCGGAGGCCTCATTCCAATGTCCACCACTCACAGTAGCGCCCGAGTCGCTGGCTGTATTCTGGAAACCTCCGCTGACTATGGCACCGGTTCCACTTGCTACATTGACATATCCACCACCCACCGTGGACCATAAACCGCCTGCATCATTCTGATATCCACCCGAAACCGTGCAATAAGAATAGTTTAATCCATCTATTCCAGTTTCTGATGATGCACCCCAGTTGACATGAGTATGTTTTTCTGTTCCATATAATGAGTTACTTGCGTTTCCTCTGGCTAATCCCCAATAATTATTTGTGCTGACAACAGAATCTGCTACCGACCAATGTCCTGTAATCGAACCGGTAGTTTGCCATGTGCCGTTTCCAACCGCATCGGAAGTAAGAATATATCCAGCCGAAGCGCCAGTTCTTAATTGAAATTCGGTGAAACTACCCTTACCTGCTACATCGAGCTTTGCACTGGGGGTGCTGGTTCCAATTCCCACATTTCCCGAAGGAATGGAATGCATTGTAGAACCATCGACCTGCCAATCGCTGTCCGTTCCTCCGGTTCCTGTATATTCTATAGTAATTGTGGAATCCAGATTGGTTACATTGATGTCCGTGCCGCCAACCAAGTCTATGGTTCCGGTAATATCGTTAACATCGGTAACAAATTCTGCAACTTCCGGAGGAAGAAAATTAAGTACGATATCCGGGACGAAATATGCGGTGCTGGTTAGTGGGAAACTACTGGATGATTCGTTGTAACGTCCACGGATTTCGGTTGTGGTTGAGCCTTCCCAGAGGGAAGATATCCCCGCGGAACTATTTTTTCTCAAAGTAATGAGGATATTATCGCCATCGTAGATAAAACCATGGGGAAAATCGATAACTACGCTGTGGTCACTCTCTATTGTCAATGTAATTCCCGAAGCAATAGGGCTTCCCGCAGGCAATATCGATCCTGAGGATAGATCATCGACAAGCACATTGTCCATCCAAACATCTACATCGGAAATAGAACCCGAAGTGGCAGTCGAGTATAGTGTAATACTATATACTCTACCGCCGGTACAACCCATGTCACCGTCGAGAATAATGAATTGGCCTATAGAAGGAGAGAATGTCTGTAGATTAACCGGTACATATTGATTACTGTTGGTTCCACCACTTAGATCTACGGTGCTAGGACAATCTCCGGGTTCCAAAGTAAGCCCTACTATTATATTAGAGCCAGCTTCGGAGATATCCACTCCACCTTCCCCAACTATACTTAAATCGCCGGTGAGTGTATTGAGACTGCTAACACCGGAACCAGCAACCGCAGCTCTTATACTGTCCTTGACCGCTTCGTCCAATTTCTCCCAGGTTACGCCTCCAATTTTTATTTGCAGAGAGTCATCCGCAATCTCTATTCCATCGCGAACATTAACTGTGGAAGCATGTTTTGAGTTCAATGAATACGGTACCGCATGGAACGGTGTACGCGGAGACATTCTATCTCCATCGACAATCATCCCAAGCCAATACTGTTCATCGAATTCCATCGATGTGGCAAATGGGACAAGCGAACCTAATAGAACATCGAATAGTCCTTTATAAACAACAACATCCGTATGTGTTTCAGTCCAAAGGGGAGTGCCACCAGTCTCGAGATTATAAATCTCGAATGTGATATCGATTGTATCGTTGATTCCGATTCCGTGGCTTTCAACAAGTTTGCCCTGATAGTTGATTTGCTGAGGAACAGCAGCAAATACGGCAATAGCTAAGATCATTAATATAAATATATTCCTCATTCTAACTCCTTATTTCGTAAAGAATAAAATTCCATCTTAAGGCATGTACATTCTTGCCTGTACATTAACAACAACACACCTGGTATGATCCAGATTGTCAGAGTATATAGGTGCGTGGAAACTCATCCACAACATCTCTGTATTTTCACCATCGCCAGGTGAACCAATATTATATCCTCCTTCGCCGAAGAGTTCGTCATCTGCCCATGAAACCGACTGTTTAATATAGTCGGATGCCCAACTCCAGCTTATTGGAGGTTCTGGATAATCATTAAAACGTGCATATATAGCAAAACGGTTAACACCGCGTGTATATCCGGGGTACCAGATTGTGTCCAAACTCCATCCAGCAGTAACATCGTATATGTCACCAATAACAAGGCCCATTTGAACTCTCACATTGGAGTAGTTATAGATTTTAATTGAATCCTGATTGGATAGGGTAATATAATCACCAAACTCAAGTGTATCCGGCAATTCCCAAACAACTGAATCGTTAGGGAATACTCCATCATGTCCTATTTCGAAATCTAAATCGATAATTACCAGATCATAGGCAGCAATAAATGTGTCCACATCGTGAATAGGTGGTGTAAGATAGGTAGTGTCTATAGGGAATCCCTCGACATCCCAGTGATTGAATATATACACAGAGTCGGTTGTAACATCATATTTACTTACAGTCAGTGGTACCACTTCGCCATCCTCAGCCCAGAAATCCCTGCTGCTTTCACCGTCGAAACGCTCGCCAGCAATAGATATAAATCCAAATGGTTCACGTGGATCTTTTTCCACATGGCAACGATAAAGTTGGCTGTATCGCGCTACCAGAGAATCGTACTCTTCGACAGGGCCATAGTTAAGAACCGGTAAAGCAGAACCGTCATTCCACTCATTGAAATAGAATTTTCTCACCGATGAAGAATCGGCTTCGGAAACTTCAATCCTATGAATAGACCCTTCTAACCACCATGCTTCCTGGCGTATAGATGCTCCCCCATTGTAGTTCGTGCCGTCTATAGTCATTCTGCCATAGATATTTTCATCGGGATATTTCTCAATAATTATATGACAGAATTTATCGTATTGAGCGATAAAAGAAGTATCATCATTTGCGCAAACAGTTCTTGTTTCTGTAGCTGCGAGATCATCTTGCCAGTTGGAGAATTCATAAGCCACCTGATAATTTGCATCCTCTGAAGTTACTTCGATATCGTGGAATTCACCTCTAATCCATAATTGACTTACTGTATCCGTATAGAAAGTGTCAGTATCCACAATAATCCAACCCAGGCTGTCTTCACGGGCTGGTAGTTTAATTATGTGAGACCAGAATCCCTGATTAAAAACTGCAGTGATATTGTAAGCATCATCCATAATAATTGAAGTAGAATCCTCATTGACGTCTGCAATATCAGGGCTTCCGCTATCCGACGTCCATTCGACGAAGATGAATAGATTATCATCATATTCAACCAGTGAATCAGTGAATAATGTCGCTGTATCACCTGATGAATACCATCCAGGATCTTCAAGTGTATCAGGTGATGCGCCCGAAGGTAATCCGTCGTGATTTAAAGACAGTAGGAATTGATCGTCATAATTCCAGGTAATAGTACCATTAGCTATCATGTCGAAATCTACTTCGTTGCTGTCTCCATCGGAAGGTACAACGATACCATCGCCTTCCCAACCAAGGCAAAGATGTCTGTGAGTTGAGTCATCGTAAACAGAGTCAATAACCGAAGCTTCGATATGTCTCCCCACCGGATGATAAGTTATTCCAGACGGGGGAATAACCTCGCTATAATCTGGTGCAATAACTTCCAGGGTCACAACATCATCGTCCCATAGCCATTCGACCCCGCTAGCTCGAGTTAGAGTAAATAGAACATGGTTTTCGTAGCCAAAAGAAGGCAAATCCCCAAAACCATAATATCCTACACAATAATAAACGCTATGTGGACTACTAACATAAGCATTGATAAGAGTTAATGGCGGATGCCAATGAACTCCCTCTGGTGGAACGGGCGAACCATAACCCGCCGGATTATTGACCATAAATGGAATTAAATCATCGCCATCCCAATCCCAGGTTAAAGTGGAGAGATTAGCTAACAAGAAAGATACATGCGTTGAATCTCCAGTGGGCGGAACACTTCCCGTACCGGTCCATCCATCGCAAATGTGCGAACCGTCGGGGGAGTTTACGAATGCGGTAACCGTAATTCCTGAAGGATAAATATGTCTTCCCATAGCCGGAGTCGGATCGCCAAATCGGCTGAAAATCCACAATGTGTCCAAAGGATAACCTTCAGGCCAATAAAGCCAATCCCACTCGATTCCGGTAGGTTCCAGCAATGTGAAATTGACGCTGTCCGCGCTGGAAGTCATAATACTCCCAAAGCTGTTGTAACCGATACACCAGTAATCACCATCGGGATTACTTTCCACAAAAGCATCGACATCAGAACCGATTCTAATCCAGTGTGTTCCTACATCAGGATTTGGCGGACCGTAAACATCGGGAGTGGAAGATATCATCAAAGGTAATACAGCCGAACCGTCCCATTGCCAGACAAGCCAACCGCTTCCAGTGATAGTGAAGCTCAGGATATTTTCAGTTCCCGTGGCTGGAATTGTTGTGCCGTCGCCAAGCCAGCCCGTGCAATGACGCCAGCTTCCATCCTCGTAGGTGCTATCCTCAACACTTAAATAAATCGTGGTTCCATTCGGCACTATATACATCCCCTCCGGATGAGGATGACCATATTCGCTGTAAACATATAATGTACAAAGATCGTCACTCATGGGTACCCAATTCCATGAGATACTTGAGCAATCCCAAACATCGAACCAGAATTCGGTTCCGCCACCGGAAAGAGCTGAACCAGTTCCTATATATCCAACCAATATATAATCGGTGATACCTGTAGTATCCATATAACCGGTAGCTGTGTCACCGGCATCTACCCAGTATGGTCCCGGTGAAGGATGAGGTGTGCCGAGCCCAAGTGGATTATCAATATCGACTCTGAATTTATGATTGAAATATGCCGTAAAAGTTGATTCCGAAGAGACGGAAACAGTTCTGAATGTATCGCGTGAGCCGTCAGACCATTGATCAAAAACATAGATCTCGCAATCGGAGATTACCACAGTATCATAGACACCAATATCATGAGAACTTCCAGTAAACCAATTTGTGCTATACGGACTTGGTCTCCAAACTCCGTCCACAAGGACATTTCCGCCGAAATTAGTTTGGATAGTAACTCTGTTACCGTCTGCAGAATAATGAATAGTGTCCATGAAGAATTCCGAGATGTCGTGGAATCTTGTGGAGTCTTCAGGAACTACAAATCTCGATGGACTACCCGTTGTCGAATCGATAAACTCGATAAGCGAACCGTAATCGGTCCATTCACTCCAGAAACTGTATTCATCTATATCGAGATGATCCATGCCAAACTGCTTGTGTTCCAGAGTCCTAACAGTATGAGTGGGATCGGTTCCATCTAAAGTAATTATTGGTTTTATCTGATGCCAATAGCTAACATCGTAAGTCGCCACAGAACCATCGATTACCCACGATGTATCATCGGTAGGGGTGTTGATAATCCAGCGTTCCTGAGTATCAGAATGAGAGGTTCGTCTTGTGATTACCGCTTCTTCATTGGGAACGCACCAGATATTCACACAGGAACCTTCCCAGAGATCGATTGAGGATGCTGTAAGACCTTCGGAAAAATAATCCAGAGTCGCAAAATTAGTTGAAGTTGTCGGTTCTCCAGGAGCGTAAGTATGTATGCAAAACTGCACGTAGAAATCCACGGTTACCGAATCCTGACTCTCCACTGTCCAGGGGGCAACGTTATTGACTTTATCTCTAGCTCTCAATCTAAAATAATAGGTTTCACCCATCGCAACTAATTCGGGAGAATCCGGCCCAAAAACTGCCGATGTATCCTCTGTTTCGGTTAACCATGGTATCCATGAACCAGAAGACCCCACCATATATTCCAGATCATAATTCCAGATGCCCCAGCCGTCACCATCTTGAGTTGTAGTGTCTTGACCACTCCAGGTTAATAAAAAGCTTGTATCCGCAGAATAACTTGTAGATAGAGTAAACCAGGTAAATGGATATCTTAAATCGAGATCAACCTTACGATAACCGGGGTGTAGGGTGTAGATAGCACCTGTAATAGGTTGAGTGGAAACTGGTGTGGATTGCCCTATATTCGAAGATAAACCAAACCTCGCCGATTCCACATTATTATATTCGTTGCCTCCCGACTCAATAACCTCGAATAGAAGTGAGGTTTGAGCATAAACTCCGACAACCAATATTAAAAAAACAAATAGTAATCCTCTCACCGATTTGGACATATCGGTGTCCTTTCGACCAATAGTTTATAAATACCAATTGTACCAACTTACGCCGGTATCTTTCGCTCCCCTTGGTAAAAATCTATATCGCTAAGCTCTATTAAACCCCTTGAGTATTGGCCGCTACAATTCGTTTAACTGAAAATTCGCTAATTCCAATTAAGTATAATTATTTTATTAGAGATTTCAATAATTTTTGGTACTTTTTTTATTTGATAGTAAAATATTATACTGAATTAGTCTTTCCATATTGGGATATCGGTTGTCCAATAACCCCGAACTAAAGCCGTATCGGGATATATTATTATTTCTTCGGAAAATTTTAAGGGATGGAGATTTCCTGGAAACCAGATCGAATCAACGTTTTCATCACAGAATAACCAAACTCGATATTCGCCTGAAGGTATAGAAGTGGAAGAGTAGTTAGCTTCACTCTTTTTAAGTAAAATCTTCTCTGTTTTTGATGACAATTTTTTAGCATATACAATAGGATTTTCGCAAGGATAAGGTGGAATCACGTTTAAAACTCCCAACATGGAGCTAGGTTCAGTATTAATTGAATGTGATGTGGTATCATCCCAGATCTTGTCCACCACTGACAGGCAATTGCCAATTCGCCATCTGGGCTTAACATAGTTATTCCAGTCTTTTTCCGGAGAAAAAGTGAGAATGTTCGGAGGGAAATAGTCCGTTTTTCCATCAATCACTTTCTCCGACGAATCGAACACGTCGATTTGACCGCCAAAGATGATTTTATCAAAATAAACAGTTAGTTCATCATCGGGGAGTAGAGCTTCGCTCCAGATTTTCGCTGTTGGAAAAATAGTATCCGTTTCTGGTTCGGGAATCGAAACTGTGATTTTCTCTGATTCCATAATATTCCCCGCCAGATCAGAAATCCCATTAATTACTAATTCCACTACACCAGGAGTAAATCCTTCACTGGATATAATTCCAATATTCTGTGGTTCATCTCGATATTTGAACAGGCGAAAATCGAAAATAGATTGCAAAGAATTAATCGAAGAACCGGGATTCAATACTATCTCTTCGTCAAATTTAAATCTAATCAGATTGCTATTATCGGATGTCGCCATGATAAGTTCCGGCGCTGTTGTGTCAGGTTTAAAAAGTACTACACTAGTGCGCTTTCTTCCTCCGGCCTTTATCATGGATGATGGAATTGCAATCTCTTCTCCTGAATCGAGTTTGCCGTTATTATTGTTGTCTTTAAACGCTAGAATAAAATATGAGTCTGACGGCAAATTAGTAACTTGAAACTCACCATTATCACCGGACCAACTCGCAGCAATTGGATCGAGTGAATCACTCCAGGATTTATCCTCGATATCATAGATTTCTATTCGAATACCGGAAGCTTCGCTGAAATCGCTATTGTAAACCTTTCCCATAATGGATAGCGAATCCAGCCTGGGACCGGTACTGAATGCGATGTTTAACCCTCGCTTGAGACTATTTTTTCTAAGATCGGTTAATTTCGAAGACACCGCGATTCTATATGTAGTATTTGGCTGGAATTCTTCATTGTGTTCTATAATTATCTCTTTGGGTTTGATCGTAATCGAGGTACCATCTGGACGTGGAAGAAGTGAGATATATTCCTCCTCCAGAAGAATTCGCTCATCGAAAAGTAATCTTACCGGTGAATTCAAAGCTATATTCACCGAGTCTTTGGCGGGTACGCAAGAAACTAGTTTTGGTGCTCTTTCGTCCTTAGGTCCTCCCGGAGGAGCCTGAATTCTGGCGCAATTGGCTATTAGCAAAGAAAGTAATAGCCATAATAGAAGAATATTGGAAAATCTATTTTTCATCTAGGATTTATAGCTTTGAAACCATGCGCAACTTCTCAACCATCGGCGGAAATACTCGCAAAATATAGTCAATATCATCTTCGCTGTTGGATCGTCCCAATGAAAAACGAAGGCTACTATGAGCTCTAATCGGATCCAATCCCATAGAAAGCAAAACATGACTGGGTTCATTCTCACCGCTGGCACAAGCCGATCCACTACTAACAGCTATTCCTTGCATATCCAGAGACATCAACATGCTCTCCCCACTGACATCATCGAAACTAAGATTTAAAAAACCGGGTAAACGATTGTCTTTCGGGCCGTTCAGATGAACTCCATCCAGATGATTATTCATTCCTTCGAAAAGCATTTCTGTCAATTCATTGAGAACCATGGTTTCCGTTTTCATCTCTCTTACCGCCAATTCGAGTGCTCTTGCATAACCAATTATTCCGGCGATATTTTCCGTTCCCGGACGCATATTGAATTCGTGGCTTCCACCGTGACTGATGCTTTCGATTTTATCCCTCGCATCCTCTTTTATATAGCAAATCCCCATTCCTTTAGGACCATACAATTTGTGAGCACTCGAGGCGAGAAAATCGACTCCTAATTCGTTGATATTAAGGGGGATTTTGCCCACTGCTTGCACAGCGTCAGTATGAAATGGGACATCGAATTCGTGAGCAACTTCAGCAAGCTCTTTAATCGGTTCGATAGTGCCGGTTTCATTGTTGCCGGTCATGATACTAACCAGCATCGTATCTTTTTTAATCGCCTTGCGCAAATCATCGGGATTTACAAAACCCTCTTGATCGACATCTAAAAAAGTTGTTTCAAAACCGAGTTTTTTAGCATATTGAACTGCATATAAAACGGCGTGGTGTTCGATTGAGGAAGTAATTATATGACCGGGTTTATCAAGGTTGGCCAGACAAACTCCTTTGATAGCCATATTATCGCTTTCGGTTCCACCCGAAGTGAAAATAATTTCACTGGATTTCACGCCCAAAAGATTAGCAATTCTATCTCTGGCTTCCTCGATTGCAGCTCTTGTCCATTGGCCGTATTGATGCAAACTGGAGGGATTGCCAAATTGTTCTGTGAAATATGGTATCATTGCATCCACAACTTCCGAACGAGTGGGAGTTGTGGCCGCATGATCGAAATATACTTTGCGCATTATTACTCCTTTTTTTCAAATGATAGACCCATGACGATTAAAGTCAATAATATAGTAATAATAGAAATAAAAAAGGCGGCCCAATGAATTGGGTCGCCTTAAAATAAAGTTGTGAGTAAAGTTACTTCACAGCTTCGCGAAGGTTTTTACCAGCTCTGAATTTCGGAACGGTAGTTGCCGGGATGGTAATCTTGTCGCCGGTGCGAGGATTACGTCCGGGGCGCTTTGCTCTTTTGGAAATTGTGAAAGTTCCAAAGCCGACAAAGCTAATCTTGTCGCCCTTTTTCAGTGCTTTGGTGATGTGATCAAATGTCGCTTTGAGGACTCTGTTCACCTCTGCTTTGCTGTTGTCTGTCTCTTTCGCTACTTTGCTCACGAATTCGTCTTTTGTCATTTTCTTCCTCCTTCTCTTTGGGGATTTTTGGTTTTGGCGCTCAAACACGCACTGTTAAATTGTTTGAACTAATATTAGGGTGTGAAAAGGCGTCTGTCAAGGTTTTTTTTGAAAAAAAATCGTAAAAATGAATATTATTGCGGGTTTCAAAGAGTACTGATTTTTCGGAAAACTTCGGTATGTAGCAAGATGAAAATGGTATAACTCATTGATATGCAAAGAGATATGATTATAACATAAATTTATTTTTGAAGTTGTATTTACCAAAAAATGCAATTTTACCCGTAAATCCAGATTTACCAATATTTACCGAACATTACCGCGCGTGCCCTCAATTTTGATATCAGGGAGCTTTTTAATGTTGATTTTAAAGTACCATCCTTCGCGATATCCGGAAGGTACCCAGACAAAAACAGCCTCCCAACAATTCATATCTCGCCAGATTCGAATCTCCTCACTAACCTTATTCATATCATCCAGATCAAAATAGATGGAATAATCGATTTTCCAATTCTTAGTGATAAAAGTGCTGGCATCGGCCTTAATCCAATGAGTTATAGAAGACGAACCTTCGGATCGGGTTTCGGAAAGGTAATGTGATAGTCCCAACCGATAATTTCGACTTATATTATTCAGCGTATCACCAAAACTGTAAGTTCCCCGAAAAGATAATTCCGTAGTAAGATTCTGCGAACGAAGCCAGAATTTGTTTTCATCGCCAGTTTCAGTGTAAAAGGAGTGAGTGAAACCGGCAACTATAGACAACCATTTAAAGGGCGAAGTTCTAAGGCTGGTACTCAGGTCGGATAGGGGTCTTTCTTCAGCGAGAAAATCATAGCTGCTAGTCATATCCAGGCTGGCAAGATTAATTTTTCTGCCGGTTTGATTGGTGTCCGCTTCAGTTGTAAGGAAAAAATCCTGAGCCAGAGACATATTCATAAATTGCCTTTCCGATGAATAACCCGGAGAAATCCCTCCGAAAGAATAGAAATTAGATGCATCCTCGAACTCTGGAGTCCAGGCGAAAGAGACATTCGGAGTAATGTTATGCTTGAGGGATTCTATTCCTATAAATCCATTGAAAGGAAAAGTTCCATATAGATTTGTATTAGCTCCAATCGAGGTCCCATATGTAAATCTCGCGGGCCATTCGGTTGAGTCTCTGTCTGAATCTATAGCTACCAGATGGCCGTTTGCGGAAGGATTGAAAGATACAAATGGTCCGATGGAAAAAGGCATACTAAGCGAGAAATCGGATTGTGCGCCGATATGTTTTTCCTGAGACGATGTGTCGCGTTCATCGTAATGGACTGCATTACCGCTTATAGAAAGGGATAGATTATGGTAAAACTTTCTGTCCAATTCACTATCTGGTTCGAATAACGGGCCGGAATAGCGACTTATTCTCAATTTTGGAAGATATGTAGTTACTCTTCCAGTCTCTAGGTTTTCTGTTCTATCCACACTGGCGGATAGACTTCCCCAATCGAAACTTCGCGAATAAGCAAGGTTACTGGTTAAATTGCGTTCCATTCTTTCCTGAGGTGAGTATTCGACATCAGATAGATAATCTTTGTCGCTAACGTAACTCACTTTTCCCGAAAGTGAACTTTTTGGGCCGAGGTTTTGTACATGACTTCCCGAAAGCGCCCATCGATTAGCACCTGTCGTTTTTCTAAATTCTTGAATTCGCTCGATTTCGTAAGAGGCCGATAAGTTCCCTTTCAGTTTATATCTAACTGCGTATTGAGTTTTGCCTTTGATATTCCATCCGGATCCCTCATCGAAATCGAAACTTGTCTTTAAATCCCAGTATTCACTGGGAGCCCAATAATATCCAACATTACGGATAAACCTTTCACCTTCTTGAAATTGACCTATATCGAAAGTTAAAAGCCCCGATTGTCGTCCTTTGCGAATGGGGAACACGAAAAATGGAATGGCAAAAACAGGAAGATCGCTAATATAGAGAACGATATTCTTGGCCACCGCCTGTTTATTTGGAATTATTTTGACCTTATTACTACGGAAATTGGTTCTGGAGGTTTCACATTCGCATGGAATAAACCTGGATTTTGAAATGTAAAGTGTGTCGCCTTCAGCCTTGTGAACTACATTACCTTTGAAATAACCCATATCGAATTCAGTGTTGACCGCCAGCATTCTTCCGCGTTCACTTTTTACATTATAAATTATCTTCTTTCCAGTCATAGTCTGGGTTCGATCGGAAAGTACAGGATATCCTACCACGCTATCGCCCTCTTCGATAGGCTCGGCGTGTAAAATCTCCTTTTCGATATCGTATTTTACATTGCCTGCATCGAGAGAGATATCTCCATAACGCAATTTTCCGCTGCCCTGAACTGCTACAGTTTGATTCCGATTAGAAAGAAACATACGGTCACCCTGATAATTTAGCGTGTCCTGCGAATCGATGATATCGGCGTTTTCTTGGCTATATTCAGTACTAATATATTTTCCGATAGCTCCGCGATGAACTTCGATACTGTCAAGCTTACCCTCATCGAACCAGATACATATGGAATCTCCGCTTATATCGTTACTCTCCAGTTTAAGACTGTCTTCGGTCCATGGATAATATGTATTGCTGGCTTCACCGATCATGGTGGCTAGATCGAGCTGGTTATCTTCGAACTCGAAAAGCATTTTCTGTGCAGTGAATCTACTCTCGGGCATTTTGCCCAGGGAATCTTCCGGTGGATGCCAGAATCCAACAGGTTTGATTCTCTTCTCCGGTTTGCCATAAACCCACATTTTCTGAATCTTGCCATTTTCAAAAAACACTTCCATCTCGTGGCCGGTGAGTCGATTATTTGTCTGGGTTAATTGAGGATTTCCCAGAAGCTCAAATTTTCCAGCTGAGCGGAAATATGTAGCACTGTCAGCGGTTGCACGCATATCGAGACGGTTGATTATGACATTGCCATAGGCAAAAACCTGATCGCGTTCCGGGAAAAAGACTATCGAATCAGCATCGATATAGACTGGTGATTGTGTAGTATCTCTTTCTTTGATAGCGACCTTAACATCACCGGTGGCTGTACCACGTTCAATTTTGATATCGTACTTAAGCTTTTTCGCATCGAGTTCTATAATGCTGCTATCTACCGTATCGATACTTGTTAGATGGGGTTCGCCAAGCATGGTAAGCTCTTCGGTAATTCCACGATATATTCCCTCTCTTCCGGTTACCAAAAGCGAAGAATCCAATTTGGAAACCCTTACATTTCCAAGACCGCGTGCGTATTTATCGTCGCGACGGTAATAGAGTGTATCAGTTTCTATAATTTGTCCCTTATCGGAAAGGCGTACGTTACCGATAAACTTAACTTCGCCGCTTTGCTGGCGCCATCGGGCAAAATCACTATTTAACACTCTGCCTTCGTGTCGAATAGCAATATTTCCGCTGAGATCTATAATTGTTAGATCTCCCGACAAATTTGTTTTCATTCTGTCCGCGTGGATCAGTTTGATATCAGCGGGAAAAATGGCGGGAACTATCGCCAGAATACCTATTAAAAATCGAAATCTCATTTTAGGAAAGATATTCCCCTAACAATTACTGTCAACTACAAAGCTGAATTATTAAAATTAGCATTAAAATTATCTCTTATTGCAAACAGTGTATTTATTCATTAGTTTTATATTATGTTTGACGAAAAAGAAGATAAATTTTCAGACCAAGAACCCAGAATCGAAAGTTTAGAATCCGAGATTCAGGACCTAAATGAGGAACTTGAAGAGCTCAAGGCCAAAGCTGAGATTCACAGCAGTAAGCTTGCCGAGAAAACTCATCAACTGGTCACTCTTTTCGAGATTACCGCAAAAATGACTGCGGAGAATGATCCGGAAGAACAATTAAAATATATCGCCGAGGGCATAGTCAAAGCCAGATTATACCGAAGAGCTATTATTTCCATTTTTTCTGAAGGTTTTCAGAGAATCGATGTTGGCTATGGTGGTTTAACCGATGAAGAGATTTCTCAGCACAAGAAATCCAAGCCGATGATACCCAGAGCTTGGGAAAAATTGCTTTCAGAAAAATATAGGGTAAGTAATTCCTTTTATATCTCTCACAAAGAACGCGAAAGTCTTGGAATAGACACTATAAAAAGTCAGAAATTACCTTCATCATTTCTTGGGGGGTGGCACCCCGAAGATATGCTATTCTTGCCCTTGGAGGATTCTCGAGGTAAGATTTTAGGAGTTATCAGCGTTGATGATCCTTTCGATGGTTGTCAGCCAACAGCAGAGTCGTTGAGAATTGCGGAATTATTTGCCAGGGAAGCTGCTGCAGTTATTGAGCGAAATCAACTACTAAAATTCCTTCGCGATACCGAAGAATATTTGATGAAGTTGATTAAAACTTCAGCGGATATTATTGTTACCACGAATGCTAAAGGGAAAATAGTATTATTTAATTCTGGCGCAGAGAGAATTCTCGGTTACAACGCTGAAGAAGTGCAGGGTGAAGATGTATCAATACTCTATGCCCACGAAGAACAAGCTCATACAATCATGAAAGATATGAGACGAGGTAATGGCTTTGTTCAATCGTTGGAGGTTATTGCTCTTCATAAATCGGGAGAAGAAATTCCAATTAGCTTATCCGCAGCTATTCTCTATGATAAAGATGGTTCAGAGATGGGAACTGGTGGTATTTCCAAGGATTTACGTCCAATCAAGGAATTGCAATCTCGTGTATTAGAGTTGGAGAGAAAAGCTGCTATCAAAGCCGTGGTTGTATCCCTTTCTCATCATATAAATAACTATCTGCAAGCAGCCATGACAAAGATGCAGAATTTGGAAGAATTATTCCATACTAAGTCAATAAAATGCCACAAAGAAGGTGCCAGAAGTAAAGTAGAGGAGTTTCTATCTGATATAAAACTCAATGTTATGCGTGTCTCAGAATTGACCAAAGCCCTGCAAAATCCGCTTGATAAAATTCAGGTGGATGAGTATCTGGATGGAATAAAATATCTCGAACTACCAAGTGATATGGAAGTCAATTTTGCAGCTCACGATCACGAATCTATGAAATCCTACGGCGAAGGGTTCTCGATTTTGGTTGCTGACGATGAAGAATCCATTCGCGACGGGATTTCGGATTTTCTGGAAGAACACAGTTTCGATGTAGATAGAGCAATAGATGGCGATCAGGCTATAGAAAAAATCGAGGCGAGAAAAATACCCTATGAAGTTGTTATCTCCGATATAAAGATGCCCGGTGCTAATGGTTACGAGGTTTTCCGCGCGGCTAAAGATAGATCGGCAGAAACGGAAGTTATATTGATGACCGCTTTTGGTTATGATCCAGGACATTCCGTAGTAAAAGCTTCCAAAGAAGGTTTGAAAGCTCGGGTTTTCAAAGAGAAACCTTTCGATCTAAACCAGATTCTGGATATTCTTCGCGATGTAGTTAAAGCCAAAAAGGCTGAATGATTAATAGGAATGTTCGAATAGCTGTAAACAAGACTCGCACAGAACATAAATAATTCCATCATCGGCTAATACACAACGTCCTCGAGAAGAGAGACTCACCGTATGGGCCAGATAAGCTGATTCAGGATTATATGCATTATATACATACAGATTAGATCCACTTGAAATTAGATCAGAATCTACTACATAAACGAAATTATTTTCAACCCCGATAGCCATACAAATATAATCTGTGTTTGCACTAAAAACAGTCGATAGAGTGGTTTTGCTGATGATATTGAAAGTTCCGGTATTGGACGATGTATTCATCTTACCACTTGCTAAAAAGAGATGGCCATATATATAGTCCATATCAAAAGCGCTATTTCCTGGGGGATTAGTATAATCTATTTCGTTTAGTGAATCCGGATCCGTCGGATCGAATTTCCATATTCGCTGGTTAGTTGGAGTTCCCACTCCATATTCTTTGCCGGCGTATAATCTTCCCGCTGAGAAAACCAGGCAATTTGTGGGATAGTTTTCCATTCTGGTTAACTCAACAGGTTGATAAGGATCGGAGATATCGACAATACTCAAACCCATTCCCTTTTTTCCGATATAAAGATAATCGCCATAAATGGCTATGTCACGGGCATCTCCGCTGGATAAAGTTATATGAGATATCTCAATTGGCGATACCGGACTTGTGATGTCGAAAAGCCACAGTTGGTTATCAAGTAGGGTTGCCAGAATAATGCCGCTTATCGCTATTCCCCCGACTGTACCGTAATCGTACTCCGGAAAAATTGATAATACACTTGGCGAACCGGGATTTCTGACATCTATTGTATAAATGTTAGAGCCGTTTCCTGCATAAAGATAATCACCTTTTTTAGCCAGGCCGAGAGGTACTCCATTGGTAATCACATTTATTGTCGAAAGAAGATTACAGCTTCCCGGACCAGTAGAATCCGGTCTGGTCATCTCTGTAGTATCGGGGGGTTGATTATTATTATTGTCGTTATCATCTGGTGGAGTTGATGATTTAGAACAGGATACGACAAAAAAGAGTATCAGTAGGGCTAGAAATAGAATTATTGTGAAAGCAGGAATATTTTTTCTCATGGCTAACTCCATTTTAAATTAATCATAAACTATAAACGGACAACTATAAATCGTCAAGTACAATCGGGATCCGATGTTAAGAAATGACAATATACTTGCATAATCTTTACAGATAATTATATTAATAGGTTATAAAGCACCATGGCACTTTCTTTTTATAAATAGACCAAATTTATTTGTTGGGGGTTTTGTATGCCAAACCGGATGCTTAATAAAGACAGTCTGGCAATGACATTATGGAATCTGGAGAAAGCCAGATTAAATGGTATCCGTCCTAAGGAAACCGAAATCGATGAGACGCTTAAGTGGATTGTTAACCGGCAGAAAGAACCGGGTAGGTTTGGTTTGGGGTTTGCCGCTCCAACCGAACATGATTATAGCACGCGAAGACTACCTACCGGTGAAAAAATCCATTCTCGAGCCGGAGCTGCCCATCTGCTTGGAGAAGAAGCTTTCTGGGCTTTAGCCAAGTGGTGTGGTAAAGATGCACCCGGGCTTCGTAAAGGACTTATCGGTATGTTAGGAAGAGCCAGTCGATATCCCGCTTATGCCGACAAAGGTAAGTATTGTTGTGGATCTTGTAGTCTTGCCTTTTGGCGTGCCCTGGTTGCCGCGGGAATAAAAGAGGGAGAGAGTTTTGTCGAGAGAGGGTTGCTATCCATGAATCTTGTTCGCGACGGTAAATTAGGGTGGAATACTTTTCCGTTCTCATATTCTATCTATGCTCTTGCCAGCCTCAATCATCCGATTGCCGATGAAGAACTGAAGTATGCACAGGGGAGAATAGAACGTTCACTTCGTCTTTTAAGAATTTCAAGAGATCCCTACGGCCTGAGGAAACTTGGTTTCGAGTATGCTCTGGAACGTTTATAAACAAGATTTCCTACTCTTGCAATAACTTGTGGACTTTTCCCATTATCTGATCAGTGGAGATAGACTGCATACAGATGTGGTCCTTACGAGGACAATTCATCTTCCCATGAGGACTGCATGGTCTGCACTTAAGCTCCATTTTCGGTTCGATAACTTCCACTTTATCTCCATAAGGGACAAAACCGAACTCCCTAACAGTTGGGCCGAATATAGCAATAGTAGGAGTTTTAACCGCCGCGGAAAGATGAGCAGGTGCACTGTCGTTCCCAATTAGAAGGGCACTTCGTTTAATAATTGCTCCAGAAGTCAGAATATCGAATTTACCAGCAGAGGAAAACACTTTTTCTGAACTGCTTAAACGAATTATTTCCCCACATAGCTTCTTCTCGGATGGTCCGCCGATAAGCACACAAGCTTCGACTATTTGCTCATCAAAGATTTTATTAATCAGAGCAGCATATCTCGAAGGTGGATAGCGCTTTGTTCCCCATACACTGCCCGGCGCTATCGTGATAAACTTGGAATTATCCGATAATCCCAGACTTAGGATATATTCAATAGCTTTTCTGTGACGTTCCGGTCCTGGGAAAACCTCGGTTGAACAGGCATCATTCGGGCAGGAAAGAGGTTCCAGAAGATCTAACATTCTTTCCACCTGATGTTTTGATTTTCGATGTGGAACTTTTTTTGTATAAAAAACCGCTCCGGATGATTTCTCGAAACCGACAACTCTCTCAATCCGTCCAAGTGAGCAAACCAGGCCGCTTCTAAAGGAGCGATGAGGAAGAATGGCCAGATCGAATTTGCGTGAGAAGACATCGTTTATTAAACCAAAGAAGGTAGCCGTTCCGTGATTTTTGTTGCGCTTATCGTAAGTGATTATCTCATCGATTCTTGGATTACAATCGAAGATTTGCGCACCCTGTGGAGTAGTTAAAACAGAGAGTACTGTATCGCTTTGGGAAAAGCATTCCCTTGTTCTACGAATAAGAGGCGTTGTTAATATACAATCACCTAAAAATGCTGTTTGTACTATTAGAATTCTCATAATTACATAGCATAAAAAGATATTGTTATTCTGGCAAGTGAATTCGTGAGTTTTGTAACAGAATAAGCAACCTTGAAGTTAGAAAACCGATCAGAATTCCGGTAAAAATACTCGGCAGAAGAACTGTCGATATCAAAAGCCAGATTGGTCCGGGGAAATTTATCAGAAAAAATGCAATACCGAGTTGTGCGATAACGTGTGTCAGTGAACCGATAACACTTAAACCATAAATGGAGAAAGGAGATCTTATCCTCCACAGAATTGCCATAGAAATCGAAGAGAAAAAGGCTCCTGCGAGAGAGAGAATAAAGTTTGGTGAACCGAGTCTCCCAATAATCAAACCGGCCAGAATAACTCGCCCCATAGATACAATAATTCCATCAGAAGGAGAGATTATTACTATTGCCACAAGTGTAAATATATTTGCAAGACCAGGTTTAATCCAGGGGAGAGGCCGAGGAATGAATTCCTCGAGAATCCAGATAATTGCTCCTGCTGCAATAAGGATCGCCCAAGAAGCTATTCGTCTATTCCTATCTAGTGATTGCATCTTGATCCGATTTTCCTTCGATGATTACGGCAATTTTGCCAGGCACACAAATTATGGCAGATCCCGGGCGAGAGATTTCGCCGGTTTTTACGCATAATTTTTTTGGGCAATTAGCTTCGAGCACATCGGCCCTATATCCATCGATTTTAATCACTGTCCTGCCGCAATCTCCCATGACAGTCAAAGTCGTGTCCAGAGGAAGTTCTGCTGAAAATAAAGTTTGACTCTCATGAACAACATAAATATTTTCGCCATGTTCAGGTAGAAATAAAAATGGGAGCAGAGCTAATACTATCCCCGCAAAAATAGGAATGATATCCCACAAATTGGGTTTTAGTTTTCCAGAGACCATCGTCCGATAATATCGACTTTGCGACCGCAATTGTTACATCTGCCAGCCTTATCTATACCAATAATTGAACTCCAGAAACCGGATCTCTCGACGAGTAAGTTTCCGCATGATGGGCAGACAGTATTATTCCCCCAATCTGTATTACGATTGCCCACATAGACATATGCCAATTTCTCTTTGGCGATATCGTATGCTTTACGGAGTTGATTAACTCGAGTTGGAGGTGCGTTTAGTTCGTAGCAGGGGTGATATCCCGAAAGATGTAGAGGGATTTTGTCATCGATGCTATAGATAAAATCGACTAAATCGCTGATTTCTTCCTGTGTATCATTGTATTCGGGAATTACAAGATTTGTTATCTCGATTAAATTGCCGTTATAATAGCAACTTTGAATTGTATCCAAAACCGGTTTCAACTTACCATTGCAGATTTGTTTATAGAATCCATCCCTAATCGATTTCAAATCGATATTAAAGGCATCGATAAATTCGAGAAGAGTTTCCAGCGGTTCGGGATTTATAAATCCATTGGTAACCATCACGTTGAAAAGCCCTCTTTGGTGGGCTAATCTTGCGCAATCCATAACGTATTCATAAGCGATGGTCGGTTCGGTGTAGGTATAAGCGATGCCCAAAGAGTTGTTCTCGATTGCGATTTCGATAAGCTCTTCCGGTTCGAGATGCGAAGTGGGGCCGTCTTTTTGAGATATTGACCAATTCTGGCAATATTTGCAGGCTAAATTACATCCTCGTGGACCGGTCGATATAATGGATTTACCCGGAAAAAAGTGATAGAGAGGTTTTTTCTCTATCGGGTCGAGTGAAACAGAGATAACTTCAGCATATGATAAAGTAACAAGCTTGTTATTGATATTTTTTCTTGCTCCGCATATACCTGTTTTGTTTTCAGGAATAATACAATTATGAGGACATAACGTACATTTTAGTTCTCCGTTTTCAACTTCCCAGAATTTGGCTTCTTTAAAATCCATTAATTGAATTATTCCTTTCTATTTCTAATTCTTCTTACTATAAAATCAGCCGCGCCAGATAAAGTATCAAAAACATTATCGTAGGCATTTTCTGAACTATCTTGCTCGGTATCATTACCTTTACCGGTTCGCACAAGAATAGCTTTGGCGTTAATATTCCTTGCAAGTTGCATATCGCTTTCTTTATCTCCCACAACATAACTCGAACTCAGATCGATATTCATATCTTCTGCAGCCTTCACGGCCATCCCCGTTTTTGGTTTTCGGCATGTACAATCTTTTCTAAATCCCTCGATAGTACCTTCCGGATGATGAGGACAATAATAAATTCTGTCGATTTTTGCACCTCGAATTTCAAGAAGTTCGATGAGTCTATTGTGAATCTGTTCGATGATTTCTTCGGTAATAAGCCCTCGAGCAACTCCCGATTGATTAGTGAGGATTATCACCGGAATTTCTTCATCGTTAAAGCGCTTTATCCCTTCGACAGTTCCCGGGAGAAGCTCGATTCTATCAGGGTCGTCCAGAAAGTGAGCGTCCACAATAATAGTGCCGTCTCTATCCAAAAAAACAGCTGTTTTTTTGTTAATTTTATCTTTCATATTCAACCAGTTTTATAATTGCTCTTAGAACTTTTTCCACGGAGATATTCTCCATGCATTTCTGAGTTGTGAATTTACACTTTCCTTTGCCATATAAAGTGCAGGGCCTGCAATTAAGATCAGATTCCACCACGATCGCTTTATCGTTCCGGGGAGCGTATCCCAAAGAAGAATGAGTTGGGCCAAATACACCCACAACTGGAGTGCCTAAAGCTCCTGAAATATGCAAAGGACCGGAATCATTTCCCACAAAAACATCGCATATACTCAAGATGGCCATCAATTCTCTTAACGATGTATCCCGAACTTCCACGATATTCGAAGAACCCAGCTTAATCTTACTTTCGAAATATACAACATTGAAACCCAACTCGTCCAGTTTTTTAGCCAGATTTCTGAATTTTTTTCGTCCCCATTCTTTTAATTCCCATTTTGAACCGGGATGAATAGCGATAACTTTTCTTTCTGGAGAAAGACTACCGAGAAATTTTGTTCTGGCTTTATCGATTTCATCTTCAATTAGATGAAGATTAGTTGGTGGAATATTACCCCGAATACCGATTCTGCTCAATGTATCGAAAAATTTCCTTTTAACATCAGGATATAAATCATGTCCGATTTTAAATTTAACCAAAGCCAGTCTTCTCAATGTATTTTTATCTACTTTCGAAACGGGAGCACCGATAGCTCTTGAGACAACAAGGCTGCGAAAATTGGCCTGTAAATCGATTATAAAATCATACTCCTTTTCTGCCAATTCCTTTGAGAAACGATAGAAATCCATATCGTTTTCCCTGACCGAATCGGGTAGCATGACAGTATTACATTTGGATTGGTGGTTTGCAAGCAAAGATGTGTAAGGTTCCTTAAGAAGAAAATCGATTTGTGCATCGGGGAAATTTTCTCGAAGAGCACTCAGAACAGGAGTTGTTAGTACAATATCTCCAAGCGATGAGAACCTGATAACTAAAATACGATTGAAGGAGATTTTACTCCCGGGACGAGTCATCTCCGGTCAGTCCCCCTCGATCTCCTCTAATTTTTTCTCTGCAAGTTTTGCCTCGGAATTTTGGGGATATTCATCGATTACTCGATTATAATATCGACTGGCCATTTCCATCTGGTCTGCCTGTTGGTAACACCATCCAGCTTTGTAAAGAGCACTGGGGACATATCTGCTGTCCGGCCACTTTTTTGTAATGGTCAAATAAGAGATCGCCGCCTCCAAATAATTACCTTCAGCCAGTTTAGCTTCGGCGATATAATATCGGGAATCATCGGCTTTTGGTCCTTCGGGAAAATCTTCCAGATAGGCTTCGAAACCCATTATAGCAAGTTGATACTTCCCCTGATTGAGATCTACCAGCGCAGTGGCATATAATTCAGAGCCTTTAAACTCGAGATCTTGTCCAAGCGAAGTGGAATCGTCGCTATCGGTTGAATCCTCAGAGCTATCATTGCCATAATCCACAGAGATAGACTCGATTCTCTCCTCCAAGTCGCTGACTTTGAACCCGGAATCTCGCATACCCGATTGTACTACACGAATTTCTTCCTGCAAAATTCGGAGATTTGCATTTTGCTCGGCTTTCAATTCACGGAGAAGATCTGCATTAGCAGTAATCGTGGAATCCAGTCGGCTTATTTGACGGGATTGCATAGTATTCACAACACTTAGAGAGTCCAGTTGCGCGGAGAAACGTTTAATTTCTCCGCGACTGGCACAACCAGAGTGTAAATAAACACCTAAGAATAGGATCAAACCTATTCCCGCAAATTTAAGCGCTTTTTTCAGCATCTCTTAGGGCTGATTATCGATTACGATAAATTCTACACGTCTGTTACGCGACCAACAGCCTTCGTTGCTGGTTCTGCACGTAGGACGTTCTTCCCCATAGCTAACAGTTTGCAGTCTTGTAGCTGCGATTCCATATTGAGTGAGAAAATCCTTCACCTCGCGAGCTCTTTTCTCGCCCAATGCCATGTTATAAGCATCTGTTCCGCGTTCATCGCAGTGGCCTTCCAGGCGAACCATAGAATCGTCGAACTTCATCAGCTGTTTGGCATTATCGGTTAAACGTGCCCTCTGATCTTCTTTGATATTATGCTTATCGTAGTCAAAGAATACAGTTTTCAGCTCCAGAGTCGGTTCGGGTTCAGGCTCTACTATCGGTTCCTCGATTGGTGGTTCCGGTGGAGTCTCGACCTTTGGTGGTTCCGGTGGTGGTGTTTTCTTGGCGCAGCCGGCAAAAAGAGCCAGTATAATAGCTGCGAATACTATTAGAGCCCAGTGTTTATGCTTCATAAGGACCTCCCGTTGTTGAGTCGTTTATTTCAATATTAATATCAATATACTTTATGCTTTTGAGTACGCAACACATTTTTTTAATCAAATGACCATGTGTATCTGCATGACCAGGCGGGCATCTTATTGGTTCCGCCATTTGTAATTCTATTTACATCGGTTCCATCCCAGTTCATTGTGTATAATTGGTAAGAACCGCTTCGATTGCTGGAAAATACTATATGATAACCATCCGGAGCCCACGACGGATTCTCATTGCTACCGACGCAGGTTAGATACATCGGTGTTCCAGTAGCTATATCTATCAGTGCTATATCGTAGCCAAATTCAGTCTGACTGGTACAACAAATCTTGTCTCCTCGAGGGGACCAACTTGCGGAAGTATTATATTTCCCTTCGTATGTTAATCTCCTCACGTTAGAGCCCATAATATCCATTATAAATATTTGCGGTGTTCCCGACCTATCCGATGTGAAAGCTATTTCTCTACCGGTGGGAGAAAAACAAGGACCGGTTTCTATCGAATAGAGGGTATAGGTTAATCGGGTTTCTTCACCGGTTCGAGCATCCATTAAAAAGAGTTCCGCGTTATCATCGCAAACTCTTGAATACGCAATATATCTATTGTCTGGAGACCAGGCCGCAGTAAGGTTAGATCCGGGATGATTTGCTAATAATGTTTCCCTCTCTTTGTAGATATCGTACATATAAATATCGGCTTTGCCGTTTACGAAACTGGTGTAAGATAATTTATCACCGCCGGTGGACCATGCCGGAGATAATACAATACTCTTAGCATTGGTAATTCTGCGTGGAGCATAACCGTCGTAATCGCAGACATAAAGCTCTTTATAGCCGCCATATCGATCCGATATGAAAGCAATTTGTGTTTGTGCAACGCCCTTTTCACCGGTAAGAGCTTTATGAATATCATCGGAAATTTTGTGAACCAGGCGTCGCGCTTGATTGATTTTCGATTCATAGGTTTTTTTCATCAATCTATGTGAATTGGAGATTGAATAGATATGTATCTCCACAAATACCGATCTTTTATCGGTATCGAAATCACCTCTGATAATGGTGTTTGCTCCAATATTCGACCAGGAAAATGGATCCAGATCTTCTTTGAGACCAACCCGGGTTACTGGATAGAACACTTTATCGACAACATCGAGAAAAGGGGAAAAATTCAAATCATCGCGCAAAACTTCGGCCATCATGGTTCGAATTGTATCGTAATCCCCGAAATCCCCGCTATGAGGTTCGAAATCGGGAACGGCTATTTTCATTACTCCAGTTCCGTAATCGGTGATTCTCAAATAGGCATCGCCCTGCGCAAATATAGATATAGCACAGAGAATAAGAATAAGTAAAGATGTAAATTTAGATAAAGTCAAATCGTCTGTTTCCTATGGATTATGTGTAAATTCAAAATGTATTCCTAACATGTCACCATTGTAATCATCGGGCAAACCGGGAAAAGGGCTCGATGCGAGAATTGTTCTCAATGCCTTCCTATCGTATGATGGAGATCCGCTTCTTTTCTCAAGACGGGCATTTTCTACTTCACCCTCACGAGTAAGCTGAAAATAAACCGTAGCGGATAATTTACTCGCTGTGGATGGAGTAATCCAGTTTCGATAAACTTTTCTATAGATTAATCCCAGATAATAATCATTATCAAAATCCGCGCCATCTACTGTTATATGGCCTTCGCCTTGAGTGTTTTCGTTTTTCTTTTGAGAAGGTTTTTCCTTTTCTTTTGGTTTCTCTTTTGGTTTCGTTTCGACTTTCGGTTGTGCCTCAGGTTCTGGTTCGATAACTGGTTCCGGTTCAGGTTCTACTTCCTGCTTTGGTTCCGGTTCAGGTTTTACCTTTGGAGTTTCGGGTTGTGGCGCTGCCAGAATCTTCACTGAATAAACTTTCTGTGGAGGTAACTGCGGTTTGGAAAACCCGGTTATGATTATCAACATGAAGAGAAGAAATCCATGTATGGAATAGCTTATAATAAGCTCTTTTCTCATGTTCTACCTGTTACGTTTTTCCGGATTAGCTACCAACCCCAAATTCTCGATTCCCGCATCCTTGATATAACCCACTGCTCGCATTATAAGGCCATAGTTTGAACCAGTATCACCTTTGAGTGAAACAGCTGTGATATTTTTACTTTTTACAATTTTATCTATCTCCTCGGGAAAATCGTCGATAGTTACCTGGCGATTCCCTATAAAAATATTATCCTTCTCATCGATGGTGATAGTCAGCGATGTGTTATCCTTGACTCTTGCAGCGGTCGATTTTGGAAGTTTAACATCTACCTCGGCTCTCATCAAAGGTGCAGCTATCATGAAAATTATCAGCAACATAAAAACCACATCGATCATGGATGTGATATTCATCTGAATCTGAGCCTTATATTTATCACGATACTTGTTCATCTATTCCAATAAGTTCTATCTATTTGCTTTCATGCTGATTTCTGTTTTCAGTTGAGAAACCAGTTTCATAGAAAAGCCGGATAACTCGCCAGCCAGAGTTTTCAATTTTCCGGTAAAATAGCTAAATGCGATTACTGCGGGAATTGCCACGAGAAGACCCGCAATTGTTGTAATGAGTGCTTCTGCCAACCCCGGGGCAACAACAGCAATATTGGCACTGGATTGTTGTCCGATTTCCCAAAAACTTTCGGTAATTCCCCAAACAGTTCCGAGCAAACCAAGAAAAGGTGATACGCTGGCAGTCATAGCCAGGAAATCGATATATCGTTCTTCCTTCTCCAATGCCTCTTCGACCGCAAGATCGGCTCTAACTTTCAACGATTCCAACACAGACTTACATTCGATTTCGGAAATATTTGCGGCTGCAAGAATCGAAGGCCCAAGCAGATGGCGAATGCTTTCGATAACATAGGTCAACGGATGATTCCTTACCGGATAGTTCAGTTTTAGGGTTTCCAGTCCGCGATGGTTTCCGATAAGCTTTTGTAGCTTAAGTGAATTCTTACTAATCCACAGGAACCGTCGCCACTTTTTAATAATAATCGCCCAGGAAAAGCCGGAAAGGCAAAACAAGACCAGAATAATAAATTTTGCAAAAATTCCGCTACCCCAAATCATACGCCATATGTTCACCACTGTCGACCCTGACATAATCATCTCCAATAATACATTAGGTAATCTTTTTACTCCATTATAACTAAATGAGATAGCCCTTTCAAGGAGTTTGTTTTTCAATTCGATATCTCATCAAGAAATATGCGAAAAACATGCCATATTATGTAGAATTATTAATGTTTAAAGGGATTTGAACCTTCACTTACTCGAATTCTTCGGTAATATCTTCGCCAGAATCAGCATCGAGAACAGAATAATCATCAGGATAAACTGTTGGATCCGCGAAACACTCAATTCTAACCTTAGCCGACATTTCCAGCTCGTGTAAACGTTGATTGTTATCGGTCTGAAGCTCTTCGGCAACAGATGGATGAACCACGAGAAGGAAATTCTTTCTTCTGCTTTTCGAAGCTCTCATAAGCCATCGCTCGATTTTACCTATTACCGTAACCGGGGAAAATACTCTTCCCAAACCTGCACACACGGGGCATGGATCGGAAATGCTCTGAATAACGCTTTGACGAACTCTTTGTCTGGTTAGCATCACTATACCAAAATCATTGATGTTGAGAATTCGGTATCTGGCCCTGTCGTCGCACATAGCAGCTTTAAAACAATCCATCAGAGCACGACGATTCTTCTCCTCTTCCATATCGATGAAATCTATAGCTATTATACCGCCCAAATCTCTAAGACGAAGCTGTCTAGAAATTTCCGTGGCGGCACGTTTATTAATCTGGAGAAGTGTATCTTCGTAAGATTTTCCGCGACCAATATTCCTCCCCGAGTTGATATCGATAGAGATCAGAGCTTCGGTATTGTCTATGACTATGTAAGCTCCACCTTTTAGCCAGATCTTGCGTTTAAGCATATTCTCGATCTGAGGTTCGATATCGTAAGCATCGAATATAGGAATTTCGCTTTTATGTAACTTTATTCGATTTACTAATTTGGAAACCACTATTCCCGCGTATTTTCTTATTCGTTCATATTCGCTTTTAGAATCAAGAATGAACTCATCCATGTCTGCAGTGAAAAGATCGCGGACGATTGCGGGAGCCATTCCCATGTCTTTATATAACATAGCCGGAGAGTCTAGAACATCGGCCTTTTTCTTTATTTCTTCCCAGTCTTTGAGAAGGAAATTCAAATCTTTCTCAAGTACTTTATCAGATTTGTCTTCAGCTGCAGATCGTCCAATCAGACCGATTCCATCGGGAATAATCCCCCGCATTACTTTTCTTATTCGATTTCTTTCCTTACGAGAACGAATTTTTCTGGAGACGCCCAATCTCTTTTGACCCGGCATAAAAACAATATATCTACCGGCCAGAGTGATTTCTGTAGTGCATCGGGGGCCTTTTGTCCCAATAGGTTCTTTCGTTATCTGAACCAGGATTTCCTCATCCTGTTTAACCCAATATTTGATATTTCCACCCTTTTTATAATTGCGATTATTATCGCCATAGTCGTCTGTTTCGCTGTCCGCAAAAGGGTCATATCTGGCAACATCGGAGACATGTAAAAAAGCTCTTTTCTCCATTCCAATATCGACAAATGCCGCTTGAATACCCGGCAAAACTCTCTCTACTTTTCCTTTATATATGTTTCCGACCATTCGTTTCTGGTCTGGACGTTCGATTAACAGTTCCACCAGCTTGCTATCTTCCAGAATAGCTATTCGCGATTCGTGGACCTGAGAATTCATTATTACCTGTGTTTTCATATAATTATCCTTAGTTGTTCTTTCGTTTATTTGAGATTCTTTTCTCATGAATTATTTTAAACTCTTCGATTAGTTGCTCAATCTCATTCACATCGACCTTTGTATCGAAACAAGGTCCATTAGGGCGTGAATTGAGCACTCCGTAAACCGGTATGGGATAGGAATCGATGATTCCCGAAGATAAATCCCTACCGCAAGCAACCGCAACAATGAGAGTCGGTTTAAAATCACTAACCACTTTTCTCGCCAGCGTGCCTCCAGTTGCTACTCTCATTGCGGTTTCATATTTGTCTTTAAGTTCCGCAAGTTTCGCCATATCACATTTTCCGCACCTTTTACAATTGTCCACGTCGAAAGTAATACGCCATGGGCAATCGTGATGTTGCAAGCAATGCGGAAGCAACACTAAAATTCTCTCCAGTGAAATTCTTTTTTTCTGAGCATTTACAAGCGCATTATTGGTGTCGACAAAAGCACGCCTTAGCTTCTCCTTGTTCCAACCCATGAAGCTGCCCATATTGGTAACCACCGGAAACAGGACATCCATGGTAATAGATTTGCCGCCATGGGGATACAGGACATCGATTCCGGTCAGGGCTGTGATAGTTATTAGAAATAGTCCTCCACCAAGTACTATTACTGATAATCCTCCTGCCAGCCATAAAATAAGTGGAAATCGCCAATATATGGATTCCATTCGTGGAGAGATAAGATAGATTCCCAGGATAATAATCCCGATAACTATTATAAAAGCGAACCACGAAAGTCCCAGAAACAACCCTTTGCCACCCTTTACTTTCACTTAAACTTCTGCCCTTTCTCCAGATTGCATCCACACAGAAAACTTGTGAAATCCATGGCTTTTTTTCCCGAACGTTGAAGCTTTAGAATCTCGATAGAGCCATTCCCGCAAGCTACTTTGAGTGTATTCCCGGGTGAGCATTCGATAATCTCTCCCGGGTCACCTTTATCCAAAGACATCCGTGTTTTTAAAACTTTTATTGTTTCTTCTTCAAATACTGTCCATGCTCCGGGAGTGGGACTCATCGCCCTTACAAGATTATGGACCTTTGCATTATCGACACTCCAATCGATCTTGCAAGTCTCCTTTTTAATTTTTGGTGCCGATGAAGCTTCTGAATGAGCCTGGTTCATCGGTTCGAGCTGTCCCTTTTCCAGAAGATCCAATGTTTTAAGAAGAGCTTGTTTGCTTTTCTGAAAAACTCTATTGCAAAGATCTCCGTAATCCTCTTCGGAGTCGATATCGATTTTCTCCTGTAATAGAATGTCGCCGGTATCGACCTTATCATTAATGAAGAACGTTGTAATTCCAGTCTTCTCGTGACCGCGAATTATCGCCCACCTTATGGGAGCAGGCCCACGCAGTTTGGGCAACAGTGATGGATGAACGTTAACGGTGCCCATTTTCGGCGCGTTATATAAATCGGGGGGGAGAATTTTAAAAGCGACTACCACTCCGATATCGGCATTACACGCACGCGCTTTTTCTGCAAGCTCAGGTGATTTCAATTTCTCGGCGATAGCGATCCGTAAACGTCTTTCTTCGGCCAGTTTTCTCACCGGAGTAGGTATAGGATCGTGGCCACGCGGATTGGGCCTGTCGGGTAAAGTAACTACCAGGCCGACACGGTGACCTTCATCAAGAAGCGCTTCGAGCATTGCTGCTGAATACTTTGTTGTACCAAAAAATAGAATATTCATTTTACATTCGAGTATTTCTTAGCGATTTCACGAAGATCTTTCTTGATAAGGCTTCTCTTCATTTGGGAAATCCTGTCGATAAAAACTATACCGTCCAGATGATCTACTTCATGGCAAATTTCACGTGCTAGAAGACCTTCTGCCTCTATAATTGTTTCACCTTCGCCATGGATATAAGCCTTTGCCTTAATCCTGTATGGTCTCTGTACCTTGAGATATAGTTTAGGAAATGATAGGCAACCTTCTTCTTCAATCTCCGTTTCCTCACTTAATTCCAATATTTCCGGATTAATTAGTGCCTTTATTTCCGAAAACTCTCCTTCTTTGGGGAAAGTAACCAGAGCCAATCGCTTGTCTAAATTCACCTGATTACCTGCAAGTCCCAGACCGTTATGTTCTTTGAGAGCAATCTTCATCTTTTCGATAAACTCTTCCAATTCTTCAGATTCAGGATCCTCAATTTTAGAGGATTCTTTTCTGAGAATGGGATTACCCCAATAACAGAATGTTATTTCTTCCGGATAGTAATCTTTCATTTGTCAACTTTTGAAGTTATATAATTCTTACCTACTTCGGCTTTGAAATTTTCCCCAAATTTAACGGTTACAATATCTTCATTGGTGCCGACTATTGTTCCAATCAAACCTCCTGATGTAATAACTTTGTCACCTTTTTGCAGAGAATCGAGCATCGCTTTATGCTCTTTCTGTTTTTTCGCTTGAGGTCTTATTAACAACAGGTAAAAAATGAGGAATATTACCACCCAGGGCAATAAAACCATTAAAGTACTTCCACCTTGCTCTCCTCCAGCGGCCTCTGGAGTAGCCATCATTAATAGATAATGTGCAAGATTCATTTTAATCCTTCCTTTTATTAAATATCATTATTTTTCGATTCGTCTGTCGATGGATGAGCCAGGCAAAGCGCATATTTTATTCGACCACCTGCCTCGACAATCGTAGCTGCCAATTCTCGAGTTGTAGCCCCTGTTGTTATAACATCGTCAAGAATAATTATGTTTTTTCCAGATAAATCGCTATCGATTCTAAATGCTTTTGCGATGTTATCCGTTCTTTGCTGACTATCCAGTTTTGTTTGAGATTTCGTGTTTTTTATTCTAATTATGGCCTTTTCCAACATCTCGATTCCGGCCTTTTTTGCGAATGCTTTCCCAATAACCGTACATTGATTGTAGCCGCGTTCCCTGTATCTAATAGGATGTAGTGGTACTGGAATTAAAACGTCGTAATCATCGAATTTATCTCTCTTAAGAATCTCTTCCGCAAGCATATCACCTAAAAAAAATCCAACATCCTTTCGTCCGGAGTATTTCACAAGATGAATCAATTCTCTTATCCTGTCGTTAAATAAATACAACGGCAAATAATAAGGATAAACGGGATTCGAATGTTTCGGACATTTTCTAAATTCGTCGATACAATCTCCACAATCTGGGCAATAGGCTTTCAATTCGATATCCATAGAATGCAGGCAATCATCACAAACAGGATTGGAATCAGTCCTCGCACCGCAAACCGCACAATGCGGAGGCCAGAGAAGATCCAGCAGATAATCTACAATTCTCATCTATTTTTTGCCAATTTCTTGCCCCGAATAAACATCACCGCACTGAGCACAAATAGCCCAATAAGAACGATTTCATTAACGGTAATAATAACCGGACCGATATAACCCAGAACCTGCTCGGGTTCGTAATACCTGAACTGATCAACGAAAAATCTGTCGATCGAATAAAACCCCAGAACGAGCCATGAAGTAAAGCCGTCGAAATCTCTATTCTTTTCTAATTTTAAAATAACAAAGAACAAAATAAATCCAAGTATGGAAGCCATAACCTGAGTAGGTATTAATCCAGTATATCCCGCATCCGGATGAGCCTCGAGTTGCATTCTCCAAAAATATCCGGCTGCGCCATGAGGGAATTTCACTCCAAACCAACTGGTAGTAGGCTTACCGTAACAACAACCATTAAGAAAACAGCCAAATAATCTGGTAATTCCACATCCAAGAAAGAAAGTTGGAGCGATAATATCTCCGATTACCGTGAATTTGACCTTTTTCAATCTGGTATAAAGCCAAACTCCGATAATTACCAGAACAATTCCGCCCATCATAGATAATCCCGCAATTCCAAAACCGCCTTCCGGATTGAACGGATTGATCGTATTCAACCATTGTCCGCGAAATTCATCCAGATGGAAAATCACATAGAAAAACCTGCTTCCAATCACCGAGGCAAAAACCGCAACAATTGCAACATTATATACATGATCTGGGTCAACACCAAATTTCTTAGCCCTTTTAACAGCGATTAAGATCGCAAGGATAAAGGATACAGCCAGAGCTACTCCGTAAGATTTAAGTGTAAAAGAACCAATTTGAAGTAAATCTGGATGCATTATTTTCTTCCTCCAAAGCGACGATCTCTCGTGTCGAAATCAATTATTGCTTCGAGAAAATCGACCTCATCGAAATCTGGCCAGAGAGTGTCAGTGATATATAATTCGCTATAAGCTATTTGCCAGAGTAAGAAATTGGAGATTCTCTTCTCGCCGGAAGTTCTGATTATCAAATCCGGGTCGGGTAAATCGCCTGTGTATAGATTCTTTGAGAAAAGTTGGCTATCGATATCATTCAGAGTGATTTCTCCAGCGGATATCATCTCAGCGATTTTTTTGGTTGCGTGAATTATCTCCTCGCGGCCACCGTAATTCAAAGCAAGATTCAGAATGAGCTTCTCGCCATTCGAAGTGCGGTCCATTATCATTTGCATAGCTTTGCGCTGAGCTATAGGTAATCCTGCAATATCTCCAGAGACCAATACTTTTACTCCTTCTTCGACCAATTCATCGACTTCGTTTTGTGCAGAATCTGATAGCAGTTTCATCAGAGCTTTGACCTCAAATCGGGGTCTGCGCCAATTCTGGCTGCTGAAAGTATATAGAGTCAGGATAGATATTCCTATCTCACGAGAGATCTTCACCATCTTTTTCACCGTTTTCACTCCAGCGGCATGCCCATCTTTAAGGGGAAGTTCTCTAGATTTAGCCCAGCGTCCGTTACCATCCATGATAATTGCCACATGCTCGGGCAGATTCTCCTGTTTGGCAACTCGAGCCTTTAAATTCGATAATTCTTCTTTTCTATTCTGGTTCATTTTGCCTATTAAACTAATCCAATACGTAAAATCCTATAACTATAATGCTTATAATAGTGGAAATCAATAGAAAAGCTCAAAACTATTTGATTAGATAAATAGTTTGGGAATCTTCAAGTGAGCCATCGGTGAGTAATTTTGCCAGATATACTCCGCTGGGCAATCCTTCCATATCCAGCAATACATTTATCTTTCCGGCTCTGGTATATTTTATCGGATAGGGGGTCGATATAAGTTTACCATTAATATTATAGAGTTTTATCTCTGCATTACCAAATGCTGGCAAATTAAATTCCAGATTTCCACAGCTATTCATGGGATTTGGATAAGCTTTCAATTCAATTTCTTTAGGCACATTGCCCCATCCTTCTTTCACATAAAGCGATAAAAACGAATTATAGCGTTCCAATGCGTGATAAGCTATATCATTCTGAAGCGATTCGAGTTGTGTCGGATTGAATAATATTCCGCTATCACCTGAATATAAATCCTGAATATCGTTGTAAATGCCGTATTCCCAGCTTCGATAAAATGAGAGAATATCGTATAGGGCATAAGTATCTATAGTCAAAGCACTCGTATAAACAAGATCCTTAAGATAACAAGCCATTTCGCACAATTCACTACCGGAAGATCCATATAACTCAGAAGGAACAGAACCTGCCTGTACCCAAAGCGGTAAAGCCAATGAGACAATGGGTTGTCCGAGAAATTCCCACATCATAGCCGGAGTGCCATCGCTTCCAGAGCCTACAAGAATGCTAGCGCTGCTGGTATAATATCTATTGATTGTATGATGAGTACTTATTACTCCTTCAGGATATGAGTTGTATATTCCTTCGAAAGGAAGAGGATAAGGATAGAGTTCCTCGGTGGCCAGATCACGTGCCAGAGAAAACATTAATAACCCCGGATCGATGGTTGGGACAATTGAAATTAACTCTCTGGCTCTTTGACGTCGTTCAACGCCGACTCTTGAAAGTGTTGAACCACAATCAGCATAATTAGTTCTGATTAATATTGATCTAGAACCGGATTCGGCATCATAGCGAATATAATCGTTACATCCGGCTTCAAATACTGCCGCTGCGCCTGTTTCATCGAATACTCCATAGCAATGAGTAGAACTTCTACCCGAAATATTAGTACTATCCAGATATTGTTGGAAATCGGAGATATGCGAGAAATGTCCCAAAGCATAATACATAACCTGTCCGTCGTCCGGACCGACTCCAATCCATGGCCCCTGATTGTAAGTATCTGTATTGAGAATACCAAAACCGGCAGAATTAATACCAGCCCAGACGCGACCAACATCACCATAGTATAAGTTGGCGATAAAATCGTAATTTTCGCCCTCGAAATAGCGAATTTCTTGATTCTGGTTGCTCACATCACGATTTTTCCACATTATTGGACGGCCATAAACATCGGAACCGACTACAGCAATAGTGCAGCTCAATGCGATTCCCACAATCAGTAATCCCAAAATTATTTTGTAGATATAACGGTTCATTTATATAAATATAGTGTAAATATAACTAAAGTCAATATCTCGAAAACCTATTATCAGATTTCATTGAGGTTGAATCCCCTTCTATTGACTACTCTCTTGCAGATCATTACCACTTCTGGATCGTAATAAATCCCTTTATATTTATCAATTTCATCCAAAGCTTTTTCAATACTGAAAGCTGGTCGATATGGTCTATGTGAAGCAATAGCTTCTACAACATCGGCAACACTGACAATTCGGGCCTCCAGAAGAATTTCCTCACTCATTAGACCATCCGGGTAACCGGAACCGTCCAACCTCTCGTGATGCTGCCGAACGATAGCAGCTATTGGCCAGGGAAAATCGATTTCTTTTAAAATATCATATCCAACTTGAGGATGTGTCTTTATCAATTCGAACTCTGTGTTGGTTATACGTCCCGGTTTGCTTAGAATCTCCGCGGGGATAGCAATTTTGCCTAAATCATGTATGGAAGCCGCGATATAAGTACCGTCGATTCTATCTCTGGGAAGTCCCATCTCTACCGCGATCGCTCGGGCTAAATTTGCTACCCTTTGCTGATGACCGGCTGTATATGGATCGCGCGTTTCGACCGTAGAAACCATAGCCTTAATAATTCCAAGAATTACTTTTTGCAATTCGTCGATAGTATCTCTTAGCTGATCTGCCGATTTGCGGAAATGTTGAATTTCTTTCTGCAGTTTATCGTTCTTATGTCTAAGATCCTCGGTTTTTTTCTCAAATTCTTTTTCATATCGGATATGGGCATTTTCCAGATTGGATTTGTGCCAACTCTTATTCTTCAATAACATGCGCCCGGTTTTTTTTAGGGCTTTGAGATAACGTTTACGGTCGATTGCATATTCGACCGCTTTATTGAGCAAAGCAGCAGAGATTTCTTCTTTGATTAGATATTCCTCCGCGCCATTATCCAAAGCTCGGGGTCCAAGCTTTCTAGCGCGATCATGAATGATAGTAATTAAAGGAATAATTTGATTTTGTTTGCGAAACTGAATAAGAGTGTTCAAACCAACACCATCAGGGAGAAACAGATCCACAAGAGCTACATCGAAATCTATATCAGATAATTTTTCAACGCCGCTTTTTAATCTATCGACACAAATCAATTCGTTTTGTTTGTAATTATCCCTGGAAAGCAAATTCTGGATTTGCCCCCAGAACTTACGATCGTCGTCGATAAGAAGTATTTTTATCTTTTTTTTCCGCATATAGAAACTCTATAATTGGAACCTTCGATTATTTTCATAGCGAGAATAATCAAGGCGTGGCAACCGGTTCATCGCTGTGGTCGGCTTTATAAAGAGCATGTTGAGCTGCGTGAAGGAGTGCTTCGGCAATAGGAGCTCTACTCATGGTTGCAACTCCTATCTTGGAACCTTCGATTCCCAGTTCTCGGATTCGATTGTGTATCCTCTTCGCTGCGATAACCGCACCCGCAAGATCAGCACCGGGTAATATAACCGCGAATGTATCGCGTCCGAAACGATAAGCCATATCATAGGTTCGTGTTTCACGCCCAAGTATATCACCCACACCGCGAAGAATCCGTGCAACAGTTTTTGGGATATTATCGATATCCGGCTTATCTAAATCGGTAACTCGCACCAGTGCCACCGAAACATCATTGCCCAATCGCCTGGAACGATGCATCTCTCTTTGTAGATGTTCTCTTAAAAAATGTCTTCTAAGCAAACCGCTAGCAGGATCTGTTAAAGCCGCTTGAGAAAGTTCTCTCTGAAATCTCTTACGTAAACTAATATCGGTGATTGTTTCGATTATATAGTTTTTTTCATACAACTGAGCACAAATTTCCAAAAAGCGTCCCCTCTCCGGAATCTCCATCTCGCGAATCAATGGATTCACTCCGTTGGCTTCAAAGGGGCATTCCACGCAGACATCTTCGCTTTGCCATATACATTGATGACAGAGTTCATCTTCAGAGATCGTTTTTCTGTCCAATAACTGTAAAGCCGCTTTATTGGCGAATTCTATTCTTCTCAACTGATCGACAATAATTATACCGACCGGAAGATCTTTGAGTATTTCTTTATAATCCAAGTCCATACTAAAACAGTTTTATCCTATAACGGAATCGTTGCCACCTCTATGTTTGGCTACATACAAAGCTCTTTCCGCTAACCTTACTACATCTCTCCCCGTGAAAGCGCTTTCCGAGCTACCAATCCCCACAGAGATATTTAGATTATTGTATTTAGAAAGTATTTTTTCCAGAACCCTGTCACCTGTTTTTTTTGCACCATCGGGTGAACAGTGTGGCATTTGAACCGCAAAAGTATCGCCATGTAATCTGTATGGAATATCATAGGAGCGCGCTGTATCGACGATAATTTCTGCTACAAAACGAAGAAGCTCTTCATATTCATCTTCGGTATCCACTTCGATGTCGTTGATCTCCAGAAGCATCAAAGCCATATTGGAATTGGTTCTCTTTTCTCTATCGAGTTCTTTCTCCAAATCTTCCCTGAAGAAAGTCCCATTTTTAAGATTTGTAACTGGATCGGTTCCCGAGTTTTTCTCTAAACGCCTTTCCAGGCTAACATAATCGGTAACATCCCAGATAGTTAAAACCAGGTGTTCATCGTCGAGTGGGTAACTTTTTACAAAAAGACATGTGCCGTCCGAGAAAGTCTTTTCCGCGCTGGCCACTTCGTGGGTATCGAAACTGATGAAGCTGGGAGATTTGCCTTCGCTGGTTTTTCTGTCCCAAATCGCTTCAAATGAGTGCATTCCCACTAAATTCTCTTTGCGGAGAAGTTTCCTTGCCGGGATATTAGCATAGACAATAGTGTAATCCGTGTCGACTATTAATAATCCATCGTCGATGATATCGAGAGCTTCAAATATTTTTTCGTTCATTTCATCCTTTAATTCGTTTTGAAAATTTCATCTCTAACTTAATAAATATAGACCTATATAATTATAGTGTCAATAGCCGAATCAAATCATTTTTAAAAAGAAATCGAAAAAAGCTTTCTATTAAGTTATGTGTTGAGGAAACTTCTTGACTTTCAATACTAATATTAATTACTTATATAAATACACTTTTTTAGGAGATTGGAATGAAAATATCTATAGGTTCAGATCATGGAGGGATTTATCTAAAAAAATCTCTGATCGGTTTCATGAAAAAATTGGATATCGAAGTAATCGATCGTGGTACCAATAGCGAAGAGTCCGTCGATTATCCACTATTTGCCGAAAAAGTCAGCGTCGATGTAAAAGATAAAAACGCAGATTATGGAATTCTTATCTGCAAAACTGGAATTGGTATGTCTATATCCGCGAATAAGATTTCAGGGATAAGAGCTGCATTGGTATATTCACCAAAAACCGGTAAACTTGCACGTGAACACAACAACGCGAATGTTCTCTGTTTCGGAGCCGGATATATCGATTTCGATTCTGCAAAACTTGCTGTTAAAGAATTTCTCTCGGCCGAATTCGAAGGTAACAAGCCCGGGGGCGAGAGACATTGCCGAAGAATTGAGGAAATTACATCTTTAGAAAAAAAATACAGAAATAATAATCAGGAGGAATAATGGAGTTTTTGAAAAAAACGGATCCCGAGGTTTACGATGCGGTACAAAAAGAGCTTGGTCGTCAGCAGGATGGACTGGAATTAATAGCCAGCGAAAATTATACTTCGCGCGCTGTGATGGAAGCAACCGGCTGTGTTATGACAAATAAATATGCGGAAGGTTATCCCGGACGCAGGTATTACGGTGGTTGCGAGTTTGTGGATATCGGCGAATCTCTTGCACGCGACAGAGCACAGGAACTATTTGGGGCCGAGCACGCTAATGTTCAACCTCACAGTGGTTCTCAGGCAAATATGGCTGTTTATTTCACCGAACTGGAACCCGGCGATACTATCATGGGATTGAATCTTTCTCATGGAGGTCATTTAACTCATGGTCATCCGGTCAATTTTAGTGGTATTCTCTATAATATAGTTCAATATGGGGTGGATAAGGAAACCGAATTACTGGATTACGATGCTATTGCCGATATGGCTGAAAAGCACAAGCCCAAATTAATCATGACTGGAGCCAGTGCTTATCCCAGGTTCTGGGATTTCGAGAAATTCCGTCAGATAGCGGATAGCGTAGGAGCAATTTTGGTTGCCGATATGGCGCATTTTGCCGGTTTGGTAGCCGCAGGATTGCATCCGAGCCCGGTTCCTTATAGCCATTACGTTACAACTACCACACATAAAACCCTGCGTGGACCACGCGGTGGCATGATTCTGACAATTAAAGATAATAAGAAGAAACTGGATAAAACAGTAATGCCCGGGATGCAGGGTGGGCCGTTGATGCATGTTATTGCTGCTAAAGCGGTTTGTTTCAAAGAAGCCATGAAAGATGATTTCAAACAATATCAACAGAATGTTCTGGACAATGCAAAAGCTCTGGCAAAATCTTTAGAAAATCAAGGGTTGAGATTGGTCTCTGGCGGTACTGATAACCACCTTATGCTGGTCGATTTAAGACCGAAGGGAATCACGGGAAAAATAGCCGAAAAAGCCCTTGGTAAAGCAGCAATTACCGTCAATAAAAACACTATTCCTTTTGATCCGGAGAAACCTTTTGTAACCAGCGGAATAAGAATTGGTACTCCAGCTATTACCACCAGAGGAATGGGTACCAGCGAAATGGAGATGATCGGAGATCTTATTGCAGAAACTCTGGATAATTACGAAGACGATGCAAAATTGGAAAAAGTGAGAGAAAAGGTAGTTGAACTTTGCCGTAAATTCCCTATTTATCCGGAAATAAAATAGTTTGCAAAAAAAAGAAGTGGGTAAATGAATAGTTGGGTATCAAATCTAATCGAAAAGATAGCTCTTCGTAATTCCGGAGTAGCTCGATTTAGATTTCCGGAGGATTTACCCAAATTAAATAATATTGTTGTTCTCTGGCCCAAAAAACCCGACGATGCAGCCAGAGAAATCCTCCAGGAACTCGAAGAATTTCTAAAAGGCAGGATAAATGCTATAGCTGGCTATAATAAGGAATTTCCAAATATTTCCGTAAAGAAAGTTGTTCTTGGAGAGAATGGAGAACCCAGGCTTCTGCCAGCGAAAAATATTGTTAGAAAAATTGGAGAATTCGATTGCTCGATAGACCTTTCGGAAAAATTCGATTTGCAGTTGTCTTCGCTACCGGTTAGAGCAAAAATCCCTTTTCGCATCGGAAGAGATAGTCAATATGCGGGAAGAGCTTATAACATAATTTTGCAAGGCGATACCGTAGATAGTCTTGCAAAAATTATCAAAGTGAAAAACACTTAAAGAATCAGGGTGGTGTTTCGAATAGAATGAAATCAAATAATAATAGAAAATACTCTTTGTCGGTAATTGTACCGGCTTATAACGAAATCGATAATATCAAGCCTTTAGCCAGGGAATTTAAGGATTTTCTTGCCGAACAACGGTTTCAGGCAGAAATTATTATTGTGGATGACGGTTCCGATGATGGTACTGCGGATATGGTTCGTGAAATCCAGAATGATTTTCCATTCCTGAAATTGGTTGAGCACAGAAAGAACCGTGGCAAAACCGCCGCTATAGTCAGTGGACTAAGAGTTTGCGAAGGAAAACGTATTGCGGTGTTCGACGCAGATCTACAATACGATCCGTGGGATCTCAAGAAAATGATGGACAAGCTTGATGAAGGTTATGGTATGGTTTCTGGAATCAAACAGGGAAAATACCAGAAACCTTTCGTTAGCAAGATTTATAATTGGCTGACCAGAAAGCTGTTCGGATTAGATGTTCACGACATGAATTCCCTTAAGTTGTTCAGAAGCGATGTAATGAATGAGATTTTTCTGAGAAAAGATTGGCATCGTTTCATGGTGGTTTTAGCTTACCAGAGAGGATACAGTGTCGCCGAGATACCGGTAACTCTTCGCCCCAGACTTCACGGTGAGGCAAAATATGGTGGTTTTAAACGTATATTTATCGGAGTTACTGATCTGGTTGCGGTATGGCTTTCTGAAAAAGTTTTTGCCAAACCGATGTTGCTTCTTGGAAGTACTGGCATAGTTTTTTGGGGATTGGCTTTTCTGCTTGGAATACTATTGCTCGTTCTCAGGTTCGGTTTCAATTGGGGATATCCTCCATTACAAACTGTATTACTATTATTAGTATTGTTCGGTGGGTTTTTCCTAACTCTTGGTTTTTTGGCCGAAGCAAACACAAATCTTCGCGACAGAGTAGAATTTCTCTTAACTCGAAACAACCAAAAGAATATAGAAAAAGTAGTATCTATTTCAAAAAAACCACAAAAAAGAAAACTTGATAATAGAAAAAAGCCCAGGAGCTCTCATTCAGATAGTAATCGGGACAGAAGAAACCCCAATCCTGAGAAAGATAGTCGAAGGAAGAGCAAAAAGAGTATCAAACCAGAGAAGAGAAATACTCAACCCAAAACCGAAGAAAAACCAAAGAACATCGAAAAACGCGAGGAAAAACCTTCTCAAAGTGGGATTAAGATACTCAAACCTTCCCGCGATGAAATCGAATGGGGAAGAACAGGAAAAAGAACCCGTAAAACCAGTGTAAAGGGTTCTTCGAGCGAAGCATTCTCAAATGCAAAGAGAATTGCTAAAGAGATAGACGAAAATGCTTCGATAGGATTCTCGGAAAATAAAGCAAATAAAGATAGGAAAGACGAAAATGAGTAAAAAGAAAACAAGAGCTCTGGTTACCGGAGGAGCAGGTTTTATTGGCAGTCATCTGTGCGAAGCTTTACTGAAAAGCGGAAAAGTGGTGACAGTTATCGATGATTTATCCACCGGTTCGATGGAGAATATTGCGGGAATAATTAGCAATCCCGATTTTCTCTTTTTCGAAAATACAATTATAAATCACGGATTGATGGACCATCTGGTAAAAGAATCGGATGAGGTATATCATCTGGCCGCTGTAGTTGGTGTAAAAAATATCGTCGAGGATCCTGTAAGAACTATACATACTATTATAGTGGGTACCGATACAGTTTTGGAACTTGCTTATAAACATGGTAATAAAAAGGTTTTTATAGCAAGCACTTCGGAAGTCTACGGCAAAGCCCCGGATACTCCATATTCTGAGGAAGACGATCGTGTTTTAGGTTCAACAACCAAGAACAGATGGAGTTATAGTAGCGCTAAGGCCGTGGATGAATACCTTGCTCTGGCCTATAATAAGGAACACGATTTGCCTGTAGTTATCGGTCGATTATTCAATACTGTTGGTCCCAGACAGACCGGCCAATATGGGATGGTTCTTCCCAGATTTGTTCGACAGGCTCTTTCTGGAAGTCCTATTACCGTTTATGGCGATGGTACTCAATCGAGAACTTTCTGTTTCGTTCACGATGTTGTTGGAGCGATAGCAACTTTAATGGAGACGGAAAAAGCTATGGGCGAGATATTCAATATCGGGTCTCAAGAAGAAACAACTATTCAACAACTGGCGGAGAGAGTGAAAAGGATTCTTGGTTCCGATTCCGAGATAACCAAAGTTTCTTATGAGCAAGTTTATGGCGAAGGATTTGAAGATATGCAACGTCGCATGCCGGATATTACCAAGATCAACCAATTTATCGGATTTGAACCTAAGACCAATCTGGATAATATTATTAGGGCGGTAGCAGGTTGGATATCCGAGACGGGGAGAACCTGATAGTGAAATTATCTGTTGTAATACCAGTCTATAACGAAAAATCTACCATTTCGGAGGTAATCGAGAAAGTACGCGAAGTACCAATCGAAAAAGAAATTATTGTAGTGGACGACGGTTCTACAGATGGTACTGCGGAAATTCTCGATAACCACGAAGACGATCCGATAGTTACTATTCATAAATCGATGGTTAATTTTGGGAAAGGCGCAGCAGTTAGGATAGGTTTTGAATACGCTTCGGGCGATGCGGTTATCATCCAGGATGCCGATCTTGAATTAGATCCTGGAGAGTATCCGCAATTATTAGCTCCCATCGAAGCGGGAGAGGCTGATGTTGTTTATGGCAGCCGATTTATGAATCTCGAACAAAAAGTGAGTTTTATTAGTTTATTGGCGAATAAAGCACTGGTTTTTTTGACCAATCTTCTCTATGGGGCTAAATTAACAGACATGGAAACAGCCTACAAAGTCTTTCGTAAAGATGTTGTAAAAAATCTAAACTTAACCGCTATGGGTTTTGAGTTCGAACCGGAGGTTACCGCCAAGATTCTACGATCCAGATACAAGATAATGGAAGTTCCTATTACCTATCATCCAAGAACGATCGAGGAGGGGAAGAAAATTGGATGGAAAGATGGCTTTAGGGCGATACATTGGTTGATCAAATGCAGATTGGAGAAAATGAAATAATGCACGAAGTAGTTTGTAATCTCTGCGGCAGCAAGGACTTATCGATAGATATGGATTTCGGTAAGGTTAAGATCTTTAAATGCCAACGATGTGAACTTCTCCAGGTGTTACCACAACAAGATCATCAGATAGCAGAACTACAGAGAGAATACTCCAATATACAAAAAAACTCCAATACTGGTAAAAAAAGGCTCGGTTGGATTGAAAAATATTCACCTGATAGAGGAAAAATATTGGATGTTGAATGTGGCAAAGGTTTTTTCCTAAATTTTGCCAGAGAAAAGGGGTGGGATACTTACGGAGTAACTGCTTCCAGAGAAATGCTTAAACTAGCTAAAGATAAACTCAATTTGGCGGTTTCTGAAGGAACTATAAATGATTTACCATATCCTCCAGGATTTTTTGATTGTATTACTATGTGGAATGAGATCGATTATTCGAAAAACCCAATGAATGAATTGATGCAAGCCAATAGACTTCTCAGAATAAATGGAGTATTAGCAATCATGGCTCTCAATTCGGGCTCTTTTTTCCCAAGGTTTTTTTGGAAAAAGAGGTTTTTGGAAAAAGAAAAAAACCGCAATTTTTTCTTATCTCCTGAAATTTTAGGAAAAATGCTGGAATTAAATGGATTCGAAGTACTAAAAGAAAAAACTATATCTGGATTGGCCAAATTATCATTAATTCCCTTTAAAAGAGAATGGGCAAATAATTTTGTGGTTTTTGCCAGGAAAAAAGAAGAGATCGAGCATAAAATACAATGGTACACATCCTGAGCATAGATTTAGAGGATTGGTACCATGGCCATTATCCGGGATTTAATTTTAAGAAGGAAAAATTTGAAATTTCCAGAGTAATTGAACCGACCGAACTTATTTTGGATGTCCTGGATGATACAGATTCAAAGGCTACATTTTTTGTTTTGGGTGTGATTGCGGAGAAATATCCGGATTTGATGAAAAAAATTGTTTTTAAGGGCCATAAGTTGGCATGTCATGGATGGGATCATGATTTGATATCGAGTTTGGGTAGAGAGAATTTTGAGAAATCGATTATTAAGACTAAAGCGGAATTGGAAAAATACAACCATGAGGAAGTTATTGGATACAGAGCTCCCAATTTTTCGGTGGGTAAACAAAACGCTAGATGGGTATTCGAAATTCTGTCCGAAAATGGCTTTAAATATGACTCTAGCCTTTTTCCGGGAAGAGTTTTTTATGGTGGGATGCCGTCGGTACCCAAATGTGTTCACTATATCGAGAAGTACGGTTTATTTGAGCTTCCCCCTTCAGTGATTGGAAAATTTGGGGTAAAATTTGCTTTAGGGGGGTTTTATCTTAGAGTTTTGACATTGAAAGCTATTGAGAGAAGCATTTTAAAAAACGAATCCGAAAATAATTCAGCGATGTTGTATTTTCATCCTAAAGATATCGATGTAGAGAATCCCGATTTACCGGTCGGACCGATTTCGAACTGGATTCATCAAGTCGGAGTTATGAATTGTTTGGATAAAATAAAAAAAGTGCTTTCCATATTCAAGTTTACTTCGATAGAGAATTATCTGAATATGATGGGAAATAATTATGACGAAAAATAAGAAAGCAAAGAAAAAAATCGAACAGAAAAAAAAGCCAACATTTTCAGATAATTGGCTCGGGTTAATTTCTGTTTTAGTCTGGCTTATCTTATTACTTCTGGTTTTTAATCCCACTCCATTTACAGGAGGTGATAACGCTCATTACCGAGCGCTGGCTGAATCTATTTCGCAAGGGGATTATTTGCGCCTCTATGAACCCGGAACTCCCGCAGAAACAGCCAGTACACCGGGTTATCCGATATTATTAGCGCCATTTTATGCTTTATGGCCAGACAATATTTTACCCAGCAAATTGTTTCTCAGTTTGCCGCTTTTTATTCTAGCTTTGTATTTCTCCTTCAAATTACTTCGTTTATACGGTGTTGATCGAATTATTGCTATTGGAATACCTACAATTTGTGTCCTAAATACAAGGATCAGTGAATTTTCTCATTGGGCGATAACCGAAGCTCCATCGCTATTTTTTATGATATTGGCAGTTTATCTTCTTGAAATCGGATTGCGCGAAGATAGGAAAACTCACTTTATTATTGCTTGTATATCTGCGGTTGCGGCTGTTTATATAAGATTACCTTCTATGCCTATTCTCGCAGGTTTTTTCCTATATTTGCTGTATTTGAAGGAATGGAAGAAATTAATTACTTTTGTGATTATCACCGTCTTAGGATTAATGCCCTGGGGAATTTGGACAATTATTATTCAGGGAGGTGAGGGAAATTTTTATATAAGAAACCTCCTTTCGAATCAAGCCGAAGGTGCCGGGCAAAGTATGGGGTTAAGCGAATTAATATTTAGATTATGGGGCAATTTTAAGGCTTATAACTTCGCACATTTACCCGGATTGCTGTTCAGCCCTTTAGTTGGATCGTATTTACAAATCCCAACAGGGGTATTGATTGCAAGCCTGGCGTTAATTCCATTTTGGATTAGCGGTTTTATATACAGATTAAAGCGCAAGAATTCGAATATCATACCCTTTTTGTTAATACCAAATTTGTTGATGCTCTATTTATATGGACACCCAAAATGGGCGACTATTCGATATTTGGTGGGAGCTGCTCCTCTGTTCATTTTTCTCTTTTTCGATGGTTTAAATATTCTGGGGAAGTGGCTGGACCGAAAGAAGATCAAAATTGCTGGGGTGATAATTTTGGTTATCGCTATTTTAACGGCTTTGCCTTCGTATTTCAAAAACGTAAATAGCAATATGAAAGTGGTTAAAAGCTATCTAAATGGCAATGAGTATGCAGGATATTCTCCCCCAATGTACACTTTTGTACAGGCATGCAAATGGATTCAGCAAAATACACCCGAGGACGCTATCCTGATATCCCGAAAGCCCAGATTATCTTACATGTGGAGCAAAAGGCCATCGAGAGCATATAAGTTTCTAAGCGATCCGGAGGTTGTGATTCAGGATATGGATACTTCGAGCGCGGATTTCATTATTCTCGACAGATTCACTCAGAGTACGGTAGCTTATCTAATGCCTGCTATAAGATCTAAACCGGAAAGATTCCCCGCGATCTATCGGACTGGACCACCGGAAACCTATGTTTTACAAATACTATCACCACAACAGGCAGCACAAACTATAAACACGGAAAATGAATAATATGAAAAAAACAATTCTATTATTGATGGGAACCAGAGCCGATGCTATCAAAATGGCTCCGGTTATTCGTGAGATAAACGAAGATCCCGATCTCGACTCTTTGGTTGTAGCAACTAGCCAGCATCGCGAGATGCTCGATCAGGTACTCGAGGCTTTTAAACTCGGGTTGGATTACGATCTGAATATTATGAGACATAACCAAACCCTTTCTCAGGTTACCACCAGAGCAATCGAAGGGTTGGAAGAGATATTCCAGAAGCACGATATAGCGATGACTGTGGTACAGGGTGATACTACAACTTCTTTTATCGGTGGACTTGTTTCCTTTTATCATCGAATACCTGTAGCTCACGTGGAAGCTGGATTGAGAACTTATAATCTTTTCAGCCCTTTTCCTGAAGAAGCTAACCGAAGATTGCTCGATAGCCTTAGTAGCTTGCTTTTTCCGCCAACTCAAACCGCAAAAAGGCAGCTTATGGTTGAAAATCTTCCTGAGGATGCAATGCTTATAACAGGAAATACAGCGATCGATTCGTTGATGTGGGTTACTTCGGAAAAGCGTGAAATTTCCAATGATAAAATACGCGAAATTCTAGAAAAGCGCGATGGCAAACTTATCGTAGTAACTGCCCACAGACGAGAGAGCTTTGGCGAACCTTTTAAAAGACTCATTAATGCTTTGAAAAGGATTGCTATTAGTCATCCCGGAGTGGATATCGTTTATCCGGTTCATTTGAATCCCAATGTGGATGGCCCGGTTAGAAAGACACTGGGAGATGTTAGGGGAATACATCTGGTTCCACCATTGGATTATATGGATTTCACCACACTTATGGCATCGTGTGATTTTATTTTAACCGACTCGGGTGGTGTTCAGGAAGAAGCTCCTGCATTGGCAAAGCCGGTAGTCGTTCTTAGAGAAGTTACCGAACGTCCCGAGGGAGTGGAAAAAGGCGTAGCCAAACTTGTCGGTACCGATGAGGAAGCGATCGTCGATATTGCGGAGAAATTACTCACAGATATGAAATTCTATAATTCGATGTCAAAAAGGGCATACCTCTACGGTGACGGGAAGGCATCCCAAAGGATTTGTCAATCGATTCGAAAAGAATTGGGATTAAATCACGAAAATATCTGTCAGTTCAAACCCAGGATAGAGGAAAATTGAATATACTGGTTCATAGCATATATTTCCCTCCGGAAGTTGGAGGATTAGAAACTCACGCGTACACTTTGGCCAAAGCCCAGCAAAAAAAGGGACATTCGGTTCATGTGGTAACCAGCCGTGCAGGGGATTATCCTAAAAAAGAGATAATGGATGGAATTAATGTTGATAGACGATTTTGTCCAAATAAGAAATTCACCGGTTGGGTAATCACTACTTTAGCGGGTATGGCTCCTATGAGAAAAATGAGTGCATGGGCCGATATATGCCATGTTCACACTTTTCCATCAATAATTCCGGCAATAGCTTTGAGAGATAGAGGTGTGCCGATGGTTGCCACTATCCATACAAGCCACTTTCTAAGATTGGCCAAGAAGAAATTCTGGCGCAAAGTTCTCAGATATCTTCTATCTCAGCCAGACTTAATTCTTACACCTTCAATAGAGATTAAAGAGGTTTGTCAGGATATCTATCCATATACTCCAGCTTATGCTATGGTTAACGCAGCGGATACGGACCTATTTAAATTGACCTCGCCGGCAATCGAAAAACCATCTCCAACTGCGAGAATGATAGTTGTTCCAAGGAGGTTATTCGAAAAAAATGGAGTTGAATATGCGATTCGAGCTTTGCCAACAGTGCGAAAAAAACACAACGCACATATATATCTGGTAGGCGATGGTCCATTGCGTTCAAATCTGGAAAAACTGGCCGGTAAATTGGGAATCGAAGAATATGTTCATTTCTTAGGTGCTCAATCACATGATAAAATGCCAGCAATTCTGTCATCTGCTGAGGTTATCGTTATTCCTTCTCTAATGGAGGCCACCAGTGTCGCAGGTTTGGAAGCCATGGCTTGCGAAAGACCTATCGTAGCATCCGAGGTAGGTGGATTGCCAGAAATTGTAGAAAATAACAAAACCGGCTTGTTGGTTCCCCCGGTTTCGCCAGATTCTCTGGGAATAGCCATTTCAAAAATATTGTCTCTCCCAAATGAACAAAGAAGAATAATGGGCAAGATAGCCAGAAACAGAGTTGTCAAGAATTGGTCTGTAGATGCACTCGCCGATCAAGTTTTGGGGTATTATCAGAAAGCTACTTCGATTTTTCACGATGAAAAGCCTTATCAAATTGCTAAAAAATAAGTGGGTATCCCGTATCGGGACCATAATTATCGTTTTACTCGTAGTCTATGGTATGAGTAAGATTGTAATTAATGGTTGGGATGAAATTAAGACCTATGAGTGGCGAATCGATCCATTGTATATGGCTTTGAGTGTGATTATCACTATGGGTGCCATAACCCTTACCACTAAAGTATCCCATCGCTTGCTTAAGGCGTTTGGATATCGAATTAATTTCTGGAAATATTCGTATATTTACTGGTTGGCTAATATGGGGCGATATGCTCCGGGCAAGGTAGTTCAGGTTGTGGGAATGATAGTCTTGCTTCAGCGAGAAGGGATAGATAAGCGAGTATCTTTTTCGGTAATGACTATCTATCAGGGGATGTTTGTTCTGGTTAGCGGAATAACCGCAATATTGCTTGTCGGTCCGAGTTTTTTAAACAAGGTTTCTCCTAATTTCCCTGTCTGGGTTATCATCCCGATAGCTATTTGTGGAATAATAGTCTCATTGCCAAAAGTGCTTAATAAACTCCTTAATATTGTGATGAAAATCCTTAAACGGGATGAGATTAATTACTATCTTTCCATGAGAGACTGGGCGATTGTATTTATAGCTCTGATAGTAACCTGGTTGGGGGTAGCTGCTGGATTTGCTTTTTTGGTGAAAGCGCTTACTCCAATATCTTTTGAACAATTTCCCTTTGTGGGGGGCACTTTTCTTGCCGCATATGTGTTGGGGTGGATCGTTCTGATTGCACCTGGGGGATTGGGTGTGCGTGAAGGTATAATCGTTCTTTTATTATCGAGTATGATACCAGCTGGAGTAGCTGGAATTGTTTCGATTGCCTCAAGAATTTGGATGCTAATAATCGAAATCATATTATTAGCCTTTTTTACTGCGGTATATCGTATTATATTTAAAAAATCTCTGGATAGTTTTACTCCTGATACTGAAACGGAATAATGGTGAAAGGTTAGTTTATGTCGAAGATTAAATCTAAATCCAGACCTGAAAAAAAAGGATTATCCACTACCAATCTATGGATTATCGGGTTGATAATGGGTATTCTGGGAATAGTCCTCGGTTATTTTATCTGGGACATTCAATCTCCAAACATGGCCGCATTCGCTTTTGCTGCAGTAGCTTTGACCGGAATTCCTCTATTAATGGCAGTTTTTCGTTGCGAGAAAGATATCTGCTTTCTAATAATTTTCGCATGGTTGACTTTATTTTTCTTCTCCAGATTTATTTTTGGTGGAGGAATGCTATTTGGAACAGATACTATGGGACTCGGATATTTTGCGCACAGCTTCTATCGAGATTATATTCGTGAGTTTGCCAAGTATCCATTGTGGGAGCCTTTATTGCACGGTGGGATGCCTTTTCATGAAGCGATGCACGGCGATGTCCTTTATCCCACAAGAATTTTGGAACTAATTATGCCCTTGCATTATGCGCTGGGATTTCGCCTTGTGTTGCATGTGTTTTTGGCAGGTTTTTTCATGTTCGGTTTTATTAGAAAACTCGGCCTATCCAGAATCGCGGGATTTTTCTCTGGTGTTGCATATATGTTCGGAGGGTTTTTCGTTAGTTATATCTACGCCGGTCACGATGGCAAGATGTTCGTTATATGCCTTTTACCGTTGGCTTTTTGGGCTTTGGAAAGCGCTCTCTCCGACGGCAAACTATGGCGATATATCCTTTTTGGTCTTACATACACATTGATGATTTTATCCGCGCACATGCAGATGGCTTATTTTGCCGCGTGGGCTATCGGTGCTTATTTTGTTTTCAGAATTATTCGCATGATTATTCAGAAACGCGGCATTAAAAGGGCTTTGGTAAATACAATTTTCTTTATCGTTGTGGTTTTACTCGCGATAGGAATATCCGCGTTGCAGCTTTATCCACCATTTGATTATCTGGGTAAATATTCACAGAGAACTCAACGTACAGAAGAAAGCGGCTATGAATGGTCCACCAGCTGGTCACTTCACCCCGAAGAGATAGGCTCGATTGTAGTTCCCGAATTCGCGGGAGTTAATGTAAGTGGCTTGAGTACTTATTGGGGGAGAAACGCGTTCAAGCTAAATTCCGATTATTTCAGTATAGTAATATTATTGCTGGCTCTGGGGGCGGTCGTTCTCATTCGGAAACCTCGAACCTGGTTCTTCATGGGGGTGGGTATCTTCAGCACGATATATGCTTTGGGCGCGACCACTCCGTTTTTTAGAATTTTCTACGCAATTATACCTCAGGTGAAGAAGTTTAGAGGACCATCTATGCTCATTTTTCTGGCGGCTTTCAGTTGCGTTATTCTTGCTGCTTATATGATCGATGCACTGGCCAATGAAGAAAAGCGCAAATTACTTATGAATAGATGTGTTAATCGTTTCCTGATATTCGTGGGAGCTTTGTTGTTGGTGGTTACATTGCTATTTACCGTGGCAGGTTCGGGCATGATGAAACTGTGGAATTCGCTGTTCTACAAATCGATCGATCCACAGAAAATATCGGTAATGACCGCCAATATCAGTAATATGAAGATCGGATTATGGCTTGCGGTAATAGTCGCCGGTGGAAGTCTGGCTTTTTTCTACATGGGTATTCGCAAGAAAATTTCACCGATTATAGCCCTAACAGGTATCGTTTTGCTTGTTTGTTTCGATTTATGGAGAATCGATCGAATGTTTGTTAAAATCGTCGATTATCGACAATATTTTGGCGCGTCGGGCTCGGTGAATTGGCTCAAGGAAGAATACGAAAAGCAGCCTTTCCGCGTGTTGGTAACTCCGGGGGCTTTTCAGGATAGCTATCTGGCCACTCACGGGTTGGAAGAAGTGGTGTTTGGAGTGGGTCACGGAAACCAGTTGCGCACTTTCGATGAATTCATCGGGCGAAGCACCGGTAGCCGTAAACTTATGACCCAACCGGTGCTGGCCCTTCTGAATATGGACTTTATCGCCATTCGGAACAATCAATTAAGAGGATTCCCGGAGGCCTATCGTTCAGGAGGTCTAATTATATATGCTAATCCGCTGAGTTTACCAAGAGCTTTCCCCTTCTATAACTGGGTAGAAGTTGATTCGCCCGAAGAAGGGAGAAATCTGGTTTTCAGCGAAGGATTCAGCTATGATAGAATTGTGGCAGTCGAAGGCGAGGTTCCATTTAGGCCGACAACACCTGCCGATACGGATAGTGTTATGATAAGAAAACCTCAACCGGCGATAATTAATCACGAAAACGGGAGCGAATTCTCTGTCGAGGTTAATATGGAGCACGATGGATTGCTGTTCATATCAGAGAACTGGTATCCCGCATGGCAGGCAACTGAAAACGGCGAGAAGTTGGAGATTCTGCGAGCCGATGGTACTTTTCGGGCGGTTCCTCTGGCAAAAGGCAGCCATAAAGTGGATTTTGCCTATAAATCCGGAGTGATGAAAAACTCTCTATTGGTTAGCGTGGGAAGCTTAATCTTGTCACTTTTGTTATTGGCCCTTAGTCTGATTAGTGGAAAGAACAAATGAAAATAATAAAAAGCATAATATTAAGTTTACGTCCACATCAGTGGTTTAAGAATGTATTCCTTTTTGCTGGAATAATTTTCTCAGGGCGATTCTTCGATATTCAAGCTCTGAGTCGCGCTTCCGAAGGGTTTCTGGTGTTCTGTGCTATCGCCAGCGGGATATATATTCTCAACGATTTGAAAGATATTGAGGCGGACAGGGCTCATCCGGACAAAAAATTCCGCCCGATTGCCAGCGGAGACTTACCTACAGGATTAGCTTTGATTATCGGTTTGTTTCTTCTGACTGTAGGTTTAACCGGAGCTTATTTTCTCGGATTAAATTTCCTTTTAGTCAGCGCCAGCTATGTGGTTATCCAGATTTTCTATATATTCCTGTTTAAATATCAACCTATTCTCGATATTATTATGGTTGCTGCTGGTTTTGTGATAAGGGCGGTGGCAGGTGGTGTGGTTATCGATGTGCCTATTTCGTCATGGCTTTTGGTTTGTACAAGTCTGCTGGCTCTGTTTTTAGTCACAGAGAAAAGAAGATCGGAACTGGCCAGGGTTTTTAGCGACGATAACGGAGAAGATATAAGTAGCAGGCCTTCGCTGAAAAACTATACTATTGGTTTTCTCGATAATATGGCAACAATCGAGATTTCCGCCACATTGGTGGCATATATGTTGTATGTTTTTTCTGAGCAGACATTTGAGAAATTCAATACATACGCTTTGGGTTTTACTATTCCCTTTGTGTTGTATGGTCTATTTAGATATCTTTGGTTGGTTCACAGGAAGGATAAAGGTGAATCGCCGGTTAAATTGTTCTTGAACGATATACCGTCTATAACCAATCTTGTTTTCTGGGGATTAGTTGTGTTTATTGTGCTTTATTTGAGGTAATTGGAAGAAAGAAGCGAAATTATGACTGAAAAATCAAAAGTCGCGATCGTAAAAGCTCATCCGGAAAGCGTACTCGATGATATCCAGCGTTGCTGCACTCTGGCGGGAATGGATCAGGAACTGGATAAATCCTCGACCACGATTCTCAAGGATAATATCTCCTGGCATCTGCCAATGCCCGGCGCTAATACTACTCCGTGGGGTTTGGAAGGCATTTGGTTAGCTTTGAAAAACTCCGGTTATAATGATGTAGTGGTAGTCGAGAATATGACGGTGGTAACTATCGCCGAGAAAGGCGACGAATTGTGCAGATTTAAACCGGTTTTCAAAAAATACGATATTCCGGTACTCTTCAATTTCAATGATTCAGACATGAAATGGATAGAGCTAAAGCCGGATACTGATATGCTGGTTCTGGATAAAATCCTGCCCTGTGGAATTCGCGTTCCAGATTATTTTATGGGAAAGAATATTGTTCATCTCCCAACGGTCAAAACTCACAGCTATACGACCACCACCGGAGCGATGAAAAACGCTTTCGGCGGATTGCTCAATTACAAAAGGCATTATACACATACTCATATCCACGATACACTGGTCGATTTACTAGCTATCCAGAAACAGATCCACTCGGGTGTATTCTGCTTGATGGACGGCACCACTTCAGGTTCGGGCCCCGGACCGCGTACTATGACACCCCATAAGACCGATATGTACCTCGCTTCTGCAGACCAGGTAGCAATCGATGCTTTGAGTGCAAAAATCATGGGTTTCGATCCTATGAGTATTCGATATATCAGAAAAGCGACTGAGCGCGGGTTGGGTCAGGGCGATGTAAGCAAAATCGAGATTGTGGGAGATAGCGATTTGGCTGAGCAGAATCTCGGTTATAAAGGCGGAGTTAATTTTGCCACCGGAGTTGGACGTTTGCTATGGCACAGCCCATTGAAATTTATGCAATATCTATTTTTTAGAACCCCACTGGTTTTACTGTTTATATTTGCTTCAGAGTTTTACCATGATAAATTCTGGTGGCCGATGAAAGGCGATAAGATTTTTCAAAAATGGCTAAAAGAATCGCCCTGGGGACGGCTTTTCGAGCAATATACTATGGATTCGTGTCCGTTCGATAAGAAATGAAAACAACTGTAAAATTCACTAACCTAACATTAGGTTTATGAGAGGAATAATACAATATGACTAATAATAATAATGAGAACTCTCTTCCAAAAATCCTGGTGGTTATGCCCATGGTTAACGAACAGGGCAATATCGAGAGAATTGTCCCTGAAGTTCTTAAACAGGGCCCAGAGTTCCATATTCTCATCTGCGAAGATGAATCCACGGATGAAACTCCTCAGATTGCGGATTCTCTTGCCAAAGAAAACCCAGAGAGAGTATTTGTTTTACACGGTAAACGCGAAGGATTAGGCCCCGCATATGTCAGGGGATTTCATTGGGCTCTGGATAGAGATTTTCAAATGGTTTTTGAGATGGATGCCGACTTCTCTCATAAACCGGAATATCTTCGCCCTATGGCCGAGTTGATTGCATCCGGGGAAGCGGATATGGTTGTGGGAAGCCGTAGAGTGCCTGGTGGAGGAGTCGAGAATTGGGGATTTTATCGCAAAATGCTATCGGGTGGAGGTAGTCTTTACACCCGCATGATAACTGGATTACCGGTAAAAGATGCCACTGCAGGGTTTGTGGTTTACAAAAGAGAAGTACTGGAGAGTATCGATCCTTCCAGGCTATCCTCTGGAGGTTATGCATTTCAGATTGAAACAAAATACCAGGTATGGAAAAGAGGCTATACTATAGTTGAATACCCGATAATTTTCCCGGACAGAAAGGTCGGACAGACCAAACTGAACAAGAAAATTATCTCCGAAGCGATAACCATGGTGTGGAAGTTGAAATTTAGCAAGTAGCAACAAATGGCTCGAAGAGAAATTAACATTAAAGATAAATCGAAAAACACTAAGAATCAGGTATCAATAGAGAAACTGTCGGTTGTGATTTTATCTTATAATACTCGGAAGACAACACTCGAGTGTTTGAAAAACCTATATCAGCATGCTCCCACACTGTGCCAGTTGGAAGTTATAGTTGTGGATAATGGCAGCCGTGATGGTAGCTCGGATGCTATCGAAGAAAAATTCCCTCAGACTAAGTTGATTTGCAATTTGGAGAATCGTGGTTTTGCCGCGGCTTGTAATCAGGCTTTGAACAAATCCGAAGGCGATTTCATTTTACTTTTAAACTCCGATACTCAGCTTATAGATCAATCTATCGATTACGCTTTGGATTATATGGTGAAAAACAATGATATTGGAGTTGTTGGCGGTAAGATGATAGGCCTCGATGGAGAAACTCAACCATCATGTCATAGATTCCCTTGTTATTCGAATTTATTCTTCTCGAAATCTTCCTTTTTAACACGAAGTGGATTATTTAAGAATAAGTTCTCTAAGTTCAGAAAAATTCCTGATAAAATCTCCGATGTTGACGCTTTATCCGGCGGGTTTCTCTTTCTAAGAAAAGAGATGCTAAATGAAATCGGTTTTTTAGACGAACGGTTTTTCTTTTATATCGAGGATATAGATTTATGTAAACGGGCGCGTGATAATAACTGGAGAGTAGTTTTTATGCCCGAGGTTAGAGTAAGACATGTCTGGGGCAAGTCCACCGGAAAATGCAAAAGTAAAGCGTATTGGTGGCATCATCAAAGCATCTATCGCTATTTTGCCAAACATCATAGAAAATACTGGCCTTTAAATCTTTTACTTGGATTATCTTTAATCCTGCACTATGCTTTTTGGAGCATAGGGAATTTATTCAAAGGTGATAAAAAAAGGTGATTCAGGTTAATCAATATTATTCATATGTTCTGGCAGTACTAAGCTCCTTTGTTTTTAGTTTATTCCTAACAAAAACAGCCATATTTGCTGCAGGGAGATTTAACATAAAGCATGTTCCTACCAAAGAAAAAAATCAGGATAGGAAAATAAGCGATATTGGAGGAATTCCTGTTTTACTGGCTCTTTTAGTGGGGATGATAATTGCGTATCTTATTTATCCCGAAGGATTTATCGATTATAAAAAGCCACTCATTGGAATTGGTTTAGGAACTTTAATAATCATGATAATGGGCTTCTGGGACGACAGAAAGGAACTACATCCGGGAATTAAATTTGCAATTCAGATTGTAGCTTCGCTAATAGTCGTTGCTTTTGGCGTGAAAATCTCGCTTATAAGCAATCCATTCAATTCTACTTTTGAACTGGGGATTCTTGCCATTCCGGTTACAGTTCTCTGGGTAGTTAGCGTTACCAACGCGATTAATCTGGTTGATGGTATGGATGGTCTTGCGCCGGGAGTGCTCGGTATCGCTGGAATATCGTTGTTTACTATTTGTGCTGTTAAAGGCTTTCCCTTGCTGGGAATTATCTCTTTGGCGATGGCTGGAGCAACTTTTGGATTTTTACGCTTTAATTATCCTCCCGCAAGTATTATATTGGGAAATGTAGGAGCTTATTCTCTGGGGTTTATAATCGCCACCGCCAGTATTATTCAACCGGTTAAGGCTTCCACTATTGTGGTTCTTTTTGTCCCCATGCTGGCTCTGGGGTTTCCGGTTCTAGAAATTAGTATAACTGTGGTTCGTAGGTTGATGAAGAGAAAGCGGATTTATCAGGGGGATACAGAACACTTGCATCACTTGCTGTTAAATCTGGGGCTTCCGCCAAATATTGTGGATTGGGTTTTCTATACTATAAGTATCCTGTTTGGGACTATTGCTGTTGGATTTTCATTAGGCGACAGAGGATATATGATAGCTTTTTTAATTGTACTTATGCTGGCATTTTTGGTGTTGGCTCTTAAATTGGAAGCAACAAAACAAAAGAGAGGTAGAATATGAGTGGAACCAGTTTTCACCTCGAATTCGAACGTCCTCTTATTAAACTACAGAAGAAAATAGAGGAGATGGAACAGCTGTCTTCATCCGGCAATGTGGACCTGAGCAAAGAACTCGATGCGCTTAAGGATAAACTTGCCAGAATGCGCAAAGAAATCTATGGTGGTTTGTCCAGATGGAACAGAGTTCAGGTGGCACGTCACCCCAAACGTCCCTATACCTTGGATTATATCAAATACCTTACATCGGATTTTGTGGAATTACATGGAGATAGAAATTTTCGCGATGACCCCGCAATAATCGGTGGATTTGCCAAAATGGGGAAGCATAAGCTAATGGTTGTCGGTCAGCAGAAAGGTAAAGATACAAAGGAGAATATTCGGAGGAACTTTGGGATGATGCATCCCGAAGGCTACAGGAAAGCTCTCCGATTATTCAAGCTGGCTGAGAAATTCCACCGGCCGATTCTGATTTTTATCGATACGCCAGGAGCTTATCCGGGAATCGGTGCTGAGGAACGTGGACAGGCCGAAGCAATCGCCAGAAATATTTTTGAAATGGGCAGAATTAATACTCCCATAATAATCTCTATTATCGGCGAAGGCGCTTCAGGTGGGGCTTTGGGTATTGGGGTTGGCGATGTACTTCTAATGATGGAGAATGCGTGGTATTCGGTGATATCCCCGGAAGGTTGTGCGGCTATTCTCTGGCGTGATCGTGCTGAAGCGCCCCGGGCTGCGGAAGCTCTCAAGCTTACCGCTCCGGATTTATTTGAGATGGGTATGATCGACAAAATAATCGAAGAACCCGATGGCGGAGCTCATATAGATCCCAAAGAAGCAGCTAAAAATTTAGGAAAAGAAATAATAGCACAATTGGATTATTTGATTAATATCGATAGAAAAAAACTGCTTCAAATAAGACTCGATAGATATAGAAAAATGGGAGTTTATTCGGAAGGAACTGGAAATGTTAGATAAAAAGCTTCTGGAAATTTTAGTATGCCCCAAATGCAAGGGCAAATTAGAATACGATAAAGAAAATGGGAAATTAACTTGTAATAAATGCAAGTTAAGATACCCTATTGAGAATGATATACCTATTATGCTTATAGAAGAAGCAGAAAAAATATAAACAAGATGGAGTAAAATGAAATTATCTGCTTTTTGTGCTACCAGTCTCATTGAGATGGATCTTAAATCCGACAATTCTGATGATGTAATTACAGAAATTGCCGATATTCTGGCCAAATCCGACAGAATTCAGTCTAAAGAGGAAGTTGAAAAAGCCCTTAAAGAAAGGGAAAAACTGGCTTCCACTGGTTTGGGTTTTGGAGTAGCTCTTCCTCATGCAAGATCGAAGGGAGCTAAAGGTTTAACTATTGCATTCGGACGAAGTGAATCGGGAATCGATTTTGGCGCATTGGATCAAGAGCCTGTTCATCTGTTTTTTGCGATTGTAGTCCCGGAAACAGCAGTCAATACCCATTTAACAGCATTAGGGAAACTGACCTATCTACTTAAAGAGAAGAAAAATCGCCAGATTTTAATGGAAGCGACATATCCGCAGGAAATCCTCGATTTTATAGATACTGATTAGAAGATGGTCTTTGACCTGGGGCTACTAGCTAAATTTGCATTTCAATAAATTATGACCGGTTTATTCGATTTCATAAAACGTCATTCAGGTCCTGTAGCATGGATTTTTGCCCTAATTGTTGGGATTCTCTTATCTCAAACACCTCGAGAGTTCAAAAGCAAAATCTCTGGAGTTTTTATTAATTCGGTTTATGGGCCGATAACCAATGTTGGGAAAACTTTCCGTATCCTTAAAGATAGGCGAGAAGAGAATCTACGCTTAAAGGAAGAGCTAATTGCCTGTCATATTAAAGTCGATAATCTAAAAGAAGCTTCCCGGGAAAATCAGCGTCTAAGAGAAGCGCTAGAGTTTTCTCGAAAACTTAATTATTATACTATTTTGGCCGAAGTTACCGGGAGAGGAACTCCCAGAATCAGTGGTTCGATAGTTGTCAATGTTGGGGCTTCCAAAGGAGTTATTGTTGGATTACCAGTTATCAATGCCGATGGTGTGGTGGGCAGGATATCCAATGTTTACGATAAAAGCTCTATCGTTCAGTTGCTATCTGATCCAAATATGCGGGTAAGTGCTATCGATGCTCGCAGTAGAGTGCAGGGAATAGTTTCAGCCGATCACCAAAATCAGGTTTTCTTTGAAAATGTGCCGGTTGATGCCGATGTTAGAAAAGGCGATGCCGTTATTTCGTCTGGTTTGGGGGGAAGCTTCCCAAAAGGATTGCTTATTGGCCAGGTAGTTAGAATATCTCAACCGCAATTCGGCCTATTTTCAACTGTTGAAATTGATCCGGCCGCGAATTTGCAAACGGTAGAGGAGGTATTCATTCTCTTTTCGGAGATAGATACTACTTACCCTGGAGATCAGCAGGAGAGGGATGATGGGTAAGCGTTTATTGTTCCTGATTATCCTATATTTTGCCGTGATTCTTCAGGTTTCAATTGGCATACCAGTAGCCTCCCTTGGATGGGATATCGATATTGTATTGATAGTGCTTATATTGATTTCAGCAAAAACAGGGCGTGGTGAATCGATTCTATGGGCTTTAATAGTGGGTTTAGCTTTGGACTCTTTCGATCCAGCTGCTTTGGGAGGACATATGGTGGCCAAATCGACGGCAATCTATGTTTTGTCTTATTTGACTATTATTATGAATTTGGAACAGCCTATATATCTGGCTTTGGCAGTATTTATTCTTACTTTGATAGAACATCTGATTTTCAGGTTGTTCACTCCATTGATAAATAACTATTTCTGGGTTTTACTCAGATACGACTTACCTTCAGTAATTCTTACAACTATAGTGGGATTTATCGTATTGCTGGTCGCCCTCAAAATTGGAGTATATGTTCCCGCTGTAAATAAGGAGGATTGAGTTGAAATCCTCCAATTTCGATATTAAATCAGATAAATATCTGTTCAGAATTGTAGTTGTACTCTTTCTATTTTTATTAGGAAACACCTTTCGTCTCCAGATAGTTAAGGGTGATTATTATTATCGATTAAGCGAGAACAATCGAATTAGAATAGTGCCTCAGAGAGCCGCGAGGGGAAGAATTCTGGATAGACATGAGAGGATTCTGGTCGATAATGTCCCTACCTATACAATTAGCGTCTTGCCTTTTGAGTTCGAACCCGATAGAGAGGTTATAATTCGTCTTGAAAACATCTTTGAGATAACTCCGGAAATGATTCAGAAGAAACTTGACAAAGGTGGTGCTACACCATATTCGCCTATTCCAGTTAAAAGGAATGTCAGTTTCGAGGAGGTTAGCTATTTGGAGGAACATATCCTTGATTTTCCTGGAGTGATCTACGAAATTGAGCCGCGCAGGTCCTATCCATGGGAAAGCCATGCTGCTCATACGATAGGCTATATCGGCGAGATTAGTGTCCCGGAGCTTAGAGAACTTTATAACAAGGGATATAAAGCCGGCGATTTGCTGGGAAAGATAGGAATAGAGAAGGCTTTTGATCCATATTTGCGCGGAAAAGATGGAGCCAGTTATCTTGAAGTTAGAGTTACCGGCGAAGTTGTGGGCAAAGTGGAGAATAAATCCGATATTCCTGCTGTACCGGGATCTGATATTATTAGCACTCTCGATCTATATCTACAGGCCTATGCGGAAACATTGATGACTGGAGTTGAAAAAGGGGTGTTTATCGCTATGGATCCACGAAACGGTGAAATCCTATCTATAGTATCTCGTCCCAGTTTCAATCTTGAGCTTTTTACCCGAACAATCTCAGATAGTCTGTGGGAATTATTGAATGATCCACAGAGACATCCGCTATTGAATAGAGCCACGCAAGGGACCTATCCTCCCGCTTCAGTTTTCAAACTGATTACTGCCGGAGCAGCTGTAGATGAAGGAATTGCTTACGGGAATACTCAACTGGAGCCATGCTACGGAAGTATATGGTATGGAGATAGATGGTTCAATTGCTGGAATCGTAGGGGACATGGCAATCTAAATATGACTGAATCGATTGCACAAAGTTGCGATGTCTATTTTTATCAACTGGCATTACATCTGGGTATGGAACGATGGATCGAATACTCTAAAAAGAGTGGATTTGGAAGTAAAACTGGAATTGCTTTAACACCTGAAGCTTCAGGCTTTGTCCCGGATAGAGAGTATTTCAACGAACGCTATGGTCGAAGAGGATGGGGTTCGGGAGTTCTTCTCAATCTATGTATCGGGCAGGGCGAACTTTTAGTAACTCCAATACAGATTATTCAGTATATCTGCGCTGTGGCTAACGGTGGGACAATGTATCGACCCAAATTAGTAAAAGAGATAAGACCACCTATGGACAGGCCGATGGTAATCCAAACCGAAGTAACAGGTAGACTTCCAGCTTCGGGAGAGGCAATACGAACCTTGAAAAAAGGTATGTACGAAGTGGTGAACGGTGAAAAAGGAACCGGAATGTGGGCCTATTTACCTAATATCGAAGTAGCTGGAAAGACAGGAACCGCGCAGAATCCACATGGCGAAGACCATGCATGGTTTGTTGCATTTGCGCCTATGGATAATCCCAGAATTGCTATGGTGGTTTTAGTCGAACAGGGAGGTTCTGGGGGAGTTTGGGCTTCGCTGGCCAGAGAATTTTTCTGGTATTATTTCAATATCTACGAACCGAGGCAATCATGAAGCGGTCTGTGGATTGGACATTATTGTTCTGCGCTATTATCCTTTCTATGATAGGGGTTTTGCTGATTTATAGCGCTTCGCCCGATAGCAATCTTTGGTTAAAACAGCTTATCTACGTTGTGGTTGGTATCGTTTTAATGATAGTGATTGCGCGAATACCTATGCGAGTTCATTATTCGCTTGGATGGATCTATTATGGTCTGATTCTAGTTGTATTGACCGTGGCTCTTTTCCAGAGTGGTGAGATTAAGCGATGGATACACTTGGGGCCTTTGGGTTTCCAACCGTCGGAGTTTGCCAAGTTGGCGGTTGTTCTGGTTATTTCACGCTATCTAACGGACAGAAAAAGAGATATCGAACACCATAAAACGGTGCTGATCTCTATCTTGATTATTGCTATTCCCTTTGCAATAGTTATGGGCCAACCGGATCTCGGAACCGCAGTTGTTTTCATTGTAATTCTGGGAGCATGTCTTTACGCTGCTGGTCTTAACGAGCTTTATCTATTCTTATTCATGACTCCATTGTTATCGCTTGTTTCTAATGTTCACTGGTTATTGTGGGCTATATTCTTTATCTTCCTACTTTTCGTTCTATGGAAATCACGTATCGGCTTGTGGATGTTCCTCATGGTGACTATTGGCAATCTTATAGTAGGGATTACCACACCAGCTATTTGGAACAACCTTCACGAATATCAGAAAGAGAGAATTTTGGTATTCCTCGATCCCAGCAGAGATCCTTTTGGTGCGGGTTATCAAATTATTCAGAGTAAAATCGCAGTTGGAAGTGGTCAATTTTGGGGAAAAGGATTCCTGGCAGGCACGCAAACCAGACTGGCTTTTTTGCCTGCAAAACACACAGATTTCATCTTCGCAGTATTGGCTGAACAATTCGGTTTTATTGGATCCTTTATAGTTCTGGCCATTTTCTTGCTTATGTTTTACCGAATTCTAAAAATTGCCGATGAATCGCGAAATATCTATAATCGACTGGTTGCAATCGGGATTGGTGCAACATTGTTTTTCGGTGCTTTTGTAAATATCGGAATGGTGACTGGAATTATGCCGGTAACCGGTTTACCGCTTCCGTTTTTATCTTCGGGAGGGAGTAGTCTCATTGCTAGTTTCGCCATGATAGGAATACTGTTGAATATTTACTCTCATAGAGTTGAAGGCCCATAGATGCCAAGTTGTGTGATATTATGTCTAAAAAGAACTTGATCTCCAGAGTTTTAGTAGCCCTAATAAGTTGCCCTCTTGTGATTTTTCTAATCTATTCGGGGGATATCTATCTACTGGTCTTTTCTATGCTTATCATTTTTGCTTTACTGGCAGAGTTCACATCGTTTACCTCTTTACAACTCTCACCTCTTCAACAAGTGTTTCTGGTTATTTCCGGAATGGCGATTCCTCTAATTTCCTGGCTGGAGATCGAAGATTTTTCCCCGTATTTCCTGATAATATTTTTGATGTTCTGGCTATTCTTGGAGATAACCCGCAAGCCTTTGGAGAATAGTATAAAAAGGTCTGCTATAGGTCCGTTTGCGCTGGTCCTTTTTGCATTAATTCCAGCGCTGATTTTTCCCTTATGGAAAATCGATCCGATAATTGCTCTTCTACCTTTTGTTATGGTTTGGGTTACCGATTCAATGGCCTATTTCTCCGGGAAAATTATTCAAGGACCAAAGGTGTTCCCAGTGTTATCACCTCATAAAACCTGGGCCGGTTTGGTAGGAGAGATAATTGGCGGTATTATAGTAGGTATAGGATTTAAACTTATTTGGCCTGAGATTTTTGGATGGGATATTGTAATATTTGGATTCTCGGCTTCCCTTTTTGCTGTGGTTGGTGATCTCTTTGAGAGCAAGATTAAAAGAGAAATGCATATCAAAGATACAAGCCATGCAATTCCCGGCCACGGTGGTGTATGGGATAGACTTGATAGCTGGCTTTTTGTGCAGATCTGGGCATGGATTTATTTCGTTTTATTATAAACTACAATTGTGAATATCAGAGATAAAATAAGCACTTTACCTAAAAGAGTATTGAACCTGCTCTTCATTGCTCTAATTGTATTTGTAATTTTTGCTGCGGTAAAAATCAATATCGCTATGATTCTCGTTTTGCCCGTGTTGATTTTATTGGGTGTCTATTTTCTCGTTTCTCCCGAGATTGCGCTCGGAGCCGCACTTGTCGGACAGAACCTATTCGCCATCCCACTTGCTCTGGGTGGGGCCGAAAAACCGATTGTAATCTATCTTTTAATTGGAATTAGTGTGGCATCGTGCGCTATCATGTTGGTTCTTACTGATAAAGCAAAAATCTGGACTAATATAAGTCCGATTACTATCCCTGTAATATTATTGACAGTGATATTTATGGCCAATCTTTACAGAACAGAATATCCTTATTACGCAACGGTTAAAACTTTTACTTTTGTGGTGGCCTGTTTGATTCCCTATTTCTTTCTTCAATTCTTGGCAAAGTCTCCAAAATCATTTATTAAGGCTTTCGATTATGCGCTTATCCTGAGTGTTATTCCGCTTGTTTATTCACTTGGTGTCTTCTTCATCGAACATGCCTATAATTCAATTGGAAGATTCCGTGCTTTTGAATTAGTCCATGTGAATCACTATGCACGGAATATGGGTTATATCGTAGTTATAGCTTTCTGGCGTTTCTTCAACATAGAATCGAAACGACTAAAAACTGCAATTGTAATTCTTATTTGTTTGAATGTATTTTTAATCGTTTCAACCGGTAGCAGGACTTCCACAATTGCTACACTTAGTAGTATTCTTTTCTTTATAGTCGCATTCTCGGGGCTATCCAGGAAGATGAAAGCGATTTCTGTGGTGTCTCTGACCGCAATAACCTCTATTCCTTTCGCTTTGGGATTAGGCTCGATGCTCAAAAGATTTATGAATTTGAAATATATGGATTTAGCTGTGGCAGGAAGAATGGCTATGTGGAAATCTGCCTGGGAACACAGGTTCGATAAAATAATGTTCGGTTTTGGAACCGGTAATTTCGCCAAAGTGATACAGTCATGGCAGGAAGGTGTGGGACTCCGTTTCCCTCATAATATCGTTATCGAGTTCTACATTGAGTGGGGGATAGTCGGATTAGCTATATTGATAGCGTTATTGCTAACACCTTTTTGGGCGTGGTACAGGATTTATAAATCGGATGATTATTCCGAAAAAGTGAAAAATATTGCAAATCTGGCAGTGACTCTGTTTATTTTTTCCTTAATAGCTTCAATGACGGACTCTACGACCAATGATCCGCAGTTATTCATTAATATTGGGATGATAAGCGCACTGTATTTAAGTAAAAAAGAATAGGATTTGAATAATATATGAAAGTAGTGATACTAACTTCAACTCATCCACCGTTCGATGTTCGGGTGTTCTACAAAATAGCTCGTACGATTGCCGAAGCCGGACATGATGTTACTTATCTGCTGATGTACAACGGTGAAGGCGAGTCCGACAGCGAGGTAGATTTCATTACTATCCCTCGCCCTAAAAATAGATTCATGCGAGTTATCAAGGGCAGAAAGCTCCTTAAACCTGCCTTGAAACTCGATGCGGATGTTTATATCATCAATGATACAGAGATCCTATATCTTGGGAAAAAACTTGCCAAAAAAGGGAAAAAGGTTGTCCACGATGCTATGGAGCCGTATCCCGATTTTCTGGCGGAAAAAAGCTGGATACCCGGTTTTCTAAAGCCACTTGCCCGTAGGATGGCAACTTCCGCTGAAAGACGCGGTTGTGAAAAAGCCGATGGAATTCTGGTGGCGATGCAGGAAAACGTAGATAGACTTTCCTGTTGCAACACCCCGATTTTAACTTTACATAATTATCCGCGTGTTGAGGATATTCTGAATGATTTGCCTCCCAAAGAGAATTCGGTTATCTATGTTGGAGGAATTATGTGGGCAAGAATGGGCAAAGAAATCGTCTCTATGGCAAAAGGTTTTGCTCCGGGCGGAATCTTGGATGGCTGGAAACTCAATGTTGTTGGTCCTATTCATTACAGGGGTTACGGAGCAGAATGTATGGATATTGCCGAGAAACACCGAGGCAAAGATTATTTCAACATGAGTGGCAAACTGGAGAAATACTCCAATGTTCTTAAGATGATGACTTCGGCTAGATTCGGGCTATCGCTGGTTCGCCCTACCAGAAACTACTCGCAGATTGTCTCAAGCAAAGTGTTCGACTATATGGCAAAGGGTACTATTCCTATAGCCACATGGTTGCCTTCATATAAAGGGTTGATTACCGAGGAAGCCGGACCTATATTTATTCAATCCGGGGATGAAGGTAAAGTGCCCCAGATAATCGCGGATCTAGCCGAAAGGCCTCAGGAGATGCGAGAAAGAGCCTTAACTTGCATGAGATCTGTAAGAGAAAAGTATAATTGGGAAGCTGAAGGACGTGAACTTCCAAGTTTCCTTGAAAATATAGTGAAATAAAAGAATGGTGAATATGAGTATAAAGTTTAAGAACACGATGACCAATAAAATGGAGGAATTCGAGTCTATTCAGCCGGGGATTGCCAGAATGTACACCTGTGGGCCGACTGTTTATGATTATGCCCATATAGGTAATTATCGCGCGTATATCTTCGAGGATTTGCTGCGCAGATGGCTTAAATACAGAGGTTACAAGGTAATCCAGGTTATGAATCTCACCGATGTTGACGATAAAACTATCGCTGGTTCCACCAGATTGGGAATCCCTCTGGAAAAATATACGGAGAAATATAAAAAGGCTTTTTTCAACGATATCGATACTCTGAGAATCGAACGTGCCGAACAATATCCGGCCGCAACCGACCATATAAATGAGATGGTAGAATTGGTGAAAAAACTCCTTGAAAAGGAAATCGCTTATAGGGGAAAAGACGGGAGTATCTATTATAGCATTGAGAAATTTTCTGAATACGGAAAACTCTCCGGCAAGAAGATAGAGAAAAACAGATGTAGCATTCGAATTGACAACGACGAATACGAAAAGGATCAAGCCGCAGATTTCGCGGTTTGGAAAGCCTGGGATGAAAAAGATGGCGAAGTTTATTGGGAAACAGAATTGGGCAAAGGTCGTCCCGGATGGCATATCGAGTGTTCCGCTATGAGTATGAAATATCTCGGTCAGCATTTTGATATTCATACCGGTGGCGAAGACAACATTTTTCCTCATCATGAGAATGAAATCGCCCAATCCGAGGCAGCCACCGGTGAAAAATTCGTCAATTATTGGATGCATAACGCTCATCTGATTGTCGAGGGCAAGAAGATGTCAAAATCACTGGGCAACTTTTTCACACTTAAAGAATTACTTGATAAGGGCCATGATCCTCTGGCGATTCGCTATGTGCTGATAGCTACTCATTATCGGCAGCAATTGAATTTCACTTTCGAGGGATTGGATGCAGCAAAATCTTCGATCGATCGTCTGGGGGAGTTTGTTCGAATGCTGAAGACAGTTTCTGGTAAGAATTCAAACCCTAAAACCAATGTAATACTTAAAAACGCAATAGATAATTTCGAGTATTGCATGGATGACGATTTGAATATCTCCGGTGCTCTAGGAGCCACTTTCGAGATGGTTAGAGAGATAAACAAATTGAGAGATGACGGAGAATTATCTGCTGTTGATGCATCGCCAATCCTTAATTTCATGGAGAAATTCAATCAGGTTACCGGATTACTTCCCGAAGAAAAAACTCAAAGCGATGTACCTATCGATTTGAACGGTGAGAAAATCGATATCGAAAAAGCGATCGAATTGAGAAAAGAAGCTCGCGATGAAAAAAACTGGGCCGAAGCGGACAAGATTAGAGATGCAATTCAAGCTGCAGGTTATACTATAAAAGATACCCCTGAAGGAACTATCTGGAGAAGATGATTTTCTCCAGGAAGGTTTAAATAATGCTCTGGAGAAGTGGTATTATCTCGCTGAGAATCAAACCACTATCGATTGCAAGTTCTACCCATGTGCTACGGCGTATTCCGAATTTGAAGAAATATATCTCAACACAGAGAATATAACCGCATAAGACTATCTGCCAGAAAACATTACTGTTGATATTACCGGTCAACTGGCCAAAGATAATCGAGCAAAGAGCGATTATCACCAGAAACATGGAAAGATACCATGCCCGGTTTTCTCCCAATTTGGTGGAAAACGAATTTCTCTCAAGAACTCTGTCTGTTTCCAGATCAGATATTGAGAGTATTACCGCGCGGATGAGTGCAATGCTTAATATAAACAGGATGATATAAATTGCATGAGCTAAATCTATTGGAATAACAAGCAGTTGTAAAAATCCGGTAGCGAAAACCCATCCGGCCATGTGAAGTAAATCCTTGCTGTAAGGAATTCTGCGCCAGATAATAAACCCACCTAATCCAAGTTGATAGAAAAATCCAAATGTTCCCGCTACAATAACTGCCAACAGGATCATTATGAAAGGATAGATACCGGATATAAAACTTAAAACCAAAGCTAATAATAGTCCCAGCGCCGAAGCTATTGAAAGAGCTTTGCTGTTATACATAAAAAAGCGAATTTTCGATGGATCCATTAAAGCCAGACCCTGCCAATCGACCAGGTCGTAGAGAGTATGCATGGAAAAAATGAATAAACCGGCCGCGATACACAGAAACAAGTTTATTTCGCTTCCCGCAAAGATGTAAGGAATGATAGATAAAAAAGCAGCCGATAATCCTGTCAAACAATTACCTTGAATGAATGCATATCCAAAATCTTTGATTCGAGGTTTTCGCCATAGTGGTATATGCTTTTCTCCGATTATTTCCAGTTTTTCAATCACTCGAGCGACTATCCAATGTGGAGTGCTGGCTCCTGCGGTTAGGGCTACTTGAGTCATCCCCTGAAAGTCTTTAGAATTTAGCTCTTCGGCGGTTTCTACCCAGAATGAAGGCAATCCGGTAGCTTGAGCAGTTTTATACAATTGACCTGTATTACTGCTATTTTTTCCGCCAACTACGACTATCGCATCCACATCGCGTGAAAGCTCTTTTATCTCTTCTTGTCTCTGGGTTGTACTGTCGCAGAGAGTATCGATAATCTCGGTTCTCGGGAATCTCTCTTTAACAGCTTCAGCGAGATTCATGTATAACTCGCGTTTGAGAGTCGTTTGACCAATTACAACGATATCTTTCAGCTCTGGAAGTTGCGCTATTTGCTGTATTGAATTGATTACTATAGCATTGTCGGGAGCGTAGCCTTTAAGGCCCTTTACCTCGGCATGTTCGGGATTACCGACAATAATAATCTGTTTCCCTGAGTTAGCATTGTTTTTAATTAAAGCTTGAACTCTTCCAACTCTCGGACAGGTTGCATCGCATATTCTGGCACCGCTTTCCTTGATTCTCTTTCTGATGTCGGGAGGTACACCGTGGCTTCGAATCACAACTGTGGATTCATCTGCAATGTTAGAGAAATTATCGACATAATCTACTCCCTGTTGTTTTAAAAAGTCCACAGTTTGTGGATTATGAATTAACGGTCCCCAGGTAAAAACAGGACCTTTAGTGGATCCGGCTGTACGTAAAACCATCTCCACTGCTCTTTTTACTCCGAAACAAAAACCCGCTGTTCTAGCTAGTTTAACCTTCATAATAAAGTAATATTACCGACATGATTCGCTTAGTCAACTAATATAGAAATAATATAAAAATATTCCTTGACGATGGGCCTATCCGTAAATATATTCGCAAAACAATAATTGTAATGGGGAGTCGTCCAATGGCAGGACATACGGCTCTGGACCGTAGAATTGGGGTTCGAATCCCTGCTCCCCAGCCATTAATTTCTCAAAAAAATCCACCAAATTGTTTTTAGTGTCTATCAAAAGTAGAAATTCTATTTTTAGTTGATGAAAAAAATACAAAGAAAAAAAGTAGAAATTCTTGAAATTCATTTTAAAACAAATCCCCTCAAATCCTTAATTATTAGGCCTTTTCTGAAATTATGGCTAAAAAGAAATCATTAACAGAGTAAATAAAACAGATTAATGCTTGAAATCGAGTTTAAAAAAGATAAAATACAACTTAGGATAGATATTTGAATAGTTCATAAAAAAGAAATTTCTCTTATTAAGTAACCTCCCTCTCGGTTACAATGACGGGGTCGTTCGATTTCGATTGAACGGCCCTGCTCATTTTTACACATTCGATATTGACTTTTTTCGCCTGGATATTACCTTGATAGATGTAATTATAACTTTGGAGAACAAATTGATTCAGGTATATACCGGTAACGGCAAAGGAAAAACTACAGCCAGTTTGGGGCTTGCCCTTAGGGCTTGTGGTCACGGCATGAAGGTGCTTATGGTTCAGTTCATGAAGGGGAAAATCGATTATGGTGAGAAATTAATTGCCCCAGAGATTCCGGGGTTTGAATTAAGAAGCTTTGGGCTACCGACTTTTGTGGATAAGAACAATCCCTCAGAAGAAGATTTAAAGCTAGCAAAAGAGGGGTTCGCTTTTGCCAGTGATGCAATAGCTGGGGGAAAATTTGATATGATAATCCTGGATGAAATCAATGTTGCTGTCGATTTTGGCCTGATTCCTTTAGATAAGTTAATCAAGCTTCTAAAGGATAATCCCCATGATACAGAAATCGTTCTCACCGGAAGATATGCCAATCCGAAAATAATCGAAATGGCCGATCTGGTTAGCGAAATCAAAGAAATAAAACATCCGTACCAGCAAAATGTCGATGCTCGTCTTGGAATTGAGTTTTAGGAAGGTTTTTTCATGTCTCATATTAGAGTTCCCGATGAAAATGAATTTATGGATAGGGAGTTCCCCGTTCTGGATAAGGGTTTCGTAAAATTAATAGATTATTTTGGATCGGATGCCAGAATTGTTCAGGCTGCGAGAGTTTCTTACGGAGAAGGCACCACGACTTACCGCAGAGATCGTCAACTTATTCGCTATCTCCTGGAGAATGAGCATACTTCGCCTTTTGAACAAGTAGTTTTTACTTTTCACGCCAAGATGCCAATATTTGTAGCACGCCAATGGATACGCCACAGAACTGCACGTCTCAACGAAATCTCCGGTCGTTACAGCGTTTTATCCGATGATTATTATATTCCAGAGAAAAGCCGTATAAAAACCCAGGACAGCACAAATCATCAAAGCAGTAGCGAGATCGAATTACCACCAGAAATACAATCGGAAGTAATCGAGGCTATCGAAAAGACCAGCAAAGAATGCTACAAAGCCTATAATGACCTTCTGGATAAAGGCGTGGCCAGAGAAGTTGCCAGAGTTATTCTTCCACTCAATATCTACACCGAGTGGTATTGGCAGATGGACCTGCACAACCTGTTTCATTTCTTGAAACTAAGACTTGATTCGCATGCCCAATGGGAGATAAGGCAATATGCAAAAGCCATAGCCGTTATTGTGGAAAAAATCTGTCCTATTTCATACGAAGCTTTTAGTGATTATATCCTCAAACCGAGAAATATAGAATAATTATATTGACGCCAGAGCTCCCATCGGATCCCATGGAGGAAGATTTATTGGCTTGGTGTCGATAATCTTATTCAGTTTATCGCCAAGATATTTTTTGTCCACTGCAACTTCGTAAACGTATTCGTCGAACCATTTATCGGACATGAGATAATAGCCTTTATCGCCGGTTTTTGTTCCCCAGCTATTTTCGACACGCCATTTTACTGGATTATCGTTCTCGTCGATATCCACGGCGGTTAAAACCATTGCGTGGTTCATCTTACTCTGTCCGTAATCAAGTCTCTCGGCTTTGTCCAGGTCGAATTTTGTATCCAATAAAAGATCGTATGCAAAAGCATCGACATCAAGAAGACCAAGTTTCCTCTCCATAGCCTTACTAACATCGCTACCAAACCAGACCGCCTTTTCATCCTTGATCATTTCCATAGCGGCTTTTTTCAGGGTTTTGATATCAACGTTAAGATAGCGTACGATATTACCACCGACAACGTTGCCTAAATATTGAACGGTGTACATCTTGTTGTAGGGTTTATCTTCCGTTGGAGCGTTTATCAGGCAAACCATATCGTCGAGTTTGCGGTCGATATATTCTTCATAGAATTCCTGCGGTGTAATTTCTCCTTTGCGATGGAATGTGTCGTCTTTATCGCGCCACTCCCAGTTGAATTTGTTGGGCGGGACGCCCAGATTGATCACCAGAATTCTATAAAATTCTTCCATCATGTTTGTTTTGGCCTTATTAATCTTTTCCATGCTCTGTTTGGCTTTGTGCATATTCCGTAAAACTTTTGCATATTCTCTTAACTTGGCTACCAGAAGAGAATTCATAGGATAAGATGTGCTGCTGGGGTGGCTTTCGGCCATAGCTGTCTTGGGAACAACACCATATTTATTTATCAGATTCACAAACATATCCCACTGGCCACCATCAACGACCGGCGATTCAAGAAGCCACATCACCAATCTGCCGTTAAGCGGTTCGTCGAAGGTGTCGATAATGCTCTCCAGAAAATAATTAGCTTTCTCCAATTTGTCCCAAAACATGAGATATGACTGAGAAAGTTCGAAATTCTCCAAATTCATCTTATTCATCGCTTCGAGTCTCAACATGTTCAATCCGGCGAAAAGCCAGCATCTCCCGGAGTGTTTCTGGTTTGTAGCCTCAGGAGTTTTTATGAAGTGTGAATACGTGTGATCGATTCTGGAGATTACCTCACGGTTTTGTGCCACATCGGCGGGGCCCATTTGGGTTACAGCATTCATGGCGATTCGATTCCTCGGATCACTTGAAAAAGATTTCTGAAATTTGGCAATATCCTTTGTAGATAGATTTTTTTTCATTTTGCCCTCATTTTTTGTAAGTTTTTTGAAAAATAACTTAAATTAACTATTCTTCAAGAGAAAAAAGACCGCAAGTAAGAAAATCTTGTCGAAAAGTTCGAATTCGTGGTTGCATCTACTTGCATTTATACATTTATTATAGAGTCGAGTGCTTTAATTACCAAAGGAGCAGGATGAACAATTTATTCGGTGAAGACAATCAGGATAATAAAGAACAAAACCAAAAATCAAATCAGAAAAATCAACCGGAGCCCGAGGATTTCGAGTCCGCTGTCGATGAACTCGAGCAAAAGGTGATGGAGCTAGAAAGCGGTAATCTGAAACTCGAGGATACTATCGATGTTTATCACAGAGCAAAATTTCTGGCTTCATGGTGTTATACAAAACTCAACGCAATTCAAGGCGAGTTAAAAAAGCTGGGCCTCGATAAGGATGGCAAATTCCATCTTGAAGACCTCGACGAAATTGATTAGAAAAAACCTAATATTCCTGCTCTTTTTCTGTGCTATTACTTTTGCCCAGACAATAGATTATATCGAAGTGGAGAGCCTGCCAGTTTACGATACAGATGAGGATTATTGGGGGCCTTATGATTATCGATGGGCATACAAAATCGCTAACTCGCTGCATATATCCAGCAAACAAGCTACTCTTAGAAGATTCCTACCCTTTACCGAAGGAGATTCGCTGGCTCCGGAGTTAATTGAGGAAGCTCAACGCAGACTTCGGAGTACCGATTTTATCGGAGAGGCCCAAATCGAGTTGATTGAAACCGATAGTGGTAACGTAGCTCTTGTAAGAGTGAGGGATTTATGGACAACCAAGCTATCGCCCACTTTTTCATATCGTGGAAGAGTAATCGAATGGTCAGTCGAAGCAGAGGAAGTTAACCTGATAGGCTATGGAATAAATATCGCTGGTTCGTTTCGGCACGATGAAGATTACAACAGTTGGTATGGGAAATTATCTCTTCCGAAAATCTTACCCGGACAAACCAATATTAGAATTTCTCATTCAAATGCAACAGAGACTATCGGGCCACGCGGAACAGCTCTGAGTATTACTAAAAAGCGCAAACGCGACAGCGACAAATTAATTATCGAAGCCGGAGCAGCTTGTACCGGCGGTATTATTCAGACCTATTCCGATGACAATAAATCGGAGGAGAAGTTTAGAATCGATGATCAGAAATTCGAATCTGGGATTGAATTTATACACTTGAAAAAATACGGTTTCGGGTTCGGTCTAAGCAGCATTAGAAGTGAGAGAATTCTGGAAGAGAACTCACAACTTTATTTCGATAATGATTTGGAAGTTGCAACTTTGGGTTTTAGCTATCTTGACCGTAATTACTATACAACAACAGATGTGGATGCTTTCGGACGCACCGAGGATATTTTCGAAGGCTATCGCATTTCGATTGAAAGCGGTATCGGCCCAGAAAGTGAATCTCCTTATCACTATGCCGGATTAGCCCTTTCTCAGAAGATAGGTTTTTTTCATCCAACAGTTTCGGTGTGGTATAAAAGATTAAACAAAATTGAATATTACAGCGCATCCATGAGGTTTTTCACCGATAAGGTGCTATGGTCGAGAATCTGCGGAAGATTTTTTTGGGCGAGAGTATCCAACGCTGCCCCCGATGTTTATTACAGAGTAGGTGGTCAGAGTTATCTTAGAACCTATCGCTCTTACAAACAAGTTGGAGAAAATATTCTTTGTTGCAATCTGGAATCTCGTACTTTCACATCGCTGGAGATAGCTTCGATAAGGTTCGGAGCAGTTCTATTTGCCGATTTTGCTACTGCCTGGGATAACCCACATGGATATTATCCGATGGATGATTCACGCAAACCAATAATCGGAGATTATGGAATAGAGATTAGACTGGCTTCTACAAGCAGCACTACCGGTCAAATTCTTCGTTTGAGTTTAGCTCGAAGTCTCGATGGTGAATTATGGCAATTCGAGTTAGCATCCGGACAGTTATTCCGCTCTATTCTTAATTTTGATCATCGAGTTCCACTTCCCTGACAGCTATTCTCAGGCGGGAATATTACTTGCTTTTTTCCTACAGTTAGATATAATAATCTATCTTATTAAACCTATAAAGGCTATATAGTATAATCGGAGTTAAAAAAATGAAATATTCTCAAAGAGTTAATCGTTTACTCGATTCGCCTACTTTGGCGATCGCAGCCAAGGCCAAGAAAATGATTGCTTCGGGACAAGATGTTGTCAGTTTCTCAGCGGGAGAACCTGATTTTAATACACCTGATTTTGTCAAACATGCTGGAATAGAAGCTATAGAAAACAATTACACAGGATATACTTCGGCACTTGGAATTCCAGAATTAAGAAAAATCGTAGCCGGATGGATGAGTAATGAATCCATGACCGAATACAAGCAGGAAAATATCCTCATATCACATGGGGCGAAATATGCTATTGCTCTAGCGCTTTTAGCTACCATGGACAGCGATGATGAGGTTATTATCCCAGCACCTTATTGGGTAAGCTATCCTCAGATGGTTTCGCTTTCTAGCGCTAAACCGGTTATTATGGATTGTCCTATCTCAAGCGGATATAAAATTACACCCGATTTACTGGAAAAGACTATAACTCCTTCAACCAGAATGATATTCATTAATAATCCTTCTAATCCTACGGGAACTGTTTATACAAAGCAGGAATTGGTCGATATTGCTAATGTCCTGGAAAAATATCCGGATATTTGGATTCTGAGCGATGAGATATATTCGAGAATCGTTTACGATGATGCAGAATTTATTTCGATCGCAGCGCTTTCCGAAAATATCAAAGAGCGAACTATTATAGCCAACGGAGTAAGCAAGGCTTTCTCCATGACTGGATGGAGATTGGGGTGGATGGCTGCGAATAAAGAGCTTATAAAACAAGCCGGAAAGATTCAAAGCCATACTATAAGCTGCCCTTCCAGTATTAGCCAGAGGGCTGCAGTAAAAGCTCTGACTGGCGATGATTCATATCTTGAAAACTGGGTGGAAACCTATAAAAAAAGAAGAGATTTATTACTTGGTTTGGTCGGTGAGATCGAAGGCATAGAGCCTTTCTGCCCCAGTGGCGCTTTTTATCTGTTCTGTGATATCTCACAATGGATTGGAAAAACCTCCCAGAACGGTTTTAAAATTGATTCCTGTTTGGATGCTGCAGAGTTCTTATTGAATGAAGCATTGGTAGCATTGGTTCCAGGAGGAGCTTTTGGAGCACCCGGGCATATTAGATTCTCATTTGCTTGCAGCGAAGACAATATTGTCAAAGGATGCGCCCGAATCAAACAGGCTATTGAAGGATTAAGATGAAAATTGAATTAAGACCGATCGGATATGTTCATTCCGAGTTAAAGGATCCATCAGATTGCCCAATACAACCGAGCTTCAGCGAACATGTGGGAGAGATAGAAGTTCTCGATGAATATGTCGAAGGACTTAGAGACCTGGATGGATTTTCTCATATAACTCTGGTCTTTTATTTCGATAGAGTTAAATCTTTCGATTTGCTAACCTATCCATATCTGGATGACAAGAAAAGGGGAGTTTTTGCTACGAGAACTCCTCGAAGACCCAATCCTGTTGGGCTTTCCGTGCTACAAATTCTTAATATCGAGGGAAACCGAATCAAGGTAAAAGGTATAGATATTCTTGATAATACACCAGTTCTCGATATCAAACCTTTTGTTCCTGGGTTTGTCGAGAGTTACGACCAGGTTAAGATTAGTTGGCTTAGCGATAAAATTAGAATAGCAGCCTATTCAAGGAAGACACAAAGCAGAGAATAAGGATTTATTATCATGCCTACTTACGAATATGAATGTGAAAAATGCGGGTTTAGATTCGAAGAATTCCAGAAGATTACCGATGATCCTCTTGAAGAATGTCCTAAATGTGGTGGAAAACTCCGTCGGATAATTCATGGAGGATTGGGATTAATATTTAAGGGAACCGGTTGGTATGTAACCGATTACGGCAAAGGTAAAAACCCTTCAGCGCCTATTAAAAAAGAGAATGATCCCTCAAAAGAAATAGCCAATAAGCCCAATTCACAAGACAATGGAGTTGATGAAACATGAATTGGAAACTCTTTTTTGCCACTTATATCAGCATTTTTATAGCTGAACTTGGAGATAAAACTCAACTCGCAACTCTGGTTTACGCAAGCAAATGTAAATTTCCCATCTAAATTTTTCTTGCATCTGCATTGGCCTTGATTACTTCATCGCTTCTGGCTGTTGTGGTAGGTCAGGGGTTGGGAAAAGTAATGCCATTAACATTAATTACAAAAATTGGTGGTGGATTATTTATTATTTTCGGGATAATGATGCTATTTGGTAAATTATAAAGACGCGCTTTTCTTTTTCTCCCAGAATTCTCTCAATTTAACCATGTAACTATATCTGATCTTGTAAACACCGATCATGGGATTACCTCTTCGCATACCATGACAATCCGATCCTCCGGTGATAGCCAGTTTGTATTTTTTACAGTAGCTTAAAGCTCTCATCTGGTTTTCATGAGAGTGGCGTGGATAAAAAACCTCGATTCCATCGATGCCCAGTTTGACCAATTCGGGAATCTTATCAAGCATTCCCGTAGTTACGCCCGGATGTGCGGCAACAGCTAAACCTCCAGCTTCATGTATTACAGAAATCGCCTTCTCTGGTTTAGGTGCCCATCTTGGGATGTATGCGGATTTTCCGGAAGCTAAAAATCTATCGAATGCTTCCCAGATATTTATAACCGCCCCGATATTTACCAGATGCTCCGCGATATGAGGTCTTCCGATTGGTGCGCCGTTGGAGATTCTATAGATATCCTCTTTTTTAGTTGGGTAGCCAAGCTCGGTTAAACGTGCGCACATTTCGGTGAGTCGATTATCTCTGGATTCGACCATTCTTTGGGAAAGATCACCAAGAGAGGGGTTGTCTTTGTCGATGAAATAGCCAAGAATATGCATTCTTCCGCCCAAATCAGAAGTAGATATCTCCAATGCAGGAATATAATCCAGGCCATATTTTTCACAAGCAGCCGCGCCCTCCTCAATACTCGAAGTTGTATCGTGATCGGTAATAGCAATTCCGCTAAGCCCTTTAATAAAAGCTTTGTGAGCTATTTCCGTAGGTGTATAGGTACCGTCTGATGCAGTGCTATGTATATGGAGGTCACAATATTTCATAAATAAAAAGGCACTTTTTCAAGTGCCTTTGTAATGCCGATTATGTCAAGCGCTTCTCCACGTATTCCATGGTGTCGTCGTAAAGAGCATCCCCTTCATCGAGGAGTTTTTGAGCGCGTTCTTCGATTCCTTCGGTGAACGATTGATCCTTAATAGAATTAATATTTATCTGGACATTAAACCAGGCAGATTCCATGGTCGCTGCAGCTAAAGAGCCAGCTACGCCAGCATCAGAAACTACATTTTTATTGCCGATATTGGCACATTCTTTAGCCAGGGCAAGAGTTTCCACGGAAAGTTCCATAGTTCTTAAAGGCACCTGAGTTGCTTTTCTCAGTGCAGCTTGAATGGCTTCGGAACGAATCTTTTTTTCCGTTTCATCGCTCTTCGGAAGTTTATAAGCGTCCATGATTTCCTGAAAAGCTTCGGCATCCAAATCCACAAGCTTAGTGAATTCACCGCGAATGCGTTCGCTATTGACAAGTATTTCTCTGGTTTGCTCTTCTACACCTTCGTAGTTTTTCTTGCCCAGAGTTAGATTACATACCATAGAAACAAGACTGATCGACAAACCTCCAGATAAAGCGGCAACACTTCCGCCACCCGGCGTAGGAGATTTACTGGCCAGTTTATCCAGGAAATCGGTAATTTTTAATTCTTTTAGCATCAACTCCCTCCTCGAAGGATAATTATTATGAACATTAAATAATTCGTTAATATATGCAGGTCGAACCTCAGTGCAACAAGAAAATTATAAGTCATCCCATTCCATCAAATCCTTTTTTGTGACCTTCGGTTTTCTAGCTCCACAATGAGGGCACTTTTTTTCATTAGACGAATAAGTCCTTTGGCAGCGCGGACAGATGATTCTCTCACTGTCCTTTTCATCTGAAAAAGAAACCATTGATTGTCTCTGTTTTTGAATATCGTTTTTTATCTCACGTGATAACTGGAATAGCAGCTGATTAATTCTTCGGTTCTGACGACCAATAATATCATTGAGCTTTAAAAGATCTCTCTTCAGCCGCAAAGTAACCCAGGCCAACAAAAGAGCTACGATACCAATTACACTATATGCAACATCTTCTAATCCCATTTTTCAACCTTTAAGAAAACTAGTTTATTTTCTCCTCTTAAAATAGACTGCACTTAAACTACGCAATCGATCTATTTTTTCATTTTGAATATTCACGGCTTCTATTATGGATTGCAGTTCATAGTTAAGGCGTAACATAATCCACGATAGTAACAAACCGCTAACAGCATATATCGCATTTGTAACTTGACGCATCCACTTTCCCCTGAAGCATGTTAATACTATTCTTCTATTCTATTTTTAACAAGCCTGAGTACTTTATCCGCATTATGTTTAGCTTCTTCCTCTAGCTTCTCGCATTTGGATTTCATGTCAGCAACGAATTGCTCATCTTCGATATCTCCAAGATTTATCAGGACATTCAGAACGCCGCCGGTAACTCCGCTAAGAGCGGATTGGCCGGAAACCCCAGCATCAGAAACAGAGCTTTTCTTAGCTAATTCAGCTACACGACAACTCAATTCTACAGCTTTACCAGAGAGAACTGCTGTCTCAAAGGGTATCATAACCGCTTCCTTGAGAGCTTCCTGCATCGCCTGTTTTCTAAGCGCTTTTTCTTCGTTAGTCTTTTTGGGCAATCTCATGGCTGCCAGATAAGAATTGAAAGCATTGCTGTCCTTATCCACTGAATCGATTAGCTGTTTCCGAAGTTCCTGGGCTTCTTCAGCAAATTCTACCAGTTTAGTAAATCTTTCCCGATCGCTAAGATTTATGGAAGCTAAATTTGCTGCCATCGATGACAAAGCAGCCCCTAAAGCTCCACAAATAGCAGCAACAGAACCTCCGCCCGGAGCAGGTGATGATCTGGAAACCTCATCCACAAATTCCTTGCTGCCCATGGCCACCAGGCTATCTTTGGAAAGTTTTGGGAGTCCGATAATTTTTTCATGTGGATCGAATGGTGCTACATCATTCAAGCCCATAGAATAGATGGCTACATCGATTATATCCTGCGGAGGAATACCGGTCGATCTGCTTTGCTTTTTTAAATAATATTTCCCTGCCATCAACATCGCCTGATAAGGAACCAATCCTACTATTTCGCTGCCTGTTACAACCAAACCACGTTTAGCAGCTAACTCTCGGACTTTTTCCAGAACTATATGTGGTGGAGTAATCTTATAATTGGTCAGATTTATCGATATCTGAGCCCTGCCATATTCCTCGACAAACCATCCGATTGATTTGCAATTAGTAAAAATTCCTCGTTTTCTAACTGAGAAACCTTCAACCGCAGGAGGTTTAATATTATGTTGAGAAAGCAAATCGGATAAATCATAACCATGGTCTTTTTTTACATGCTCTGTCAAATCATGATAATTATCGCTCTCAAATTCACACTCCCCACAGGGATAATATCCTTCGCGATATTTAATCAATTTGCCTTTGAAATAAAATGGATCGATATCGCCCTTACGAACAGAGCGTCCCTTATATCTTAACTCGAAAGCAATATCTGTGGCGTATTTGCGCTCATCGGTGTTGAGAGTTACATTGTAAGCAATTAGAAATTCTCTTGCGCTTATCGCTGTAGCTCCGGATTTAGCATTGAATTTTGCTGGTCCGAAATCCGGTTTCCAATGTGGGTCTGCAAGCTTTTCTTTAAGGCCTTCATACTGTCCCTTACGGACAGTTGCCAGATTATGTCTGTCTTCGGCTTGTGCCGCATTTTCATAAAGATAAACAGGAATTTCCAACTCTTCGCCAACCCTTTTACCAACCTGTTTTGCTATCTCCACACAATCTTCCATTGTTACACCTTCAACCGGAACAAACGGACAAACATCGGTAGCCCCAAATCTTGGATGTGTTCCCTTATGGTTGCGCATGTCGATAATCTGAGATGCTTTTTTGATAGCTTGAAAAGCCGCTTCTGCAACTCCGGAAGGCGAACCTATGAAAGTTACCACAGTTCTATTGGTCGCTTCACCTGGATCGACATCCTTAAGCTCCACATCGGGTATGGATTCTATGACATCGGTGATTTGTTGGATAATGGATAAATCACGACCTTCGGAAAAATTTGGTACGCATTCAACAAGTTTATCAGACATTCTACCTCCGGGAATTTTGGAATTATATTGTAGATTTATTCATAAAGAAAATTGTTTATCGAATCTTTCTTCTCTTGTGAAGATAAGCCATTAAAGCCACATCAAAACTCTTCGATGTATCGATCAGCTCGTAATCGACCTGTACATCCTCGAGCTCCATACGTATTCTATCAATATACTCGATGAAAGATTTCTGATAGCCTTCTCTTATCGTCCACGGTTGAGTTAATAATTTCTCTCCGCTTTCCAGGTCTTCAAAAATGGTCTCTTTTTTAAAATTGAACCCAAGTTCGAGAGGATCCACGATATGAAAAACGATAACCTCATGTCCACGATGACGAAACTGCTTCACCGCTTTCAGAAAAATGTCCGGGTCATCGTACAAATCTGATAAAATAAGAACCAGACCGCGTCTTCGTATTCGTTGGGCAACCTCCCCAAATATCTCTCCCAAACCGGTTTCGCCACCTGCGGAGTTGTTCTCAAGTAGTTTTAACAATTCAAAAAGATGAACTCTGGTGCTACTGGGGGGACGTTCCGTTCGAATCTTATCATCAAAGAGAGTGAGGCCGACAGCATCTTTCTGAAGCTGCATCAAATATGCGAAACTTGCAGCCAGATAATTGGCATACTCAAGCTTGGTTAATCTATCACCCGAGCTAAAAGACATACTTCCGGATGAATCCAGAAGAATATAACTACGGAGATTTGTTTCCTCTTCAAATTCCTTTATATAGTATCGATTTGTGCGACCGAATGCTTTCCAATCAATATTCTTGACCGGATCACCCGGATTATATTGCCGGTATTCAGAAAATTCCACAGAGAAGCCGTGATACGGTGACCTATGTAATCCTACTAAAAATCCTTCTACTACAAAACGAGCTTTAAGCTCCATATTAGCCAGCTTTGCAATAACTTCGGGACGAAGAAAGCGACGATAGTCTTTTTTATCTGCAGTTTTCATATATCGTTAAAAATAACAAATAGTTAGTTTCATGCAAGGTTTAATTGAAGGAGTGTTGATTCAAAGTGCAAAATTTTTTCTAAATCGAAATATTTCCAAGGAGTTTCATAATTGATTTTAAGGAGATGGGAAAAAAATCATTTGTGATTTTTCTTGAAGGATATTAATGATTTACGGAAGAGGTAATGAATTTGGAGAGATGGGAATAATAAAAAAAGTAATTAGAAAAACTACTCACCTCTTTGAATTGCTAAAGCTGTATCCAACTGACTCTTGGTTATTACATCGTTGTGAATTAATATCTCTCCCAACTTTCTGGTGTCACCTTCAGATTGGCATTTCAGTGCGAAAAAAATATCTTCCTGGCTACAAAAACCGTGAAGTACCAAAATCGCTCCTATTAGCATGGTCTCTCCTTTATTAGCTTCAAGATCACTACCTTAAACCCAAAGTGAGGTATTAACTAAAAGCGTTCGATATCCTGAATTGAAAATATAAAGATTTAAGGAGAGAATTCAAGAAAAAATCGCAATTAATAAAGGAATTGTTATCAATGCGCTAATTATATTAACCGCCTACAGTAGAATTAGTTTAACTATTCCAAAATAGATTCCAATACCGGTTACATCTACAATAGTTGTAACCAACGGCCCGGCCATAACCGCCGGATCGATACCGAGTTTCTTTGCAATTATAGGAAGTAAAGCACCGATCATATTGCTATACCAGACAACCAGCCCCAATGCAATTGCTACGGCAAAAGCCATATCCCATTGAGGTTGAAGAAGATAAGCCCTAAAGACTAAAAGGGTAGCCAGAATAGTTGCAATAATAAATCCCACAACTAATTCACGTAAAATGATTTTCCAGGTATCTTTTTCACTGAGTTCACCAATACTCAATCCGCGAATAATCATAGCCGATATCTGTGAGCCAGTATTTCCACCAACTCCGACCAGGGTTGGAATAAAGTAGGTTAGTAAAACCATCCCAGCAATGAGACCCTCGAATTGATCCATAATTGTAGAAGTCAATCCCTCAAGTACAAGCAATAGGGCCAACCAAAATATCCTACTTCTAACCAATTTCCAGATACTTGTGGTTAGATATGGTCTTTCTGTCGGTTCGATTGCAGCCATCCTGGCGATATCCTCAGTGGTTTCTTCTTCCAGAACATCGATTACATCGTCGATAGTTATAATCCCTACCAGATGATTCTCTGAATCGACCACGGGAAGTGCAAGGAAATCATATTTGGCAAGTTCTCGTGCAGCATATTCCCTATCGTCGGTAGTTTTTACATAAATAATATTGGAACTCATGACATTGCTAATCGATTCCTTATCGTCACTTAAAATAAGGTCTTTCAGCGACATAACCCCAACTAATCTTCTTCTATCTCCAAGTACATATAAAGTATAAATAGTCTCTTTATTTGGAGCTGTTTTCCGTATATGAGTCAATGCTTGTTCAACTGACCAGTTGGCTTTAAGTTCAACAAACTCGGTGGTCATCTCTCTACCAACCGACTCATCAGGATACCCCAGAAGAACACGAGCTTCCTGGCGATCTTCGGGGCTTAGATAGTTGATAAGCCTTTTTACCAAACCTGCTGGCAGTTCCTCGAATAACTCAGTTCTATCGTCGGGATCCAATTCACGAATTATATCTCTAATGCGGAATTCTTTAAATCTCTCCAGAAGATTATATTGCTCGTCAGACTCCAGTTCTGAAAAGACATCAGCAGCCAGATCTTTGGGTAAAAGGCGAAAAATGATAATCCAGTTTTCTAGGGGAACCAGATTTAGCAGTTCTTCAACCTGAACTGGCTCTAATTCGACCAGAATAGATTTTAATCGAAAGAAATCTTTTTCCTCGATTAATTGATTTATGTTGGGAATCCTGTTTTCCATAGCAAAAAGTAATTTGAAATTAAATATACCTATTCCTCTGTCAAAGATAAGTGAAAGATTACCTCGAAAAAAAAAATGAATTATGTTGAAAAGATGATTTACTCTTTAGGAGGAGAAATGTCTTTCAATAATTTAGAGACAATCTCATCCGTGGATATACCCTCAGCATCAGCAGTAAAACTGGTGATTATTCGATGTCTCAGTACAGGGAGAGCAATATTTGCGATGTCCTCTATCCCGGGAGTAAGTCTTCCTTCGAGAGCAGCTATAGTTTTAGCACCCAAAGTTAAAAATTGGCTTGCTCTTGGGCCGGCTCCCCAACGTACCCATTTTTTAATATAATCGAAATCAGTTGTTTCAGGACGGGTATTACGAACCAGATTCACCGCATATTGGATCACATAATCGGAAGCTGGAATCCTGCGAACAAGATTCTGAAGCGCGATTATTTTTTTCGCATTCAGTACCGGGGCGACTTCGGCCATTCTCGCACCGGTGGTATATCTGACTATCTCAAGCTCTTCGTTTAATGTGGGGTAATCGATATATATATTCAGCATAAATCTATCCAATTGAGCTTCGGGAAGTGGATAAGTTCCCTCCTGTTCGATTGGATTTTGAGTGGCCAGAACGAAAAATGGCATCTCCAAATCGAAAGTCTGATCTCCAGCAGAAACTTGATGCTCCTGCATCGATTGGAGGAGTGCAGCCTGTGTCTTTGGTGGAGTTCTGTTAATTTCATCTGCTAACAATATATTGCAGAAAACCGGTCCTTTTATAAACCTGAAAACTCTTCCTCCAGTAGTTTTGTCTTCTTCCAGAACCTCGGTGCCGGTTATATCTGAAGGCATCAAATCCGGAGTGAATTGAATTCGGCTAAATTTTAGGTCTAAAGCCTGAGCTAGAGTCGAAATCATAAGAGTTTTTGCTAATCCGGGAACTCCAATTAATAACACGTGACCACCTGCGAGTAATGCCATCATCATTTCATCAATAACTCTTTCCTGCCCAACAATTATATTTGCCAGCTCAGATTTAATCCTGCCAGCTGATTCTGCTAATTCTTTTATTGCTTTAATATCGTTCTTTGTATCGGTCATTTTTTATCTCTTTTCCGTAGTGAAAATGAATACAGATTATACATGAAAACGGGTGTCATGTCAAATCTATTATTATCATCGAAAAGTCCCTATTAGCTTTTATAAATGCAAAATTGCCCCCAAAGAAATTTAATTATCTCTTTTTCAATTCTGTTATTGCGAATTTCAGGCCAAGACATTTGTTAAAATTCAATTCTTGTACTTGCATCGATAATTGATTAGTATTAAATTAAAGGTAAAGATATCTCTAATATAAGGAATTTTGCAATGGAAGGCAGAGTAAAAAGAGAAAATAAGAAGGATGTAAAAGGCTATGTAATAGTAGCTGTTATAGTAGGAGTAGTACTCTTTATATTAATAAAGGTATTTCTGGCTCAAGGATTTTCAGTCTCAACTGCTGAGATGGAGGATGCTCTGGAGCAGGGAGACATTATTCTAGCAACTCATTTATTCGATGAAAAATCTCTGGAAAAGGGAGATGTGGTTGTCTTTGAATATCCACCGGATCCCTCCCAATATAGAATTGGTAGGATTGTGGCTGAAGAGGGGCAAATGGTTCAGATAGTTAGCAAAAAGCTTTATATTGATGGCGAAGCAGTAGAAAACTCATCGGATGTAAAATTTATCGATCCACAGATTAAGAACGATTTCGATGCCCTTAGGGACAATTTTGGGCCTTATATGGTTCCAACTCGACATTTTTTCATTATGGGTGATAATCGTGATAGATCCAACGATTCGAGATTTTGGGGGGCTTTACCGCAGGATATGGTTATCTGTAAACCACTATTCGTCTATTTTTCATGGAAACCCGATCCATATGCACCAGAAATCACATCGATTATGTCTGTGCCTTCGGTCTTTTTGTACAATTTGACCCATTTCTTAAATAGAGCTCGTTTGGGTAGAATAGGGAAACCGGTGAAATGATGAAACCCTTTGGATGCTATGTACATATACCCTTTTGCTCCGGAGAAAAATGCCCATATTGCGCTTTCTATTCGACACGATATTTATCCGGACCTGCGGAAAGATATATTCAAAGCTTAATCGATCAAGCCAATAAGGCAAATGTTGAAAAAGTAGATACTATATATATTGGCGGCGGAACTCCAACAGCTATTCCCGCCGCGCTTCTGGAAAAATTAATCGCTAGGTTGAAGGATCTTTTACCAATTACAGATAAACCGGAGATAACCGTTGAAGCCTGCCCGGATTCGGTTAATGAAAACACAGTCGAAATTCTGGAAAAAAGCGGGGTAACTCGAATTTCTCTGGGAGTTCAATCCTTTATTCAACAACAGTTAGATGTTCTCGGACGTCGCCATGACCTCGAGTGTACAAGGGAAGCCTTAAGAATCCTAACTCAATCTTCTATGGATCTTTCCATCGATTTAATCTTTGGAGTTCCCGGACAAACGCTTTCCGATTGGGAAGCAACTCTTATCGAAGCAGTGGCAACAAACCCACATCATATTTCTGTCTATTGTCTTTCCTATGAACGGGGAACGCCGTTTGAGAGTGCTTTACGTATGCACGCGCTGCGAGCTTTGGATCCCAAGGTCGAAAATCAGATGTACAACCTGGCCGAAGAGAGATTAATCGGTGCTGGATATAAGCATTACGAAATATCAAATTTCGCAAAACCCGGTTATTTCAGTAAACATAACCTGAAGTATTGGACCAATGTTGGATATCTTGGCCTGGGTGCTGCAGCACATGGTTATTGTCCGGGACCTCCTCGTTGGTTAAGGTTTGGCAGCAAACCAGATCTGTGGGGATATATAAATAGAATCGAAAGCGGTAGTCCTCCATGGGAATTCGTGGAGGAACTGGATATAATGCAAAGAAGCATTGAATTCCTCATGTTGAGATTACGATTGATGCTTGGATATAATAAATCGGATTTAAAGAAACAACTCCCCGAACTCGACCCCGATGCTTTTATGCAAAGGCTGGAGCCACTTATAGAGAAAGGGAATCTCGTAAAAAGCGATGATAATATCAGGATTTCTAAACGGAGTATCTATATTTTAGATTCTGTAGTTCTTAGATGTATCGAACTGGTGGGGCCTTATATCGAAAAAGCCGTTCCATCTGGCAATAAATATTACGAGAAAAAATCTACTTTTTCTCAGAAGTTCAGAGGAGCTAATAAGCCCTCGTTACTCAAGTAGTAGATTTAATCTCAATCTCCCAAACCCAGGTAAGACACTTCTCCTGAAAGTATCTTATTGAGAAGCTTCACAAATTTACCCCCGTCATTCGAAAAATCTACAGGATAATTTTGTATCTGTGATAAGCTCATCACTGAGATTTCTTTCGGTCTTGGTGGAGTGTAATTATTTTTACGTCTCCTGACCTTATTTCTTCTCGATTTCTGAGTAGCTAAAGCAGCGCATCTGCTAGAGCAATACTTGGGTACGTATTTTGCTCCTACTTTAATTATGAAGGTATTTTCACAACCTTCTCTCTCACATTTTTTAAGCGCTCTTGGCAACTTCTTACGTGGCATTTTTACCTCCTTAATACACGTTTCCCTTGTCCGCCTAAATAGAAGCGAATACTATGCCATTTAGAACGCATCGGGCATACTTTATTGATATATAGTAATTTATGAATATTTAACTCATTTATTATAATCTGTTGCATGGGTAATATCGCCCATTTGTATGTAATAATCAAAACTAATACAGAGTTTGAAACTATTTAGGGTTGCTATCTGTTAAAACTATATTAGATTTATTGACATGGTAAAAACAGGTTTGGACAGATTATCTCTTTGTGAAATTTCCCCTCAATTGGGTAAGAATCCGGCATTATTCTGTAACCAGACCAGCGTAAATAGAGATTTTATTCATATTATCGATGTGTTCAGATCTAGAGGTATAAGGCTGAATTCGGTTTTTGCACCGCAGCACGGATTTGGTCTAACCGATCAGGATAATATGGTCGAGTGGCAGAGTTTTGAGGACTCAAGAACTGGACTACCTTTTATTTCTCTTTATGGAAACCATCGTAAACCCACAGTCAAGATGCTGAAAGGTCTGTCGAGCATTGTTGCAGATTTGCAGGATATCGGTTCTCGATATTATACATATCTTTGGAGTCTTTATCTTTGTTTACAATCTTGTGTTGAAACCGATGTTTTACTTATAGTTCTGGATAGACCCAATCCAATTAACGGTATTGATATCGAAGGTCCGGGGGTAGATAGCGAATTCTTCAGCTTCGTTGGTTTGGCGGATATTCCCATAAGACATGGTTGTACTATGGGGGAGATACTCACTTTAATCGCTTCTGAAAATGGAATCTCCGATAATCTTGAGATTATTCCTATGAGTGGATGGCAACGTGATATGTTCTGGGGTGATACAGGGTTACCATGGATTAATCCTTCGCCGAATATGCCTTCGCCGGAAGCTTCGCTTATCTATCCTGGGGGATGTTTAATCGAAGCTACAAATATCTCCGAAGGACGCGGTACTGTAGCCCCCTTTTATCAATATGGTGCACCCTGGATTGACGCCTACGATCTGGCCGCAGCTATGGATGCGGAACGATTGCCGGGAGTGGTTTTCCGCCCATGTTTTTTCCAGCCGACATCCAATAAATACTCCAATGAAAAATGTCAGGGTGTGTTTTTACATATAACCGACAGGAGTTCATTCAGGCCGGCGATTACTTTTTATAATTTGATTCGAGCTGTAAAAAATCTATTCCCAGAGAAGTTTACCTGGCGAAAACCGCCTTACGAGTATGAATACGATAAGTTGCCTATCGATATTCTAACAGGTGGAGTTCGATTCAGAGAAGCTATCGAAGAGGATATTGGATGGGGGAAGATCTCCGATTTATGGAGTGAAAACGAGAAGAATTTCCAGAAAAAACGTCAACAATTTCTGATATACTGATTAAAAATGATAAAAGCGATAATCCTATGTGCGGGAAAAGGCACGAGATTACTTCCACTTACTAATTACAAACCAAAACCACTATTTCCGGTGATGTGCAAACCTGTTCTTGGTCATATTCTGGAAAGACTGAACTCTGTAGGAATTTTCAGAATGGGGATTAATGCCCATCACTTAAAAGAGGATTTCTTTGATTTTATCGAATCCATGCCTTTTTCGTCCAACAGGATTTCCCTGGTAGCGGAAAACACATTGCTCGGAACTGCGGGAGGTATAGCTAATGTAGCTTCTGGGCTTTCTCTCGATGACACTTTTATTGTGCACAACGGCGATATATTCTGCGATGTAGATCTTGAAGTGGCCCTGGGAAAACACCGCAAATCCGGAACTTTGGTTACTCTTCTGGTAAAAGATGGCTCCGCCGAAATAGAAGTAACTAGCCAAAAGATTGTGAATATAGCTGGTAAGCGCGCCATTGTTGGAGATAATGCGTATAAATTCACCGGAATCAGTATTTGGGAACCTCAAGCTCTAGAATACCTTCCTAAGCTGGGAAAAAAAGGGGAGTTAGTACCAGCGCTAATCGAGTTAATCGAGGATAATCCGCAGGCAATGGAAATTTTTCATATCGGGAATTCATTCTGGAGTGATATGGGCACTCCGGAAGAATATTTACATCTTCATGAAAGATTACTTGAAGACAAAGGAATATTTAAGATATCTCATTTGCCAAAATCGACTAAAATGAGTGGCTTTGCATGTATTTGTGACGATGTCAAGTTGGGAGAGTGTTGTATTTTGCAAAACACCATTATATGGCCTGGCTGCAGAATCGAGGATGGGAGAGATTTGACCAATTCTATAGCTACTCCAAATGGAATATTTCCGGTATGAATATTGAATTTCTTAGAAAAGACTTTTTAAATCGAGCCGGATTTTCTAATAAATCTCAGGTTAGAGCGATGACTCCCTCGGGCTCGGATAGATTATTCTATCGCGTTATTGAGGGCGATAGAAGCGCTATAATAATGGCTGGAAAAGGCCATGGAGCAGCTCTGGAAGATTGGCTATTAGTTCAACAATTTCTCCATGAACTCGGATTTTCTGTTCCGGAAATCTACGCATACGATTTGCAGATTCCCGCTTTAATTATCGAAGATTTCGGGGTTATGAAACCACCACAATTGCAGCAATATCCAATTGTGGTAGAGGAACTTGCAGGATTGAATATAATCGCCGGGGAAAACATTGATAGATGCCCTTTGCTTAAGAACCGCAAATTCGATTTTGAAGCCCTTAGGTGGGAGTCGATTTATTTTTCCGAACAATATCTTCAAGGATATCGCCAGGTTCAATCCGGACAAATCGAGAAACTCAATCCTCTATTGGATAATCTGGCTAAAGAATTGGAAAAACTCCCCTCGGGTTTTTGCCATCGAGATTTTCAATCATCAAACATAGCAATTTCCGGGAGTAAGTTGAGAATTATCGATTTTCAATCAGCAAAATATGGTTTGTTAGAATACGATTTGGCCAGTCTTTTATGGGACTCGCGCATGTCTATCGGAGATGGACTGAGAGATGAGCTGATATCGATCTATATTGAAAGTGCGAGGAAAAAGAGCTTTCGAATCGATGAAACACAATTCAAGAAAAATCTTCAGTTGGCGGCCATAAGCCGCTCGATGCAGTCTCTGGGAGCCTATTGCTATTTGAGTTTCGTAAAAGATAAGAAGCAATTCCTCGATTTAATTCCTTCAACCGAGAAAGAGCTAAAACGGCTTCTAAATAAGACTGAATTTTCCGATATTCTTATCGATTTGTTGAGATAATCCGAATCAATTAACTGCTAAATCCAACAGCAATTTCTTTATTTTGGGAATTTCGTCATCAGGAACTTTTCCGCTGGCAAAATACTGAACTCGATTGTTCTTATCAACTATGATAAAGTTGGAGGTGCTGCAATCCAGCTCGAGATTATGACACATGTTGCCGTCCCAATCTCCATATACTGGAATTCCACGCTCGGTTGAATTCTCCTTGAGTCGTGATTTCCAAATTTTGGTTATTGGCCAAACGGCTTCGGTACAGTTTACAACTGCTGCGCGATATATCTCGTTTTTTATCGAATCAGGTTGGTTATCGTAAAAATTGAGAAGGCTGTCGGAAAGCGTGTTATTTAGCCCCTGGCTCTGGCGGCAAGTGTAGAAAATAACAGCTACTTTGCCTTCGATAGTTTCGGGTTCCAATTTCTCTTCGTCACCGGATGTAACCGAGAAATAGGGAATCTCCGATCCGGTCGAAAGGTTTGCATAAGCAATCATCGAAAACAACGCACCAATTATTGCTACAGTCGATAAATAAGTTCTACTCATATTCATAATCTACTTTACCATTAACATTTTACCCGAAAAACTCTCTTCGCCGATATCCACTTTATAAAGGTAGATACCACTTGATGATGAAAAATTCTCTTCGGTATTCCATATCAATTTTTTCTCGCCATCTATCTGGAAATCCTCCGAATGGATCAATTTACCCATTACATTATATATTGAAAGTTTACCCCATGCCATGTTTGGAGAAAAAACACTAAAGCAAACAGCTTGATTGAATGGATTTGGATAGATATTCTCGACTCTGATACGATCCGGTTTGTCGATTTCACCGATATTATCGAACATCATTAACATGAAAACCCTTTCGCCGGTGATTTCTCCAGGTTGAAGAGTGCCGCTTTCATAGGTTGTATCCTGAATATGAGCCGCAGAAAAAATAATTGATGAATTTCCGGGTGGTAAAACCAGCCTGAATCTACCATCGCTTTGAGTGGTATCGATATCCGATCCACCGTTAACCTCGATTCCCATGGGATCGCCGGAAAGGACTCTTGCTTTGCCCAGAAGGATCGCATTGGGATAGTCGGGAGCCCTGAGCCATTCAGCGATATTTCGAAGGATATTCTTGTTGGCGTTAGTAGTGGTGAAAGCATCCTCGTATTTAAAGAATATATGTGCACTCCGATGAACTCCGCCTCCTGTCGAATCTGAAAAATAGCTGACACATCCGGTGTTTGGCGTTCCGGCTAGATGGTAGAGTATATTTGCATTGCCCGGAATGATTATATCAAAGAATTCGTAATCCCACCAGGGGTTGATAGATCTCGCTTGAATAGTATGATCAGGAGTTTGAGGATTGTGCGCCAGAGAATAGGCTCGAGGCGGTGCGATATTAATATATAAATTGCTGTCCGGATCGTCGCCTTCCCAGTCGGAAATTCTCAACAGAGAATCTACGAAGAGTTGGGGAGCTTCATCGTAATAACTCCATCCGATTTCTCCACCTTCGGTTAACAATTTCACACCAGCGCGATGCGCCGCAAGAAGCTTCTCCGCGTGGATTGAATTATAAGCACCATCACTGTTGCCACCGGTCGAATAAACGATAAATTCGTAGTTTTTCAAAGTATCCAGTCCGGGGATATATGAAGTTCGATCACAGATTAGGCCAAAATCCCACAAATGGCTTTCTATCTGATCGGCATCGGATCCACCGCCGTTGCTTATAACAAGCACATGCGACACAAGTGGTTCCATCTCGATATTGTCAACCTCGGGAGTCGATTCGATATTAATGTTGCCAAATATTGGCGAATAACCACGCGCACTCACGTGAAGCCCATAATCAAAATAGGGGAGATCATCGATAGAGTAAATACCGTTGGAATCACTGTAAGTACTGGCCAGCATTGTCCCATCCGGGTTGGAGAGAATAATTTCGGCCATGATCGGATTGCCCGATGTGTCCGTAACTGTGCCAGAAAGAGAAGTTGTAGCAGCCGGATTTGCCAGAATATGGTAATCACCGTCGATATGATGGGTGAATTCTCGGCTTTCCATAATCCATCCGAAACCGCGCAGGTAAATATCGTAATATCCCGCCCGAATAAGGCCTACGTTAAAAGCACCGGAATCGTCGGTAACCGTTCTGCATACAGGAACCTCCAGCGAGGTATCTGTGCCGGCAGAATAAAGCATAATCTCCATCCCCACCGCGAAAGTGCTACCTGTGCTGTCGGTTACCACGCCATCGAAATCGCCACGGCAAATCCTGGCCTGGATAGTATTTCGTCCGATAGTCAATCCGTCTGCGGCTGTTTGCAGAACCATGTCGATTGGCAAATCGGGAGTAATTTCTATAGTTATACTTTCCGATGAAGCCACATAGCCGGAAATACTTTCCATCCCGGTTCCAGATAATCTCCACGAGAATGGGCTAGAAGGCATAGTTATCGAGATTTCGCCATCCATACCAACAGCTAGAGAGTCAGTTACATGTGCATCGGGTGAGGAGATCTCCATCTCTACCGGGTCAAATGAACCACTTGAGATTACCACAACTGATTCACGGAAAAGCATTCCTCCATCGGGACGTTGACCATAGACAGCGAGAGTTTCCCCAAATTCGGGAGTAAGATAGAATATCGCCCGGCCGTCGGTGTCAGTCAATAGCGTTTCGTCGACAGCAAAGCCTTTGAACATAACAGTTACGCTGTCAAAAGGTAATCCAGCGGTATCGCGAACCGTAACCAATATACTTCCAGGTTCCGAGACATTCAATGTGCCCGGTTCTACCGATACGTCGGCCATGAAATAGGCCGGCACAATCTGCCATATCGGTTGATAAAAATTGGGGAGAAAGTAACTTAGCATGGCAGAATCACCGGCAGTTGGTACAGGGTCGAAGAACAGCGTTGCCATCCCGCCAATCGAATAAGCCGAACTTTTATGATTCTCGTCGATCCATATCGAAACGACAGTCGATTCGGGAGCGGGAATTTCCATTTCGCTCATGCCCATGGGAAAGGCATCGGGAACTGTCGCCGAAATCGGATCGGGAACACCCCAGTAGTTGCCCAATGAAGGATCGCCCATTACATGATAAATCTGAAAATAATACTCGCTCTCGCTACTGCCTCTAAGCTCAACTTCGAGACAGCCCATAAACATAAGCGAGGCAACTGTCCAATATCCATCCATAAAGATAGCATCGTAAACTGCGCGCTGCCACCAGTCGTCTTCATCCCACAAAGTGGAATTGGAACCGCCAATAAAAGCGATCGCTCCGGCGTCGGGTTCTCTGGTCCAGGCTTCTCCAAAACAAGTTGAAGAATGATCAAATTTATTGGTCAAGCAGGCGTTGGAGATAACCAGTGGACATTTGCCATCGTTGGTTAGCGAAGGAATGTCATCAACTTCCATAGAAGGATTAGACCATCCGGTTTCGCTGCCGTGGCCGGAATAATTCACCACGGTTGCACCCTCATTGATGGATGATATCATCTCCGCGGAAGTCCCTCCGAAATAAGTAAAAATTGAATCTACATCGAAATCCGGAGAATGTAGGTAGTTATCGATGCAATAGCGATGAGTTCCCATAGCCAGTTCATAGTCACCGTCGGTGCCACAGGCGGGAAGAACCACATGTGAGAGCCAATCGGTATCGTGGAAATCAAACCTGGCATGGGATATAGTTTTATCGATAATTGCCTCGAGATCTATTATAGACTCCACGCTGAATCTACCGCATGCAATATCAGGAAGATAATCCGAACCATCCACCATCATATAGTATTGATCCGAAGGATGCGAATCCCATCCAGCGCTATATTCATGAGGGGGAACATCGTCGATATCCCCAACCATGAGTACATAATCAGGGGGATTATCCCAGAGTAAATAAGCATCCTCGATGTAAGTGGCGATTTCAGTTTCCGAGGTACCGATGCTATCCAAAAGAGCTAATTCGACATCGTAGCCCTGCTGCTCTTTTAAAATAACGAAATCGCTCAGTGCAGAGACATATGTAGATGTCGATATAATCAGATATTTCGCGGGGAAATCGGTCGATCGGTCAATTTCTGTGGGGAAAACAAGAGTTCTATCGAGCATACGGGTAATTCTGTCCGACTCGAGCCGGGGTTCGACGGCCTCGATTGGACTTGAAAATTCAACTTCGATTTCTACATTGGATCGATACATCAAGCACGAATTCTCACGATCGAATGAGAGAGGGTAAACAGTCAAAACTCCTAATCTATATCCGCGTATGATTCCCAACTCTTCGATCTCTGCGATTTGAGAATTTGAACGATGCGAATATTTATCGGAATCATATTTAAAATCCGGTTTTGGCCGATTTTTGAAAACGGGCAATTGCCTTGGATAGGGTAAACCATCGACAGATATTTCTTCTGATTCAAAATCGAGGACATTCAATTCAATTTCTCCGGACTGGGGAATCTGAACGAGAAAGCGATACACGGGAAGATTTGGTCCGCCAATTTCGCCGCTAATTCCAGCATTCGGCAAATCTACATTGAAAAAATCCGTTTTCTCAGAATTCGAGATTAATGGTTCCGGACAAGAGAATTCCAGGGTGAACCCACTTTGAGTTTCGGATTTTAGAACAGGATTTGCATTAATTGAAATACAAATCGTTATCAGGATTAAAATCGAAAAAAATGCTAGGCGATTCATGTTTAACCTTTGGAAAATGGTCGAATTAAATTTACTACATAATAATATCAATAAACGATCAAGTTTCAATTCAATTAATTGAGCAAAAAAAAGGGCGGATTATTCCGCCCTTTTATCGGTAATTTTTTAATTGAATCTAAGGAAGATAGACTCGTGTATAAATCCTGAGAATCAGCTCCTGAGTTGCGTAAGAATCACTCCTATAGGGTGCGAGGAATTGCAACCAAAGCGATTGAGTATCACCTGGAGCTACATTCCATCCTTCAGGACCGAAATGTACGCTGTCAGACCAATCGATAGATGTCTTCAGATAGTCGTAGATTGGACTGAAAGAAATTGGTGGTATTACATCGTGGTTGAATATTGCTCTTATAGTGAATCGATTATCTCCGGGGCCATGTCCGCTGACCCATGCTCCTCCTTCATCTGCAATGAAAATTCCCCATGAGGATTCGATATCTCCACAATTTTCGATCTCTATCAATTCATCAGCTCTTGTTGATCTTGTCGCGCCAAGATTCACCGTATCCAAATCGATATAGGTGGATTCGATACATACTGCCAGATTCACCTCTACTTCATCATAGAAAGCAACCAGTGCTTGGTGATCTGTTATTGGACCAACAAAATGGCCATTAGCACCAGAATCGGAGAAATAATCGAAATACCAAACGGTATCGTTAACCGGGTTAACATCCAGAGGACTAACCTCAATCCAAACATTACTGCCTGCGGGTTTCCACGCGCTGATAGCATCGCATTCAACGCAAGTCGAATCGTCCATTTTGAGCCATCCATAAGACTCGTCAGGTACCTTTCGAACTGCAATAACATGATCTTCCTGATAATTAGAATAAATTGTTTCTGGTTCGGTAACAGTCATGCTATGTGTTTGAGCGCCACCGTCACTCCAATTAAGCCAGGTCCATCGATCTAATCCACTGGGAGAGAAATCGATTGTACTCGTTGTAAGCCATGCCGTTTCACCCTCGAAGTACCATTCTTCTGCCCAGGCACCAGTTGGTGGGAAATGGTGGAAGCCAATTGTGCCGTATGTGTCAGATATCGGATTTTTCTCCAGACGAATCAGATACTGTTCGTTGTAATGTGCTACTAACTCCAAATCTGCAGATACCGGCCCAACCGAATGAGATATTGTACCACCATCCGACCAATTATCGAAATGATATCGAATTAAATCGAGAGAATCAACCGATGAGACAGTAACCGTATGAATCGAGCTGTTGGCCCACCATAATCTCAAAGTATCCACATCATAATGTCTGTGACCGTCAATTTCGATATAACCTTCAGAATGACATGGTTCTTTAATAATCGTTACTCTGACACCACGTCTATAAAATGCTGTGATATCATAAGTTGAGTCAACATTAAAGGCTGCATCGAAAGTATCCGGTATTGTTGGCGGTCCTCCTGCCCAGCGATCAAATATATAATGAACTCCACCAACTTCGACCAAAGTGTCGGTTACGATATTGGCCATATCTCCCTGAATATACCATCCATCGCCTGTCTGTGTAGGAATTCCGCCGCCAGTGCCCGAATAATCCAGGTTAATTTTATAATTGTTTACCCATTGCCAATTTAATCCGGAGTTTTCAATAATAGTGAAATCGACCTTTGCACTGTCTCCTGTTGGAGGCAAAGAGCCGGTTCCACGCCAACCATCGCACAATCTCTGGATTCTATCACTAACGAAAATAGTATCTTCGATATAGGCATTGATAAATCTACCAACAGGATGATAAGTAAGTCCCCTATGAGGAACCGGAGTTCCAAAATCGCTGGTAACATTGAGAGTAACCACATCGACGATATCTTCCCATTGCCAGTTAACACCAGAGTTTTCATCGATAGTTACTGTAAAAACCGTATCGAATCCTGGGGAGGGAACACTTCCATAACCATACCAACCAGTGCATATATTTCCCAAATCGGGGCTGGTCACCCTGAAAGTGATAGTCGTATCGTTAGGAACATAATGAGTTCCAATATGCGGCGAAGGACTTCCATAACCGCCGTCTGAATTAACTACCAGAGCCCATCTGAGTTCGCCGTTCCAAATCCAAGTTAATTGTGAAGTTTCTGAAACATCGAATTCCACGAAATTTGAATCGCCGGTAGAAGGTACACTTCCAGTTCCAGCCCATCCAGTGCATATTTGCCATGTGCCACTTTCGAAAACAGAATCTTCCACTTCAGCAGTAATATGTGTGCCTTCCGGGACAATCAAAGTTCCCGCAGGTGATGGATGCCCATAGGGGGAGAATACAAATAGTGTACAGATAGAACCGAATGAGAATTCCCATTGCCATTGGACGCCGGAAGGTTCACCTATATCGAAGTGGAAATAGTTGCCGTAGCCGCTGGGAGCGCTTCCAGAGCCGTTCCAACCGATACAGTACCAGTCGCCATCGGGGCTGGTAACACTACAATCAACCCGGCTGGAGCTATCGTGCCAGGTAACTCCTGCTTCGGGTTCAGGACTACCGTGTCCGGAGATAACATCCAGAGTGAATTGTTCCTGGAAATGCCAATTGAGATAAGTATCTCCGTTGATTTCCCATGAAACGATATTAGTATCTCCGGTAGCAGGAATATCCAATCCAGTGGCTGTCCAACCAGTGCAATGCATTCTGCGGTCTGGCCCCAGAGGAATAATCGCATCTACAGTACAGCTTAAAGCCGTGCCTGTGAGATAATATGTTGAACCCGCTGGTGGCCATGGATCGCCATAATCACTGGAAACTACCAGCATGGATATGTCATCTGACCAGAGCCAGTTAACCGTACTGGGGGTATCGATTATAGCAGTAAATGAATCAAGAATTCCATCGGAGATATTCCCCGTGCCTTCCCATCCGATACACCAGAAATCGCCGTCGGGAGTAGTAACTCCAAAATGCTGAGAAACTCCGTCATCCAGCCAAAGTTCTCCCTCATCAGGATCAGGGCTTCCCCTGTGTCCGTCGGAACTAATCGTAACTTTATTCTGTTGAGTCCAATTCCAATTCAGTGAGGAACTGTTATTTATCACGAAACTAACTTCGCCGTCGGTTCCGCTAGCCGGACAATCGCCGGCACCAGTCCAACCGTCGAGTGTGTAACGAATATCATCTCGCCATTCGTGGAAAACCGTGTCGGATAAAACCGAACAGACAACCGTGCTGCCCAAATAGTAATAATATGTTCCCGGGGCTGGCCAAACCGAATCTGTAGTCGATGAAACCACCAGAGAACATATAGTTAGATATTCATACCAATTCCAGGTCAAACTTGATTGCTCTTCCATGGTGAAATAAGCATAACTGGCCGGACTGAAATGAGGTACACTTCCCGTGCCGTTGAATCCGGTGCAATACCAACTGCCATCCGGGGAACTAACCCAGGCGACGATAGTCGTTCCTTCAACGCACCAGTATTCACCGGTAGTCGGTTCGGGTGTATCGTGCCCGCCCGGATTATTGATGGTAAGTTTGTATTCCGTTCGCCAGTTCCATCTAATCGTAGTGTTCTCGTATATGTCAAATTCTACTTCACCGGAATCTCCTGTAGATGGAGCACTTCCTGTAGCAGTCCATCCAAGACGAATTGTCCTGTGTCCCGGAGTGATGTCAAGTGTCTCGCCAGGGCAGGTAGCTAAAATGTGAGTTCCAGGATCGTAATAAGTTGTTCCCGCGGGTACAACGCCCGGGTATTCGCTTTCCACAATCAACATGGGCTGTTGTTCCCAATTCCAGACAACTCTTCCTGAGTCATCGCTGGTCCATGTAACTACGGTATCGCTTCCAGAACTTGGGACTGAACCGAATCCAGTCCATCCAACGCAATACCTATGGGCAATAGTATCCGGCGAAGTTATATGTGCGTTGTAAGTACTATCTTCGTAATACCAATAAGTACCGGATGGCGGTGTCGAACTGCCATAGCCGCCGTCGTCGATTGTGTGATGATATTGCTTGAGCCAGGTAGCCGTCTCGCGAATAGGTTCGTTCATTGTGCAGAAACCGGGATTGTCCGGTCCGCTGTAAGAGCCCGTTCCCAAACCATTCCAGACATCGAATATCCACCTATCTCGCGGGGTAATATCCTCAGGAGATGTAACGTCGAAACTGGCCATAGTCCCCGCGCCATACCAACCTTCACCGCCGGTTGTTCCGTGGCCGCTACTTTCCACGCTAAGATAGTACTGAGTAATAAACATTGCGGTGAATGTAGTATCGGTAACTGGAGCTACGGTACGAGTCCTGTCTGTGATTCCATCACTCCAACCGGCAAAAACATAGCGTACTCCAGAATCACCGTTATAGATGCTGTCTGTGGAAATAGTGTGTGAACTGGCGGTTATCCAGATCTCGTTATAAGGCGATTCATAGCGCAAGCCATCGACTTCGACTGAATCGGCGGTCCCGTCGGTTTGAACCGTGACATCGATCTCTGATATCGCATAATTGGCTAAAGCTGTGCGAGGTCCATCCATGACAATATTTGTAGAGGGATCGTATTCATCGGTAAAAGTACCGCCTGTCCATTCCTCGAAATGATAACGTGTTGGCCCATCCCAGACGGGAGTTTCAGTAGTTATGGGAACAGCGGTTCCCGCAGTTTTCCATCCAGCTCCAGTTTGAACAGGCACTGCGCCCCCGCAGCCTGTATAATCTACATCCAGATAATATTGAGTATTCCAGTTTGCCACCGCAGTGATAGCTTCATCCATGGTGATCGAATGCGAAGCGCTGGAGTGGGTTCCCGAAGCATCCCCGGACCAGGTGCTGAAAACATATCTGGTGCCGCTTTCCGGAACAATGGAATCGCTCACACAAGCCTCAACGGATAATCCGTGGTCTTTCCAGCCTTCTCTTCCAGAGCAAGGACTAGAGTGGCCATTTTCGTCAATATCGAACCACCATTGTTCGCGGTATGAGCCTGTAATTGTGGTCGATGAAGTTACCGAACCAGCCGGTGGAGAAGGTGCATACCATCTGTGTGTGGTGCCGCTACTACTCGAAGTGAAAGAATAGTTGTAACTATGTGAGCTACCAGTTTCAAAGAATACTGTATAATCGTGACCATCCCAGATGTGATGAGGTGAGCCATCAACATAAACCGTGACATAGTTTCCGCTGGATAAATCTGTTCCGGAAGTAATAGTATTTGCCCTAAAAGTTACTTCGTATTCACTGTCCCAGTTGGCTCGAGCCGTTTTAGCCGCGTTCATTGTTACATTGTTCGAATGACTCGATCTGGTACCGCTGGCATCGCTATCCCAATGGCTAAAAGTGTATCTTGTCGAACCGGATATGATAACCGAATCGTTAACACATCCATAAGTCGATGCATTGTGATTGTACCAACCTTCCAGCCCAGAGCATGCACTCGAGTGACCGTTAGGATTAATATCGAACCACCATTGTTCAACAAAATTTCCAGTTATTGTCGCGCCGGAACTAGCTGTTCCCGATGGGGGAGAGCTGCTGTACCATCGATGACTCGAAGATGATCCGCTACTTAAGTTGTTATAGCTGTAAAGATGTGAACTTCCTCCAGCAACCCACATTTCATAAGGATGACCGTCCCAGATATTATGAGCGGAACCATCCACAGTTACCGTGGCGTAATTTCCGCTGGACAAATCTGTTCCGGAGGTTGTAGTATTTGCGCGAAATTCAAGTTTATATTCATGGCTGAAATTGCAGGTTAGATTGATTGTACCACTCCAGGGCGCAGTGATATTATGCGCCATAGCCATACCGTCAGACCAGGAAGTCCAGGTATATCGATTCATGCCGTCGGTTTGAGGTGAATCTGTATTCAGAAGATGGGTTGTTCCCGGAAGCCATTGAAATGCCATAGAGTCGCTGTAAGCCACACCATCTACATAGAAAAGTCTTCCTCTTGGATTGGTTTTGATAACCACCATGGGCAGACTGCTAATATCCAAAGTTCCCCAACATCCGCCAATACGCGAATAATAACCGGAATAAGTATAATTTAAACCGTGATGAACTTTAATCCTTCCTCCGGCACCCTGACCGCCCGATAATCCAGAATATCCTCCGTCGGCATGAGAACCATCGCTAGAGCCACCCGATCCACCGGATCCACCATATCCGCCGCGAGTCCACACATCACCAAGGACATACATCGTCTCACCTACCAGTAATATACCTCCACCGGAACCACCACCACCACCGCCGCCACCACCGCCGCCAGCGTAATAAGTCCCATCAGAAAAGAATCCCCCACCGTCGGACCATGCATCAGATCCGTAACCCCCATTACCCCCGTTGTTGCCGTTGCAATAAAGATCGCCTGAAATATAGATATATTTAGCCCAGATTTCTAAAGCTGCTCCGCCGTCCCCGCCCGTTCCGCCAGATCCCGAATAATCGTACCATCCACCGCCGCCACCGCCAGCACCGCCGCCACCACCGGATCCACGTTGAATACTCCATCCTGTAGTTGTTCCATATGAGTATCCATTGCCTCCACCGTAACCGTAAATTCCTCCATCACCTTCGTCGCTGCAATCGGGCGAATCCGCTTCTCCACCACGACCTCCTCTACCTCCATCAGCAGAAGTCGGAGTGCATCCATAACCAGCACCACCGCCACCTCCACCACCACCTCCACCTCCCCACATGTAATCCGAAGCAAAACGCCACCAGACTGAGCAATCGTCAGATTCAC
>Ga0272443_10000107_pt1 | contig 161435 bp, 146 predicted proteins | sample SSMAcet12_FD_193581 | JGI IMG/M metagenome (GOLD analysis project Ga0272443, IMG submission 193581) | Marine sediment archaeal communities from Little Sippewissett salt marsh, Falmouth, MA, United States - SSM-Acet-12 | ecosystem: Environmental > Aquatic > Marine > Wetlands > Sediment ... | reverse complement strand
TGTTTTGATGACATCTTCCCTCTGGGGAGCTCTTTTTGTAAAGTAATTTTCCACCTAAAAATTCCCCCAAAACCTTTATTCCCAAAGCTTCACAATATTTACACCTCAATTTTTGGGGGTATGCATGAAATATTTTTCCATACATACTACTTTTTACACTAAAATTCAAAAATATCTTTTATGTACTTTATGCATAATTCATGCCAAAGAATGATAAAGTATTAAATACTTAAATTCATCTACGAGTGTCGATGTTATATTTTACTGCCTGTTTGACAGTTATGGATTTTTGTATTGTAGGTGTAAGGTATTGGATGTAAATTCCCGATTTCGAGAAAATTAACAAATTGCTGAATTTATTCCGCACTTTGCTGAATTAATTCTACAATAAAAATATATCCTGATATATCAGACCGATACACACTTCAACCTTCCAACTTTACAACCTTATAACTTTCATCCTTTTCGAGTTTAAACCAACTATTTATCTTTGTGATATTACCTTTTGCATATGCAGAATGAAAATCGCACCCCGTGGTTCATTATCCTCTATAGTCACATAGCCACCATACTCTTCGATAGTATTTCTTACAATATATAATCCAATCCCGGTATGTCCTTCTTCTCCGAATTTAAATCCTTCATCAAAGATTTTTTCCTTGATATGATCAGGCACGCCATTTCCATTATCAGCTATTCTTACTTCACAATTTTCATCAGAGGTATTGATTGAAATATCAATGCTGCTTGCTTGTGCATGTTTTATCGCGTTATCAATGATATTATCAAAAACAGAGTAAATGGCATTATCAGCATATACTTTTGCATTTCCATCACAATTAATTGCTATATTAGAGTAATTTTTCGCGATCTCAGATATCACATCCAAAAGATCATATTCATCAAGTTCGATATGAGAATCGAGATATCGTTCCTGTTCTCTGTGCTTTTCAATGGTACTCATGCTTTTTTCAAGTCGTTTATCTATCTCAAGCAACATCGATTTATCATTATCGTCTCTATATAAGTTCAAAGCACTCTGGATCACAACAAGATCATTTAAGATATCGTGCCTGATTATTGAACTCGCAGTTTTCAATCGTTCACGGTTCTTAATGAGTTCCTGAGATGCGAGTTTTCGAAGAGTAATATCCGAAATAAACCCCTCAATCATCTCTGGTACTCCATTATCGAATGTGATCTTTTTGCCGCGTTCCCAAACCCATCGCACTTCTTTATCTTTTGTGATGATCCTATATTCTAGCACATATTGTTCATCTTTTTCCAGAGCTTTCTGAATCATATCCCACACCATTTCCCTGTCATCAGGATGTATGATGGCATTATAGGAGATAATGTTATCATTGATCAATTCTTCTGGCTCATAGCCGGTGAGTTCTTTGCAACCTTGGCTGATGAATTCCATTGTCCAGTTGTGAACATTTCTACATCGATAAGCAATTCCCGGAAGATTTGCAAGTAACGTTGATAACTTTCTTTCAGATTCTTTGACTGCATGTTCTGCTTTTTTCCGCTGAGTGATATCTCTATTAACCGCAAGGATTGCTTTATCACCATTATACTGTATGACAGAAGCATTACTTTCGATAATAATCTCTGAGCCGTCTTTATGATAATGAATGGTTTCAAAATGGCGTAACGATTTATATTCAATTGTCTTATCTACATACTTTCTTCCACGATCATAGTTTTTTGAAATATTCTTCAAAGACATACCAATAAACTCGTCCCTTTCGAAACCATACAAATTGCATGCTCTTTCATTTACTTCCAAAACTACCTCATGATCTGGATTAAAGATCATAATCGCATCATGAGCATTTTCGAATAAACTACGATAATGCTGTTCAGATTTCTTAAGCTCCATACTTGCTTTCAAACGTTCGGTAATATCCTGAACAATTGCAAGAATGACAGGTTCATTATTCACGGTTATTGCTACGATATTCGCTTCCATTGGATACTTAGTTCCGTTTTTTCTATAGTGATTAGAAATAATGCTTTTACACCCACCAAGTTGCAATTGATTCCAAATATTTTTTCTATCATTCCGAGTAATGCTTTCATGATCGATCTTCGAAACAGTCATCCCCATAAGCTCTTCTTTTGTATAGCCGGTATAATCTGAAGCAGCTTGATTTACTAATATAAATTTACCGTCTAATTTATGAGCAAATACCGCAAAAGGAATTCTTTCCAGAATGATGGAAAGTGATTCTTGGCTTGCTTCTAATTGCTGCTGTACTTTTTCTTTTTCTTCGATATCCTTCTTAAGAGTAAGATTAGCTTTTTGCAATTCTTTTGTCTTTTTTGCTACAATACTCTCTAGGTGTTCTTTGTCTCTTCTTAATTGATCCTCAGCTTTTTTGATCCTGAGCATGACCTGTATTTGTGCAATAAGTTCTTCTGCATCAATAGGCTTAGTGAGGAATACATCAGCACCAGCTTGCAGGCATCTGGAACGAGTTCCTGCATCTGTCCTTGAACCAGTTAACATAATCACTGGTATAATACCGATTTTTTCATCCTCTTTGATCGTTCTGCATATTTCTATGCCATCCATTTCTGGTAATAGAACATCTGATATAATTGTGTCCGGAATCTCTTTCCTGGCTATCTTGATTCCCTCCTTACCTGAATCAGCAATGAAAACACGAATATTGTCAATATGATCTAGGATTACTTCTTTTACCTCATTGAGATGTTCATCATTATCATCAATCAATAGAATCTTCTTCATGCGAACCTTTTCTCACTAGATTATTCGATACTTTTTTAATAGGTAAATATTATTCGTCAAGCTAATTAGAGTGAAAGTTATTTGTTTTTTTACTATTTCGGAAATGATAATTTGAATTTCGTTCCCCTTTTTGTTTCATATGACATGTTTCCGCTCAACTCAGTGACAAGCATTTCAACCAATGATAACCCCAAAGAATCAACTTCAGGTATTTTGATTTTTTTTGGAATTCCTATGCCGTTATCTGTAATAGTAATATCGAAATGTTCCTTTTTATTTGTTAAAGAAATCTTAATATTGCCTTTTTGCCTCCCATGAAAAGCATATTTCAATGCATTGGTAACAAGTTCGTTCAATATTAGACCAATCTTTCCAAGGCGTGAAGTATCAAGATATAATTCATCAAGAGAATAGGTAATAGTAATATTTTTATTGAGGATATATGTTGATAATAATTGATTTGAAACCTTCTTTATATAATCACCCACACTTACTTCTGATAAATAATCTGAAAGAAGGAGAGAATTATAAACTTGCGCCATTGCCAGGATTCTATCCTGACTGGCTCGGAAACCTCGAATCGCATCTTCTTTTGTTTCTATTGAATCTTGTTGAAGTTGAAGTAAGCCGGACAATGTCTGAAGATTATTTTTCACTCTATGATGGATCTCTCCCAGCAATACTTCTTTTTCTTTTATTTCCCTCTTCAGTTTTTCAATCGATTCAAAATGCTTTATCGCGAGTGCTATCTCATCTGACACAAAAGAGAGTATTTCCAGATCTTTTTCTGTATAATGTTCAGGATCATCATAACTCTGTACTGCCACAAGACCGATAACCTCATTCCGTATTTTTAATGGAACACCAAGCCAGATCTCAGAACAAGTGCCCATATAATCTACAATTCCTTTTTTCTGGAGCTCTATGATCCTTTTTTTATCAGCAAGCAATGGTGTACAATTTTTGATTACATAAGAACTTAACGATTTACCGGAGGAGGGAAATTGTTCAAATTTATCTCTTTCATCGGACATAAATGGTAAGGAAATTATGTCGTTATCCTTATCATATAAGGCAACAAAGAAATTTTTTGTATCTATGATGTTATGAAGTATCTGTTGTATTTTAGGGAATAACTCCGCTATATTTTCTACTGTATTCACCGTATGAGATATCTTGAAAATAGTCTGTTTGAGTAAATCCTCACTTTTTCTCTTTGTGACATCACGAATATTTAGTACAATCCCTTGAATTGCAGGATCATCCAGATAGTTGATCCCCAGAGCTTCAAGGTCTATCCACGAACCATTTTTATGTCTATGTCTATATTCAGCATGTACAATCATTCCTGGATTCTGTAATATTTTTTGAAATTTCTGTAATATTTTCTCCTGATCTTCCGGATGGATATGATCAAATCCAAGAGTTCCTATATATTCTTCTGCAGACTTACCAGTGATCTTTTGCACGGAATCACTCACATAGATCTCTTCTCCTTTTTCATTAAGTACAACGAATATATCATTGGAATTTGCAATCAGCTTTCTAAATTTCTCCTCACTTTTTTTCAATGCCCTTTGTGCTTTTTTCCGCTCTGTGACATCTCTTGATACTCCAAAGATCCCGTTTGGTTTTTCATTCTCATCGCGGGTAAATGAAAGAGAGGTTTCAAGGCAACGTATGGAACCGTTTTTATGATAGTAATCAAGCTCAATCTTGATGAACCTTTCAGGATCTTGTTCGCTATCCTTGTGTAATTCTTTCTGGAGCAACTTCTGACACATTACCTGAGTTTCTTGAGTTATCTGTTCACTCATGGATTGCTGCATCCTTTCCTCAACGGTAAATCCCAATACCCTTTCAATGGAAGGGCTTACATAGGTCGTATTAAAATTTAAGTCAGCGGTCCATACGATATCATTGATATTTTCCGTGAGAAATTTATATTTGTGTTCGCTTGATCTAAGTTCTCCTTCTGCTTTCTTGCGACCTGTAATATCTTCAATGACACCAACAACGCCTTCTATTTTTCCTTTTTCGTTTTTTAATGGGAAATAACTTTCTGATGTCCATCCTTTTTTACCGCTTGGGAGTGAATATTCGAGCTCTAAATTCATTGTTGGAGTACCCACCATTGCCAGTAGCATAGCTTGTTTTATCTTACTGGTATCAAGAAACGAAAATTTCTCCCAAGGTATATTACCAATTATGTCTTGTCTTAATGTACCAGAAATTTGCTCCATACTTTTATTCCAGGAAACATATTTAAAATTTTTATCGAGAATTAAAATACCCTCTTTCATTGATTCGAAAACATTACTTAGAAGTTGTTCATTTTCTTTTAAGTGTTCTTCAGCTTGTTTTCTTTTTGTAATATCCCTGCTCGTTCCCACAACCTCTATTTCCTTTTGGTTATTTATTCGAGGTTTACAAGAGAGACTGACCCATTTGATTGAACCATCTTTGCAGGGCTGTTGTACTTGTAGCTTGAATGCCTGTTGCTCAGTGGGATTTTTCTTTAACAGATATGCCTTTTCTTTTATTATCTTCTGTGTCTCTCGGAGAGAATCCTTAGTGAGAGCATCTTCTAGTCTCTCATTAAGAGCTTCTTTTACATTTAATCCCCGAAGTTGCTTTATTGCAGGACTGATATAAGTAAATCTGTTTTGAGTAACATTAAATATCCATACTACATCCGATGAAAAATTTAGAATAAACTTATACTTTCCTTCACTTTCTTTGATCTTCTCTTTGGCTTGCTGAATCCTCTCTTTATCTTGTTTTTGACGTAAGGCATTCTCAATTGCAGGATGTAATTTAACGAGTTTTTCTTTTAAAACATAATCCCAAGCACCTTCCTTTAAACATGACACTGCTGTTTCTTCATCCAGGGACCCTGTTACAATAATGAATGGAGTCTCTGGACATTGCTTTTTTACGATCTCTAAAGCATCAATTCCTGTAAATTGACCTAATGAATAATCAGAGAGTATCATATCCGGTTTGTAGTTATCTAATAACCTAATAAATGATTCCTTATTCTCTGCAACTTTTGAATCATACTTTTCATGTATATTCTTTAATGTACGTTGAATAAGTTCAGCATCTGCGTTATTATCTTCAAGGATAAGTATATGGATTTTTTTATTCATAAACAATCCCCCTTTTCTTTCGAAAAAACTATTGTATATAAATTTACATTATATAGATTATTGATAATACTTATCATACCACAAATTTAATAGGGTCACTTTGTTTTTTGTCAAATTCTTTCGAATAATATGGAACAAAATTTGACACGCATAGTAGGATTTTTAAATATTTCATATATATTTTTGTTTGAAAGGTGTTCTATTACCCCTATATTGATAATAATAATAACAGTAATCATTATTGCGATCATAGTATACTCACTCAGTTGTTCACAAAGGAATAATTTAACTCAGGGAAAGCGTCTTAATGAAGAATTGATGACAGAAGAGGAATTACAGGAGATCGCCCAGGAATTAAATGAGGAATGCCCGAAAAAAATAGAAGATAATACCCACCTGGTTCGTGTGACTTCAGGTCCTGGTATGAATATGATCTATGTCTATGAATTTTCAGAGGATGCACTACAAACTCTCACCAAAGAAAAACTCAACAATATCAAAGAAGGTGTAAAAGCTCATTATCGAGCAAATGGAGATCTAAAGATTTACCGGGACATCAAAGTAACTCTTAATTTTGTTTATTGTGATAGCAAAGGAAAGGAGTTAATGAGTGTTGAAAGTAAATAAATGTATCCTTTATCTTTGTTTTCATTCTTTGTAGATATATTTCTTTACTTTTTATTTGACAACCGCTATAGTAGATTTAACTTTTTGAACATATGTTCATAATTAAGGAAGATACATGACACGGCCAAGAAAGATACGACACGTAAGTAAACCACCCGTATGCGATAGGTTCAAGCCGGTTGGCATACCAGCAAGGTTCTTGGAGCAGGTTGATATTTCTATCGATGAATATGAAGCGCTGCGACTTGCTGATTACCAGGGTCTTTCTCATGAAGATGCTGCAAAAAAGATGAACATATCACGCCCCACCTTTAGCCGATTGATCACCACTGCCAGAAATAAGATCGCTGCTGGGATAATAGAAGGTAAAGAAATATCGATCGAGGGAGGAGATTTTCAGTTTACGCAGCACCTTATGCAGTGTAACAAATGCAGAACCATTACCCCCTATGAAAATGTGATTCCTCTTAATTGTCCAGAATGCAATTCAGCAGATATAGAAAATCTCAATCAACGCTATCATAGAGGAAGAGGGCGAGGAAGAAGAGGGTTTGGTCGTGGAAGATGAAAATTACTACAACCACGAAAGTCTCGAAATCACACGATTCTTTTCGTATTTTTCGTGTTTTTTGTGGTAAAAAATATTACATGAAAGGAGGCATACAATGCCACGAGGAGACAGAACTGGTCCTGATGGAATGGGACCAATGACAGGTAGAGCTGCTGGTTTCTGTGTTGGAAATGATAGACCCGGTTACATGACACCAGCAGGCGGAAGAGGTTACTATGGACGCGGCTACGGTCGTGGAATGGGCTATGGTCGCGGTTTTGGACGCGGTCGTGGATATGGAAAAGGTTTTGCACCTGCATATCCGGTGTCTTACGCACCATATCCTACTCAGTATCAAGCTGCAGATGAAAAAGAATATCTCGAAAATGAATTGAATCTGCTCAAGGAAGATATGAAGCAGATCGAAACTCGGCTCAAAGAGATCAAACCTGATAAAAATAAGTGATCTCGAGTAAAGTAGTTCACAATGCAGAGAACACTGAGATCCATGCGAACTCTGTGTTCTCTGCCTGCCACGGCTTCGTAAAACAGATCCGGGTAGTGAAATAATTTTTTAAATATTAGGAGTTTATATGCCAAGAAGAGATGGAACAGGTCCTCAGGGACGAGGTCCCGGTACGGGACGTAGACGTGGTGGTTGCTTTGGCGCTTTCACGAAGAAAGATGGAAGCGTTTCGGTATGGAGAACGCTTGTGATACCTGCAATTGGTGCAATCGTTAATGATCTTCGAAAGCCTGATAGCATTTCACGACGTACCGTGAATTCAATCGTTAATCGCTTCAAAGCAAAACAGATCACAGATACCACAAGTGATGGCACCGAGGTGGATAGTAACTATACCATATTAGAAAATGAAAAAGGAGATTAATATGCCACGAGGTAATGGACAAGGCAGAGGAAGAGGTATGGGAAGAGGAAGTGGAAAAGGTCAAGGCATGGGTGGAAATTTTGAAGGAGCAGGTGGATACTGCATTTGCCCTTCATGCGGATATAAAGAACCTCACCTACAAGGTGACCCATGTATGAATAAGACGTGCCCCAAATGTGGTGCGAAAATGACAAGAGAATAAAAAATTGATCAGGAGATTCTATGCGATTAGTGATTTCAACAGAAAACGGCAAGGTAGCACAACACTTCGGACGATGTTCTGATTTTACCATTATAGATATTGAGAATGGAAATATGATTAAAAAGGAAGTGATTCCCAACCCTGGACATGCGCCGGGTATCCTACCAAAATACTTTAATCAACTTGGATGTAAGACCATTATTGCTGGAGGAATGGGTAATAGAGCTCAACAGCTTTTTAGATCCTACGATATGGATTGGATTATCGGCGTACAAGGTGATATTGATAAGGTTATTGATGAGTATATCGATGGTTCACTTAATGCTGGAGAAAGCATGTGTGAACACGGAGAAGGAAAGGGACCTGGAACCAAAGAGTGGGATTAACACTTATTTTTATACTTATGAAAATAACAATTATATTCGATAATACTGCCTATGATTCAACTCTTCAGTCATCGTGGGGCTTTGCTGCTCTTATTGAAGTCGGAGAAAGGAAAATCCTTTTTGATACTGGTGATAATGGTGAGATCCTTATGTCCAACATGATGAAGCTTCATATTGATCCGACATCTATTGATGAGATTTTTATTTCTCACAATCATTATGACCACGTCGGAGGATTATCAGCATTTTTATCTCGTAACAATAATATCATACTCTATGCTCCACCTTCATTTCGAGGTGTTCATAACGTAAAAGAAAAATATTATATACATACACCAACTGAACTACATGAAAATATTTATTCTACAGGTGAATTATCTCATATCGAACAATCATTACTATGTAAGACAGAAAAAGGGCTGGTCATAATCGTAGGTTGCAGCCATCCAGGTCTTGAAGCAATTCTTGATGCTGCAACACAATTTGGTGAACCCTATGCCCTTATTGGTGGATTTCATGGTTCTGAAGAGTATGATGTTTTAGAACCATTAACCTTGATCTGTCCCACACATTGCACCGAACACATACAGGAAATGAAAGAGCGATTTCCCGAAGAATATATTGAGGGCGGTGCTGGAAAAGTAATCGAAATTGAATAAAGAACAATGGAAAAAGGAGACCAATTGAATCCTGAAAATCTCATATCGAAACGTGTTCAGTCTATCAGTAAGTCAGCGATCCACGAAATGACACACCTATCAAAACAAATTGATGATGTGGCATTTCTTTCCTGGGCGAAACCCACCTCTGGAACCCCCAACCATATCAAACAGGCAGCTATCCAAGCAATTGAACGGGGTCTTGTTGGTGGATATTCCCCAAGTGATGGTTTGCTAGAACTAAGAGAAGAAATAGTAAAAAAACTTGAGAGAGACAATAATATAAAAGCACAGACAGATCAACTTCTTGTAACAGTTGGAGCAATAGAAGGCATCGCTTCTGCTGTCATGGCAACGGTCGATCCTGGCGATGAAGTGATCGTACCCTCCCCTACCTATTCTACCCATGTCCGTCTGATACAGCTTGCATCAGCAAAACCGATCTTTGTCCCTCTTCACGAGGAGAATGAATTCTCTCTCCGAATAGAAGATGTGGAAAAAGCTATTACACCTAAAACGAAAGCAATACTATACTGCAGTCCGAACAATCCAACAGGAACGATTTTTCCAGAAGAAACCTTGCGACAACTCGCCCGGATTGCAGTTGAAAATAATCTCGTGATAATTACAGACGAGGCATATGAATATTTCGTTTTTGATGGCAACAAGCATTTCAGTATTGCTTCAATTCCGGAAGTTCAGAATAATGTCATTTCATGCTACACTTTTACGAAAACCTATGCTATGACAGGTTGGCGAATCGGGTATCTTCATGCGCAAGAGGGGTTGATACCCCATATTAAAAAAGCCCATATTCCTTTTGCGATATGTGCACCGGTGATCTCTCAATATGCAGCTCTCGAAGCACTCAAAGGTACGCAAGATTGTGTTAAAGAATTTCGACAGCATTACAAATCTGCTCGTGACCTTATGTGCGATCGTCTCGATGAGGTGAGTGATATCTTTTCCTATGTAAAACCAACCGGATCATACCTTATGTTCCCTAAGATCCTTCTTGATGATGGGAAAGATTCCTTTGAATTCTGCGTGCATCTCTTACAGGAAGCAAAAGTATCAACCACACCAGGAATTGCCTTTGGACCTACTGGAGAAAGCCACTTACGCCTCTCTTTCTGCGTTGATGAAGATATGATCAATACGGCATTTGACCGCATGGATGCATACTTCAATGGAGGTGATAAATGATCCATCATGCCGGACTCACGATTACTGACCCATCAGAGATCAAAAATTTTTATCAGAATATACTTGGATTAACAATAAAGAAAGAATTCACCCTGAAAAAAGATCTCAATCAAAAATTATTTGGCTTTTATGAAGATGTGCCGGTTACAATGCTCTCGAACGGCAAGGCAGATATCGAAGTTTTTGTAACCGATCTTCCTGCGAGAAGTAATTACTCACACTTATGTATCGAGGTGGAAGATCGAGATGCACTCATCAAGAAAGTGAAAGAAAATAATTATCCACATACTGTGATAGAGCGAGATGTCTACCCGCTGGTATTTATTCAGGACAAATTTGGCAACTGTTTCGAGATCAAAGAAAGATCTAAGAAAAAGTAGCACTATGAAAATTGCAATTGCAAGCGGAAAAGGTGGAACAGGAAAAACGACCCTTGCCACTAATCTTGCGTATCTTATCTCGCAGAAAAGTCAGGTAGTTCTTGCTGATCTTGATGTCGAGGAACCTAATTCAAAGTTCTTCATAAAAGGAAATAAGATTGCTGAAAAGAATGTCTTGAGGATGATACCCCAATGGGATAAAGACAATTGTATTTTATGCGGGAATTGTCAAAAAGTGTGCAAATTCAATGCAGTTATCAAACTCTGGGAAGAAGTTTTAGTTTTCAATCAATTATGCCATAGCTGCTATGCCTGTTCTGAGTTGTGCCCAAAAAATGCACTTCCCATGAAACCGCATGAAGTTGGCAAAATAACTCAATTCAAGTATAACAATTTGCACTTCATAGAAGGTACACTAAATGTTGGTGAAGAACAGGCAGTACCTGTGATCGCTCAAACATTAGATTATGTGAAAGACAAATTTTGCGATGATATGCTTTGTTTCTTCGATGCACCTCCCGGCACATCATGTCCAGTCATCGAAGCAACAAAAGAAGCTGACTATATTATTCTTGTCACAGAACCAACACCCTTTGGATTACACGATCTTACGCTTGCCGTGGAAGTTATGCGTGAATTAAAAAAGGATTTTGGTGTTGTTATTAATCGTTACGGCATAGGCAATGACGATGTTATCAGATATTGCGAGGAAGAACGAATTCCATTACTTGGCAAAATCCCAAATATGAAAAGAGCGGCAGAAGCATATGCAAAAGGTGAACTCCTGTCAGTTGCAATTCCTGAAATAAAAACTTCCATCAACAAGATCATACAGAATTTGAAGGTTTGCGAGGTGCTCTCATGAATGAAATTGTCATTATCTCTGGAAAAGGTGGAACGGGGAAAACCTCGATCACTGCTTCATTTTCTGTTCTTGCAGGGACTCGAGCGATTATTGCAGATTGCGATGTTGATGCGGCGGATATGCACCTACTGCTTAAACCGGATTTTGCACAATCTGAAGATTTTTTTTCCGGATTCAAAGCCGATATCGATCAGAAACTTTGCATGAAATGTGGTAAGTGCAAACAGGTTTGCAGGTTCGATGCCGTAAGAAATGATGATAATTTCTATGATATTATCCCTCTCAATTGTGAAGGATGCGGATACTGCAAAGAAGTCTGCCCTATCAATGCAATCACTATGGTTGAGCAGAATGTCGGAAAATGGTATATCTCAAAAATAAAGACCGATACTTTTATGGTTCATGCAAAACTAGGAATCGGTGCAGATAATTCCGGAAAACTTGTAGCACAAGTCAAAAAAGAAGCGAAGAATCTGGCACAGGAAACAAAGAAAGAATTTGTCCTTGTTGATGGATCTCCAGGCATTGGCTGTCCTGTGGTTTCATCAATCTCAGGTGCAGATTATGTCGTGCTTGTTACCGAACCTACACTTTCTGGTTTTCATGATATGCAGAGAGTTCATGAACTGATACAGAAATTCAATCTTCCTTCTGGATGTATCATCAATAAATATGATGTAAATAACGAGATCACTGACAGTATTATCACTTTCTGTGAAAAAAATAGCATAGACATTATATCTAAATTGCCCTATGATGAGTCTTTTACAGCGGCTATGATGCACGGGAAAACGATCCTTGAATATAAGGACAACAAAATAAATAAGATCCTTATAAAAAGCTGGGGAAAATTGTTGAATTCATTAAATAAAAAAGATTAAAGATGTATTTAATACTATCTCCTAAAACATACAAAACTATGATAATTAGTTCATTACAAAATAAGATATTTTATATAATGAATTTCTATCTGAAGGGGTGGGATGTATAATTATTTATTTGGCCCAGTACCTTCTCGACGTTTAGGAATGTCACTGGGTATTGATCTTGTTCCCCATAAAGTATGTACATTAAATTGTGTGTATTGTGAATGTGGAGCAACGACAGATTTAACGCTGGAGAGAAAAGAATATGTTCCGTATGATATGGTAGTGAGAGAATTACAGCACTATTTGAATAACAACCAATCTCCAGATTATATTACCTTTTCCGGTTCCGGAGAACCCACCCTTAACTCACGTATTGGGAATGTATTAGATTATATTATAAAAAAATATCCTAATATACCAGTTGCTGTACTTACAAATGGTTCATTATTTTTTAATCCTCAGGTTAGAAAAGAAATTCTAAATTCAGATTTAGTCCTTCCCTCACTGGATGCAGCTTCTGATTTGTGTTTTCGTAAAATTAACCGTCCATTTCATTCACTTGATATCGACAAATATATACAAGGACTTGTAGATTTCAGAAAAGAATATATAGGAAAAATATGGTTAGAAGTCTTCATTTTACCAGGTTATAATAATAATAAACAAGAACTATTATTATTAAAAAAAGCTTTTTTAAAAATTAATCCTGACAGAATACAAATTAACACACTTGATAGACCAGGAACAGTACAAAACTTACAAGCAGTTGAACGACAGGAATTACAGGAAATTGTAAAGTTATGGGATTTGGATAATGTAGAAATCATTGCAGTTGCACCTAAACGAAAACAAATTAAATCTTATCGTAAAGATATCGAAACTGCAATTATAGAAACCATATCCCGAAGACCCTGCACCCTTGATGATCTTATTGAGATTTTGGGATTGCATATAAATGAAATAAATAAATATCTTGCTGTGTTAGAAGCTGAAAATAAAATTAAAATTGTAAAACAATCTCGAGGAAAATTTTATCAGATTAAGTAAAAATCAAAAAAAATAGTAAATGATAGTATTTCAAAAAAATATAAGCACCTATAATAAAAATGCTTTATAAAGCATTGGCTTTGTACTATGTAGAAAATGATTATTGTAGATTAATAAACAAGTTAAAAAAGATGGTATATGGAGTTGATGGTAATTTCCCCTATATTAAATTAAAATCTGTTTTCAGAACCTCCAGAAGATACGAGTATAAATTCTGGGATGCAATGTATAATATGGAACACTAAAATGAATGAAAATATGATTAGTACATCTGTAAAAGAAATAATAAAGTCGCTTCCGAACAATATTTTACTGGTTGCTGCTGCCAAGACCAGAACGCCTAAAGAAGTGAAAATAGCAATCAAAGCAGGGATAAAAATTATCGGTTATAATTATGTTCAGGAAGCAGAACAAATATATGAAAATTTGGACACAGCCGTGATAGTCAAGTGGCGCATATGATAGGTCATCTGCAGAGGAATAAAGCAAAAAGGGCAGTTCAACTGTTTGACATGATCGAGACCATTGATTCAAAGAGAATCGCTAAAGCTGTAAACCGGCATTGTCAAGATATAGGGAAAAACATGCCGGCACTGGTTGAAATAAACAGTGGAAGAGAATCCAATAAAACAGGTGTTATGCCTGATGAAGTAGATGATCTGGTAAAAGAAATAAGTTCATTATCCAACTTGCGTATTCAAGGATTAATGACCATGGGGCCTCGATTCGGCAATCCTGAAGATACTCGGCCTTATTTCAAGGCTGCCAAATCAATTTTTGATCGATTGAGAGAAGCAGGTATTCCTAATGTGGAAATGAAATACCTTTCCATGGGTATGAGCAATAGTTATCAAATCGCTATTGAAGAAGGAGCTAATGTTGTTCGTATTGGGACTAAATTATTTGGCAGTAGATGCAAAGTCTAATATAAAATAAAAAAAAATAACTATGCTGTATACTTTAAAAAACATGCATCCTGTAATGCAGGCATTATGTGCCACCGGATTTACCTGGGCAGTAACAGCACTCGGCGCCGCTCTGGTATTTATCTCTAAACATACCAGTCGAAAATTACTTGATGGTATGCTTGGATTTGCCGGAGGAGTAATGATTGCTGCCAGCTTCTGGTCTCTGCTGGCACCATCCATTGAAATGTCTGAAGGCAAAGATTTTCCAGCCTGGGTTCCAGCAGTGGTAGGATTTCTATGTGGAGGTGTTTTTTTAAGGATTATTGATAGAATACTTCCCCATCTTCATCCTGGTAATAAACTAGAAGATGCCGAAGGGATTAAAACAATATGGCAAAAAACAACTTTACTCATTTTAGCAATTACATTACACAATATTCCTGAAGGTCTAGCTGTAGGAGTTGCATTCGGAGCAGCGGCTTACGGTCTTTCCTCTGCTACTTTGGCAGGAGCCGTAACACTTGCTATTGGAATAGGGATCCAAAACTTTCCGGAAGGTCTTGCTGTTTCTATGCCGCTCCGCAGAGAAGGTATGTCCCGCTTAAAAAGCTTCTGGTATGGACAGCTATCTGCAATCGTTGAACCTATTGCCGGTGTTATCGGAGCCGCTGCTGTGCTTGTAGCAAGACCTATTTTACCGTATGCTTTAAGTTTTGCTGCAGGGGCTATGATTTTTGTGGTAGTTGAAGATGTGATCCCTGAATCTCAAAGTTCAGGTAATATTGACATAGCGACCATGGGTGCCATGATAGGTTTTTCTGTAATGATGGTACTTGATGTTGCATTTGGGTAGATAAAAAAAATGGTAACTTTAATGACTTTAATAACACACCAAGTAAAAACAATAGATAACCATAATGTTCAGGATATAAAAAACTGCTTTTCCAACTATGATCAAATCTTAGTGTATGGTGATAACTATTTTCAGAAAAATATACTATTAAAAGAAAAATACATGACTATGATTAAAATTTATAAAAAATCCTCCGATTTAATAACGATGATACGAGTTAAGTCTATAATACCTATCTGTAATTATTCGTTTAAAATCTGTGAGCAAAAAAAATAAAATGGAGAAAAAATGAAAATTGCATTTACCACAAAAGGAATAACCTGGGATTCCCCTATGGATCCCCGATTTGGAAGAGCAGATTATTTGCTTATTTTAGATGAGGAAAAGGAAGAATTCTTTTCTGTCGACAATACTGATGTAGCTCAGGTGGCTCATGGAGCAGGACCTCGGACTGCACAAAGACTATTCGAACAGAAACCAGATGTGTTAATAACTGGTAATGGACCGGGAGGAAATGCTGCTACTGTGTTACAGCAAGCAAAAGTAAAGGTTTACACCGGCGCAGGTGATATGACTGTAAAGCAAGCGTATGACGCGTATAAAAAAGGCGAGTTATAGTCATTATGAAATTAAGAGTAGCTTTTGCCACTGATGATGGTAAAAACTTTATGCAAAGGCATTTCGGTGATGCGCGTTTCTACGATATTTATGAACTTGATGATCATCAAGCTTCATATATAAAAAGAATCGAAAACACAACTGATGAAGAAGAGGGAGTACATGCTGATCCCAGAAAAGCAAAGGGAATCAGCACATTGCTTCTAGACGAAAATGTAACTGTTGTTGTCTCTAAAATCTTTGGACCAAATATTAAACGTATAAGAAAGAAATTCGTCTGCATTGTAGTGAGAGATGATGAAATCGATGTCGGATTGAAAAAAATCTGTGATAATATTGAAAAAATATATCTCGAATGGGAAAAGGGAGAAGAAAGAAAACACCTTCTATTATAAATCTCAGAAAGGGTTGATGATGGCAAAAACAGGAGCATTCGATAATAATCTAGAAGAATACGAAGAATGGTTTGTACTCAATAAATACGTGTTTCAATCCGAATTAAGAGCTCTTAAAAAAGCTATACCAAAAAATAAAGAGGGATTTGAAATAGGAATTGGCAGCGGTCTTTTTGCAAGACCTTTTGGAATCAAAGAAGGTATAGATCCTTCAAAAAAAATGAGGGAAAAAGCGAAAGAAAGAGGTATCAAAACCATCGACGCAGTTGCCGAACATCTCCCATATTCCGATGGAAGTTGGTATTTTGCTTTGATGGTTACCACGATTTGTTTTGTCGATGATATTATTACGTCATTTCAGGAAGCGAATCGTGTGATCAAAAAGAATGGTCATCTTATCATAGGTTTTGTTGATAAAAATAGTCCTATAGGAAAGCAATATTTAACATTTCAGGATAGGAGTATTTTCTATAAAGATGCTCATTTTTTCGGAACTGAAGAAATATCTCATTATCTAGAAGAAACTGGATTTATCATTGAAAAAATATATCAAACTGTCTTTGGACTAGTTGATACAATACATCATGTTCAAAAGGTAGAGAATGGATATGGCAAAGGAAGCTTTGTAGTAATAAAAACGAAGAAAAAGTAACACTCCACGACATTGTAATGTATTTACATTCAGATTTAGAAACCTGTACAAGGTGTATTCTTCACAAAACGAGAACCCATGCACTAGCAGGTGAAGGAAATCTAAATGCTGATGTAATGCTTATTGCTCAAGCTCCTGGACAATGTGAGGATAAGGCAAATAGAATGTTTGTTGGACCTACCGGAGAAGTATTGCATTCCCTACTTTTGAAAGCAAAAATCCCAGTTCATGAACTCTATATGACCAATCTCATAAAATGCACACTTCCAAAAAATCGAAGACCAAAGCAAAAAGAGATTTTCGCATGTTCGTTCTATTTGAATCAAGAAATAAATACTGTACAACCTGCTATTCTCGTTCCGCTTGGTTACTATGCCACAAAATATATTTTTGAGAAATATGATCTTCGTCAGTTTTCCCGAAAGGGTTTCTCAGAAGTTATCGCAAAACTATCAATCATCGAAGATGTTACGATTTTCCCGTTATCACATCCATCACTTCTACTCCATAATGAAGAATTTCATGAAAGTTCTCTGAAGAATTTTGCCACTTTACGTAAAATCATGGAATCAATGGAATAACTGATTTTCTGTATAGAATTATTATTCTTCTTAACCAAAAAGTTATTGGATTTTTAGAATAAGAATTTTATCTTACTTCATTGGTATATAATTTGACAACCTAAATAACACATTATCTGTGTAGCAACAATTCACAAAAATTTTAACTTAAAACATATGAATAAAAACCTCAATAAAGAAAGGATTTGAAAATGAAAAAGTATGATGTCATCATTATTGGTGGTGGTCCTTCCGGAATCATCACAAGTATCACTGCAAAGAAGCAGAATCCTGAGAAATCATTTTTGATGATCATGGAGGAGGAAAAAGGACTCGTACCTTGTGGGATACCCTACGTATTTCATGACCTCGATAACATCGAACAGAATAAAATGGGACCAACACCCTTTATCGAGGCAGGTGGTGAAGTTTTAGTTGATACCGTGACTTCAATACAAGTTAAGGAAAAAGTAGTAGTTACTGAATCTGGCAGTACATTTGCTTATGATAAACTTGTTCTTGCAACTGGATCTGTTCCACTTATTCCCAAATTCATAGAAGGGTATGACCTAGAAGGTGTAGAGTATATTAAAAAAAGTTATAACTACATCGAACAGCTTAAGAAAAAAACTGATTCAGCTAAAAGTATCGTCGTCATTGGTGCAGGATTTATTGGTGTTGAAATCTCTGAACAACTTGCAAAGCATGAAGATAAAACAGTCTCTCTCATCGAAGCTGAACCACACTGTTTATATAGAGCATTCTCTCAAGATTTTGCAGAGAAAGCCGACGAAGTGGTGAAAGAAGCGAACATCCAATTGTACATAGGTCACAAAGCAAAGAAGATCATTGGGAAGGATGGAAAGGTCACAGGTGTTGAACTCGAAGATGGTTCAATTATTGATGCAGAGATAGTGATCAGTGCTATTGGATACATTCCACATTGCTGTCTTGCAAAAGACGCAGGAATTGAGATCAATGAACTCGGAGCGATTCGTGTAGACAATTATCTCAGAAGCTCTGCAAAAGATGTATATGCCGTCGGTGATTGTTCCCAAACCCGAGGATTTATTACCGGACGAACTGATAATATTATGCTCGCATCAACAGCCACAGCCGAAGCCCGTGTTCTTGGTTATAATCTCTTCTGCATCAAGTTGTTACGAAATTTTGCAGGAACTCTTTCTGTTTTCTCAACCGAGATACACGGTAAAGTCTTTGCCTCTGCAGGAGCAATCGAACAAACAGCATGTGATGCTAACGTACAATTCGTCATAGGTAAAGCTCAGGATGTTGATCGTCATCCTGGAAATCTTCCTGGTGTAAACCAGCTCATAGTTAAGCTTATTGTTTCTCCAGAAAATGGTGAAATTATCGGTGGTGAAATTTTAGGTGGAAAATCAGTTGGTGAAATGATCAATACGGTCAGTCTTGCAATTCAAAAAGCTGTTACTGTCTATGAACTCGTCTCTTTCCAGATCGGAACACATCCCCTACTCACCACAGCTCCAACAAAATATCTTCTTATCAAAGCTGCTGAGAATGCAATTGCAAACATAAAAGCCCACGCTGAAAATTGCTAGATAATAGACGAGGAATGGTCAGAAGTGATCATTCCTCTTTTTTTATTCTATATTCTCGTTTGTCATTGAATCTTTCAACATCCCAAAATTTTACCATTCCAACCTCCCAACATCTTTGACAAACAATCGCATCTCATACTGTGTACATACAAAATGATTATTAAATCTCGAAAAGAAAATAAAGAATGTAAATGGTACCCGGTCTGTCCCATGAAGTATTTTTATGAAGCAGGTAAACTCGATGAGAAATGGATTAATAATTATTGTCATGGCAACTGGCTGAAATGTATCCGCTATCAGCTTGAAGAAACTGGACAATATCATCCGGATTGCATGCTTCCTGACGGCAGTATTGATGAAAATCTGAAATGAAAGGACGATATGAAAACATACTTCGAATGCTTCCCCTGCTATGTTCAGCAGGCGTTGAGAGCAGCACGACTCTTTACCGATGACCCAAAAATAATCAAAAACCTGATCGATGAAGTTGGCATGCTTTTTCCAAAAATTTCTTTTGATATGACCTCGCCCGAGATCGGAGAATTCATCTATGGGAAGATGCGTGAAATCTCAGGAGTGGAAGATCCATATGAACACTTAAAGAACCAGAGCACGGATGAAGCACACGAACTCGTTCCTTTCTGTGAAGAACTCATTACCAAGAGTGGTGATCCCCTTTTCACTGCCATCAAAATGTCTATTGCAGGCAATATGATTGATTTTGCAATTCATCACAAAATTGATATACGAGCTGAGGTAGAATCCATCGTTAACAAAAAATTAACTATCAATGATTATGATTCTTTTAAAAAGAGATTAAAAGTGTCTGAAACCATTCTCTATATCGGCGATAATGCTGGAGAATCTGTTTTTGACAGACTTCTCATTGAGCAGTTACAAGATAAAAAAATATATTTTGGCGTACGAGGAGCCCCCGTCATAAACGATGTCGTTGAGAAGGATGCAATTCATGCCAATATAGAGAAGTTTGCTGAGATCGTTTCGTCTGGATCAGCAGTGCCAGGAACTATTCTCTCAAAATGCAGTAAAGAATTTAATGACCTCTTTAAGAGCGTTGATATGGTTATCAGTAAAGGGCAGGGGAATTATGAAGGGCTCTCTGATGAAAAACGGGAAATCTTTTTCCTTCTCAGGGTAAAATGTGAAGTGATTGCAAAGCATATTGGTATTCCGGTTGGATCGATGGTGCTGATGAGATCTGGTAAGTAATTGGTTTCAGATTAAGACAGGCAATTTCCTATACAATATTGACCCGGTCTCTTCCCCCTTGTTTACTCTTATACATCAACTCATCTGCCCTTTTGACAACGGACTGAATAGTATCGTCTTTCCTTGAAAGGGTACCTCCTACAGATACAGTAACCGATATTTCATTCCCATTCGTTGCTAATTTTGAATTCTTAACCATAATCCTGAAACGCTCAGCGATCTTTTCTAATGTTTCAGGGTCTGTATTCGGATGCATACTAATAAATTCCTCTCCTCCCCACCTTCCAACTATATCGACCGGACGGACAGAGTGCTTGAGTGAATCAGCAATGATTTTTAAAACTTCATCACCAGTATCATGACCATAGGTATCATTAACGTTCTTAAAATGATCGACATCGATGAATAGCAGACCGACATGTATCCCTTGTTCAATTTGCTCAAGCTGAGATTTTAATTGTGACTCAGCATATTTTCTATTGGGAATATCTGTTAAGAAATCCAATAATGATAATTTTTTGAGCTTCTCATACTCAACGCGCAACTTCTCTCCGGAACTATTATCTTTAAAAACTTCAATTCCCCCAACGATCTTCCCGTTTTCATAATATGGAGAAGTCCTCACAAGTACTGGAAGTCTATGCCCTTTTTTATGATGAAGATAAAATTCACCTTCACGGGATTCTCCATCCTCCATTGTATAAGCAAGCGGACAATTACCTTTGCACATTTGTCTTCCCTGCTCATCAACATGTATTAAAATATTATCTGAACACCTTTTACCAACCACCTCTTCTGCGGAAAATCCAGTAATATGTTCAGCCGCTTGATTCCAGTAAGTAATCTTCCTATCTTTGCTGACTAAATATAAACCGTCATAAAGACTATCAATAATATTTTGATAATTAAGCTTTTCCATAATCATCCTTTCAAGGGATGAAATAAACTCTGTCAGAATTCTGTCAAATAAATTATACTTTTAATAAACATCTTAGTTTAGTCTTTATAAAAACCAGTCTTTGCTTTACAGTTAAAAACACTTTTCTTTACATCAATTCTTGACGCAAATTTTTGTGGTTATACATTATTATGCACGTTCAAATGTTTTTTACAGATACATAGGGGGTGACTGGTTTCGACAGGGACTGCGGAGGCAAGAATAGCATATCGGGCAGATTACCTACCCCGTTAATCCTGGTGATACTAAATGTAAATGCAGATGAAAATCTCGCACTAGCTGCATAATTCATGCAACTCATTTGGCAGGATGGTGCCATTGACGACCTGTTAAATGCCGATTTCAATGGCTTAGATACTGCGATGTCTATACCCAGTGTTGAAGCTTAATAGGCTTGATTTCGGAAAGCTTTTTACATTGTCCTTTCCGTCATGACAAATTCACGATGTAATAAATATGTAGAATTTCTTGCAGCCAAATCCTTGGACGCGGGTTCGACTCCCGCCACCTCCACCATATACAACATCTTGAGTTAGAGGTTGTGGTAAGTAGTTGAAAATAGGTAGTGTTACACTGGTTCGACTAATACCATTTTCATATATCACACCATCAGGGAAAAGTAGACTCTGGATTCTTTGTCGAGTATTGATATCACTGCATTTCAGCCAAATCTCTGGTAGGTTCGACAAAAATGAGAATGCAAAATCAATTTTCTTGTTTATTTCACTAATACTAATATTTGAATTAGTAATCTCATATTCAAGTTCACTAGTTTCACTACGAATATTTGATTTCCATTTATTATATGTTTCATCATCAAATTTACCATCGATATATTTACTCTCTATCGATTCTAATTTTTTCTTAAGCTTAGTTATTCTAGTTCTTAAATTCGATATATTCTCTTTTTGTTTCTCGTAATAAGAATTTAAAGTATCTGTAATAACTGCTTTAGCCAAGCTAGAAAATTCTGTTCTTAATTGCATGCTTTTAAGAAGGGCTATAAAGGAATTACGAATGTCTTCTCTACTAATAGTTCCCGTACAATCTGGATTTTTACATGAATAGCGCGGATATTTCCCTTTTGCAAAATAAGCTGTTAAATATCTACCACATTTATAACATCTAACTGTTCTTCTAAGTGGAAATTCGGGATTGTTTCTATTCCGGGCTTTAATTACTCGCTCTTTTCCATCAAGAATTCTTTGAACTTTATTAAATATTTCTTTTGTGATAATCGCTTCATGCTTTCCTTTTATTGGTTCTGGATGCCAATTAGGTTTGTATATATATCCGTAATATAAGTGATTTCTGAGCATACGATTCAAAGTTTGTCTATGAATTTTTTTTCCAAACTTAACCTTTAATCTATTTCGAATTTCAACCTGTGTATAGATTCCTTTTGATGCTAAATAAAATGCCTCAATTACAATTTCAGATTCATCGGTTGGATATAGTTGCTTCTTATCATCTTCATTTTCTTTATATTTGTAACCAATAGGTGGATAAAAATGCCAGTATCCATCGTGGAAACCTTTTTTCATTCCTGCAATTATCGTCTCTCTTCTTATTGAATTTTCATATTCATTAAAAGCTGAATTTATAGTTCTATATAGTTTACCTTCCGGAGTGTCATCATTTCTCTCAGTAGCTGAAAGTAATTTTATTCTCTTATAAGCTAACCTTTCAGCCTCTACTAGAGAATCTTTTGTATCTCTTGAAAATCTATTCATTTTCCAAATAATAACTGCAGATATATTGTTAGCTGAATTTGTAACAAATTTAAACATTTTCTTATATTCAGTTCGATTAGTAGTTTTAGCGGATTCACCAGAATCAACAAATATTTTTTTTATGTTATAGTTTTCAGAAAGCGCAAATCTTTTACATTCCTCTATTTGGTTATCAATAGAAAATCCTTTTACTTGCTCTTTAGTTGAAACTCTTGCATAAATAACACAATTATTAATATCATTCATCTTTATAACTCCTTGATATATTTATTGAAACATAAGCTAGTAGAGCAAAAAAATCTATTATGCTTTTAAGTTTCTCATCAGTCAATTCAACACCCTCAGGAATATACTTCCTGTATGAACTTACTTCAAAATTAGGATGATTTGTAAATAGTTTTTCTTTAATCATTTTTGCTTACTATCTTCAATCTCCTTTTTAATCTTTTCAATATTTCTGTTCATCAAAAAATCTTTCTTAGCTTGTTTAAATTTTCTTACGAAATCATCTTTAATGATATCAGAAATAAATTCTATGTTATCTAAATAGTCAGTATTTTCATCAAGACTTTCGAATTGAGTGAAAGTAATTTGTTTTTTATGTATATCAAAGCCCAGATAGTACTGAGATTCAGTATAATATACATTTTCAAAAGCTGGCCAGTTAAATTCTAATAAGTAAGCAGTCTTTTTATCTGTAAGCTCTTGTTCCAATATATATTTTTTGAATTCATCATCTGTAAACTGTAAAACAAATTTAAGGCACTCCATAACATGTAAGCCATATTCATCCTCAAATGTATCGTACCCAATATGAAGTTCCTTTATATAATATGGGACAATTTTAGACATGATTTGTTCGAGATTCAGTCCCTTCTTTTTGTGATATTGAATCAATGCAATTCTTTCAATAACTGCTTCTGTCTTATCAACATCAGGAGTGTCTAATGATTTTATACCATTTAGAAGTCCAATTTTTTTGTACTTATAGAAAGTTCTTCGAACTATTCCGGTTTGTTCTAATACAGTTTTTAAATTTATCATTTTTTTTCCTTTATATAATTTAGGTGCATGGAGAACATTCTCTGTTCTCTTGTCAAGTAATTAATAATTTTTTTGATTCTCTATATATTCTCAGCAAAGTCTCTTCACGTCAAAAGGTTGTATTTTTTCTGAATAACTGCTAAGTAGGTTATCCAAAAAATTATAAAATTATACACTCGAATTTTGAGCTTTTGTGTATCAGTGGGTCAAAAAAGGACTAGCGTAATCAAACCCTCACCAGTTTGATGGAGCGTCAACTGTATATACTCTACCAACTATGCGACCGAGCAAGTTTACAAAATCTCCAAATTATCAGACCATTTCAACCTCTGCCACTTTTTGTTAAGTATCTCTTGTGGTTGAAATGTCTGATAATTTCAGATTTTGTAAAAGCGAACTAAACCAATTTTTAAAAACATTGCTCGAAGCGTTAAGCGTCTTGCGAGGTCACTCCGAATCAATTTGAGTAAGTATTCTTTCGGGTTGTTTTTTGTGTGGCTGTGGCTGTATCTGCTATTCTATCTCTATCGTATCTATCTCTTTCATCAGTTTATCTGTTTCAGTAAGTGCAACAACAATTCTCTGGTAGTGAAGTATGTCCTCAAAACTGAGTTTTCTCCCTCTCCTGTCCTTTAACCACTTCTGAGCCGGTTGGTAACCACCTATGTAAAACTCCCAAGCGACCAGGGGTATCTTATCGAAATACTGTGTGTCGTTTATCCAAATCCTGCCAAGCTGCTTTGCCGGGTTTGTAATCTCCCAATCCTTTTTGGTAATCCGCCGGGTGACCACGTTGTCGCCATCCACCGGGTACGTGGTTATGTATTTCTCTACTTTTGGAGATTCCAAGAGGTGAATTTGCCTTAACTCTGAACCAAATTTTACCAACTTCCAGAACGTAGCCGGGTCTTTCGGGTATGGTACTCGTGGAAAGTCTATTTTGAGAAATTCCTTGTACTTTTCCCTGTATGTTGGTGAGTGCAACACTGCATATATGTAATCCAGAATGTCCACCGGGGCAAAAGTACCTTTGGTTTGTTCCTTTTCCGGGATGAATGTTAGATTTAACTTATCAGCTATTCTTTGTACTATTTCCGGGTTGAGATTTGGTGTTCGAGGTTTATTTATGAACATATCATGAGAATCACTAGTTGAATAAAGATACAAAGGGAAAACACTTTCTGCTCCTTGCATACCAGGTCTTGTCCAAAATCTTCGGTCGGAAATATATTTAGTGATAAATGAAACTGATGATTTATCCTCATCAAAACCTCTTTTAGCAATTAATGCAATGTTTTTTTCTAACATATGTTTCATGACAGTATATCTTCCGTTACAAACAAAACCATTCTGTTTTCCTGTATAAAATGTTTTCCTTATATCAAAAGGTCTATAATTAACATTTTGCCAAACTTTATCGTGATTAATATTTTTAATAATATCTTCTTTAGCTCTAGAAATTTTCCAATCTCTTGAATCTGCAGTATTATACTTTTTTAAAATTTCTTCGTCAGTAAGATTCAAGAAATCTTTAACAACTTTCTTTAGACTTTTTAGGGTGAAATGAATTGTAATTGAATCTCTAATAGTCTCAATTCCGGAAACAGAATTTACAAACAAATTATCAATTTTAAAACCTGTTATATATTTATCTTCTAAGCAAAAATCTTTAGGTACTAAAAAGTAGTTTGGGCTTCTATTTTTAATAGAATTGTAATTGATTTCATTAAAATTATTCGAATTTAAAAAATTGTATTTTTTATCACGTTTACCAAAAATATCGTAATGCTTAACTATACATTTCTTGGAATTCTCTGAAGTTTTAATAAAAATATTTATTGAAACACCTTGTTGAATATCAAATACATTCTCATCTTTGCTACCATTTGGACAAATTTCTTTTTTCTTTGCGTTACCATGTAAATCTAAAATAAAAATTTTATCAAAACTTGTTAAAAGACTTTTTCTCATTTGTCTATGAGTTATACCATCTAAGAAACTGTTATTTGATATATATGCTAAAATACCCTCACCATTTTTATCTATAAAATACTGACCATACCTAATAAACTTAATATAATCATCATCAAGATTAATTTTTTTTTCATTTAAGTCTTTTTTATATTTAAATAAAAGGTTTTTAATCCATTCTCCAGTATTACTCGAACTTACTGAATATGGTGGATTTCCTAATACGACCATCACTGGAGTATCTCTTTTAACGTGGTTTGCTTCGTGTGCTTCGTTACTCAACCAGCTTGCGAAAAGTGTTCCTGTTTCCGGGTGGTATTCTTCTAAGGAATTTGTTAAGTAAATTTGGAATCGATTGTCTCGTTTTGGTTTATATCCGGTTTCGCTAAGCAGCATATCGAGTTTGAGGTGTGCCATCGTATAGGAAGCCATCAGAAGCTCAAAACCATTCAGCCGGGGTATCAAATGTTCATCAACGTATTCGCTCCATGCTCCCTGCATATTCTGGAAATACTGGTTGTAAATATTCCGTACTACTTCAGCTAAGAAAGTTCCGGTTCCTGCTGCCGGGTCGAGGATTTGTACCTTGTGGACTTCCTTTTCTTCTTTCTTGTATTCACCTTTTCGTTTATCGATAATATCCGTATCGACCTTGATTTTAATTTTGGATGTATCGGCTAATCCTTTTGAGAGATTGAATTCTGTTTTGAGGATGTCATCGACTGCTCGTACAATAAAGTTTACGACTGGTTCCGGGGTGTACCATACACCTCTTGATTTTCTCAGTTTCGGGTCATATTCAGCAAGAAATGTTTCGTAGAAGTGAATAATCGGGTCTTGGGTTTGGGTACTTTTTCCAAAGTTGTGAAGCAGTGCATCGACATCTGTTGCTCTGAATACATCTGCAAGGTTATCGACAATCGATTTGATTCTTTCGTCAATATCGTAACCTGCGATGTACTGGAATAATTTTCTGAGGAATGGATTTGATTTCGGGATGAGTTCAGCGGCTTCCTGCCTGCTGAAATCATCCAGGGTCGGGTCATGCAGTCGGGCTGCAAACATTCCATATGCAAGCGTTTGAGCGTATATATCGGCAAAATCTTTTGGTTTAAGGTCATGTATCAGGATTTTCTTAAATGATTCGTACTGTTCCTTTAATTGCGTGTTTTCCTGTGTTTTTTCGTCTGAGGTTATCGCTTGTGTGAGGATGTTTTGAAGTAACCGGGCTTTTGAAGCCATCATTTTGGCTAGCTTCTTTGAGGATTTAATTGTCTGTCCGATATAGGTACAGAAATTTTGAATAAGGTTCTCGAATTGAGCAAAATTTTCCGGTAAAGGTTTTATTCGGTTTTCATCGATTTCAGCAATTTTAATTTCGTGTTGGAGTTTACCATTCAGAAAAAATTGAAACCATGTATAGTTTGTAATAATGAGGTTATCGAGTGCGTCTTTGTACCGGGTGAATTGTTCTTTATATTGCTTTGCGTTCAGGTCTTTATCGATGTCCTTTGCTTCGATGTAGCCAATCGGGATTTTCCCTTTTGTAATCACGAAATCCGGGTTTCCGCAATCGGTCACGTGAGAGGGTTCGTTGGTAATATTTACGTGAGGATTTAGTTCCTTAATCAGGTCTTCTAAATCATGCCTGTAGGTATGTTCGCTAGATATACCGGATTTGTAGCGTTTGTTGAGGGTGGTGAGGTAGGTGGAGATATTCATAGTAGGTTTTCATCAACTTCAAATTCTTTGAAATAAGGTGAAATGGTTTCAATTTTTTCTAGTTTATATTTTTTAATATATTTATAATAAATTTTTATTTTCTTTAAAGTAAGAATAATGAAAATACTAGTAAAAAAAATAAATATAACAGAGACTATAAAAAAACCAATCAATAACAAAGAGCTACAATATATTTTGTGAGAAAGTAAATTGGTAATTATATCTTTTGGTATATGAAGATTTAAAATCCATAAAGGAACTAATACAAAAGGAAATAAAAAAAGAACAAGTAACCAACTAATTATATTTAGCCATAAAAATTCTCTATGTAATTTTTTAAATTTTCTGCTAAAAAAGTTGAACATATTACTTACTTTCACTGAATCGAATTTATAATTCTCTATAATTATTCTTTCTTCTTTGAGTTCATCTCGCCTGGAATTGTTTTTTGCATTAAGAAGTATTCTAGTTAATCTATTTGTTTCAACATGTTTTTGCATTTCTAATAAATAAACATCAATATCCTCATCATAATACAGATATGGACAAATATTAAAAACATAGTTGATTCTTTCTTGTTTGTTACTATATTTATTAATTTTATCATCTTCAATATCTTTTAAAATTGCTCTGTTTAAAAAAATTGAATCCTTATTAAATTGAATTATTGTTGTTTTAAAATTATTCACCTTTTTTGATAGAATATGATGGTCAAGTACTAATTGACTAAATAGGTTATATTCATCAGTAAAAATAGATTTGAGATTAATTATTCGAGCAACAATAAAGGCACCAATAACTCCAGCAATAGCTGCTGCTGACTGAGGTAAAGCACTATAAAACCACGCAAAATCAATGTTCATATTAATTTCCTTAAAACATTTAATAGAGCTTCAGCAGTAAATCCCACTAATCAACAAGCAGACTTGGATATTTAATTATTTTGTCGTCAACTTTTTCTCCTTTTGCTTATGGTATTTTGCTATAAGTTCAACATCAGGTGAGGTTTCGAGGTCAACTAACTTTTCAACACCTTCTTGCTTCTTTCCCTGAAGGTATGCTCTCAGAATGCCTAACTCATCTCTTGTCATTTTATCAATCGGTTTATGTAAATTGATTGGCATGGTGCCTACATCAGCTACTTCTTTTTTATCTAATCCTTTTGCCAGGTCCATTCTAAGTTTTAGCAATTTAGCAAAATCTGATATTGTAATTTTATCGATATTTTCCTCTATATTTTTCATAGCTGCTTCCAATATATTATCAATCATCTTAACTTCCGCTATTCTTCTACTCACTGATATACCTAGTAATTCATCTTTTAACTTATCATTCGCTTCCTGATAAAATTCTTTTCTCAATTCTTTCCAATTCTCTTTACTTGCTCTCTGTCCAATATAAGAATAGTGAACATCGAACTCCTCAGCAAGCTGTCTATAGCTTGGTTTATCTTCCCTATAACAGTACGCTTGTTTAATAGCGTCCCAATCAATAAACTTATGTGGTGCATTTGCCATATTAATCTCCTATATGACCTTGTATAGCACATTTAAGCAAATTTAAGCTATCAACACTCAATAGATTAGATTTGCTTGTATTGGCTAGAAATGGGGTACTTATGGTCGAAATTATTAAAATAAACATAAACATTTTATATACTGAATTCATTTAATTCAGCTCCGGAAATTGATATTCAGATTGTATCATAGAAGAATATCTTTCGTATAAACTTCTATCATTTATCAGCTTTTGAAATAAATCATAACGTATATCACCATCAAAATTCTTTTCTACCAGATTGCAACATTCTAATAAGTAATCTGTCTCATAGTCTGGATTTACAGCTATTTCACGAGCAATTTTTTTATCGGTAATTATAGGTAGTAATTTCCTTAACCTATTATCATATTCTTCTCCCTGGAGTAATGGCGAAGACTTCGTCTTCGCCGTAATTTTAGTAATAGAACTTAAAGCATTTTCTTTACTAGTACTTAAAGCATTTGGGGGTTCATTTTCCGCACTGTAGTCTAAACCACACTGTGGGTTTTTGACAGTCTGGTCACTCCAGATGTAGTTTACCTTGATATACCAACCCTTATACCTCCCTTTTGAATTCTTTTTTTGGATATCTTTTATTAAGCCTAAATTTATTAGTATCTTTTTATATTCTCTAACTTTCTTCTCACTCAAATGTAAACCCTTTGAGACAAATGCAGTAGTAGCTTTTATTTGGTTAGTCTTTTGCCACCTTGCCGTGTAATAATAAAATGTGTACAAAGCAATTAGCTCTGCTGGTTTTTCCTCCTTGAGTAATAAATCAATAATAGATTTATGAAGTATTATAGGTTTTGATTCTTCAACTTTTTTATCCATTCCTAACTCCCAATAATATTTTTTGAGGGATTAAATCTTTAAGTTTGAAGATGTCTTTTATGTCTTTTAGTATCTCAAGAAATGGTTCGACTTTGTGTGTGTATGGTCCACCAGTCTTCGCTTGGAGCGGAGCGACAAACGAAGACTGACACGCCGGAATGAAATAAAGGTGGTCTCATAACTTAATCTGATAAAATACTATTGCTCCAAGACTAAGACTTGGCAATCCAATATGAATACTTTTTTACTACGTTTATATCCTTCAAAGCCAGAAAGATCCAAAAAAACATTATACCGGATTTACGGAAAATTTACATAATCGATTGAAAAAAGATAATCAAGGAGAACTTCCCCATACTTCGAAATTCAAACCATGTATCATTCAGAACTATTTTGCATTTCAGTCTAAAGAGAAAGCAATGGCTTTTAAGAAATATCTGAAATCTGGATATGGAAGAGAGTTCACAAGAAGACACTTTTAATTTAAGCGGAGCAAAAATACATGATATCCGTAAGTTAAGAGTTTACTGTTTTGTAGTAATAGCATAAAAAAACGGCTTCATCCTTTATGAACGAAGCCGCAATAAATTTATTTACTGATTCAGAATCCAATTTCTACTGATAGTTTATGGGTTGTCCCCTCATCCACATGATCAGGTGTATACGCATAATCAAATCGGAAGTCACTCCACATAAGTGAAGCACCCATTCTAAAATCTTTTCCTTCTAATCCACTTCGAATTGCAAGTAAATTTGAGAACCACACTTCTACTCCGATATGAAATTTAAAATTTTTATATTCATCGTTTTTGCGTCCTAAACATTGGGAAATTTCAGCACTGCATATCATATCAAAGGATGTAAGTTGTATGTCAGAAGATACTCCAATGCGAATAGAAGGAGTAATTTTATCTTTATGGTCAGAATCAGTATTCCATTTTATTTCTCCGCCAACATTTTGTATACTGATTCCACCTCTTATCATTGTTATTGGTCCAATTGATACTGGTTTTCTGATCATTGCTCCGGCATCAAAATCTAAACCAGAAGCACTTTTATCATGAATTGAGTGAATTATATACTTTGTTCCTGCTCCAATACTTACTAAGGGAATTATCTTATAGCTTGCAAACAGTCCAAGTGCTATAGCATTATCACTAAATATTTCTCCACTAGGATTTTCTCCAGGCAAACATTCGATAATATCCGAAACACTAAAGTTATTGAACGTAAGTGCTACATGTACATCAATCGGTGTACTCATAATGAAGGATGCTTGATAATTCATTCTATCCAAACTCATAAAATTATACATTGCACTAATGCGAGAACCTTGTATCTGACTGAGTCCTGCAGGATTATAAAATGGAGCGGATCCATCATCTGCGATAGCGACAAAGGCATTACCGAGACCAGCAGGACGAGCACCAACTGGAATTCTGAGAAAAGCTCCTCCCTCACCACCTGCATACTCTCCAGCATAAGCAGAATAAAATATCATGAGTAATGAAAAAATAAAAACATTCAAAGTCTTCATGAAAAAACTCCTTTCCAATATATTTAACAATGGATTAGAAAAATTATAAAAATTTTCATGTATACGTTCTTTATCTGAGAATTGCGATTTTAATAATTGCTTTTTCACCGGCAGAGTTTTTCACAATCATGAAGTACACACTATTTGAAACAAATTCTCCAGATTCATTCTTTCCATCCCATGTAACTGCATTCGTTCCCAAATTTCTTCTTTCCAAGACCACTTCATTTGAGGAATCATATATTTTAACTTCCGATATTGGTGAATCACCATGTTCGAAATTCAAATGAGCAATACCAGCTTGTTGATTAATTTCAGGATTATACGGATTTGGTTCAAAAAATGATTGAATTATGGGGGTTGAACTCTTCACGCGAGTGTGTATATATTTCGTAGTAGCAACAATGTCATTTCCAATGGTAAAGTAATTAATAAGTGTGCTTAAATTTTGAATTCCAGAAAGAACTTTAAGTTCTACCCATACTTCTTGTTCTACTCCTCCATGCTCTAATGTTCCGATGTCCCACGTTATAGTATTTTCTTCTTGATCGTATATACCATTTGTACTCACATTGTAAAAAGAGACTTCTTCTACGGATGGAAGCCAATCTTTAATATGGATATATTCTAGAGGATAATTTAATAAATTCCTAAAAGAAATAGTATAGTGGATAATACTATTTGGTGCTATCCAGGTAAAAACCCCATCGTCAATCTTAAGATCAAAAGGATTATACCCGATATCTTTACTGGGAACATAGACACCAGATGGATACGCAACATTTTCATCCAATGTTGCGATAAGTTCAAGATCATTATTAATAACTATCATCGAATTTAAACCTGATGTATAATTCAACGTAATAAAAATGAATCCATTTGAGGTGTTCACAGCAAAATCCATAACCTGAGCATCTGCGTCAATACTATATGAATTACTTATTCCCGAACTCATATCATACTGTATTATCTTGGAACCGTACTGTTCATTAACAGTATACAAGTATCCGTTGTTTTCATCAAGAGTTAAATGTGTACTTTTTTCTTGCGTGGTTGTGCAGCCTGCATCAAGCCAGGAGTCCAGATAATAGGAATGCACTTCAAACTGAGAGCTGTCCGCAACATAGAGAATGCCATACTCATTATCAAGAGTTAAATCCATACCAGAAACGATACCAGCTAACTCGACATAATAAGGATTATTGTACAGTGGCTCGAAAGTTTTAGTATTACTATCCCAATCAAACACATAGAGATGATTTGTATTTCTCTGCAATGCAAGGAGATATCCCTTATCCTGCGAAAAAACAGATCCAGCAGGATTTGTAATACCATCAAGACTATCATATCCCACACTCGTGAGTAGCTTTGCATCAATCAGTTCGATAATGGGATCATTCTTAAAAGTAACAAAAAGAATTTCATTATCCTCATCAGCAGTAATACAAGAAGCCCCTAAACCATGATTAGGAATGGGGAGTTGCTCCTGGTACATAGTCGAATCAGGTTGAATATCATAGCTTAATACAGGAAAAGTAGGAACTCCATATCTATTAGCAATAACATAAACAGATTTTGCCCATAAACTTGTTGCAATGAAACAGCTACAAGCTACAATTAATACTATTCGAAAGGATTTGTTCATAAATGCTCCTTTCATATTAATTCATTTTATCATATTTTTCTTTGAATTGCTTGAGACTGAGATAGATCGCTTTTGCAGCGCTACTCTGAAAGTCGTCAGTTCGCAATTTCTTTTCTTCATATTTATTGGAAAGGTATGCAATCTCCACAAGCACTGCTGGCATGAATGCACCGCGCAATACATAGAAATTTGCCTGGCGTACACCGTTGTTCTTAGTTCCAAGATTGCTAATCAGTTCTTTCTGACACATATCAGAAAGTTCACTGCTTTCGTTTAGATATTCTGTCTGTCGCATGTCATACAGAATAAAATCCAGGTCTTTGTAACGCTTGATACTTTCAGGATCTTCGAACTTGATCACTTCGTTCTCCATTGCCTCGACCGCACGTGCTTCATGGGTTTGCGCAGTTGAAAGATAGTACACTTCAGATCCATTTGCTTTTGTATTGTATGCTGCATTACAATGGATACTCACAAAAATATCAGCGTGCTGCTCGTTGGCAAATTCTGTTCTATCGCCAAGTGACACAAACCTGTCATCACTTCGAGTAAGAAGTACCTTTACATCGAGATTTTTCTCTAGCAGTGCTTTCAGCTTCTTCGTGATCTTAAGGACAATATCTTTCTCATATGTTCCGAGATGTCTTCCAACAGCCCCGGAATCCTTCCCCCCATGTCCAGGATCGAGTACGATCGTTTTGATAAGATATTTCTCCATCGATGCAAAATGTACAATGATCGAACCATCATCAAGAATTACTGCATCAGGAAAGAATTTGTTGGCACAAAGTTGAATAAAATATTCAGGGATATAAAAAAATCCATCAATAACTTCAATATCGTTGTGAAGATTATAACTTGTCTTGCCGAAATGAACCCAACTATTAAAAAAAGAAAAGGAAATACTCTGGTCAAATATTTCCAGTTCTACTGTCTGGGTTATCTGGTCGACATCAATGGAACCGTCAAGCGTCCGTTCGATATCATAAATATTCACATAATTTTTTCCCTCGATCTTGTGCACTGGTAAATGATCTTTACGTGTAGAATTAAGATACGAAACTGCATACTCCTTTGCGCTCAATGCAAAAGATGTTACGATACAAATTAATAATATTACCAAAAACTTTTTATTCATAAGAAACTTAGTTCTCTTTGTTATATATATAATTTTTGTCAATATTATTATTGACATTAAGGCGATGATAATAAGTTTTGTTTATATGAAAAATTTTATATATATTATTGATGGATCGACAATCATCTATCGATCCTACTTTGCATTTAAAAATAGACCCCTCATTAATTCCCGCGGAGAAAACACCAGCGCAATCTTTGGATTTCTACGGACTGTTATTACACTCATTGAGCAGTTTGAGCCCGAATATTTCGCAATTGCATTCGATGAAAAAGAACCGACATTTCGCCATAAACAATATCCTAAATATAAAGCAACGAGAGATAAAATGCCCGAAGATCTCGTCGAGCAACTCGAACCGATCCATGAACTCGTAAATGTTACAAATATCCCACATCTTTCTAAAGCCGGTTTCGAAGCTGATGATGTCATTGCAACGCTCGCAAAGCGTTATGAAGATACGCATGATATCGTGATAATCTCAACCGACAAGGATCTTTACCAGCTTGTAAATGATCATGTTCGCTTGTATGATCATTCGAAGAATGTATACATCGATGTACAAGCAGTTAAAAATAAATTTGGCATCCCACCAGAAAAAGTACTCGATTTATTAGCACTTTCCGGAGATTCTTCTGACAATGTTCCGGGTATTCCAAAAGTGGGACCAAAAACTGCAGCAAAACTCATTCATGAATATGGTGATCTCGAGGAAATTCTTGCACATGCCGATGAAGTTTATTCAGATTCAATTCGAAATAATTTGATAGAATATGCACAACAGGGACGGCTCTCGAAGAAATTGATCACACTGGATTATGAAGTTCCGATCGATCTGAATCTCAATGCATTAAAAACCCCTGATATTTTTACTGAAGCGCTTAAGAAATTCTGTCTCCATTATGAGATGTATGCTTTTATGAAGCACTTTGATGGTGAGATCAAACGGTCCAAAAAGACTGAATTCAACTATGAAATTATAGATAACGAAGAAGCATTTGCAACATTATTAGAGCAACTTGAGAACATCGATACTTTTGCGGTTGACCTTGAAACCGATCTGCTGGATCCAATAGATGGAAGGATCGTTGGTATCTCCTTATGCTTTAACACTGAAAAAGCATATTATATTCCTGTTAAACATATCTTTGGTACACAGATCAATAAAGAATTAGTAATGAATAAACTCAAACGAATCATGCAAGACCCTGATAAGAAACTAATCGGACACAATATCAAATTTGATTACATGATCTTTCAGAATGAATATATTGAATTGAATAATATCTATTTCGATACCATGATCGCGGCTTACATACTTGCACCGGACGAGCATCGTCACAATCTCAAAGATGTCAGCATGAAGTATCTTCAGCATCGCATGATCCCTATTGAAGAAATCATCGGAAAAGGGAAAAATCAGATACAATTCGGTGAAGCAGAGATCGAGAAAGCTGCAAACTATGCTGCAGAAGATGCATATGTCACATACCAGTTATGGGAAAAACTTCATCCGCAGATCAAGAAACTTGATATGGAGCAACTTTTCTATGAAATCGAAATGCCACTTGTGAAAACACTTGCTCAAATGGAACGCAACGGCATCTACATCAACCTCGATCTGTTCAGAGAAATATCAAAAGAACTTGAACACAAAATTGAGAAGTTAAAAAATTTCATATTCAACATCACTGGAGAGCAATTTAACCTGGACTCTCCCTTACAATTATCTGAAGTCTTGTTCGAGAAAATGGAACTCCCTGTGATCAAAAAGACAAAGACCGGTAATTCAACTGATATCGAAGTACTTACAAAACTCAGCAAAGATTTCGAACTCGCAAAAGATATCATCGATTATCGGCAGTTAAAAAAACTGCAAACAACATATATTGATGCATTTCCTAAGCTGATTAATCAAAGGACTCACCGCATTCATTCTTCATTTAATCAGACGGTTACTGCAACGGGACGACTTTCGAGTTCAAATCCAAACCTGCAAAATATTCCAATTCGCACAGAGATCGGACGGCAAATGAGAAAAGGATTTACCACAAAAAATGATGAATGGCTTATACTCGCAGCTGATTATTCGCAGATAGAACTTCGTATTGTTGCACTTCTTTCAAAAGATCCGAAGATGATCCAGAATTTTAACAAAGATGGCGATATTCATTCAAAAACTGCTGCAACGATCTTTCAGTTAGATGAAGAGAATGTCACCTCAGATCAGCGCCGGAAAGCAAAAGTCATCAACTTCGGGATTATTTACGGCATGGGTGCATATTCACTATCTGAAGATCTCGACATCTCCAGATCAGAAGCACAGGAATTCATTGATAACTATTTCTCATTTTATAAAGGAGTGTATAATTATCTTGAGTCCACGAAAGAATTTGCTCAGGATAAAGGGTATGTGAAGACAATTTTTAACCGCAGAAGATATCTTTCAGGCATAAATAGCAGGAATAGCAATGTCCGTTCAAATGAAGAACGTATGGCAATAAATATGCCCATCCAGGGAACTGCCGCCGATATGATAAAAATTGCGATGAACAATATCTATAGAAAGATTAAAAATAATATTAATGAGATAAGAATGATTATTCAGGTGCATGATGAACTGGTATTCGAGATAAAGAAAAATGTTATCGGAGATTACATTACACTGATACAAAGCGAAATGGAAAACGTATTGCCGGCTGAGTACAAAAACATAGTTCCAATAAAAGTCGATATCGGTTCAGGAAAGAGCTGGTACGATGCACATTAAGGAGTGTGAATGAACATCAGATTAAAATATGGAGAAGGTTATAAGGAATTTGAAATTCCCAGAAAAAATGTCCTCGGTATCCTTGAGATGGAACATATTGACGAAGTAACAGAATCGGAAAAACATATTCTTGAGCAACTTCATTCTCCGATTGGAACACCTCATTTAAAAAAATTATTAGAAGAAACTAATCCAGATAATATCGTGATTATAGTAAGTGACATTACTCGTCCCGGTCCCTTTGAACTACTTCTGAAAATGCTTTTGCATGAACTGCTCGAAGCAAGAATTCAAAAGAAACAAATACATATCGTTATTGCAAACGGTACACATAGAAAAATGACCGAGAAAGAAATGCGATATCACTACGGCGAGTGGGTAATCAATAATTTCTCTATCGAGAACCATGACTGCCATGCTGAAGACCTGGTTTATCTCGGAACAATGAAATCCGGGAATAAACTTCACATCAATAAACGTGTAGCCGATGCAGACTTTCTTATCACTGTAGGTGTGATAAGTCCCCACTATTTTGCTGGTTTTAGCGGAGGTAGAAAATCAATACTTCCCGGGATATGTGGTTATGAGACCATTCGTTATAATCACTCAAATATCGTGCATGATTATGCTTCTTTGGGCAATATCGGCGAGGATAATAAAATTCATCTCGAGATGTCCGAAGCAGCTGCAATGGTCGGGGTTGATTTCACACTGCAAGCAATATTAAATGAAAAGAAGGAACTGATTCACTGCTTTGCCGGAGTACTCGATGAGACATTTCATCATGGTGCTACCTATTTCAGGGAAAAGAGCTCGGTAAAATTTTCGAAAAAAGCAGATGCAGTTATTGTATCGTCTGGTGGATATCCAAAAGACCTGAATTTCTATCAATCCCAGAAAGCACTGAATGCGACCATCGATCTTGTGAAGCCTGGAGGAACAATCGTATTGATAGCAGAATGCCGTAATAATATCGAGCAGGATGAAATGGAAAAACAGCTTAAGAATGCCGCATCAATCGATGAGCTGTTAATTGTGGATCAGAAGAAGATACAGATTGGTGGTCATCGCGCTTTTGCCACTGGCAGACTTCTGAAACAGGCTGATATACTCGTTGTAAGCAAGATGGATCCTGAGTTGGTCAGGGCAGTTCATTTCACACCGATAGCTTCTGTCGATGAAGCGCTGGATTTCATCACACAAAAAGAAGGTGAGAACTTTACATGCTACATCGTTCCGAGCGGTGGAATGTTTTTTCCTGTTGAAGTATTCTCTTAAGGATCACTATGTATAATGTTATTGCAAAAAAATGTCAGACCTATGATATTCAGACTCTCAAAGATAAGATAGCACAAATCTTCTCAGAAACCGGATTTGATAACAAGTTAAGTACTATTTCATCAATACTCCTTAAACCAAATCTACTCGGTGCGTATCAACCTGACAGAGCAATTACCACCCATCCGAATATCGCTGCTGCAGTGATTGAAATTCTCAAAGATCATGGTATCAAAATTGCACTTATGGACAATCCGGGTGGGACTGTCACACAAAAAAAAGTATACCAGCAAACGAGAATGGCTGACCTGGTAAAAACGTATGCTATTGAGATCAAGTATTCACTTCATGATGGCATCTATCATTTTAATAAAAAAACGAGATACACCATCAACAAATCCTTCATCGATTCAGAAGCGATCATTAATCTCTGTAAAATGAAAACTCACATGTACACACTTTTTACAGGAGCAATAAAAAATTTCTATGGCGTGATACCGGGATTGGCAAAATCAAACTTACACCGGCTCGCTCCAAATCCCACAAAGTTTGCAGAATTCGTGGTCGATATTTATGAACTTGTGAAAGACAGAGTAGTGTTTAATCTGATGGATTGCATACTTGGTATGGATGGTGACGGACCTTCTGCGGGAGAAGTAAAGAAATTTGGTCTTCTTATAGGAGGGGAAAATGCAGTTGCTGTGGATTATTTTGCCAGTAGGATCATGGGATTTAAGCCTGAGAAGATACCCATCACAAGAATTACAGCAAAACGACAGGGACTAAATTTTTCAGAATTTTCACTAACAGGTGACATCGCTGATAGTTATCTGCTAGAAAACTGCAATATTCAGAAAAGTAAAAGAAAAAACAGAATATTGAATATGCTATCAGTGCCTTTGAAAGGTGTGATCATGCGCTTTTTCTGGACGATCCCCTACTTTAATGAAGAGAAATGTGTTCGTTGTAACGCGTGTGTAAAATTCTGCCCTGCAAAAGCACTTACACTAGAACAGAATGATGCAACCCCACAGCTCGATCCTCAGAAATGCATACTCTGCATGTGCTGTATTGAGATCTGTCCGGAACAGGCGATTTCCTTAAAAAAGAGTTTTCTCGGGAAGATGTTGATCAAAGAACATGATACGACATAACCCTTAAATATTTGACAAGAACTCTCCTCACTGGTCTTTTTTGTTCTAATAATATGAAAAGAATGAATACATGTGATCAGGGAAGAGAAATAACAGAGCCCACAAAGATGAGCTTCATACGATTATGTGAACACATAACACCACAATATACATTTTACAAGGCATTTATGAAATATAGATGCCTTTTTTTATTGTTCAATATTTTTATATATAGCAGGAGAGGAACATGCTAAAAGAACTGATAGTTTTAAAACAATTACAGGAATTGGATGACAAGATACTTCGTAACAAAAAGGAAATTTCACGGCTTCCAAAAGTGGTTCAAGAACTCGAAGAAAAATATAGCTCTGAGAAGGAATCAGTAAAGAATATCACTCAGCGACTTGAGCAAAATCTGATAGAACAAAAGAAATTCGAGGTTGACATATCATCAAATAATCAGGATATTAATAAATACGAAAATCAATTGCTAACTGTAAAAACAAATAAGGAATACAAAGCACTTAATGCAGAAATAACTCACCGAAAAGAACGAAACGCAGAGATTGAGGAAAAACTTATCGAATTGATGGAAGAGGAATCTGTCCTCAGAGAAGAAAAAAAGAAGTTCGAGGAGTTGTACCAAAAAGACCAAAAACTGTTCGAAGATGAGAAAACAAAGATAGATAAAGAAGTCCATGTCTTGCAGAAAAAAGTAGCTGAACTTGCATCTGAGAAAGATAAACTTGCCAAAGAAATTCCTGATCTTCTATATCGTAAGTATCAAAGGATGATCGACTACAATAATGGTAAAGCAGTAGCTGTTCTATTAAAGAATGGTACCTGTTCAGGATGTCATTTTAAAGTTCGTCCGCAGATTATGGTGGAAGTCTCAAGGAAAGACAAGATCATCACATGTGAAAATTGTTCGAGAATATTAATCGCACCAGAATAAGCTAAAGATAATGAGGTGATCGCCCCGATTTATCGGGGAGGAAAGTCCGAACACCAGGAGCAAAATACTACGTAACGCGTAGTTCCAGCAATGGAAAGAAAGTGCCACAGAAAACAAACCGTCCCGACTTGTCGGGGTAAGGGTGAAAAGGTGGTGTAAGAGACCACCAGTGCTCGTGGTAACATGAGCAGCTCGGTAAACCTTATTGGTGCAAGGTCAAATAGAAGAGGAATCCGTCAGCTGACGGATACGAAGTGCTCCCTTCGTTATACTCTCGGGTAGACCGCAAAATCCTGTCTCAGAAAAGACTGAGAGCATTTCCTGTGAGTGCGCTGTGAAGCTCGGATCAGATAAATGATCGCCATCTCGGCATAGTATGCTGGGAAACAGAATTCGGCTTATCATTATCTTTAGTTTATTAACGGTGTTATGGAGCGTGCATGAGAAAGAAATGGATTAAAGAGATAAATATATCTGACACTGATGTTGTAAATAATTTAGCTACTTCTATTGGTTGCCCATCTGTTATTGCTCGACTTCTTCTACAATACGGAATCGATTCAGCAGAGAAGGCAGATGTTTTCTTTCATCCCTCTGTAAACGATCTTCATGACCCTTTCTTGTTCAAGGATATGCAAAAAGCAGTAGAGCGTATCAAACATTCTATAGACCGCAACGAAAAAATAATCATTTATGGTGATTATGATGTTGATGGCACCACCGCTACCTCTATTCTGCTCATGGGATTGACAGAACTGGGAGCAAATGTTGAATTCTATATCCCCAACCGCATGATCGAAGGCTATGGGCTGTCGATTACTGGCAATAAAGCAATCGAAGTAATGCATGCTGATCTTGTTATTACAGTTGACTGCGGAATTAATGCGGTTTATGAGATACAAAATTTAAACGAAAGTGGTATCGATGTAATTATTACAGATCATCACACTCCCAAAGAAACACTTCCTGATGCCTATGCGATCATCGATCCTAAGCTGAAAGATTCTGATTATCCATATTCAGAACTCGCAGGTGCAGGTATCGCTCTCAAACTTCTAACTGCACTCTTCAAGTATCTTGGCAAAGATAAAGATGATCTAACATCACGATATTGCGACCTTGCAGGACTAGGTACTATTGCAGATATTGTTCCTCTCACTGGAGAGAACCGGACTATTGCTCGACTTGGCATCGAACGATTACAGCAAAGAAAAAACATCGGTATTAACTATCTTCTCAATCTTTCAGGATTAAAGAAATTGCAGATCAAATCTAGTGATATTGTTTTCAAACTTGCTCCTCGTATAAATGCAGCAGGACGTATGGGTAGTGCAGACAGAGCAGTGGAACTGATGACTGCTACGAACCCTGAACATGCAAAACAATTAGCTCTTTCTATTGATACTGAGAACCTTAAACGTCAGAAGATCGACCAGGAAACCTTCCGAACTGCGTGTAACATGATCGAATCTAAATATCCAGATATTAATGACACCTACTTCATAGTACTTGCAGCAGAAGACTGGCATCCGGGTGTCATCGGGATTGTTGCCTCAAAAGTAGTAGAAAAATACAACAGACCAACTATTCTCGTCACACTTTCTGAAGGTGAAGGGAGTGGTTCTGGTAGAAGTATTCATAACTTTGATATCTTTGAATGTCTCAACCATTTCCAAGATTATCTCATCAGTTTTGGTGGTCACAAGTATGCTGCAGGACTCACCATACTTCCTGAATATATCGATTTGCTTGAAGAAAAACTCAATGAATACGCAAGAGATCGTTTATCGGTTCAGGAAATACAACCTCAAATTTCTGTTATTGACGAGATCAATTTTCAGGATATTGACGAAGAACTTATAAAGTGGCTCAAGATGTTTGCTCCTTTCGGACCTGGAAACATGAATCCAATTTTTACAAGCAGGAATATCATGGTCGTGGGATATCCTTACACTGTAGGGATGAATCATCTGAAGATTAAGGGATTGCAGAATGAAAAAACTCTTGATTTGATAGGCTTCAATATGGGTGATCTAGTTGCATTTCTTAAGAAAGGATCAAAAATCGATATCGCTTACTCCCTCGAAGAAAATAACTGGCAGAACATTTCAAAGATACAGGGAAAACTAAAGGACATCCGTCCATCCCAATAGAGTTCTTGTAAATGCGCTAAAAAGTATCAAATGAAAAGCACAACACTTTCTAAAGCAGGATACACTTTATACAATATTTTTGTAAATTTTTGTATGACTCTTTTCATCGTTTCCTGCTCACAGATAAGTCTTTCAGATCAAGCTCCATTGCCCAATTCTATAACATATATAAAAACAATTTATTTTCCTGTAACTCCCCGTATAATAAGATACTGCTCATTTACCAACACATTTTTGGTGATTGATAATATTAAGAATTTTCTTTATCGTATAGACATGCAAGGTAAGATAACACAGAGGATTGGTGAATTTGGCTTTGAGAAGGGTCAGTTTGTTCATATTGCAGATATTGCTGTTGATGACTTTGGTAACGTTTTCATTGTGGATGACGTAGAAAATCTCATCATTCAATTTGATGAATTTGGACAATATGTAAACTCTTTCTCACCAATGGATATTTACGAACCAAAACTTATCGCTGTTCAAAATACCGGCGAACTTCTTGTATATGACAGCAATACAAATCAGATTTTATGCTTTAGTAAGAATAACAGTATACGTTTTCGCTTTGGTAAATTCCATCTGACCAATCCATCTAAGATTTGTGCAGCAATGGATGTGAATTTTATAGCTGATACTGGAAATAATACAGTATTTATCATCGACACCTTTGGAGGACTCCTAAGTGAGATAAGACCAAAAAATATCCTCGTAGACATGAGCTCAACTAAAAACTTTTTTTTCCTTTTAGATACTTCATCACACCTTTTTGTGGGCAGAAACACTTCCTCACAGTTACTAGACATTGGTTCACTCAACACTCTATCTTCTATGAAGAAATCTCAGTCACTTATCGCCCTAGGTACACAGATAGCAATCGTGGATGCTAACATGCTTTATTTTTTCCAACTGGTTACTAATTAGGCATATAATAGTTTTTTCTTAAGAAATACTTTACAAACATTACGACACGATTCATGAGTTGTAAAAATATTTTTCCGAAAGAAGTGAAATAAATAAATTATGAGATATTTTTTCCTGGTCTCTCTTTCAGCATTGCTTTTTGGGTTAGCTTTCATTCAAATAGGAATGGGATTTTTAAGTTTCTTTGCATTTATCCCCTACCTTTATTTCATTACAACAGCAAAACCCAGGCAAGCTTTTATATTCGGATTTATTTATGGTTTCTTTGTGACTCTCATTACACTCAATGGAGTGTATAATGTAAAACTCATTGCCTTCATCGGATTAGTTATTGCCCTTCCGTTATACTTCGCGATCTTTACCAGTCTGCTTCGTAAAGTATACTCATGTTTTCCCAAAATATTTATCTGGATATTTCCGATATTATGGATTGGTATGGAATATCTTATGACACTTGGATCACTGAATTTTCCTTGGTTAAATGCAGGCTATTGTTTATCCAAATATTATTTACTCATACAGGCAGCGGATATCTTTGGTGTATATGGACTAAGCCTTCTTGTGATGTACTTCAACGTGTTTTTTTATCAGGTCTTACAGGGAAAAACGAAAAAGCTATTTGCTATAATAATAATTATTATCCTCTGGTTTGGATATGGTATTCTCAGAGATAAAACCATAAAACTGGAACGGACAGGACTAAAACTTGGTATTATACAACTGAATGTACAGCAGGAAGATAAATGGAATCCAGAAAATCTCGAACCCACTGTCGCTGATTATGAGAATCAGGTAAGAATACTTTCGCAGGTAAACGAGGTAGATATTATAATTCTTCCAGAATCTGCAATCCCAACGTATGTCTTACATGAGCCAAAATATAAAAACGCGCTGAGAGATTTTGCAAAAGAAAATAAAGTAAACATCATCTCAGGATTCCCTGATTACAAAGTTGAAATAATTGACGATAGGCCTAAATATAAATTTTATAATAGCGCAACCCTTATAGACACTTCGGGTGTCTTTCAGGTAAAATATGATAAAATTCGGCTGGTTCCCTTTGGAGAAAGAATTCCGCTACTAAGCACATTTCCAATTCTGGAAAAACTGCAATTTGGACAGGCTAACTTTGAGTTCGGCACAGAATATCCGCTTTACACCATTGACAGCTTGAAATTTTCTCCCTTGATATGTTTTGAGGGAGTCTTTCCAAATCTTGCAAGAAACTATGCAAAAAAGGGAGCTGATGTACTCGTGGTCATCACTAATGATGCCTGGTTCAAAAAAACCCGTCTTCCCTATGAACATGCAAATAACACAAAGATTCGAGCAATTGAGACACGCCTTCCACTTATTCGTGCTGCAAATACTGGTATCTCTTATATTGTTGATCCTAAAGGTAGAGTCGTGATCTCAACAGATATTTTTGAGAAGATAAATATTACGAGCATGCTGAACAAGAGAGCATCAAACAAGCTAACTTTTTTTGTAACAGTGGGTTATTTTTTTCCTATACTTTGTTTTTGGTTTAGCATTATTATCATACTAATTTCTATTATTTTACCCCTATTTATGATGAAAAGAGTCCGATGAAGAAAGATAAAGAAAAAACGAAATACTATTACTCAATGCGTGAGGTTTGTAATATCATCGGTGTAAAAGCCCATGTGATAAGATTCTGGGAAACCCAGTTTCCACAACTCAATCCAAGCCGGCGAGAGGGCTCGAACAGACGCTTCACTCAAAAAGATATTCAACTTCTAAAAAAGATACAATATCTGCTTTATGAGAAAAAATTTACTATCAAAGGTGCAAAAAAAGCCCTTCGTAATGTGGAAGATGTATCCACTAAGGAAAATGTGCAGATCGACATAGAAAGCTATGAAACGAAACGAGCATTGCATAGGGTAAGAAAACAATTGAATGAACTTAAAGCAATGACAAATGATTTTGTAAAACAAACAAAAGAAAAGGATAATGACTAATCAACACTATGGCTGTGGCTGGGCTCCGAATCATATTACTGGATTCTTCTATCCTATAATTGATAACGATCCTCTTAGAAGCAGCTCACTTGGTGCAGGCATTAATCTATCCAAAGGAACAACATCTGCAGTTCATATCACACCAGGTAATCACACTATTGATGTAAAAATCAATGGCAAACAATCAGAGGCAGAAATATCACGTTGGATCATTCGAACGTTTCTGGATAGCTACGCACATGAGGAATATAGACTCGATGTGTCACATACTATTGAAATGCCTTTGAGTGCGGGATTTGGCACAAGTGGAAGCGGAGCTTTAAGTCTCTCGTTAGCACTAAAGGAAGCAATGGAATCGAATATTTCGACTGAGGAATGTTATACACTTGCACACATTGCAGATGCAGAAAACAAGGGTGGTTTGGGAACAGTTATGGCAGAAATTGCAGGTGGGCTTGAAGTACGGTTAGCTTTTGGTGGTCCGGGAGTTGGTAAAGTTGAATCCATTCCAATAGACCAGAATTTACAGGTAATCATCCTCTATTTTGGACCTTATACTACGCGGGAAGCACTCGCAGATAAATCATTAATTGAAAAAGTACATACCTATGGCATGACATGTGTGAATGATCTTCTTAAAAAACCCTCGATTGAAAATTTCATCGAACTTTCACAGTGGTTTGTAAGCAAAATTGAAGTTGCACCAAAAAATGTAAAAAATATCATCAAAAAAATGAGTAATAAGGGATATGTTTGCAGTATGCCGCTATTTGGTGAAAGTGTTTTCAGCATACAATCCAAAAATGATGCAGAAGAATTATCTGAATTATTCAAGGAATACAGCACAGTTATAGTATCAGCTATCAGTAATAAAGGACCGCATATATGTTGATAGAAGTTCCTGATTCTCATCCCCGAGCAGCATCGTTGAGAATTCGAGAAAGACTCGTTGAAGGTTTTGATAATGGATTGGTCGCTAAAGCCGGCCTGATAGCTCATGGCAGAGGTGAATGTTTTGATTATCTTATCGGAGAAAAAACTCAACCTTTTGCAGAGAAGGCTTCTGAAGCTGCCTGCGCGATGATTTTACTTGCCCAACATCCAGTATTATCAATTAATGGCAATGTCGCAGCCCTTTGTCCGGAAGAGTGTGTTGCTCTTGCCAAAACATCTGGTGCTCCTCTTGAGATCAATCTTTTCTATCGAACGAAAGAGCGTGAAGATGCCCTATTGAATCATATGCACGAATGTGGAGCAGGGAAAATCCTCGGTGTTGGTAATGATGAAACCGTCCAGATCGAAGAGTTGCAGAGCAAACGTAGAATTGTCTCGAAAAAGGGCATTTATATCGCTGATGTGGTTTTTGTTCCTCTTGAAGATGGCGACCGTACAGAAGCATTGGTCGCAACTGGCAAAAAAGTGATCACCGTTGATTTGAATCCCCTCTCACGAACCGCACAGAAAGCACAGATCACTATTGTTGATAACATTGTACGAACAATTCCATTCATGACCGATATGTTGCAAAGTATGAAAGAACTCTCAGAAAATACCCTTGAAAAGATACTTCATGGCTATGATAATCACAATACATTGAAAGAAGCATTGAATGTTATCATGCAAAGACTTAAGGAGCTTTCATGAATATTATTATAATCGGAGCTGGGGCGATAGGGACCTATCTTGCAGCAACGATTTCTCGAGAGTATAATGTAACCCTCGTAGGCAAAAAGGAGCATGGACGCAAGGAGCATTTCAAGGTCATTCAAAAAAATGGCATACTGCTTTCAGGCTTTCAGACTATTATGAGTAAAGTGCTTACTACAAGAGAACTAAAAGAAATTCCTGAGAATTCACTTATACTTGTGGCGACCAAGGCGTATGATGTCAGAATTGTTTTTGAGCAGATAAAGGGCATAGTAAAAAAAGATTCTGTTTTCCTGCTCATACAAAACGGTATTGGTGTAAAAGAAGAAGTAAAAGATATCTTTCCAAATGAGATTATTCGTGCAGTCACTGGGATAGGTGCGGAGATCGTACGTCCCGGTGAGGTTCGCACTTCTTGGGGAAAAGTTGTGCTCGAGAATACAAAATCTGCAGAAAAAGTGTATGAGATTTTTTCCAAAAGTACCTTCGATACGAACATTTCCGATGATATCAAACAGGAGGAATGGCTCAAACTCTCGATCAATGCTTTTGTGAACCCTCTTACGACTTTGCTGCAGGTTCGATCCCATATGCTCTCAAAACCGGAACTCAGAGATCTGATCGAAAAAGTAATCGACGAAGTACTTGCAGTAGCAGAGAAAGAAGGATATGCAGTACCCAGAGAAAAGGTCATGCGAACTATTGATAGACTCGATCAATATCACAATTATTCTTCCATGTATCAGGATATAAAAAAGGGTAAAAAAACAGAGGTGGATTATATAACTGGTGCTATTGTTATACTGGCAAAGAAGCACAGTTTAGTAGTTCCCTATAATGAATTTCTCTATGATGCGATTAAATATTTAGAAAAATACGGTTATTAAGTAAATGTCTAATGTTAGATTTCTAATTTCTAATGAAAATCCAAATGTCAAATGAATAAAAGATACGATCTGGATGAGAGGACTGCAAAATTTGGTGAAAATATCATCCCGTATGCAAAAACAATTCCTCAGAACCCAATAACACTGCCACTCATCACTCAACTTGTCAAAGCAGGTACAAGCGTTGGTGCAAATTATTCAGAAGCTGATTGTGCAGAATCGAAAAAGGATTTTGAACATAAAATAGGTATCTGTAAGAAGGAATCTAAGGAAACAAAACACTGGCTTAGAATTATTACAAAGGCTGAGCTCGAACTGAAAGATAGCGCTAAAGTATTATGGCAAGAAGCAAATGAATTAGATCTGATATTCTCCACAATTATCATCAAATCACGACAAAAATGAGCATTTGGAATTCGGACTTTTCATTTTATTTGTCATTAGACATTATTAGTTAGAAATTTCAATATTATGAATATACAGAAATTTATGAAAACTGAAAAATTGGTCATGCTGACTTGCTATGACTATCAGATGGCTAAGATATTCTCGTCCGTAGGTATCGATCTCATCCTTGTTGGTGATAGTCTTGGCATGGTCTTTCAGGGCGATTCAACCACAAAGAACGTGACAATGGAGCAAATGCTCTATCATGTCCTAGCAGTAGTAAAGGGAGCCAAAGGTATTCACATCATTGGAGATATGCCTATTCATTCATATTCCACAAAAGAGCGTGCTCTGGATAATGCCCAGCGTTTTATCAAAGCTGGTGCAAATGCGATCAAACTTGAAGGTTATTTTCCCAAAACGATCAACTATCTTGTGGAACATGATATTCCAGTCCAAGGACATATCGGATTACTTCCTCAAACCTATGAATCCTTTAAAGTTGTTGGCAGAAAACAAGAGGATCACGATAGGTTATTGAAAGAAGCTAAAGATATTGAACAAGCTGGTGCTTTTACACTTGTACTCGAGTCGATCCCCGAACAACTCGGTAAAGAGATCACCGAGCTGGTGAACATACCCACAATCGGTATTGGTGCAGGAAGATACTGCGATGGACAGGTGCTTGTGATCAATGATCTTTTGGGTATGGATCCAGATTTCCATCCCAAATTCGTGAAGCGATATGCAAATCTATTTGAAATTATATCGCAGGCAGTGACTGATTATAAAAATGATGTTAAACAAGGCAGCTATCCACAAAAGGAACAGGTATATGAATAGAACCTCTCTATCGAAAAAAGAGGTACTGGAAGTCATCCGCTCAACTCTCAAACACGATAAATCCTATAGAAAAGGCAATGTGATCAGCACCATGTGTACGTATCCGGACACCTTTGCACAAGAACTTTTCTCGGAATTCATCGATACGAACATTGGAGATGCTAACCTTTTTCCCGGCGTTGTTCTTCTTGAGCAAGAAGTGATTTCCTTGCTTGGTGAATTACTCCATAATTCCGATACCTACGGCAATATTGTTACCGGTGGTACTGAAGCGAACTTCCTTGCATTGTGGGCTTACCGCGAACTTTCAGATAAACATACGATCATCGTACCGGAAACTGCACATTTTTCATTGTATAAAAGCGCAAACATTTTAAATTTGAAGGTGAAAACCATCCCTGTCGATGAGAAACGTCAGCTCAATATTGCAGAGACAGAAAATGCTATCGATGATGATACGTTCTGCATTGTTGGAGTAGCGGGAACTACTGAACTCGGTGTGATCGATCCAATTAATGAACTCTCCGATCTATGCCTGAAACACAGACTATACCTTCACATCGATGCAGCATTCGGGGGTTTTGTCATTCCCTTCATGAAAAATATCGGGTATACTATTTCAGATTTTGATTTCTCCCTTCCTGGTGTAACCTCCATCACCATCGATCCGCATAAAATGGGCATGTGCCCTATTCCGGCTGGAGGAATCGTTTTCAGAGATGAATCATTGGTTGAAAAGATCAAATGGAGTGTCAGCTATCTTTCCGGAGGGGATACTCAACAAACGACCTTTGTGAGTTCCCGTTCTGGAGCATCGGTTATCGCAGTCTGGGGAATGCTTATGCACAGGGGAATGGAAGGATACGAGAGTCTCATCAAAAAATGTATGAATGTCACAGATTATTTGATAAAAGAGCTGGACTCTATCGATGAGCTCTGCCCTATTCTGCAACCAACGATGAACATCGTGGGAATAACTTCTAAGAAATACAACATCGTGACCATTGCTGAAGCAATGCGTGACAAGGGCTGGGCGATATCCCTCTTTTCCGAGCACATGCGCATCGTGCTGCGTCCATCCGTCACAAAAAAAGTAATTGATACATTTATTCATGACATAAAAGAGGTGTTATCATGCATCCAAACAAAGATATAATCGGAACAAAAGGACAGGAGCTGCAGGGTAAGCGTATTGCTTTAGGCATTACGGGCAGCGTGGGCTGCCTGCGCAGTGTTGACCTGGCACGTGAACTCATGCGTCACGGCGCAGAGGTATTTGTAATAATGAGTAAAGAAGCCACAAAGCTGGTGACCCCTGCAATGTTCGAGTGGGCAACCGGCAATCCTGTGGCTACTGAACTCACCGGCAAGATCGAGCACATCTGGCTTGCTGGTGAACATGAAGACAGTTGTGATCTGATGCTTATCGCACCTGCAACAGGCAATTCCCTCAGCAAGATCGCATGCGGGATCGATGATACACCTGTACTTTCTACTGTGACCTCTGCCATCGGCTCGGGCATTCCAGTAATTATAGTGCCTGCCATGCATGAGAGCATGTACAAGAATCCCTTCATCCTGGAAAATATCGAGAAGCTGAAAAAAGCGAATATCGATGTGATCGAACCGGTGCGCGAAGAAGGCAAGGCAAAGATCGCCAGCGTAGAAACAATGGTTGAGATGGTCATCAATAAGCTTTACAAAAAGGACTTGCAGGATATGACCGTTGTAGTAACCGCAGGACCAACCATCGAATATATCGACGATGTGCGCTATATTACGAATAAGAGTTCCGGCAAAATGGGCTTTGCACTGGCAAAGGATGCGGTTCGCAGAGGTGCACACTGCGTACTCGTAAGCGGACCGACCAAACTTTTTCCACCTGCCGGTTGTGAATATATTCCCACTGAAACCACTCAAGAGATGCTCGATGCTGTGACCAAAACTATGAAAGAGCACAATGTGGATGTGTTCGTCGGTGCTGCGGCAGTTGCAGATTGGAAATTGGAGAAAAAAGCTGAGGGCAAACTTCCCTCATCCAAAAAAATCAGTTTTGACCTTTCCCCCACTGAAAAAATTATAGAAAAGGTAAAAAAACTGTCACCAGCCACCGTTCTCGTTGCATTTAAGGCAGAACACGGATTGAATGAAAAACAGCTCACAGCAAAGGCGTATGAGTGTCTCAAGCAGGTTCAGGCAGACTATATCGTTGCTAATGATGTGAAAGAACCGGATTCCGGGTTTCAAAGCGATGATAATAAGATTTTTGTGATCAACACGAAAGGTGAAGTGCTCTTTAAAGGCAGGGACACTAAGCATGCACTCGCTCAGAGGATTTTTGATATTGTGAAGGGTGGGTTGGAGAATTTGTCACACTGAGGCTCTCGAAGCGTGGGGTGAATAGATATGTTCGTCTTCGACAAGCTTAGACTGACAACGCTTTCTTTACATTGTCATGCTGAGATACTCGAAGCATGAGGTTCTTGAAGCATGAGGTTATTTATCACAGCTTAGTGAAACGAAGACGAATCAAGGCATGAAAAATATAGATTTAAGTTAGGAGACCCTTCGACAGGCTCAGGGTGACAAATTTTTATGTTGTTCTTATTTTTACGAAAGGTGAAGTGCTCTTTAAAGGCAGGGATACTAAACACGCACTCGCTCAGAGAATTTTTGATATTGTGAAGGAAGGGTTGGAGAATTTGTCACATTAGAAATTTTGATTTAATTCATTTTAATATAATTACCTACACCCTCACATCCACAACCTGCAGTGTATCATTCCCAAGTATATCTACAACCCGCACTGCGATCTTATATTTTCCCTTTTCTGGATAGGTATATTCTGCAGAGGTAAATTCTATCTCAGTATTCTTTTTAGTCCGGAAAGTCTGCCATTCGTTCTCGAATATGTAATTTCCAGTCCATACTTTCTTATCATCTCCATTTACACGTATCATTTCTTTTTTACTTTCATAATCAAAATCAACAGCCCAGTAATCGATCCAGTCATACCAGTTCCTAGTCAGAACTTCCTGATCCAATACACCTTCTTTATCTTTTGATATTTTTATTATCTGTCCATTTTCAATTACTACCTTGGAACTCCCCTTTCTCAAACTCTGTTCTATTTCAAGCAGATCATCCTGGGTATACTTCGTAACAAAATCTTTTAGTTCCACTGTTACAGTTTTATCTTTTTTGTGAGGTTCAACATTCAAATATGCCACATCATAGAATTTCACCTGCCCTTTTTGTACTGCACGTTTATCGAATACTTCTCGTGGTATATTTTTGGGAATGAGATTGACGCCCTGTGCAGATAACTCCTGTTCGATATACGGTATCAATCCCATTTCAAATTCAAAACCGAGCACATCAACTTTTGTGATCGTTTTTTCTTTACATTCATCCAATATATCCTGTACGACCGATTTTGTGACAGGGAAATCTATAGGTCCAACATACACAAAGCGGTCTGCTTTTTGTCCATGCAACATTTTGAATCCGGATACTCTTTTTGCTTTGTATCCTTCTAGAATGAGATTAATATACTGCTCCTGTTTCATCTCCATTTGCTTTTCTTGATCTTCTTCAGACAGATTAGTATTTACATCCAGGAAATATCTTCTCTCATATTTTCCAAGATTAAGGATCTCAAAAGACCTGAAATTTTTACTTTCGTCTTTTAATGCCTTTGAATGTTTATCATTCTTTTACGGGTTGTGTGTATGGCAAACCTGCCCAGATCTGCTACTATCCATTTTCTATTTAATTTTTCTGCTACTGCTGCGGTTGTGCCGGAACCACAGAAAAAGTCGGCAACCAAATCATCCTCTTTGCTACATCCTATTATTATTCTTTGAATAAGTTTTTCTGGTTTCTGAGTGGCATAACCGACTCTTTCATGTGACATATTGTTAATTGTAGGAAGATCCCATACATCATCCATAAGTTTACCTTCTGGATTAGGACTGTATTTTGAATCCTTTGACCAACCAGATTTTGCATAAGCACTACCCTTAGCATAAGGCTGTCTTAAAACATCTATTTTAAAAGTTTGCTGGTTTATATTTTTGGAAAACCATAAAATTACATCGTGATTTTTTGCAAAAAATCTTTTACTACTTGGTGCTATATTATAGTAATGCCAAATAATCTGATTTAGAAAATTGTTAGTACCATAAATATCTTTTAAAACAATTTTTAAAACATCTACAACTCTCCAATCACAATGAAGAAAAAAACTTCCATCTTCTGCTAATAAATCGTGCATCAGTTTGAGCCGTTCATACATCATGGTTAGATAGCTGGAGATCCCCCGTCCCCAGGTATCGCGGTACGCAATTTCCTCCAAAACACTTTGTTTTTTTGTTACTTCATCATTTCCTATTGTTACATCAAAACCGAAATCCGCACCAACAGCAAAGGGGGGGTCAATATAAATTAGTTTATACCACCTTCTTCTTCAATCTGCTTGCGCAGAGATCCATTTGCAAGTGAGGAAAGAATGAGTTTATTATCACCCCAAATAAGTTTATTCGTCCATCCCTTAAGCTGTCTCCCCCTATCATCAACGCTGAAAAGGTCAAGTGCAACGGATTTGGTTATTTTTTCTTTTCTCGGCTCGTCTATATGTTCGATCGAATGGAACGGCAATACTGCATTGGTGACTTCTTCGGTTCTTCCGTTCCAGAAAAGGAATACATCCTCATCATCTTTGGACATCTTGTAGAGGTATTCTTTTGGAATCGTTTTTCCTTCTTTGATATACTGTATAACTTTTTCTTTCTCTTTTTCAGATAAGCTGTGTTTTTCAAGTTTCATATATGGTCCTATTCTTCCTCAACCTCCGAATGTTCGCTTGCGAACTTCTGAGTGTTGAGACATTATTTACTTATCAAACATTCAGATGCCCTCTCCCGACACATCAGGACGGACAATCGGAAGTTCTTTCGTGCGCAAATAAGGAGAAAATCTGTGCCTAAAGTTATTTTCATGCACAATGGCTGTGCACGTTTTTGCGCTCTTGCACAAAAAACAGCAATATTTGTGCATGTAATTACTAATTTTCCGAAAGAATATCATAAAGCTGTGTATTCAAATACAAGGTTTCTTTACCTTCTTTATGAATTTTTAGTATATTCAATTTAACCAACTCGTTCAGGTATTTTGATGCAGTATTCCTTGAAGCTATTTCGTTATCAACGAGGATTTTATTCTTACAATAGGGTTGTGAAAAAAGAATCTCTATCAATTCATGGGAATATATGCTCGAAGCTTCATTCCTAACTTTTTCTTGTACTTCATTAAACAGTGAATATATTGCATTAACTTTATCAAGTGTAAATATTGATGTTCTGCGAACCGCCTCGAGCATAAAAAGTATCCAATCTTTCCAGTTATTTTTCTCGGTAACTTCAGAAAGTAACTGATAGTATGTATTCTTATACTCCAATATATGTTTTGAAATATACAACACAGGTATTTCTAATAGATTATAATCTGTGAGATAAAGAACATTCAATATTCTTCCGGTTCTTCCATTACCATCGCTGAAGGGGTGAATCGCTTCAAATTGATAATGAGTAATTGCCATTTTTATCAGAGGATCGATATCATTTATGGTGTGGTAGAAATCAAACCAGTTCGCAAGTTTATCATCTACCAATGGATGAGTAGGGGGCGTATAAACAATATTATAAGCATTACCAATAAACACCTGTTCGTCACGTAATGCCTCATGTTTTTCAGTTATTATTTTAAATATTTGTATGATGACATCTCTATCCATCTTTGAGTATTTTGATTCGAAAGTTTTCCACAAAGCTTCTCTGTAACGGAGAACTTCTTTTGTTGCAGGATCGATATTTTTCTTATCTGCGGTAAAAGCTCTGAACATTTTATCGTTTGTAGTTATCACATTTTCAATTTCTGAGCTTGCTCGGGCTTCCTGTAACACTAATGTGTTGATCAGCATCATCGGATTTGGAATAACAGGTAAGCGTCCCTTCAGTTCTGCTAATGCGGAACGCGCTTCAGCTAATTTTTTGTATATGTCTAAATTCTCAAACGATGATTTTTCTGGTGGCAATAAAGGCAAATTATTATATTGTTCAGTCCTTGAAAAAGCCATTATTTCTCCTATATTACAATAAATTTATTCTAGGTTTTGAGATATTTCAATAACGTCCTGAAAACTTGTAAGTTTCTTCTTTTACTTTTCCCATTTTTCTTCTTTTATGTAAAGAGGTATAAAACTTATTATTTCTTTGTTTGAATTATTCACATCATCACACCATAGTCTTAATCTATCTATTTTTCTAATATCGTCGAGATCTTCTCTACCCTTTGTCTCAATAATATATAGAGTCTTTGCATCTCTTTTCACAATGAAGTCAGGATAGTAATTTTTGATATTACCGTCTTCTGCCTGATATTCTATCTTGAAGTATGTTGATTGTATATTCTTTGCAAAAGAAATGATATCCTCACAGGAATCGAGAAAAGTGGCAAATTGAATTTCGAAATCTGAGTCTCCAACAACAATGTTAAATATTGATTTATTAGGATAAAAATGTGTTTGATATCTGAAGACTGAGGGCTTAACATCTCTCAATTTAATATATCTCCTTACTTCAGCAGAACCTGCATCAGTAACTGTCAGTTTAGATATTGCATATCTGAAGGTATCGAAAATAATTCTTTTGGGTGCAGCATCAGATAGATTTCTGAGAATATTCTTATCATCGAGTTCCACTTCCTTTTCAAAAAGCTTATATGTTATGAAATCTCTTACTTTTGGATAGAGCACATCAAATCCGCTAAAAAGTCTGCTCTCTTTGAGAATTGAGTTTGTGAAGAAAGCTACAACATTCCGATAATCTATTTCCGCACCTTCAAAATCTATTTTATGAGAGAATTCACCATCGAGATCAGTGAAAATTATCTCTCTTAACTGCTTTTTACTGTACTGCTTAATTCTTACCCTATTGCTTTTTAATTGGTAAATGTCTATGAGTTCAAGTTTCTTATATTCTTTGTAAATTCGTGGGGTAAGTACTGGAAGTTGTATATCCAACTCATCAATATCCTTTTTCTTGTTTTCCTTATCAGGTTCAATAATTAGAGATTTCTTAGGTTTGTATTGAAGACCCATTGGGCGATATGATAATTCAACACCCTCTTCTTTAATTGATTCTACAAAATCCATAAATGCATCTGTTCCTATTACTGCAAGTTCTTCATCAGGTAATTCCGGAAACATTCTTCTTAGACCTCTACCCACTGTTTGTTCTGGTAATATATTGCTACTATCTGAATAGGGTCTCAAACCAACTACAGTTGTAACATTCTTAACATCCCATCCTTCTCTAAGCATAAGCACGGATACAATAGCTTTGTAAGGGCTTTTATCCAGATCGACTTCATCAGCTGCTTTCCTTAGCTTTTCTAAATCTTCTCTGGTTTTCTTACTTTTCGCTTTTTCATTAATCTCTCCACTTTTATTAGTATGAATGACAAGTATGGAATTCTTATTTTGAAATTCTTGGAAATTACTATGTAAATAATCTGCAATTTCATCACTTTCTTGTGTCGTGTTGGTCATAACAAATAGAAGTGGTGTTTTTATCTTTTTATATTGATCATACTGTTTTTTCCATTCAACAAAACCTAGATCAATGTAATCTTTGTATCTATCAATAAATTCATCTGTTTCCTTTTCTCTTAATCTTGCTCTTGAAGGTTCATCGGGTAATACTAATTTCTTCACCACATTCTGCTGTATTGCCTCTACAAGGGGATAATCACATATTGTTTGAACAAATATTGCACCACCTCGATGTTTTGGTGTAGCTGTGAAATCTACTTGAAGTGAAATCGGATTATCTTGTTTTAGTATTAGTGTATTGTTTATGTCTTTAATATTTTGAAACCAGGCAAGACTTTCATCATGAATATGATGTGCCTCGTCATTAATAATGAGCAAATCTTTTATTTTATCACTTCGTAGTATTTTTCCTAAATCCGTCCCCTTATCCTTATCTGCATCAGGACTTGGTTTTTTCCCAAGGAAATAGTCAGTAACATCTTTATCTTCATATGTAGGTTCTTTATATGATGAAAGAAAAATTCTATGAACATTTGTAATGAATAGATTTCCCTCAGGAGAAATTGCTTTTACTTCATCCTGTACATGAATTGTTATCTGAAAATCTGTAATCCAGTTTTTTTGATACCAACCATCTTCTGGTATTACAGGATCTTCTTTGAATACAGTTTTATTCTTGAAGTCTTTTAGAAGCCGATTCAATACGATAATATTTGGAGCAATGAGCAGTATATTTTTTGATAGATTGGATTTTTCTTCGTATAGTTTATTAAAATATGACCAAACAATAACGAGACTTGCAACTTTTGTTTTTCCTGATCCAGTAGCCATTTTAATTACATATCTCGTCCAATCTTCAAAAAACATCCCTGTTGAAATTTGCCCTGATGAATCAAATCTCAAAAGATCGTATTTGTCATGTGCTTTTGCTATTTCATATAGATAAATTATCGATTCTATTGCTTCTCTTTGTGCAAAGTAATATTGGAACTCTATCTCTTGTTCATTCTTGATTATTTTATGTTCTTTTTGAAACCAGTATTCTAATAGTTGTTTCGAGGTTTCAGTCGCACCTTGATAATTTTTATTTCTCCACTCATATACTGCATTTCTTATTTTGTGAACCAATGGTGGTAATAAGTTAATAAAACTTGTTTGATCAAGTTCTTGTTTTTTTGGGAACCATCTATTATCTGGATGAATTATTGTGTGTGGATCGGTTATTGTTTCTCTTCTTGCCATAGTTATCTAATTTTCTTTCTTATATTTCTCCTTCATCAGCATATAAAAAATAGCATGGATTAGTTATTACTCGTGTAGATAAAATTCCCCCCACCTCTGTCAAGAAATTTGGTTTTCGATGCTGAGCAATCTTGAATAACAATCAAGATTGATAAGACTGTTATTTCTTCTTTGGTACAGAAATTATCTAGCTGACTATATCATCGTAATATGATAGCTATGAGCAAAAAACCCATGAGCAAATAACCACCTATGCGAGCGACATTGGCATACACATTTCTGCTTTCGTAATTCCTGGATAACACTCCCAAAATAATTGATATAAAAGGATTTATGGTAAAAATCACTATCACCAGCCATGGTATCACTTTGTAGATACTGTTGAAAAGATTAGTGATCCCAGAAAGAAATAATATAAACAATATCCACGAAATTATTGAAGGAATTAATAGTATGAATCCAATGATTCCAAGTGTTTGAGATTGTTGTGGTATCCTGTGAGTACTCATTTCAGATCACACCGATTGAGGATTGCATGACCCACCCACCATTTCCAGATGGAAGCTTGATCAGTGCCCAATCATTATCGTATCGTTCAATCGTTACTTTTAGTCCTTCATGAATGGTAAAAACCTGCGGAAAATCTCTGCTTGGTCCACTGTATGCCAAGACTGTTTCTTCCAGAATAACAGCCTGGTCTTCAGAATAGAATGTACGTATCCTCCATACTTCTATCACCACAAAGATAAAGAAAAAACAAGAAAAAATCACGATCAAGATCTTACTCACATTGCGTACTACATGGTTCCTGCTGATGATGAGTAAAACGATCGAAGCCATAAGAAGGATGAATATGATCAGTATAAGAATTGCCAGAATATTGATCGAGAGTGCAAACACTATTTTTTCCAGCACCGTCTCAATAAATGATTTTTCAACAACTTCTTTATCTTTCAGATTTGCGCGAACCATTGCAAGATTCTCTCTCAGTTCTTTATGTAAAGGTTCAAACTTGGCTGCTTTTTCGTAGTAAAGACGGGCATTGCCAATATTGTTTAGCTTGAAATAAGTGTTTCCAAGATTATAGAATAGTACAAAATTTTTCACTCCTTGGTCTGCTACTTTCATGTATTCCTGCAAAGCTCGTCCATATTCCTGTTCCTGATATGCCTGGTTCGCATCTGCTATATCATAATGTTCTGCAAGAAGTGTTGATGATACAAGAACAAACAAAACTACTACATATATTTTTTTCACTATTTCTTTCTCCTAAATTTGGTTCTGGAAAGCTGCGTTATGATCTCATCGAGTTCGTGGGAGAGATCATCCAGTTCCTCTGACGAGAATGTAACTCCACCAAAACGTGCCGTATCTGTCTTGTGCAAAAATGCCTGAATCCTGGGAATAAGATCATCAGCGACTTTACGTTTGTGTAATTCAGAGAGTATATCCTGAATTTTAGAAGCTCCTGCAGAAATATTACAGCGGTTTGCTATGTAGTTCTTCAAAGCATTTTCCGCATTCACACAAAAGAGTTCAGCATTATTTGCTTTATGGGCAGTATGAACAGCCATAATGTCTTTTTGTAGCTGTTTGTTCGAAATTTTCGACCTATAGTATGCACGGTCCTGAAGTAACTTTTTTCGTTCTTTTTTATAAATTATTGCAGTAACAATACTCAACAAACCTACAATCACGATCATCCAATACCAGAAGGAAAAGAGTATCAACAAAAAGTCAGATATACGAGCCTGTCTGATAATGAAATGAATATCAGATCCCTGAATGTCAATGCCCTGAGGACGTATATAGGAAAGACCAGCAGATGTTTCTTTTCCTTTTTCCACAGTCAAATATAATGGCTTTGATTGTACCGTCCTGTATTTTTCATTTTGAGGATCAAAGAAAGTGAACGGAATACTTGGAAAGGTATATGAACCTGGTTCTTCTGGTATAAGGATATACTTCACCACTTTCTTCCCATTGATATTGTAAGGTGGGAAGAGTTCTTCACTCTCTTCGGGAGGGAAGGAATCTAAATTGTGTATATTCGGCAATTTGGGAGTATCAAACGTGCGAATATTTCCTGAACCCGAGATTGCAAGTGTCAGTGTAACTGATTCCCCTGTTGTAACATGTGTGGCACTCAGATCTGCTTTAACATCAAAATTACCTACGGCACCAGAGAAATCCTGCGGTTGATTTTGTAAAGGAAGTGGTTTCACTCGTATTATTGGCTGGTTAGATTGTATATATACTCGCTTGGTAGTTCCAAAGTCAAAAAAACTTTTCGCTGGCACTTCATAAGCACAGAGTAATTCCATCTTGTCCAGAGTAAAATTGCTCGCATAGGTCGGGAAAAGTGTATAGTCACTTATTCTATACGCATAATATCGAATACCATCTATCACTTCGAGAGTATGAGTGATGTTTTTTGTCTGAAAGGTCTCTTCTTTCACAAATCCGGAAAACTCTGGCATTTTTTCTGCATTGAGCCCAACCAGCCCCTTATTGCTGTATAATGTAAATCGAACAGTAAGCGGCTCTCCCACATAGACTTCTGTTTTATTCGGTTGAGCCTGAAGAAATATCTTCACTCCATTAGTATTTTTTGGTCTTGGCTGATTTTGTTGCTGATTCCCAAATGAGTCCTGAGATTCGACAACTGAGATATTGATAGATTTTGTACGATAGGTTTTGTTATTATATTTAGTGAAAATCGGAGGGATAGTAAATTGCCCTACCTTCAGAGGTCTGAGTGAATAGATAAAACTTTGAGTCACTGATCTGGACATTTTATTATTGATGATTTCTATTGATGTGGAACTTGAGGATGATTGCCCAATTATCTGGAAACCAGTAAGTTGTGGAATTTCTGGTTCTGCTTCTATCTGTTCGTCAGATTTTATCTCAATAGTGAGTTTTAATATCTCATTCATTGAGATCTTGTTTCTATCCACGTATGCATCAATCGAGATATTTTGTGAGTATACAGAAAAGGGGATGCTAAAAAAAAGTAAGATGAGAATTGGTTGTAGCGCTTTTTTCATGATCACCAGTTTTTCTCTACTTTCTTTGTCTGCTGAGGTTGAATTAATCTCTTCATCCTTTCCTTTTGATTATCATCTTCCTGCCTTTGCATCGCGTCTAATATTCTCTGAGCTTGCTTTTTTTCCTCATCGGTTGGTTCTGGTTTTTGCTGTGATTGATCTTGTTCTTGTTGTTCTTGGTTCTGCTTTTCCTGCTCCTGTTGCTGCTGTTCTTGTTTTTCTTGTTCTTGTTCTTGTTCTTGCTTCTGTTGCTGATCTTGCTGTTGTTGCTCCTGATCCTGTTCTTGCTGGTCTTGCTGCTCTTTATCCTGTTGCTGGTTCTGGGCAGATTGCTGTTGTTGAAGATATTGTCTTGCCAATTCGTAATTATATTTTGCATCCGGATCATCAGGTTTTTCAAGAAGTGAATTTCGATAATTTTCAAGCGCTTTATCATATTCCTGCTTCTGAAAATAGGAATCACCGATGTTGTACAAGATCTGAGCTTTATCCACATCTTCTGTTTTCAAGCTTGTCTTATATTCAATGATAGCTTCTTCAAATTTATCATTTTTATAATAGGCATTGCCAAGATTGAAATGTATCCTACCCTCTTCTGGATATTGAATGCTATTCTGTTTGAAAATCTCTTCAGCTTCGGCAAATTCACCTTGCTTATAGGCTTTTTTACCGCTAGAATTCTTGAGAACTTTTTCATAATTCAGAGCAACACAATTTCCTAGAAAAAGAAATATAAAAATCAGAATAATAATAATTATTTTTTTCATACTCGTATCTTTTTTTCCCATAATATAAACTCAATTAGCAAGAATAACAAGGCAAAAAGCACAAAAAAGAGATATTGCTCTTTGTATTGTGAATAGCGTCTCTCTGCGATTTTTTCCTTTTCTAATAAACTGATATCGTTAAGTATTTCTCTTATCTCATGCTGACCAGCAGATATCTGAAAGAATAGTCCATCAGTTTCCTTAGCTATCCAGCTGAGATTTGAAAAATCAAGCTTGGTTAGTACAATATTACCATCCCTGTCTTTGAGATACTCTTTTTCTCCTGTCTGTGAATTCACGATTGGTATTGGTGCTCCTTTTTGAGTTCCTATACCAAGGGTATAGATAATGATCGCATTATCCTTTGCCGTTTTTACTGCATCCTCGAAATTACCCTGGAGATTTTCTCCATCGGTTATCAATATCATGACCCTATTTTGTGTATCTTTGGTAAAGAGTGTTGTGGCTTTTTCTATTGCATTTGCTATATCTGTACCATCTTCTGGAATCAATCCTACATCAATGATCGAGGCAAACATTTTCAGTGCAGAATAATCTGAGGTAATGGGACATTGCACAAAGGCATTACCAGAAAAAATAATAAGTCCTACTCTGTCACCTGTGAGCATATCCAGAAAGGTCATAAAAGAATTCTTTGCTCTTTGTATTCGATTTGGTGCAAGGTCTTCTGCTAGCATACTTCTGGAAACATCAATAGCAACAACAATATCCAGACTTTTCTCTTCAAGAATTTGAAGTTTTTTTCCCCACTGCGGTCGTGCTGCTGCAAAGATCACAAAAACAATGATCATGATCCACAAAACATTTTTCAGAGATCTGGAAGTGGTAGAAAGATTAGTGATGAGTTTATTCTCCAACTCTGGACTGCTGAACTCTGAAAAAAGTTTCTTTCTTCGCTTTGATGACAAAAACATCAGCAAAATCACAAGTGGTATGAGCAGAAGGAATAATAATATTTCAGGATTTCCAAATCTCATCAGGGTAACCTCTTAAGAATAAATCGTGCATAAATAAGTTCCAACACAAGCAAGGCAAGCGCAGTATAAAGAAAATAGAAGAAGAGATCATAATATCGGTAATGTACTTTCTCTGATATCTCAGTTTTTTCCATTGTATCGATGCGCTCCATGATCTGGGTAAGTTGTTCTGGATTTTGAGCACGTGATGCTTTCTCTGTACCACTCATGTCTGCAATTTTATTCAACGTTTCCATATCGATATCAAGCTGTTGATTTACGTACTGTGTTCCATAGATAGGATGATCAACTGGTATTTGCGACACTCCTTCTTTACCTACCCCTATTGGATATATCTTTATGCTAAGTTCTTTTGCAAGTGTGGCAGCAGTTATTGGGTCGATTTCACCGGAATTATTCCTTCCATCAGTAAGGAGAATGATGACCTTACTCTTTGCTTTTGAATCACGCAATCTATTGATCGAAGTAGCGATTCCCATACCAATAGCAGTTCCGTCTTCTACCATACCGGTCTCTATCTGCTCAAGGAGTTCCACAAGTATTCTGTGGTCTATCGTAAGAGGACATTGGGTGTAACTTTTTCCTCCAAAGACCACAAGTCCGATCCTGTCCGTAGAACGAGATTCGATGAATTTCTTTGCTTCTTCCTTTGCGACATACAATCGATTGTTGGGTTGGAAATCAATAGCTCTCATACTTGTAGATACATCCATTGCAAGTATGATATCCACTCCCTTTCCTTTGACCTGAGTGAATCGCTCTGGAAGGACTGGTCTTGCAAGGGCGATAACCAGACATAAGAAAATAAGTAAGTGAAAGATATATCTTGCGTAATACAGTATCTGAGCTCGTTTTGAGAAGAAGGGTTTGAGAAGTTGAATATTTGAATAGAGAATAGATGGTTTATTTCTACTTTTCACAAGAATCTCATATAGTACCAATATTGGGGTCAGAATCAGAAGCAGGAAAAATCCAGGTTTAAGAAATTCAATTCTCATCTGTCTGTTCTACCTCTTGTTCTTTCGTCTTATGAATAATATCTATCAACTTATCCAAAATACTATTCGCATCCTGAAGGGGTGGAACAAACTTAGCAAATTTCACTTTATCACATTCGCGAAGTATGCTCAAAATTTCTGCTCTACATTCCACATCTAAGATTTTAAGAGCTTTTCGTATCTCAAAATTAGTCATTTCAAGGAATTGTTTATGATACCGGTTCTCAAGATATTCACGACAGATCCATGATACCTCAACGTAATAACGCTTGATATCACCTTTGCTGAGATAATCTTGCAGTTTCAGATGATCAATTTTCTTAAGGGCGATGACATGTGCAGGAAGAATAGGCTTTTTCTTTTCAGGAAGAATCGGCAAGCCTTTTTTTCGTCTTGTAACAAATACTATAGCTGCTATAATAATGAGAATGATAAGCACTGGGAAAAAGATATCCCAAAATCCAAGATGTAATCCAACTGGAGGTTTAATATCTTTCAGTTCAGTACTATCTTGCGGAAGAACCGATTGTATATAAACACGTAGTGAGTCTGAATACACAGTTATACTATCATTAGAAGATGAGAGTATAAATTCCTGAGGCGGGATCGTGTGATCGCCTGTATCAAAAAAAGCAGACACGAACTGGTAAGATGTAAGAAGCTCATCGTTATGCTGTTCGTTTTTTTCACGAAAATCAAGTATAATAAAAATCTCAGAAGATTCTTGGGGAACATAACGAACACTGGAAGTAGCATCATGAGTAATATCTACGTTGAAGTATATCCTGTCACCAACTTCAATAGTATCCAGCTCTGTCTTTATTGTGTCTAAATAGGTACTCACGTTCATTGCACCAAGAGGAAGATACAATAGCAAGCAAAACAATAGTGCTATGATTACTTTACTCATCTATATTTCTTTGCTCTTTCCTTGAAAAATTTAACCAATGTCTCGATATAATCAGTATCAGTTCTTAGATCAATGAGATCGATTTTTAATTTTTTGAGTTTCTGTGGAAACTCATGTATTGTGGTATCAATATACTGCTCGTATTTCTCTCTCATTTTCCTGTCATTAACCTGAAGAATAACTTCCTTCTTTGTCTCTGCATCCTGCAAGGTGATGAAACCAACTTTTGGAATCTCATATTCGCGAGGATCAAGGATTCGAATAGCAACGACATCATGTTTTTGTGCGATTATCTGAAGATTGCGATAGTAATCAGCATCGAAAAAGTCAGAGATCAGAAAGATGATGCTGCGTTTTTTTGTCATTTTGTAATAGTACTCAAGTGCGTTTTTTATATCTGTCTTTTCATGCTCTGGTTTATCATACAGTATCTCTCTTACGATGCGGAGCACAGAATTTTTCCCTTTTTTGGGAGGAATGTACTTTTCTACTTCATCTGAGAAGAGAAGCAATCCCACTTTATCGTTATTCTTGATCGCTACAAACGCAAGTATCGCTCCAACTTCAGCAGCAATTTCCCTTTTTAATTTATGATACGTACCAAATGAGCCAGATCTGCTTATGTCAATCATGAGCATGACGGTGAGTTCGCGAGTTTCTTCAAACTTCTTTATGTAAGGATGCCCCATTCGGGCGGATACGTTCCAGTCTATAAGTTTAACATTATCCCCTGGCTGATAGGCACGCACTTCGGAGAACTCGAGTCCTTGTCCCTTGAATATGCTGTGATATTCACCCGAGAACATCTCATTCACGATGCTTCTGGTTGATATCTCAATACGTTTTATATGATGTAGTAGCTCTTTTGGGATCATAGAAAAGTATATTCTATGGAATTTCTATTTCATCAAATATGCGATCAACAATATCTTCTGAAGTTACATTTTCAGCTTCTGCCTCATAGGTAAGAATAATTCTGTGTCGTAGAACATCCTTGCCGATTTCTTTAATATCTTCTGGAGAAACATAACCACGTTGATCAAGAAGGGCATTTGCCTTGGCAGCGCGAACAAGATATATCGATGCTCTTGGTGAAGCACCATATTCGATAAAATCAGCAATATCTTTAAGATCATATTCTTCAGGATTTCTTGTAGCGAATACAATATTAAGAACATATTCTTTGATCTTTTCATCAACATAGATATCATTTACCAGTTCACGAGTGTTCAGAACATCAATGGGTTTGATTATTTTCTTTACAATAATAGGTTTATTATCAGCCATTCTGTTGATTATTTCTCGTTCTTCATCTTTGTTTGGATATCCTACCTTGAGTTTGAGCATGAATCTATCGACCTGAGCTTCTGGTAGCGGATAGGTTCCTTCCTGTTCAATCGGATTCTGTGTAGCAAGCACGAGAAATGGCTCTTCAAGCTTATAGGAGTTATCACCGATGGTAACCTGCCGTTCCTGCATAGCTTCCAGTAGTGCACTCTGTACTTTGGAAGGTGCACGGTTGATCTCGTCAGCAAGAATGATATTAGAAAAGATCGGACCCATCTTAGGAGTAAACGTTCCTTCTTTCTGATTATAGATGAGTGTCCCGATAAGATCGGCTGGAAGCAGGTCAGGAGTGAACTGTATTCGATTGAATTTCACACTAATTATGTCAGAGAGTGTGCTGACAGAAAGTGTTTTTGCAAGACCGGGTACACCTTCCAGTAGCACATGCCCATCTGCAAATAAACCGATAAGCAAACGTCGGATCATATATTCCTGCCCAACGATCACTTTGCTTATTTCATCGAATATCGATTGTACAAATTCTGTTTTCTCAATAACTTTTTGATTAATCTCTTGAATATTCATAGAACAACCACCTTTTATTAATCTAATAAAATACCTTTTTGGATCTTTTTTATAAGGTCTTCTCTTTGTTTATATAGATGCGTCTGTATCTTATGCAGAAATGCTTGTATGACATGGACGGAAATACCTCTTCGTTTCATGCGGGTAGTCTGCTGCTGTAAAATATAAATACCGTCAATATATGAACTTGAAACATCCACCTGAAAATCATGATTTACCACTTCACAGATTATAAAACTCAAACATTTCGGGAAAAGTGATTTCACTTTTCGTACTTGATTCTGATAAGAAAGCACAAACCAGTCATCAAGAACTAATGCAGTTTCAAGAATCAGAATTGGCATCACGATGTTCAGTTCTTCATAATTACGCTTACCTTCCAATCGGTATTTCATCTGGATCTTCTTACCCATCACAAGTCTGGTTTTTTGTGTTGAAACTGACATTAGTTTTTCTTTTTTTATATTATCCAGCTTATTATATTCAAAACGAATTCCAAGCGGAACTTCTGCTCTTCCAAAATACAACTCAAGATCTTTGATGATCTTCAAGTCTTTGATAATATAATAGATGAATTCCGAGAGTGCTGTTTCAAAGAGTTTTCTCTGCTTGAGAAAAGTATTTTCTTCCCTAAACTTCTTTGAAAAAAGAAAATTTCTGTATTCCGAATACAACTGTATCTTCTCTTTAATACCTTCTACTTCGTTGGAAGTAATCTCTAAATTTGCCGTTTTCCATTTTTTATATTGGATCGTTATTTCGTTGAGATACATTGTGCGAAGTGCATTCTTTTCTGAATCCAGCAATTCGTTAATCGTATCACCATGTCTGAAAGTATCCATTACAACCTCTATTGTTTTCTGAGATGTTCAAAGATTGGGAAATGGGCGGTAAATTCTTGAACTTCTTGCTTTATCTCAGCTAATTTTTCTTCATCATCATAATTATCATACACTTTCTTTATGAATTCAGCGATCTGGTCCATATCCTTCTCCTTCATACCACGAGTGGTGACAGCCGGAGTTCCAAGACGAATACCAGATGCAACGAATGGAGGGCGTGTATCAAAGGGGACAGTATTCTTATTTGCAGTGATACCAGCCAGGTCGAGAGAACCTTCCATCTTCTTGCCAGAAGGTCCACCATCTTCTTCAGAACCAAGGTCAACGAGCATGAGATGAGTATCTGTTCCATCGGAAACAAGATTGAATCCTCTCTTCATCAAGGCTTCTGAAAGTGCTGATGCATTTTTCACGATCTGTTTCTGATACTCTTTGAAACTATCCTGCAGGGCTTCTTTAAATGCTACTGCTTTGGCAGCAATGATATGTTCAAGTGGTCCACCCTGCACCCCAGGAAACACCCATTTATCAAGTTCCTGCGCATACTTTTCTTTGCAAAGTATCATACCACCTCGAGGACCTCTGAGGGTTTTGTGTGTGGTAGTTGTAACAATATCTGCATAAGGAACTGGATTAGGATGAAGACCCGAAGCGATCAATCCAGCAATATGTGCCATATCAACGATAAGGGTCGCTCCAACCTCATCAGCGATTTCTTTGAACTTGGCAAAGTCAATGGTTCTAGGATAGGCACTTGCACCAGTGAGTATCATCTTTGGGTTACATTCAAGTGCTTTTTGTCGTATCTCATCGTAATTAAATTGCTCGGTATCCTTGTTCACGCCATACGCAACTATATTGAACAAATTACCAGAGAAACTCAGCGGATGTCCATGTGTGAGATGACCTCCATGAGTTAATTCAAGGCTCAGTATAGTATCTCCTGGTTTTACCACAGTAAAATAGGCAGCCATATTTGCTTGCGAACCGGAATGAGGTTGTACATTTGCATGTTCTGCACCAAAGAGTTCTTTTGCCCTTTCTATAGCCAGACGTTCTGCATCATCTATAAATTCACAACCACCATAATATCTTCCGTATAATCTATATTTGAGTTCACCGGTTTTTCTGCTATATCTATAAGGATAACCTTCTGCGTATTTGTTTGTCAACACAGAACCAGCAGCTTCCATTACTGCCTCCGAGACAATATTCTCAGAAGCAATTAACTCAAGATTATGATATTGTCGTTCCACCTCATTCATGATCGCTTCATATATCTCAGGATCAACTTTTTTTATCTCATTATAATTTAACATGCGTCCTCCATCATATGGTTTTCTTTTAATAGTATATGAAAAAATATAAGTTTATGTTATCAAACTACCAAGAACTTATGTGCGTTCCTCGTATTTTTTTATTTTATTGAGACGTCTGATATGACGACCACCATCAAATTCTGTGCTGAGCCATGTGTCAACTATTTTCTTAGCTTCCTTAAAATCCATGTATCTTCCCGGAAGAACGAGAATATTTGCATCATTATGCTGGCGAGAAAGTCTGGCAATAGTATCTGACGTACAAAGTGCTGCACGTACTCCCTTGACCTTGTTCGCGACAATACTCATTCCTATACCGCTTCCGCAAATGAGTATACCTTTTGGGCACTTCCCGCTTGCAACCGCTTCTGCTGCAGCAAAACCTGTGTCTGGATAATCCATTGACTGAGGTGAATCAGTACCGAAATCTATCAATTCAAAATTCTCAAGATAGGATCTCAACTCTTCTTTCAATGCATATCCAGCATGGTCAGAAGCAATTGCAATCTTCATTATTCCTCTTCCTCATCTTTTTCTGCCATAAGACAGGCAAATGCAATTGAATACAATTTATTCATCTCGGTATCATTTCTTGATGATATAGCTGTGGGTGCTTTGGTTCCCACAATGTAGGTTGCCATGTTGGCTTTTGCAAAATAAGTCAATGCTTTATAAAAAACATTTCCGACCACAAGATACGGAAATACCAGTCCGTCAGCATTGCCTTCTACACAGCTTTTTAATCCTTTTGTTCTGACACTCTCAGGATCAACAGCTGTATCAATCGAAAGAGGTCCATCAACATCAGCTTCTTTGAATTCTCCTCGCTCAGCCATCTTTGCGATGATCGCTGCATCAACGATTGATTGCACTTTGGGATTTGTCTTCTCGGAATAAGAGATAAGCGCAACTTTAGGACGCTTAATACCAAGTTTACGTGCAGTGTTTATCACATATTGGGTCATGATGATCTTCTGCTGAATAGTTGGTGTAGGAATAAACGCCGCATCCGTGAAAATGAGTAACTTTCGATACGTTTTTACCTCTGCAACGGAAATATGCGAAAGTGTCATTCCTGGAATCATCAACCCACGCTCTTTGTCCAGTATACATCGCAGAAGTTTGTCTGTCGAGATAAGCCCTTTCATAAGCACATCACCCTCGCCAGAATTAATGATATCAATCGATAATCGACCAGATTCCATTTCGTCCGGTTCATCAACTATAGTAAATAATTTATAATCTACATGTGTAGATTTGCACGCTTGTTTTATTATATTTGCATCCCCTACTAAAGTAACATCAGCCAACCCAAGTTCAATTGCCTTTTTACTGGCAAGAATACTCATCTCATCCTGTCCATAAGCAACAACCACGCGCTTATTTTGTTGAGATTTTACAAGTTCAATAACATCTTTGAGCTTTTTTATTGATGGCATCTCAATCCTCCGAAATTTTTTCTTGAGAATAATTCACCGCCAATCATGTCAAGAAAAGCAAGTTTTTTGCATTATGCATTGGTATCATAAACAGAGCAGAAAATTGTTCTTTACCAGGAACATAATTTAAAAAAGCGGATCGATTATTAGACCAATCCGCTCATCTATTGTGGGATTATTAATGATTACATTACTCTACTGCATGTTTTGGAGGTTTGACCTGCGAGATAACAACTGCAGCTACAATACAAAGTATTCCACAGATTATGAAGGCAAGGGGGAAGTTGCCTATATCACCGAGTTTTCCACCAAGAATTGGACCAAAAATACCGCCGACCCCATACGCAAGGAACACCCAACCATAATTCTGACCAATATATTTTGTGCCGAAAGTATCCGCTGTAATTGTCGGGAACAAGGAGAAATTACCACCAAAGTTAAATCCAATAAGTGCTGCACCTATATAGAGAAGTACTGGAATGCCAGCTATCCACTGGAAAATGATTACAAATATACCCTGCGTAAGCATCATGATCACGATTGAGGTTTTACGCCCCAATTTGTCACTGATAGCTCCCCATGCAATTCTTCCTATTCCATTTGCCAGTGAGAAAAAAACTGCCATTGCTGTTCCTGCGATACCTGATGCTACTGTCTCTGAGAGTCCTGCAGCAGTAAGCGCTTCCATAGGAAATAATTTCATGAGTCCGATGCTCATCAATCCTGCACTTGCACCAAAAACAAAGGTGAGCCATATCATATAGAATTGTGGTGTCTTCAACATCTGACCGCTTTTAAGTTGATACTTTACATCATCTACTTTTTTCTCAGCTTCAGTGGGAATCCAACCTGCAGGTTTCCACTCCTTGGGTGGGAATTTCATCCATATACTGCCAATGAGTACGGCAATGAAGAATACGATACCGTAAATTGAAAATGTTTTACTCAATCCATATATTGCTATTAAATTACCCCAGGTTCCAGCTAGTTTTACCCACAGCAGCGCACCAAAACCAAATCCTGCAACTGCCAAACCTGTTATCAGTCCTTTTTTATCTGGGAACCACTGCATGCCGACTGCTATTGGAACAACATATGCGAGTCCGATACCAGAACCTCCGATAATACCAACGAATATGAAAACAAGCCAGAAATTCGTTCCTCCGAAGAGGCCCGCAAGAAAGTATCCAAGTCCCAATACTACCCCACCAGCGATTGCAAGTTTGCGCGGACCGAGTTTAGGCATAAGTCTTCCTGCTATGACCATAACAATTGCAAAGAGCGCAAGACCAGCTGCAAAAACTGCCTGAGTTTGTGTTCTCGTCCATCCAGCTTCAAAAAGAGGTTTTGTAAAAACCGACCATGCATAGATAGCACCAAGACAGAGTTGTATAACGATCGCTCCGACCACTGCAAGCCATCTATTCATTATTTTTTGTTCAGCCATATTTCTCCTTTTCGATTTTATCAGAAAAAGCCGAAACCCTGTTGAGTTCCGGCTTGTTTTTTTAATATATTAGTCGATTGACTTTCGTTCTTCGATGAGATGTTCGACGACACTTGGATCTGCGAGTGTGGTAACATCACCAAGGTTATCAGTGCTCTTTTCTGCGATCTTACGAAGTATTCTACGCATGATCTTACCAGAACGAGTTTTAGGAAGTGCTGGAGCCCATTGAATTGCTTCTGGTGTTGCAATAGGTCCAATTTCAGAACGTACATGTTTCACAAGTTCTTTTCTCAATTCATCTGTTGCTTCTATACCACCGACAAGGGTAACGAATGCATAGAGTCCTTGTCCTTTGATCTCATGTGGTATCGGTGTCACTGCTGCTTCTGCAACCGCTGGATGACTGACAAGCGCACTCTCGACTTCAGCTGTTCCAATCCTATGTCCGGAAACATTTACCACATCATCGATTCTACCGAGTAACCAGTAATCATCATCTTCATCAATCCTGCATCCATCACCTGCGAAATAGAGATCATCATACATGGAGAAATAGGTCTCGATAAATCGATCATGATCTCCCCACATTGTTCTCATCATTGCAGGCCACGGTTTACGAATGCAAAGCTTACCGCCTTCATTCACATCACAGGGAGTGCCATCATCACGAAGCACTGCTGGTTCCACACCAAAGAATGGTTTAGAAGCACTTCCTGGTTTCAGAGTAAAAGCTCCTGGAAGCGGTGTAATCATGAAACCACCGGTTTCTGTTTGCCACCAGGTATCAACAATGGGACAATTGCCGTGTCCTATCTTCTCGTAATACCACATCCATGCTTCTGGATTAATTGGTTCACCAACGGTTCCAAGAATTCTCATAGTATCAAGTTTGTACTTAGCTGGCCATTCGTCACCCAGTCTCATAAGGGCTCTGATCGCAGTGGGAGCTGTATAGAATACCGTTACACCGAATTTATCACAGATTTGCCAGAATCGTCCAGCATCAGGATAGGTAGGGACACCTTCGAACATGAGTGAGGTTGCACCGTTTGCCAGTGGTCCGTATACGATGTAACTGTGTCCAGTGACCCAGCCGATATCAGCAGTACACCAATAAATATCATCGTCATGAATATTAAAGACCAGTTTATGTGTTAATGAAGTATATAAGAGGTAACCACCAGTTGTGTGTACCACACCTTTTGGTTTACCAGTTGAACCCGAGGTATAGAGAATAAAAAGTTCATCTTCAGCATTCATATGTTCTGGTTCGCATACTGCATCAACCTTATCCATCTCTTCATGATACCAGAAATCGCGTCCATCTTCCATATGACATGGTTCATCATTAACTTTTATTACCATGACACTTTCAATGGTTGGAGTTTCTTTAAGTGCTTCATCAGAAATATCTTTCAGATGAATATGTTTTCCTGCACGGCGTGAAACATTGGCAGTTATGAGCATTTTACAATCTGAGTCATTGACCCTACCGCGAATCGCATCAGCACTGAATCCACCAAAGATAATTGAATGAATTGCACCGACTCTTGTGCACGCCAGCATGGTAATTGCAAGCTCTGGAACCATAGGCATGTAGATAGCTACTCTATCACCCTTTTTGATGCCTTTTGCTTTAAGTACGTTTGCAAACTTACATACCTCATGATGAAGTTCTTCGTAGCTGTATTTTTTCACATCGTTCTCTGCTTCTCCCTGCCATAGGATAGCTGTTTTTTTTGCAATAGGTGTGCCGAGATGTCTATCCAGACAGTTGTAACTCACATTGAGTTCTCCATCTTCAAACCAGGTATGTTTGATTATTCGCTCTTTAGTTTTCCAGGTATACTTCAGCCCTATGGTAGGTTCTTTGAACCAATCAAGTGACTTTGCCTGTTCCAGCCAGAAACCATCAGGATCGTTGATAGATTTTTCCCACATTTTTTTATATTGTTCTAATGAACTAATGTAGGCATTTTTCTTGATTCTTTCTGGTGGAGGGAATGTTCTCCCTTTGCTCATGAGCGTATCAATTCCTTTTTTTTCAGTCATTTTTTGCGTTTCCTCCGTTTATTTTTGAGTATTTTGTCTGTATCCCTAAGGACTCAATTTATAAGTCAAGAATTTTTCAAATTTTTTGGAATTATCAAAAAAAGAAGCAAATTTTTATGTTATAAAGCTCAAGAATTTCCATTCTTAATCCAACTTTTCTTATCATCATCAAAGATGAATATTTCTCCAGTTCTCATATCATATAACCACTTGTGGATAGTAAGTTCATTTTCTCTCTCAATAACAAAATCAAATGTTTTCAGATGTTTTTCCTGCAACAGAACATTTTGTTTGATAGTACTCTCAATATCTTCTGGTTTACTATCAGCAACTGCTTCATTTGCAAATGCTAACCATGTGCAAATCGGTGAGCTCCCTGATACACCCTTACAGAGTTCAGTGATCCCTCCACAACCAGTATGACCACAAATTATTATATGCTTTACTTTCAGGTGCGCTACAGCATATTCAAGAACAGCACTTGTGCATAAATCACGTGCTTCAGCAGGTGGAATAATATTCGCGATATTTCTTATGACAAAAAGTTCTCCTGGTTCAGCATCAACAATATACTCAGGTACCACTCGAGAATCTGAGCAGCCAATCCAGAGTACATTGGGATGTTGTCCTTGGGTCACAAGATCCTCGAATAATTTATTTCTGTGTTTGAATCTTTTCTTGAATTCTTTATGCCCCATTAGCAGTTTATCAATTGACATGTGATTCTCCTTCAATTTTTTTCTGACCTAAAATTAACGTTACAATTCTGTAAAGTAAGTTCAAAAAATGTGAAAAAAATTGTCATGAATTTCCAATATTTTTTTGATGTCTGATAAATATAAAAAAAATCATAATTTAAGAGGACACAAATGATTGAAGAAACTTTGTTGCTTATCAAACCGAATGCTACCAAGAAAAATGCTGTTGGTGCAATCCTAAAAATGATCGAGGATAATGGATTTGAGATACAGAAGCTGAAAATGTTTAAAATGGATAATGATCTGGCAGACACATTTTATGCTGAGCATATTGGAAAGAGCTTTTTCGAGACGCTTAAATCTTTTATGATTTCCGGTAATATCGTTGGTGCAGTTTTAAGCCGTGTAGATGCGATCAATAAGTTACGAGAGCTTGTCGGGAATACAAATCCGGAAAAAGCATCACTTGGCACTATTCGCTATCTTTTTGCAGATTCTTTCACAGAAAATGCAGTCCATGCGTCTGATTCACCTTTAAGTGCGGAAAGAGAGATCGGATTGATCTTTCCTGAATAAAAGATTATTTCAATAAATACACACCTCCCGGCTTACGCCGGACTCCTCTCAAGAGGAGAAGTATCTTTTTTGTAATTCACATTGATTTGTCAATACTGTCGTGGCTGGTTAAATTTACCTCCTCTCTCCATGTCACGTTGTACTGAAAATGGATTGTTTTATTTCTTATCAATATAGTTCATAATCGAATCGACTACGTCTTTTAAATTCTTTAAAACATGTGAAGCTTGAAATCGTAAGACATGTAAACCTAAGGATTCTAATTTTATTTGTCGTGATGCATCTTCTTTACCTTTATCTAAATGCACTTCACTATCAATTTCGATTACCAAGTTGAGTTCAGGACTGTAAAAATCTACAATATAGTTATCTATTGGTTTCTGACGATGAAAATCATATCCAAGTTTCTTTCTTTTTAATTGATTCCAGAGAAGCACTTCAGGTAGAGTCATGTTCTTGCGTAACTTTCTTGCTATATGCTTTAATTTTGGATTATAATAAAGTTTAATCATATTATTATTTTATTTTTATTACACACCTCCCGGCTTACGCCGGACTCCTCTCAAGAGGAGATGTATCCTTTTTTTTAATTCATATAGAATTGTCAATAATCGATGTAATCCCCTCTCAAGAGGAGTGTCCCGACTGGTCTTGGTCGGGTGATTTACCTTCTCCACTTTCACATCGCAGTTCCCATGAAATCGAGATTGGTGTATAAATTATTCAAATTCTTGACACCTAATCTGCACCAAAAATAAACGATTCCCACGTGGCCCCATCGTCTAGGGGTGAGGACGCCGGATTCTCATTCCGGTAACAGGGGTTCGATTCCCCTTGGGGCTACCATTTTTATTTGTATTTTTACTATTTCATAATTGGGAAAAGCGTTCATATTACTTTGGGAAATATTGGATTGTGGGCAAATATACATCAATAAGAAATTTATTCGCTATCGTGCGCGATCTTTTTCAGACAGTTCTTCAAACAACCAGAGTTGGTCCTTTCCGTTAAATATTTTCTTTTCTTTAAGAGAATCAAAATCAGAAAATCCTCGTAACCAATACGTGATCATATCAAATGCTTCCGGTTTTGCTTCACAGTTATGTTTACCTCGCACTTCAATAAGTCGGTATGTAGTATCATACTCCTTATAAAGTATGGTTAAACGCTGGGGTTTGAGTACTCTTGCCACATAGGTCCCCCCTTTGAGCAGGTCTTTTTCATATGAAAATATACAATGATCCATCTCCACACCTTCTGCATGGAGTTCAAAGCTATCAGTAATTTTTTCCACCACAAAGTTTTCCTTATGAATATCCTGCAATGCACTCTGGGTGTATTCATGGTTCGTCATAACCTCAAGACGATTTATACGATCAACCAATACATCATGATAGTCCTCTATCGCATCATAGTGTCCAAAGATCGGTATCGGTCTATCCTCTTCATAGTCTTCCAAAGATGCATGGATGCGAACAATATCTTTTAGATGGAAATAGCTGAGGGGTTTGGCTCTTTCTTCCTCTTGCTGAGCTATTGTCTCAATGAGTTCGTGAGTAAGATATTTTGATAGACCAGAGAGGAGATGTGTTATGCTGCCAATACTAAAGTTGGAGAAAAAACTTAACTCACGAATCAGTTCTGGTCTTTTCATCAATTCTTTACGAAGCCAGAAAAAGAACTCCAATGAATACATTTCCTTAGGAAATTTTTGAAAACACTTCACCACAGAGTTCCTACGAGGGAATCCAAAATATGCCAGAATCTCTTTGCGGGGCTTGAGTAATAATGTTCGAACTGATCTCCAGTACTTTTTTGACTTCAATGGATGAAACACCGCATGGGCGGAGAGTAGATAGGAAAGTGCTGGATTTAATCGAACGAAATCCCTGCTATACGATCCTCCATTCTTGAGAAGGCAAAGAATGAACCAATGTCTTGAAGAAAAGCTTTTCGTGAGAAATACATCTTCCACACCTACATATGTGACCAATTTCTCATAGAGCTCAATATGTTTATCCAGATGTCTCCTTTTCTCTCCAAGAAAACGAGTGTTCTTGAACAGGGGAAGGTCAAAGACAAAAGGGAAGTTGGATTGTGGTATAAAATTGACCCAATAAGGTCTTTGAAAAGTTTTCTTTGACGCGATAGGATATGCTCCGCCAAAGCGCAGAATTTCTATCACATTTCTTTTATAATTATAAAGAATACCTTTTGACTCGTCAAAGGCAACAGTGCAATGTGGCGGATAATAGAACTCTTTCATTGATCACTCAATCCTTGAGTGTATCATAGATATGTCAAATCGAACGAAAAAAATTTGCATGCTGTAACATATTAAACGGAGTACGGAAAACGGAGGAAAGGAGGAAGGATTATAAGTTAATAGATAGATAGTGAAAAGTGAAGGATGAGGTAGTGAATAGTGAAAAGCGCAGAAGCAACGAAGCGATTTACCAACAACAAACACAATCATTAGTGAAAAACAGTTAGAACTAGATATTTGGATCTTGAAATTTCCGGAAAATCCCCCTTCAATGAAGAGGTCATTACTACCGTTACGAATTTAACGCGCACCAGTAAAAGTTTTGCGGGTAGGTTTTTGCGAACCTCCCAAAAATGAGATCAAAAATGACCATTTTTAAGGGGGTACAGATTTTCTTCTGTAACTCGTTGATACAACGTCTGTTACAGAATATTTTAAAAATCTCTCGTAACTTATTGATATAAAGGGACTTAAGCCCACTTTTATCAATTTTTCACTTTTCAAAAAACACCTAAAAGATGTACAGATAGGATTGTCCGTTCCTTCCTCAAATGTAATAAGTAACTACCTCACTAAAAGTAAGTTACAGCACACTATATCTCTTTGAAAGAGCAAATAATGAATTAAATCTTACTATTGAAACTTTATTCTATCTTCACAAACAACGTCAATATTTTGATGATTTCGTAAGTATTCTTCCAATATGTCATAACAGTCTGTTGAGATAACGGATGGTTTTGCTTATGCGGTTAATTCCTCCATAGATAAACCAAAGATATCAGAACAGTTAACTACATGATAATTTTCCAAAACCACTTTGTAAATTTTATTATTATGTAATGGAAGACCATTTATTAATACCTTCTCGATTCTGTCATCATCGATATTATAGATTATCCGAACTCCATGACTCACCTGAAAGAAAGGATAATTTCTCTTTCTATGTTCATTTCGCAAATAATACCGAAACATTCTCCTCAATTTTCTTCCGGAGATCATACATTTATACAAAGCAATGGGAAAGGGATACGTAACTTTTAGATTTCCTCGTGTAATGACTGGACCGAGCGTTTTTTGTCGTATTGAACCACTGCAGACAAGTGCAAGGTCGACGTTCGCTTTTTCAAAAAAAATATCAGCAAAAAGATCACCGATCTCTGTCTCATGCGTTCTGGCGGGATGAGTAATCGGTCTTTGCAATCGGCAGATAATAGTATGATATTCTTTGTTGATCGTTTGAGCATAGGAATTAATGTACTCTTCGAGTTCCCCATCTGGCTGAATCTGATCATCACAGACTTTCACGATCTGCCAATTCCAATCCACAATACTATTCGTGTTGTCATCGATTACCAGATCGAACCTTCCAATTTGATCGGTGCCACATCCAGCTTGTACGATAAGTACATTATTTACCTTTTCCGGTTTTTCAGGAAGAGTATGAGAGTGTCCTCCGATAATGACATCAACTCCCCATTGCCGATCGAGTAATCCAGCTAATCTCTTGTCATTTTCAAAACCAATATGAGTGAGCAGAACAGTAAGATCGATATCGTCGTTCTTATAGGCATTGCATATTTTACCCACTTCTCTACATGCCTCTTCCAAACCGATAAAGGTACCCACATCACTATCCATTCTGAGTTCCTGAAGCACCTCCTCAGTAATAATACCAATGAACATTACATCAAGACCATCGATATTGATAATTTCGTAGGGTTTCATCAATCGTTTATAGTATTTTTTTATGTACATGTTGGCATTTACGATCGGGAAATTTGCCATTTTTTCAAGAAAGAGAAGATGCGCAAGTCCATAATCGAGTTCATGATTCCCTAAAGTAACCACATCAGGCGCTACGAAATTCATTATCTCAATAGTCGAGATGCCTTTATATTCGGAATCGATCAATGAACCACGAACCATATCTCCGGCAATAACAAAGAGAACGTTCTTAACTTCTTTACGTACCTTTTGCACATAAGCAGAAAGTAATGAAAGACCACCAACCAATTGACCGGTTCCTTGCTCCAGTTCTGCCATGAAATCACCGTGAATATCATTGGAATGGAGAATGGTGAGTTGTTTGGTATTATTCTTCTTATTCACTTTTGTTACTTACAGTAATGTTATCAATACTTTTGGAAATATTATCTAATTTTTCCATTATCTCTATATAAATTTTACTAGATTGTTGTTTCTCTAATTTTTCGATCAAGTTGCTTTGTTCATTGAGCTTATTATTAAGACTATCAATTTCCTTCAGTTTGTTTTTTATTGCATCAATATTTTTCTGAATTTCATTATAATCAAATGAATTTAACTTTTTTGAAATGTTTTGTATTTCTCCAGTTAATGATTCAATCGTTTTCTCTGGCTTATAATATAATACAAAATATAATGAAATAATTAATAACATTAACGTAATTGGAATACCTCTGTTTTCATTTAGATACGGTAAAAAAGTATTACTAAAAAACGATAAATAGAAAAGGAAAAAAAAGATAATTACCAAAGCGATCTTTATTTTTTTATTACATTTCATATACGCTCCTTAATATATTGATAAATTAATTAAATCTTTGCAGTCACCGCTTTATCTTCCCAGAGCAGTTGAATGAATACTCCAATGAATAATGCAAGCGGTGACAGAAGTAATATTGGTTCCGGATAAATATTTCCGAAGATCCCCTTAAAATGGACAGCTGAAAATTCATTCAACCCATTTATGCTCGATAATCTGTGAAAAACAATATCAATAAAAGTCTTCCCGAATATATCAGAAAAAATGACCCCAACCATGAGAGAATATGCATATCCCCTGCCAAGAATGCGTAATGCTTTTATCTTAATATCCTCGATACCTTTTACATTACTCATCTCTATCAACAAATAAATATATATGGCAGCAAGAGGAATAATGATACGTCCCAAAAAAATGATCCAATTGAATTGCCCATGTAGCGTTTTCTGATATAAACCAAACCACATTTCCTCACCCAGCAATGCAAAATAACCGACAATGATTCCACCGACGATCCGTGGCATGAATACCTGAGTCTGCTCTTTACCTGACTTTATCTTCTTAACGATCATTATTCCTTCAGCAAGTAAAATACCATAAAGAGCAAGAAGCGCAAAATTATTAATAGCATAATCGTTAAAAATATACAATTCTGGAGGTTTAACGAGTTGCCAGAAAGGTAAGCTGATCGTTGCTAATGAGAAGAGTATTAGAAAACCGCATACTTCTGGTAAAACCTTGAAAACATCTAACCAGAATCTATGATTGAAAAATTGATAATATGCTGCTTTATCGATATCGTATCGCAACATGATCCATGTTCGGGCTTTCTGGATGAGCAGATCGAGTTTATCATTACCCTGGTATCTGCCACTTTGCTTTAAATCTATAAGAAAGTTTGCTATATCCTCCACTTGTTTTTCTCGATTAAGTTTCGGATCATGTAAATCGAACCAATCCTGGTTGTCATCGTTCATACAGAGGTCGAGGTAGTGTTCGCCAGCGTCTATATAGAATAACACATTCCCACCGTAAACCTTTTGATTTTTTAAAACATAAATTTTTTTTCTGTAATCATCCTTTGCTAAACTCCAATAAATTAACGTTAAATCTTGAAGTAGTTTAGGTTTTCTATAAAATTTGAAAGTCATTTCTTTAAATGCTACAACAATCTCCCTTAAGAAAAAAATTGATTCATATTTTGTTATATTATTTTTATTATTAGTATTATTATATACTTCATCAAGTAAAATTATTAACTTATCCATTTGATCGGATTCATTTGGCTTTCTTCTATCTCTATATCGTTGTATTAAATTATTAAAAGTTAATTTATTTTTTGTATAATCTATATGACTATAATTTTTCGAGAAATCCAAACGTAGATCGTTATTATAAATTGTAAGGATTAATTTTGATGAAGCATCTAATATTAGTTCACACATATCAATTTCTTCGTTCAGGTGATAGTTTTCCTATATAATCTTCAAAATCAAAGTCATTATCAAGTTTGTTGCTCTGCAACTCTTTTATCGAATCTTCAAATAAATAATAGGTTCTCATTTCATATTGAAAAGATAAAAGAATCATCATTGTTGAAAATTCTTTATAACCCCCTGTTCTTATTATTATATCCGTTTCTGTTATTGGTCTTAAGTTCTTGAAGAATTTATTTAAATTTGATAATCCATCTCTCCAATTTTCCTGATTATAAACATCCAAATTTTTAATCATGGCAATTCCATTTTTAAAATAAAATTGATCATCATTTATTTCGTTTTCTTCAAATTCACAAAAACTGAATTTCCCGCATTTCAGTATTATCTCTTTAATCACTTTAGCGCAAAATACAGAATCAACGGTATCAGTGCAGAGAAGAATGATCTGGTCATTGTTGTTTTCATCATGGTCATTTCTTTTTGTATGCTCTTGACCTTCAACGTTATAGTAATACAAATATAATGATGATATTTCTGCAGGAAGGTAATCAATTGCTTGCCTTTTTCTGTTATTTATAAAAGTTTCAAAATTACTTTTATAAAATTCTAATAATCCATCAGTTTCAGAAGTAATATTTTTGAATATATGAAGGTGCGTATCATTTAAATTGGGAATTTTTTGCAAGTCGGTTATGAGTAATTCCTGGATTAATTGTGTCTTATCTTCTTGAGTTTGTTTTTTCATATTTCTTTGTAAATTTAAAAGAAATTTGTCATTACCATTACTCTTAGGAAAAATCTCTGTTAAATGGTCATAACTTTGAAGGTTTTGCAGCAAAGATGTTCCTATGGAAATAATTATCTTACTCATGGTTTCTCCTTTAAATTTGAATATTTGGATTGCTTTTCATTATTATTTACTATCTCTTCAATTGTTTTAAGTTGTTGTTCATTATTGTTCATAAACCATTCAAAACCAAGAGATTCCCCTGTATTTTTTCCTTTTATGGCTACTGCTTTGGGGTACTTAAGTTCCTTAAAAATTGCAGGTAGAGGTTTAAGTATTTTGATTAAGTCTTGATAATTAATACTTGATTTAACTGAATCAGTATCAAATAATTTTTCAAGATTTTCAAAATCAATATTTTTTTTGCCATCTGACTTTATGTCAGTATAATAATTATGCAAATCTAAATAATAACTTTCATCTTTATTTATAGTAATATTAACAGAACCAAGACCAAGAGGTTTACCATGTCCCAATTTATGATACATTCCTTTTTCCAATTGTAAAGACCATATTAAATACATCAGTTCCTTTTCGGTTAGATTTTCATAAAATACATCAAAGGAAAACTCTGCATCCTCTTTGAGTAACTGTACTGTTGCATTCTGATTACTTTTATCAGTACCATTATCATAATGAGATTTATTCAAGGGAGTATTTTCATCACAATGATGCCAATAGAACTTTCTTCCCCGTAAAACAGGAATTGGATTTTTGTCATATCCCTGACCTTCTGTTTTTTGTACTACATCTGAATTATCATATTGACTATTTGAGTTATCATAATCAATTAAATAAAAATTGGTTGCAGTATCATGAGGTGAGCCAAGAATTTTCAAAGTACAAATTTTATAGTCACTATCATTATATACTCTATCAGATATTGCATTTGTAAACCTTACTTTTCCTGCAATTGAGACCTTCTTGTCTCCATTCTGCAAATCAGTAGCACCAAATATGTTGCATGCTGGACATAATTTAGCAATATTATGACAGGGGAGTAATGCAGGTGAAAATTCTCTAAGTAGATCGTAAGGATTCTTATTAAAAGCTTTTTTGGGAACACTTACATAAGATATATTTATTGCATTTCTGCCATTTTCTTCAAAATAGATTAAGTCACCAACCTGTAATTCTTTATGATAATAGGCTGTTCTTCCGTCTCCTGATGACGGTGAATTACTACATAAATATGCTTTATCTGAATCTAATTGCTTTTTTTGAATACTGTCATATTTCTGTTTTTCTAATAGATTGTATACAATAATATTCACATCTTTTAGACTCTTCAGACTTGGCTTGTTAAGAATAGCCTCAGCTATTTCATTAGAATTTTTTACTCTTTTGAGTTCAGGTTGTGTATTAAAAACCTCATGATAAAATATTCGTTCATCATGCTTTTTAAAAAAATTTTTCCCTGTCATTTTAATGAAACCTTTAGATGAGAAAGAAGTGGCATTATAATCTTTAGCATGTCTTATTGGAAATTTTCTATATCTATGGCGAGTGTTTTCATAATTAAATTCTACAGCATCACCATTATATATACCATCAGGAATTTTATCAACTGTAAAAGAATGGTAATGATTGTTTCTAAAATTATATTTATCCACCCATGCATCTTCACATTCAAGGATTTCACCATTGTTGGTGTCATCTGGCAAACTTAATATAATTCCCGCTTTAGGAACTAAGGGCTTTCCTCGAAAAGATACTCGCTCAATCTCTTGGCTAAATTGCGAAAAACATGAATTAGTAATTGTCTCAAAAACACATCTTACCATACCTTTAATTGAAGTAGCTGGGATAATTGGTTTTCCATCTTGTTTCAGGAACTCATAATGCCAATGGTCTTTTATACTATTTTCGCCTGAATCTTCTTTTTTTGTTGTTGTATCTGGGATAAATAATTGAGAAATGTTTTTCAATGTACAGTGAAGTTTACCAGTGTAAGTTTTCTCGTGATATTTTTCAAAATTTTTTGAATAAGAAAATCTATCTCCAACTTTCGGTTTCTCAACTCTCACAAAGTTATATGGATTAATAAAATCAATTTCGTAATTTGAAATATTTGCTTCTACCGTAATATTAGCACCACAATTGAATTTTCTTTTTTTGTAATCTATCTGTAATCTTGAATATTTTACTATATCTCTTTCCTTTACATCCTCAGAATCAAATGGATAACTTTCAAATTTATCGTCAATATCAGTTATTATGAATTTATCGACTCCCCTTATATTTTTTACGCTTACTATACCATAACGCATCTATTCCTCCACAAGTTTAATAAAACGATAGAACACACAATCACCGTACTCATCATAACATTCCTTAACTGTTAATTTTAATCGTTTTGCTGTAGTTTTTTGAATAACTGGATATTCGATTATTTTGGGAGTTACATTCTCAAAAAACTTATTTTCTTCTAAATGTTCACCCCAAACATAAATCATTCTATCTGTTTTGTTTTCATCATGATAAGTAATTGAATTATTTCCTAAGATTAGATCTGTCATAAATTTGTAGCTCTCATCTTGTATTTTTTCAATTCTCAGAAATTTTTTATCATTGAATACATTAGCATTTATCAATTTTTCAAAATGTTTGGGTTCAATTTTATCTGTAAAAATAAAAAAGTTCTCATCCTCTGATTCGCTGAGACAATAACCTTCGAAACCATTTAATAAACTTTTTACTTTATCCCATAGATTACTTTTCATAACAATTTCTTGATGAAGTTTTAGTTTATGCATTTTTCTTACCCCGCTTATTTTTCCATTCTGCGAATATCTCTTTGTTTATATCGATATATTCAGTGTAACATTTTCCATTTATCATGACTGATAATGCATCTGTTTCAACCACACCATAACCTTTTGTCTTTCCGTACCCTATTGAGATTGGATTAAAAGTATTAATTAAATCTTTAAGAACAAACATCATCAGTGCGATTTCTTCTTTTTCCGGTTTGTTTATTTTGATGTTCCATTTAAATTCACCTTTAATGGCTGGCATTGAAGTAAATAGAGCTGAAACAACTGGTTCGGCTGTGAAACGATTGATTGCAACGCTGTCGAATTTTCTTGTTTGGAAATTATTGACTTTTGCATCAGAAAATATTATCTTGCTTGCAAGATAACTATTACCGAACATTCTACATATTGAACAACTTTTTTTCTTTATTTCTTTATATCTTTCTAATCCAATTTTCTTTATATTTCGAGGATTTTTATTCAGCATATTCTTTATTTTAATTGAACAGGAATTGTTCGGATCAGTCGGATCACAAACAGATTCATTTAGAGTCCTTAATATCTTTTCAGCCCTATTTCTAAAGATACCCTTTAGTGAGCCGCCTGGAATAACTGGTTCATCTTCAGAACCGATCTCTTTAATTTTTACGAAATAATTATCAGTTTCTTTCTTGTGTTCGTGCTTATTTTTATCTATATAATCAATATATTTATCTACCTCAGAACGCATTCCATCCTTTATCAAAAGAGGATTTTTTATCTTTGAGGTTATTGAAATCACAAGGTCGTTATTGGTAGAATTAACTTGTGAATTGTAAATCTCATTAATAGTGTTGCTTTTTTTTTGTGTTTTTAACAAAAACGTGCCTAGTTCACCAGGAAATGTATATATTTGGATTTTTAAGGATTCATCATTATATAAGTAACATCTGCCTAATCCTCTTGTCTTATTACCCCCGATATAAATGTTTCCTTCAAGTAACTCTTCAAGGCAATATCTGACTATTTTTTTCTTTTCATCAAGATTATCATCCCTATCTCTAAAATCGACCATACATTTCATTAAAAATATTGATCCATGAGGTGTTATCTCATAATCGAATTTTGCTCCTTCTCGGGTTGACCCATAATCTCTTCTTATCGCATTACCGTCTCTTATTGCTGTAATATTTGTTTTATCTTTTATATCATCGTTCGGATAAATATCCTCAAAATAAATTGATGATTTTGTCTTTTTTGTTTCTCCTGACACTTTTATATTATTACCAAATATTTCATAAATTACATCCTCATTGAACAATTTACTCCTTAATACATGATTCTTAATACTACCAGCAATTGAAGTGCCTGGTATCATTATATTCTGGGCAACATCTCTAAAATGAACTGCGTCAGTCTCAATATTGGACCTTCCTGAACCTATATGAAGAGAATCTGGAAATTTAAGATAACCTTCTATGCATATTCTTTGTATAATTTTATTTAATTCATTATTCATTTAATCTCTCCTAATCGAAAAAATTATTAACATTGATATTTGAAACTCGAAGAATAAGTAAATCTACAATATATAACAAAATACTTTTAGTCATAATAACCTTATATTCCTCACTGAAAGGGTATAATTGGTTCTCATTATTGTTGCCAAGTACTACTGCAAAATCATTAATATGAAATAATTTTGTATCATTTTGAAAATTCTCAATTTCTTCAACTTTTTTAATAACATTTTTGACCAAGAAATCATGCAAATTCTGCCCTTTAATTATATTATTTTTCCATTTATCTGAACCACTTACTTTTTCTCTTTCATTTAAATATTTTTTAATTAGTTCAATTTTTTTTAATATAACATAATTTCTAAATAGGTGTAATTGTTGCTTTGAAGGAAGATCATCTGATCGCACTTTTAATAAATGTTTTAAAAAAGGATTCATATTTTCTTTAATGTACTCAATTAGTGAATCTAAAATTAACCTTTTATTATGCATGTTTTACTCCCATAATCTATTATGGTTATAGATCAATTTACCAAAACCAGAATTCTGCCAATAACCAATGGACATAGGTAGTTCATTTACATCAACATCTTTGTCACCTGAATATATAAAAACACTACCTTTTTTGATTGTCATCTGCTTTTCTGTGGGCATTCCTCTTTTTGCATTATATAAGACAACAGACTCATTTTTCCAATATGATAGTGATATATCTAAATTCAATCCAGTAGCAATTAAATCTCCCGGAATAGGCGAAATAGATTGCCCAAATTCATTCTTTATAATAACATCAGAATAACAATAAACACTTAACGTTTTTTGATTTTGATTGTTAGTATTTTTCATAAAAGAAACATCTTTTTCTCTTAGGGGAGAAACAAATTCTACTTTTCCATAGCCTCGATTTTTTGCTTTGCCTATCCGCATGGAATCTGTGTTTATACACATGTCTCTTATAATATCAGAATACTTATTATAAATATCATCTTCAATTGAGATGAAGCCATAAAACCGATTATCTTTTTCAATTGCTTCAAATGAATACAGATCATCATCTGAGGAATTATGCATATCAATTCTTTTACACACGGAATACTGCCTTAGTTTGTCATCATAATAGACAAAATTGTTTTTATGTTCCAATGCTGATTTGCACTTTGTATTATCACACTCATCCGGAATCTTAACATCAAAAACATAATCTTTAAAATGATGATTAACTGGTTTTCTTTTACTTTGATCATAATATTTGCACCCAAAAACAGAAAGAGGTGTGGGATAACAAAAACAAACATTATTTCTTAGAGTTAAGTAAATAGGATATGCATTATAGAAATGCACTTTTTCTGATAAAAATAATGTCTGGAAGTAATCTGTATAATTTTGGCTTTTATTTTTATATATCGAATGTCCTTTCTTAAGAAATAAACTCACGAAAAGACCTAAAATTGTTGATCCTGGTATATAATCTTTCGATTTTACAATATTATCTAATTGTGTCCCATATCCAATAATTGCAGGTTCTAATAAATTTAATTCATAATAGAAAAATCTTTTACTCATTTTGCCACCTTATCAAGTATATCAATATAATCATTTATATTTTTTCCATACCATGAATCTTCATCTAATACAAGGTCACATAGACCTCTACCGCGAGTTTTTTTTGCTCCAATATGATTTACAAATAATATTCCAGCAATCAATAAAGCCTGAGATATCTCATCTATAGGATCTATATTCAAAGGATTTTCTTCAATGCTGAAATCAAAACTATAATTCTTGCCAGTTGTTTGGTATGAAAATAGATGATCTTCGATGGCTGTACCACATATTTCATCGATTTTATTATGTGTTTCGTTACCAATTATCCGATCTCTCATTAGTATAAATTGATTCAATGAAATTTTAAAATAAGCTGAGGAGAAAATAAAGCCAGCAGGTCTTAAGGAAGAACCAAATATCTTTGAAAGTGGTGAATTTAATAATGTATCTGGCTTATTTTTTTGCGGAAACTTAATATTGGGGTACATTCTGGCAATTTCTTCACAAGCATCTCTTATAACACCTTTGATTGTAGTACCAGGAATGTAAGGGATACCCTCATTAGTTTTGATCACAGTGTTATCAAGTAAACCAGAAATACCATAACCTGAACCAACAGAGAAATCAGATTTGAAATTAATTGATACCTTTAGTTTTTCCATTAACTTACCTCCAGAATTTCCATCATCTCAATGATATCTAACACATCAGTTTTATAGAGATTATTATCGTTTTCCCAGAGATTATTTCCTTCAATAAAATCTTGTATGAAAGCTTTTTTAATGTTTTCTTCTCCAATTTTAGAAGCATATTTCATCATTTCTAATTTGCTTTGTTCTAATCCATTATGCAAGAATTCCCTGACCTGTTTGATTTTGTTTTTCGAGAGATATCCAACCAAAGAATCTAACCTATTTTCAAATCGTTTTATTTCATCTAGTGAATAAGGCTTTTTTGTAAGGAAATATTCTCTTCCATACCGTTCATAGTAATATTCATTATCCCTGATAGTGCTTATATTATCTCCAGAAGCAGAAAAAAGTATATGAAAGTCGATCATTGAAATATTATTATTTTCAACTGATTTCCTCTTTGCATTTCTCATTAATGATTCCGCGATACTATATCCTATGTTAAATGGAAAATTATGCTTCATAAAAACAATTCCAGCACACATCTGTATTCCTTCTTCACCAAAAAGATCTTTTCTTTTCTGGGATTCAAGTATAATTGATTTCATAACATTTTCAGTGAAGATCAAGGCTTTCTGTGCCTGAATGACAAAACAAATATCATCTCCAGCTACGATGATCGGTCTGAAAAAATTAATGTCTTTTCTTTTGGATAGATTCTCAATACCATTTTTAAGACTCTCATGTATGATTGATTCTGTTCTATCGGAGAATTCTTGTAACTTCACGAATGCATCATTTTTATTATTATCTATTAGTGTTTCTATCTTCTTACCCATTTTGTTGCCGTCTATTACCACCACAGCAAGCATATCACCTGAAAACATCTCTTCAAAATTTTCTTTAAACGTATATCCTGCTAAACCCCTGAAACTTCTTGCATTTTCATCTAATTTATTTTTGCAAACTCTACATATATATTTTATATCATTAACGGGAAAAGGATATTTACATTCTGCATACTCTTTTCCACACAACTCACAATTTTTCAGATATGGAGATGTCACTAATGACCTTGTAATATCTTTATTATATTTTTTCTTTTGAATTTCTTTTTCTGCTTCCTTTAGAACATTATTTTCACTTTCTTTTTTTGGATCGAATCTCTTAATATATGTAGTAACATCTATAGAGTTTTCTTTATACAGATTAATCAATTTTGTTTCGTATTTCTTTGCATCTTTACCATCATCAAATACGATTTTCGTGTTTCCTCCTTTGGAATATATGATATTAAATGAGTTATACGAGTTCTTCGATGATGTAAGTTCTATAACAGAATCCTTAAAATTAATTCTGTCTATTAATGCACTTGCTCCTACGATCGTCTTCAGTTTTGTTGTTCTGAAAATATAGTCCTGAATTGTATCGATATCTAAACAAAACAAATATTTTTCCATAACTCTCCTATGTTCATTTATTTCCTAAATTTTCTAATTTCTCCCAATCAGTCCATTTCATCTTTACTTCACCTTTGTCATCGACGAGGAATACCTCGATCTCAAATACTTCATCTACCATATAATCTTCAAGACTCTCGAAAAAGTCCAGACCAAGATACTGAAGGAACGACACCACCCAGCCGGCTAATCCTGATTTATATAATACTAACCTAACCTTTATCCATCGATTCAATGGTAATAAAGTACCTGATTGTAATGCATCACCTCCCGCAGAAACATAACTATCACCAAAATATATGATGGACGGCTCAGCAACATCTCTGATATCATAGCCTATTGCACTGCCTGGACCATTCAATATGACAATGGCAGAACCTTGCAGGGTTTCTGGAATTAAGAACAAACTCACATTTCCAAGAAGACCAGACTGAGGTGTGATCGTATATACGCTGTCTTGATTATCATCAGTTACTGTCACTTCTGTGATCTTTGTTTCAGTACAGGATATAGCAAGTACTATGCATACAAATAGTATTAAAATTCTCTTCGTTTTAAACATCAAAACCTCCCTATAAAAACTCATTTTTATACACTTTCAAATTAATTACTGCAATCATCTACATGCCTCGCACATCGATCACTGTGCTTGTTATAACAAACCAGAGTGCACCTGATTCCGGCAATTTTACCATACTATAAAAGTATAATTCATACATATGCATCTCATAGCTTCCTGTATATTTTAAATAATTACTTCATAATTCAACCAGAATCAGAGGCACGCGCTGTTCTATCTGTTCCCAATTCAGTTACATTTTTATGTAGTTGTTTTTACCGTGTCATTAAAAGTACGTCCAGTTTTTTTCATCCACATGAAAAACGTGCTGTAACGCATAAAAAGGAAAAAGGAAAAGGGAGGATAGGAGAAGGAACTGGATTCATTTCAGGTTGTGTAAGAAGCGCTTAATTTGAAATTAGAAATTAGGATTTAGACAATTCTACCAGATAGATCATGATTTGTGGAGATCCTTCGCTTCGCTCAAGGATGACAATTATGAAAAATGAGGATTTCACGACTTGCACCAACTCGCTGGGGCATCCCGATGTGATGATGTCAAAATCTATGATCTCTCAACACTAACCATATCGGGAAAATCCCCATGCGCAAGGGTCATTAGTTCAACCTTGATGATTTGGACTATGCATTAGATGGAAGAAGTATGGTCTCAATCCCCATGCGCAAGGGTCATTAGTTCAACATTATAAATCAAATCAATTTTGCTTCTAAGTTTAAGAGTCTCAATCCCCATGCGCAAGGGTCATTAGTTCAACTTCTTTCCTCAATCTCCAACATTGTTGCTCTTGCGGTAAGTCTCAATCCCCATGCGCAAGGGTCATTAGTTCAACAGTAACGGAAATTGGGAAAGTTTTGACGCAGAGGCATTGTGTCTCAATCCCCATGCGCAAGGGTCATTAGTTCAACATTAAAAGTATTGAAGAACTGAGGCCAATCGAAAAATGTCTCAATCCCCATGCGCAAGGGTCATTAGTTCAACAAAAAAGTGAAATCGCCAATAACACCATTAAAATCGTCTCAATCCCCATGCGCAAGGGTCATTAGTTCAACAAATGGAAACGCTTCCGTGCAGAAGTTCAGGAAAGTCTCAATCCCCATGCGCAAGGGTCATTAGTTCAACAGTGTGTTTACTAGGAATGGAAGAAAGGAATTGATCAGTCTTATGTCTCAATCCCCATGCGCAAGGGTCATTAGTTCAACTTTACCAGTGAAACCGAAACTCAAATAGAAAAAAATGTCTCAATCCCCATGCGCAAGGGTCATTAGTTCAACATTTGGATTTTACTTTCGCGAATCGTATAAACGTATTCGTGTCTCAATCCCCATGCGCAAGGGTCATTAGTTCAACAATGTTCTCTCTTATACTTTATTCATAATGTTACTCATGTCTCAATCCCCATGCGCAAGGGTCATTAGTTCAACTCCAAGCATTTTTGCCCGCACCAGTAAAGGGTTTGCGGGGAGGTTTTCGCGTACCTACAAAAAATGAGGTCAAAAATGAGCATTTTTTAGGAGGTTCGCGACTTTTTCTGTAACTCGCTGATATAAGGTATGTTACGAAAGATTTTCAAAATCTTCTGTAACTCCTTGCTATAAAGGAAGTTAGGGGCGATTTTTGCAATTTTGTTCATGTCCTAAAAATGCCTAAAATAGGTTCGCGACAAAATTGTTATTTTTACCTGAGATAACTATAGGTAACCTGCCTTCTTGCAGTAAATTACAGCACGCTATTTTTTTTTAAAAGAGCGATCCCCTCGCTCGTTTTTTTGAGCAAGGGTCATTAGTTGGTTCTTCGTATGGTACTACGTTTTCTTATTCATTGATTTTGCATTACGCTTCATTCATATTTTGTAGTAACCTCAATAGATCCATACTTCCGGTTTTGTTTCTCCTATGAATAATGCTCTGCGTGAGCAGTTCTTACAAAGGGAAAAACAATGTATGGTTCCATTCTTCTTATTTATCTTTGAAAGAACCATAAGTATTTTTTTTAGTTTTGTTTTATTTGTGTCAATAAAAAATACAGATTTCTGCACTCGAATGCCATTTTTTTCCAGATATTTTGCAATCTTGGTTCTTTTTTTATCGTCTGGAATATCGTAGGCAATAATGTAGTTCATTTTTTCATGGTAAATGGTGTATATGGAATACCGAGATACAGACAAACCTTGAGACGATGAACCATGAAGTTCATGAATTCTCCATAGGTATACCTTTTTGATTCATAGGTCATTCTGGTATTCATGGTTCGTTCGAATTTGTGAATAATTGCACGCATAGCGTTTTGTTGTATGACAGTTTTTACATGTGTGGTATTGTAGGATCTTTCTTCAAAATCCTTAATCGTGACCTGCTTGAGTCGAATCAATGCAATGACACTTCTTTCTGCTAGGAAGCGGTAACTTTCCATGATGTCAGAAGCAAGTGCATGGTGATTTCCACGTGCTGCGTGGAATACTCCAACATACGCATTGATTCCTGAGCTTATAAAATTCTCTACAAATCTTCTGTATATCAATGTATAGAAAATCGATAACATAGCATTTACAGGTCCTTCTGGTGGATGATACACCCTTTCTTTGAAGGGGAAAGGATGAACGATTTCTCTGAAGTGTTTGTAATATTCCTTTGTCGCACTGCCTTCATACCCTCGGACGGAGTCTGCATTTTCTGCCTTCTCGATTTTCATCGCATAATCTTTTAGTATGTGGGGATCGATACCATTTCTCTTGAGCATATACATCTGATTATTGATCTTTGATTTTGCGAGTTCTTTTACATACTTTTCGCACCATGTTTCCCAATTCATGTAGGTATCATTATATAGCTCGTATATTGTCTGGCTCTTTCCAAAATTATTGAATCCGCCGATCATTTTTCCGAGGGCTGTCATAAATACGACGCCTCTTTTTAGATACAATGCTCTTTTTATAACACCTGCACTTACTCTTGGCTTACCGAGTATTACAATACGATGAACTTCATTCCAATTGATCCGGACATTTTTTCCGTCATGTTTTTGCAGAATAATATAATTTCCCTGTGTCCTGGCGTAACGAATGTTATAGGTAATGTATAATGGTTTCTGCTCCAATGACTTATAGAGAAACACTGGTAACCAATCCTCTAATTCAGCCAGGTTAGTAGCTTTATTCTTTTGCTGAAAATAACCTTTCTTTGAAATTATGGATCCCAACCATACTATCTCATCATTCTGACTGAAAGAATATATTTTATCTTCGTGTAAGGCAAGCCCAGTAGGATGTAATTTCTCTTGCAGAATGGATTTAAGATCACTATCTGGATTTTGGGCAAAAAGTATAATGTCACCTGCGTAACGTATCATTCTTACTTCTGGAGCAAGTTTTTGCATTGCTGTATCAAACGCAGCGAGAAAGATATTGGATAGGATGGGAGAGATAGTGTTCCCCTGATACAGATAATCCTCGGTGAAATAGGATTGTATCATACGAACAAGACCACTTCCCGAGAAGAAGGACATAAGGAGCAACTCGAGATGTTTGAAGGATATTGAATCGAAAAACTTGTGGATGTCTGCCAGAAGCCCCTTCGAAAATCCCTTCTTGAACTGAAAATACGCCTGTCGTACTGCTTTGTGATAATCATATCCTTTTCTATAGGAATAACAATTATCTGAAAGTTGGTTATTGAGCACTTCGTGCACATGATCATGCAAGATCTTTTGCACGATCTTATCTACAAGCGTACTCATAACTATCTCTCTATAGGAACCATCGGACTTTCTTTTACGAAAAGATTTTGTCTCTCCAACCCTGTATGCGCCCTCTTGTATGGTTTTTGATAATTGATACACATAGTTTTTATCAAGATACAGATCATTTGGGATTATTCCAAATGCTCCTTTTGCATCACCGGGCATGGTTTTTATTACATCATGAATGTGCTGCTCAGAAAATAGACGTGACAAAACTCCCTTCCGTGTAGTTATATAAGTGAACAATGATGCTGAACCTACTATCCTATAAAATCCAAAACCAATACTATTATTTTTTCCAATACCACAATATTGCCCTGCCACTAATATTTTCTTGATCGAATTCGGTAATTTACCATCAATTTCAATCCCGCCGAGTACACCGCCGAGTGTTTTTTTGTAAGGCACATCTATCCACAAGAAACTTTTACGAAGGAGTTGAATCATATTACATTCAGTATCCTGTAACATAATACCACAGCTGTGCGCCAATACTATCATAAAGTGATAGACATCAAAGAAATAAGGATCATAATATGTGTGTCCTTCTTTTTTATAACCTTGGGGTCTTTTCAAACGTAAAGGACTCATAAACACGATCTTGAGAGTATGTAAACTATCAAGAGATCGAATCTCTTTTTGAATAATACTTTCGTCTATAATTTGTTTATTTGGATATATATTTGATATGAGATCTTCAACAGAAATAAACTCGATCGTTTTTCCCGGAACAAGATGTTTGTCATTAAGATCCCATTTCCTTTTTTTTGTGAGATCATCGATACATTTTTGTACACCATCAAGGTTATGTTGATCAAAACCTAATAGTACCTGAACAATTTCATCTTGATAGTAAGAATACCTACCATTTTCTGCAGGGAGCACACAGATATGTTCATCTGAAAATTCTCCTTTTATATATTCACTAAGAATATTATTAAAGAGTGCATACCATTCCACACCTGCATATAAATTCAGTTCACAAATATTTTTTATTACTTTAAAAGAAAATAGATACCAGGTGTCATATGTTATTTGCACATCATTCCTTTTTACTTAACGTTTAAGTATCATATGATTTTCTATCAATTTGTAAAAGAAAAGGTTTTTTCTTGTCAAATTATTAATATGTTCTTGGGATACCCCCAAAATTTCTAATACATGAGAGTCATTTATTGGTCTTATTTACTATCTTGTCTTTTTTGCTTATTTAGCAATTTATTCAAATCTCTTTACGGCTACAATCCTCGTTTCTTCTGTTGACTCGGATGAAAATACACTTTTACCATATCTGTTGTCTCTTTTCAGATCGATCTTTCTATGAAATATGTTATCAAACCAATCCTTCACGATCCTGATCACTTTTAAAACAAAATTCATTTTATTCCCCCTTTTCTTTTTGCTATTTCTTTTTCCTTCTTCTTGATCAGTTCCATTAATTCATCAGTTGATCCCAACATGTTATGGGAAGCTCTTAATACATTTCTCGTTCCCGGGAGCAAATGCTCTTCATCAGATGATTTTCGATCTTTTAAATCGTTCTTTTTTTGCTTATCCTGGTCTTCTATTAGATCTTTTGTCTTTTGCATTATGGTCCTCCTTGTTTTAATATACCTTGAATTTTTTAAGAATCCTAAGAACTCACTTAAGGGCTGAGATCCTCAGCCCTTCTGTTGGTTCGATTGATTGAAAGATAACTTATATTTTCCCCGCAATAAAATCACTTATGATTGCCGGGCAATTTGAATCAAATCCGCATATATCGAGCATATTCTGATCATCCGGATCAGCGATCGAAAAATCAGTTGCAGTGGTGGCGACCACGATCAGTTTTGCATTTAAGTTCATTTTTTTATTGTAAACATGAAGACTCTGAGAAGGAGTACGTTTTGAATTTTCATTAAAATATGTTTCATTATCTGTATATATGACAAATGCATCGATCGGAATTCTGTATTCTAAAGCGAAACGCATCGGCAAAGAACAATCAGTACGTGAAAAAGGGAATGCTTTTAACGCATTGATAAGTCCTTCTAACGAGATTTTCTGAATTTTATCAACCGACAGTTCGAGAAAATTATCTCCATAGGAAAAAGAATCGCTTGAAGTTCTGTAATAGGTGAAAGCTCCAATGACGAGATTTTCTTTTCTTTCAACTTCTGATGTTACTTTTGCAATGGCTGCAACAACATCCCTTGGAGTGAGAAACGGTATTCCTACTACATTACCATAATCCATTGATGCGGAAACATCAAGTGCCAGCAGTATCCTTTTACCAGTTGGCTGAACATTCGAAAAAGATAAACTGAATGCTTTATTGAGTGCATGGATGATCTCATTATTTGGCTTGAATTCAATATCACTCCGGTATCCTTTTCCTGAGCTGTATATTTTTAATGCAGACAATATAGAGATCGGATGAATAAGAGATCTTCTTATGATATCGGGATCTGTTATCTTATGTACGGCATATTCAACGACATCATGATCATCGAACACTTCCTTGTGAGTGAATTTCGCAAGATTTCTTATCAGGGACTTATACCCTATATATTTTATTACAACAGACAACACTTTTGACGAATGCCATTTGGTCGGTATCATTTCCAGGGGGAATCTTGCCTGCTTCACTAATGATAGAACTTTTCTCTCATCATCTGTACATCTTATCTTAGTATAACAGTCTATCTGCTCAAGTGCAGGATTCTGCGGATTCTTATCGTGAGTAATATACTGAAATATTTGATCTTTTTTCGGATTATCCGGTTTTACGTGGGCTAATCGAAGTACGTCTTTATGGCTCCATCCATACCTTTTCTGGTATTTCAGGATCTGAAATTCAATTCTCTTATAATCGTTTTTAAGGTACCATTGAGAAATTGTACTTTTTACCGATCTTCCCCAGCCTCGCATTTCATTTACAAATGATACAAACTGAAACAACTGGGTTCCTGTTCGAACAACTTTTGTAAAGATCTTTTTGAGTTGTGTTCTACTTTCAATATTTCCGAATCGTGAAATTAAAGCTAATGTCAGCATCAAAGTATCATTTTTATACGCCCTTCCCTGTGTGGAAATTTCAACGACCTTTTCAATAACTGATAAAGGGTCTTCTTTGATACACTGTAACACATTTTGTATATTTTCTAATGTTAATTTCTTTTCTTGTACATAATAACTTCCCCCTTCACTACCAATTATGAGGAATCGGATCAATTGCTTCCAGTGATTTATCTGGAATACTATTCCCCCTGCATTATTGATCTTTTCATTTTTGGATAAGGGAATGATCCCTTCCGTAACAATATTTTTATAATTTTTCATTGCTCTTCTCCTTTTTAAAAAATTGTTATAGTTATTAATAAAAGAACCTTTCACACTATGTCTCTTTGAAAGAGCGGTCTCAAAACATGGCGTAACAATACTGTTTTGAGATAGTTTTTGTGAAAGGTCGTTCAGTAATAATTACTGAGAAGAGCTTATTTTTTTACATGATATAATCTTTAATGTAATTATTGTATTATTTCTTACATGATTTGAGATGAACGAACAAATAATCGCGAATGAGTAAATGTTTTAGTTTTTTATTAACTTAGTTTTTTAAGCTTGCTCGATTTTGGCAAGAGATTGCTATAGGAATAGCAATAATTATTTTGTCGGTCGGTAACCATTCGCTTCGGCTCGCTCACTCTATGTTAACTTTTTATAAAAGTAAGACTTTTATACTGAAAGTCAAAAAAAATTAATTTTTTATAGAAAATTGATTCCTTCTCTCATTAAAAACTTAAAAAGTCGAGTAATTTCCAAGGATTAATTTATTTTAACTTTACAGATACAAAACATTTATGCATTACCATGTACCCCCATCGGGACTTCTTCGAACAACTTCATCTGATATTTTTCATCTGCCAGCCTTCTTCTTTCTTCAAGCTCCTCATCAAAGTCGATCTTCCCGTTCAACCAGTCCTTTATCATCTCGACGACCTCATCTCTTGCATCCGAGTTGTGCTTTCCCCTTACTTGCATTAATCTATAGTTATTCATAAATTCCCGGTAGTGTACAGTCAAACGCTGCGGTTCGATAACACGGGCAACAAAATCATAACCTTTCAGTAAATCTTGTTGATAAGAAAAAATGCAGTGATTCATGAACTGACCTTCAGCTTTGAGTTCATGACTGTCCTCAATTTTTTCTATGATGATCTTATCGCTGTAAACATTCTCCAGAAGGCTTTTAGGATACTCAAGCATTACCTGATCTTCGATATCATTCAACTTCTCAACAAGCATATCATGATACGCTTCGATCTGGGTTCGTCTGCGCAACATCGGGACCTTCTCATCAACGCTGTACTGCTTTAATGCATCCTGCATCCGGAATATATCTCTTAGCTTGAAGTAGGATAACGGGCTTTCAAACTCCTCCTCGCATGTGCTGATATCTTCAAGAAGTTCAAACTTCATGTGCTTTGAATAATCTGAAAGGATCAGACTTAAGACTCCGGCATTGATAGATGGAAAAAAACTCAACTGTCTGATGAGTTCCGGTCTTTTAAAGAGCTCTTTTCTCAACCAGAAGAAGAGTGCAGGGGTATAAAACTTCGGATCAAGCTTTTCGAAAAGAGTCACCACAGCCTCCCTACGAGGAAATCCGAAATACGCAAGAATGTCCTTTCTTGGTTTGAGGATCAGTGAACGGACCGATCTCCAGTATTTCTTTGACTTAAGGGGATGAAACATAGCATGTGCCGACAGAAGAAACGAAAGGGCTGGATTCAGCTGAACGAAGGACTCCGCATGCTTGCCGCCATTCATCAGAAGACACAGCATGAACCATTCACGCCACCTGAACTTCTTAACCAGAGCCACCCTCTCTGCTCCGAGATACCTGACAAGTTCATCGTTGAGCTTCAAATATTTCTTTAAATATTTATTCTCTTCCGCTTTTTTGTTCTTTTCATTAATGACCGGTACGGTAAAGAGGAAGGGAAACCGGTCCTCAGGGATAAAATTAGTCCAGTAGGGTTCATCCTCAGATTTTCTGGATGCGATAGGATATCTTCCACCAAATTGAATCACCTGTATCTCATAAGGATCAAACGAATACAATGTTCCTATATCCTTATCGAATACGGTATTGTACTTTGGTTCTGTAAATCCGGACATTCTTTAATCTCCTTATTTCCGAAAAGATGATTTATTTTGCAACGAGTTGCATATTATATTTTCTTTGCAATCATACTTCCATCTTTTAAATTGCATTTATATTTTATGTAGGTGACAATGAATTGTCAATGACAGTGTAAAAAATTTGCCTGCTGTAACATATTAAACGGAGTACGGAAAACGGAGGAAAGGAGGAAGGATTATGAGTTAATAGATAGATAGTGAAAAGTGAAGAGTGAGGTAGTGAATAGTGAAAAGCTGCATAATGTGAAGCAGTTGCACAATAAATGTGCAATGAGGGTAATGTGATGATAAACAATAAAAATATAATGCATGCTTAATTTGTTTATTAGAAGCCAGTTAGGGATAAACAAAAAAAACAATATTTTTCGGTACGATTTTTGCTCTAATAATGAGTGCACATAGAAATGAAAGAAAGGAGCTACAATGAAAAAATTCATTGCACTCATATGTTTAGTATTGATTACAGTTAATATGGCAATCACTGGTACTGTAACTGGTTATGTCACTGATGAAGACACAGGTGAACCGATCTTTAATGCAAAAGTACATTTTACCACCAATGATGGGCAGCATATTTGTTTTGATGCCTATACAGATGTGAATGGTTTCTATTCCATGGATATTTTAAATGAGACCTATAATGGTCGAGCATTAAAAAGCACGGAATACAGAGTTACTTTAATTGAAAATTTTGAAGTTGGGGATGGTGTTACGGTTGTAGATTTCGAACTGGAATCAACAGGTGGAACATCTAATAATTGTAAAAAATAATTCAGATTATACCAGCTTCTAAGTAGTCTTAAAAAAAACTGCCACTCGTATTGAATGGCAGTTTTTATAGATGTATGATTATTTTATTATCTTAGTAATATCGCTTTTGTGGTCTGCGAGTTTTCAGTTGTGATGAGTTTGATAAGCAATACACCCGATGCAACATCACGTCCATAAAGATCTTTTCCATCCCAGTTAACACTGTATTTTATATCAGCAGATCTTATTCCTTCATTAAATTCCGCAACAAGTTGTCCATAGAGATTGTATATCTCGACCCTCACCATATCACTCTGCGGCAACATATAACTTACAGAAAGATCGCTTCCGAATGGATTGGGACCGGCGATCAAGTTATAGTTCGGAGGGATTTCAGCAGAATGATTGTGATCATTCACTTCAGGGATCTGGATCATAGCTACTCTCTCATAGTGATTAATAAGTCCACTATAATCGACGCTTTCCAGCCAATAATAATATGTATCACCAACCTCAGGATTTTCAATATTGTCTTCATACAAATATGAGTGCTGCTGTGTGGTAGTTCCATAACCTTCAATCATATCTGAAATTACTTCAGATGATGAGAAATTATTTTCACTATTTCTATAGATGAACCATCCCATGTTGTCGGTTTCAGAATGGGTTGACCAGTGAATCGTTGGAATATTTTCGATATATTGAGCGGTAAAAGCTGAGAGTTCGACTGGAAGGGTTCCCGGTGATCCTTCCCACTCGTACGCACCGATATCTTTTACACTATTATATACCAAAGCTCCTCTCTGATCTGTATCAGTACCTGATCCGTCATCGATACCGATACTGGTTCCATCTGTGTATGTTAGTGTATATGTTCCGTATGGATTATTATTCAAAGCAAGTGTCGATGAAAGATAGAGTTCTTCTCCAAGATCGGTATTATTCCTGTTCCATGCAGAATAGCCAGTCGTTCCATCTGCTTTTGTATTATAAAGAATATCGTTTGCAGAATTAAATGTTTTATTCGAACCAGTTGAACTCCCATCTTGATACTCAACTACATTATATCCGTTATCTGTTAATGTTCCACCGTAGTAATAGTAATCATCACCTGTACTTGTTCCTGACCCACGATAGTTATTTGCTAAAAGCGTATTTAAAAAAGTCTGTTGAGATCCAGTCTCAGCATAATAACCACCACCATAATCATCAGGTTCAACACCATAATTATTAGCATGGTTTTCAGTTATTGTGCATCGTGAAATTTCGGTTATAGTACCAAGATTAAGAAATCCACCACCATCATAAACACATGTATTGGAACTTATAGTGCAGTTGAAAATCTCTCCGATCGTTCCATCATTACGAATGCCACCTCCAAGATCGGAAGTATTCCCACTTATGGTTGAACGTCTAATCCATGTAATCATACCAGTATCATAGTTATATATACCCCCGCCACCTTCTTCTCCTGCTTCATTATTGCTGATCGTTGTATGTACAATTGAGGTGATAGTAGCCTCAATACCATTATATATTCCTCCTCCGCATACTGTTGAGGTATTTCCAGTGATTGTACTATTACTGATTGATAATGTTGCACCAGAATAAATACCTCCACCATAATCTGCTTTTGAATCTGAAACAGTTACATTATCTAAAGAAAGTGTTCCGTCTTCATTATAGATTGAACCACCATCGTTATCTGCTTCTTTAGAAATATCCCCACCACGGATAATCATATTACTAATACTACTGGTATTCATTTCGACATTAAAATGAAACACTCTAAAGGCTGATGTGCCAGGTGTAGTCACCTGAACAGTTACATCGGTTCCATCATCATTTCCATCTATATCGACCGCATATATGATCGTTGGAAGCGCTGCACTAAGAGTTACAGTTGAACCAGAATCCAGGTTGAAGTTAATATCATCACTGCCTGCGCCAAGGTTTGCTTGTGCTATCGCCCAACTTAAGCTTCCCTCTGTAGAACCTGTACCATTATCTGTTATTTCTGTAACAGTATATGTTGCCGAAAAAAGATAAGACTGCGAAAACAAAAGAAAAATACTTACAATAAATAGTAACATTGTTTTTTTCATTTATATACTCCTTTTCGTGTTACTGTTTTTTATTAAAATCCGATTTTTTTTGTCAATATAATAATATGAGAAATATTACCTCTCGTTCCCAAGCTCTACTTATAAACGAGCAGATTAATAACTCCTTCTCCAGTTTAAAGGTTTATTGGATTATTGTTTTGATCAGTTATAATCAGTATGATCTGCGATAGTCTGTGTTCCATTTCTATTAAAAAAACTGCCACTCATATTGAATGGCAGTTTTTATATAAGATTATATATTTATCAATCTAACAATATTGCTTTCTGCGTATAGGTCTTATCGGAAGTGATAAGTTTTATCAAAAGTACGCCAGAAGAAAGTGCGTTTCCAGAAATATCCTTTGCATTCCACTCAAAGGTATAAACATTATCTGCAGTACGTACTCCCTCATTGGATTGTGCAACGAGCTGTCCCATCACATTGTATATCTCGATTCGAACAAGATCGGTTTGAGGAAGCATATATTTGAAAGAGAGGTTCGTAGCAAAAGGATTTGGATTGCATGACTGAAGCCCATATCGAAGAGGAACTTCTACATGTGGTTCTGGATCTTGATGTTCTGGAATATGAATGAGTGCTACTCTGTTATAGTAATTCACTGTTCCGCTGTAATCAATACTCTCTAACCAATACCAGTAATCATCACCGGGTTGGAAGTTACCCTCGGTGTCTTCAAAGAAATAATTCTGTACCTGCGTTGTGGTGCCATGTCCAGGGATAAATTCATTATTAATACGCGTGGATGTAGTAAAATCATTTTGCGAATTTCTATACACATTCCATCCAAGGTTATCTGTCTCTGACTGGGTAACCCAGTATAATGTGGGTATATTATTTATGTATTGTGCAGTGAAGATTGAGAGTTCTACTGGGAGGGTTGGGTCAGGATTATCTTTTAATTGAGGATAATTATAACCAACACGTTCCCATATATCAGTACTCCAACTCCAGTCGCTTATTGAATTATTACCATCACCGTTCTTCATTTGATCAGTCGTTTTACCTGTTCCACCTGCACTTGAACTTTGAGTAGAAACCACAGTATCCCAATAAGAATCAGTTACTGTACCGTCATCAGAGCCACCACCTCCTTCTGCCATATATCCTACCAGACCACCAACTCTATCTACTGTGCCATATGTGGTAACAACACTTGCAGAATATGAATCTTCAATTAATCCTTTAAGATATGTACATCCAGCTAATCCACCGATTCTCTCAGGTACAATTGAACCCACCTGAGGATCATTATCTACAGTTACACTTCCAAGAGCATAACTAAATTGAGTAATACCTTTTTGATTACAACCAACTAATCCACCAAATTTATCAGCACCACTTCCGAGTTTTTTAGACCAGGATACATCAATATGAGCATAGCATTTAGAAATTACTGGCTTGTAGCCTTCAGCCCCAGTTGCAGTTTCTTTATAACTATTATTTGCTCCCACTAGACCACCGGTTGCTCCGTCACCAACAACAGTGCCAGTTCTGGCAAAACAAAGCTCTATTCTTGTATCATTATTTCCCCTTACTCTACCCACTAAACTTCCTGTACCTCTTCCACCGGTTACATCAACATCAATGAGATGAACATCAGTAATTGTTACTCCACCAGCATCATAGCCAAGGCATCCAAAAAGTCCAACCTCGCCTTCATCAGGTCTATTAATGTATAAATCAGATATTGTATGACCGTTACCATCAAAAGTTCCTAAAAAGCGTTCGTTAGTAGCATCATTACCAATGGGATTCCAGCCTTTTCCAGAGTTTGCAGAACTGCTAGCATATGTATCATAACCAGCATCTCCAGAGTCAAGGTCTGTTCCTAATATGTAATCTCCATTTAAACTGTTTCTAACATTATTAAGGTCTGACCACGAATTTATTGTAGTTTGACATAATAATAATGTTGGTATAAATATTATTAAAAGAACAAACAATACACTTTTTTTCATACATCCTCCCGAATGTTTTTTCGCTATTGCAAAAAAAAAAAAAAAAAATACTTTTTGTCAAATAATTGTGTTTTAAAACCTTAACTGCAGCGATACTCCCCATGTTCGTGTTATATAGTTCTTCTCATCAGACACGAGCGTCCCATTTGGTGAGTGCGTTTTCCTGCTTTCATAGGTAAAGAATGGTCGGAAACTCAGCACATGCCAGAAGGGAACAATGAACCAGCCCTCAAAATGGAAAATATTATCCTTCCTGCCGGAATGGAATGGATCGACAACCGGTGAGAAGGGAGACTGAAAATATTTATTTTCCCATTCAAAACTGGTAAAAAGTCTCACTGAACTGCTCCACCTGCTCTTTGCAAGAGGTAAAGAAAGAGAGGTGTAAAATATATTTGAGTCATAAGAAGGATCTCGAATCTCAATACTTCCCGGTTCATAAACCTTTTCTGCGCGAGCTATGGATTGAATATAGGAATATCTGAACTTGATTCGGCTATCTTCGATAAATCGAAATCCTATCCATCCTTCATTTATGAAATTATAGGCATCGTATTCCGGGAAATAATCATTATAATTCTGATCCGTATATTCAAAGTTATATCCGAATTCAGCATAATCTAAAATACGTATATTGATGCCGGAACATACAAGGTTCTTCGAGTAGGTAAAATCATGATAGCCATAGTAGGGATCAAAGTAGCTTTCATATGTATTGATGAAAATGTATGGATAATAGGAATATTTCGCTCGAACATCTACATATTTACTGAAATATTGAATAACTTCAAAACTCACAAATTTGAAATCTTTGAATCCATTTTTCCAGTATTTATCATAGGAAAAGACGAATTTATTTATCTGCGTATGATCGATGAACAATTTATGCTTGAACGCTAATTCCACATTGAACCGAGATACGATATCATCCACAGATTGTAACTTATATTTATTTGAATAGTGCCCTGTTAAAAATTGATCAATATCCTTTTCTGATAAATTCAGAATATTGCTGTCATAATATGTTTTTATTTCCATTCTATTATCAAGCTCAAAATCTGAATCCTGTCCAAACAGAAAGGAACTTCCAAGAGCAATGATAAGAAAGACACTTACTTTTTTCATTTGTCCCCCACGTACACAGCGGTTTTATTGATATACAATCGAAATATCATACTGTGATTATTTGTGTTATCTCGAATTTGGATATTATGACTTCCTTTGTCAAACTGTAAGATGTTCACATCTCCCGTCGAAGGTATCTGCTCTATATCATGAGGGAAAATCGATTGAGAAGATTGATGTGCAGCCTCGGTGAAAGTAGCCATTAATTCATTATTATCATAGACGAAGAATTGATAATCCATCTTTCTGGTTGCAGGATTATGGAATATTGTTCGTGAGATGATCTTAAGATAAACCGGACCAAATAGATCAAGTTCAATAATACCATTATCTGATTCATAATAGGTATATTCAGTATCTTTTACAATAAGTACTTTTTCGTCTGAATAAACATCGGGACTGTATGCAATATATTCAAGCTGAGATGAGAAATTATTTGGCGTGTTATCGTCAAGTTTGAAAGCTACAGGTGTATCTGAGATATTTTTGATTGTTATAGAAGAATTTTGATCCACCTGCAGTATACTTTTATTATAAGTAGACATAAACTGCCCATCTACTCCTCGAGTTATATTGCTGAACCTGCATTTCTTACTGACTGTGTCTTGAAATGCTTCAGAAGAGATGACATAATTATAGGAAATATTATTTTCTTCATCGCTAGCAAACGCTCTGGAGAAAATTACCAGAGAATCAAGATTTGATACACTGAAATTCATTGATTCTGCAGGATTAAGCAAATAATAGTAATACATTTTTTGATTATTAGCATTGTAGAGAATACATTCATCTGGTTCGGTAGCAAATAGCACTGCTGGATTTTGAGCATAAAGATGTGATGAAAAGATATTTCCTAACAACAATGCAATAATCAATAATGAACACGGAACACTCAATTTCCAAGTAAGAATCTTCTGTTTATCATTCATCATTGATCATTCCGTGTTGGATATTGGATATTGTGAACACACAATAATGAACAAGTAATATCCAACTTTGAAGTACATTATTTTTCATGATTTTTCTTTTTTGCAGTATCAATACTCTTGAATATTATTGATATCAATTCATTTGTCTCTTGTATCAATGGTAATAATTTTGTTTTTGGTTTTATCAGTTCTGACCGTTCTATTATTTTCAACCAAACTTCTGTCTCTCTTAACTCCTTCAATGTAATTTTTAATTTATGAATAAAATCAGCCTTTGATTCTGCGCTTTGAGCTTCTCCGTAATTAGCAGCAGAGGAAGTACCGCTCCTTAATAATTGAAGTGAAATATGTTTACCAGTACTTGTTGCGGGTAATTTCTCAGAAACTTTAATAATCCTAACTGAATAATCAATAAATCTATCTTGCAAATCGTATTTCTTATGATTATCTACTTTCACTTTTTCTTTTTCACTCATTTACTTTATTCCTTCATCATTGATCATTCCGTGTTGGATATTGGATATTGTGAACACACAATAATGAACAAGGAACATCCAACTTCGAAGTTACAAGACTTCTGTTTTCTTGATTTACTTTTTTCCTTCATCATTGATCATTCCGTGTTGGACATTGGATATTGTGAACACACAATAATGAACAAGGAACATCCAACTTCGAAGTTACAAGACTTCTGTTTTCTTGATTTACTTTTTTCCTTCATCATTGATCATTCCGTGTTGGACATTGGATATTCTCTTTGAACTGCTGCTGGCTTTTATCGAGAAAGATTACTAATCCAATCAAAATAATAAGAATTACAAGGGCTAATGCAGTAATTGTGAGATTATATCGTTCTTCAAGGAACATCTGACCTGTTCCGGGTTCGGGTAAAGGTACTGGGGAAATGGGTAGGTTGTAATCTTCTGCAAGTTTTCGTATATCAAGAAGGTGTATGACGGGTACTCCTTGTTCAGCAAACAGGAACATTGTTCCCTTTTTGGGGATATTACGTGTAAGCACATACTTATGCAATCCCGGAGGAAGTAGTCTTCCATTGATCGCATCACCCAGACTGGAAAGCCCCCCACCTACATTTACGTAGAGATCAATTTTTCCTTTTTCGTAAAGCTCCATTTTTCTCTCGATGTTTTTTTCCAGACTCTTTTCCTGAATAAGAGCAACATCATTTCTTTCTATCGCTTCAATAATAAGATCACGTCCGGCTTTACTTAAGCCTCGTCCCAGATCTCGACCTCCACCTAAAGATGCTGCAGTACTTTTATAAGGCAGAATTTCCTTCTCATTTAGTAACGATTCCATATCAAGCCAGGCAAAGTAGGGATCAGTGGCACCAAACATTGAAGCGCCAACTGAACTGATAAGTACGACATCCAATCCAAGAACTTTTGCCGCACTGAGCACTGCGATGTTCAACGCCGGCATAGAGCCAGTAACATTTACCGCAATCACATCACCTTCTTTGAGTTTTGCTTTTTCAAATAACTCAACAATTATCGCAGCAATGTTCGGATTAAGCGTCGTAAGTTTTGCAGTGAGATCTCCCCTATCTGTAGTAATGAGTGAGTATTTCTCACCTATCAATCCTGTTTTATTGGGATCATTGAGTTCATCAAAGGAATAACCTTGCTGCATTCGATAATCACGTATTGTTTCAATTGCTTGTTGGGTAAGTTCTGCAGCATGCATTTTTTTATCATACGCTTTCTGTTCTACCCAAACTCGTGAATTATGAACCCATATGAATAGCCCAATTGCAATTGATAGCAATACGATCACACTTATTTTTGAATGTGCACTTGGAATGTACATTTTACCTCTTTAAAATTCAATATTCAATAATGAACACGGAACGTCCAATGTTCATTTTCATAATTTCTAAATTACTCATTTTTCTTTCTTGCTGTATCAATACTCTTAAATATTATTGAAATCAATTCATTTGTCTCTTGTAAAAGCAAAGATAATTTTAGGGCTGGTTCAATTAATCTAGCTTCGCTAATTATTCTAAGCCAAACATCAGTTTCTCTGAGTTCTTTTAGGGAGAGCTTCAATTTGTGTATAAAGTCTGCACGTGATTCTGCACTTTGTGCTTCTCCATAATTTGCAGCTATTGAGGTACCACTTCTCAAAATCTGTAACGAAATATGTTTCCCAGTAGTAGTATTTGGTAATTGCTCAGACACTTTGATGATCCTTACAGAATATTGAATCAACCTATCACGCAAATCGAATTTCTTGCTCTCTTTTTCCTTCATCATTGATCATTCCGTGTTGGACATTGGATATTCATCTTCATCTAATCAACTGTCCACCAAAGACCAGAATAAGAATCAAACGAACGACCACAGCAGCTATACCCATGACAGAGAGTGTCTGTACGATTCCCTGTCTTTCCATTGAATTAGCGATTAATCCAGGAATAATATACCCAATCACATGCACGACCTGATCTCCAGGAATATATGAAACCAGTCCAAATGAACGAACCATCCAGCCAAAGATGAATCCAAGCAGTACAGATATTACCATTCTACGTCGTCCATAGATAAACATAAAAGTACCGAGAAGTTTTACAATACCAAAAACTAAAAAACTAATCGCAAGTGTGACGATGATAGTCAACGGTTCGTGCAGGTACAGCGCGATATAACCACACACAACAATACCACCTGCCGCTATTCCAAAAGTTTCTAGAAAGAAAAGACTTACCAATACACCTAAACCAATTGAAACTTCAAACATTTTATTCTCCAGCTTTTGATCTTTCTTTGAAATAATCTACAATTAACCGTCCATTACCACCGATATTACCTATACCAATAAGCAAAACATCCTCATTTATTTCATTCAATGAATCAACAATTTTTTCTCCGGTCGTCCAGGTAAGATTTATTATATTCTTCATGCTTAGCTTTTGTTTCTGTGCATAATTTAATACGGTCTGGGTTTCCTGTCCTATAAGGAATAATGCATCATATGGAATATCTTTGAGCATCTCGATAAGCTGTTTTGATCGGAACATCCTGTCTGCACGTGTATTGAGCAGGAAGACAGTATACCCAATATCAGGATGGAATGTTTTCAGTGACTTAATGACAAATTCTGTTGATTCTGGATCGTTTGCTGCGAAGGAATGTGCAAAGTATATATCCTTGTGGTCTTGCTTTATTTGATAGATCTTTGTTGCACCAACATCAGGATTCGCTTTTTTCATTCCCTGCATTGCGACTTGTTCTGTAACACCGCAGGCTTTGCATACATCCAGAGAAAGAGCTATGTTATCTTTATGCTCTAGATAAGAGAATCCCCCAAGATCGTCATCGTGCACGATTGATTCATCACTCAAGTATATTTCAGAACTATTTTTTTCTGCAATTTTCTGCATATAGGGAAATAATTTTTTCTCACTTGTAAATGCTTTCGTACGAGATGGAATTGTATTACAAATCGAGTAGGTACAATTTTTGATACCAGGTCCCATGACATCCACATGATCGAGACGAATATTTGTGATCAACCCGATTGATGATTTTACCATCTTGTGCTCAGTTATCCATTGATATTCAGGCATAACTGCCATGCATTCAAGCACAAGCACATCCACAGAACGTTTGGCGGCAAATTTACATATACGCAGTTGTTCACGAATATTCGGCCCTTGAGGGCGTTCTATGGGTATTTCATTCCCATCTTCGAAAATGAGACGAGGAGCAGAGCCGGTTGTCTTGGCGATGACCCTTTTGCCTCCTTCTCTCAATCCTGCTGCAATAAGACGTGTTACGCTTGATTTACCACGGGTACCATTTACATGAATAACGAGCGGGATTTTTTCCCTATTTCTCTGGTGTGTAGAATATTCGAACGCTGAAAAAGTAATTAGGATGAGGAAGCCGATTATTAAAATATACATGTTTTCATTATGTTCAAAATTTTTTGAATAAAAAAGAATAACCTGTCAAAGCTTGTCAAAATATTTATAATTTACTCCAAAGGTGAAGTATTCTTAATGTAATTTATACAAGACACTAACATGATCAGAGTACTTTTGATATTGTGAAGGGTGGGTTAGAGGATCTGTCATACTAAATATATAATTGTCACACTGAGGGCATCTCTCACGGCGTATCCGTCAGATGACGGAGAAGCTGGATCGAAGTGTGACAAAACTTGAATTCCGTTCGTCTTCGGCAGACTCAGACTGACAATGTTTTAGACAGATATTATGCTAAGGCACGTTATCGCGTCGAAAAGAAACGAAAACTGATTGAAGCATGAAAATCGGAGGACAAAATCCTAAATCTTCCAATCATTCTTCTACGATGTATCGGAATCCTACGAGTGTTGAAGAATTTTAATTTAGTTTCCACAAATATTCAGATTATCTCGACAAGTCGTGAACAATCAGAAGCATAAAATTTGTTATTAGACATTAGAAATTTGAAATTTCCTTTCTCAGTTTTCCTTTCTCCTTTAACTTTATTTCGTGCTTTTCGTGGTTCATTCTATCCCGTTTCTTGACAGTATTTCAACAACACACAAAGTCGGCTCAATGACAACAAAGATATTTCGTGGACTATTCAATATTTCCCACAATAAGCAAGCCATTCTCTGGGAAGAACCCTTTAATGAGAATAAACTACATTTCAATGTGCCAAATAAACTTATCCATCAGTATAAACTGGTCAGCGGTGTTCGTCTCGAATGTGAGATACAAGGTAATAAAATCGATAAGATCATTTCAATCTGCGATATAGTCCCAGATCAGTTCAGGGCTCGTACCTCATTTTCTGAACTGGTGCCCATCAATCCGGAGGAGAGATTCAATTTTGGGTCATCTCAATTTGATTCGCTGCGCATCATCGACCTGATGATTCCTATCGGCAAGGGCACCCGCGCTTTGATCGTTTCCCAACCACGGGCAGGTAAAACCATACTTCTAGAACAGATGGCGAAGTCATTCACAAATCTTCATAGAGAAGTTCGAGTCATTGTGCTTCTGATCGATGAACGCCCCGAAGAGGTAACTTCTTTCAAACAGAACACTAATGTGACTGTGCTTTACAGCTCATTCGATCAAGGATTGCGCTCCCATGTGCAACTATCAAATTTTCTCATAGATCATATAAAAGTCGAACTGGAATGCGGACATGATACAGTCATTCTGCTGGATAGTCTTACACGCATGGGTCGGGCATATAACAATAGTGAGAGAAATCCGCAGAGCAGAACTATGTCTGGTGGGTTGGGATCTTCTGCATTACAACTGCCAAGGAAATTATTTGGTATTGCTCGTAATATTAAGAATGCTGGGTCTTGCACCATCCTTGCTACTATTCTGAGAGACACAGGTTCTCGTATGGATGATGTCATCTTTAATGAATTCAAAGGCACAGGAAATTGTGAGATCATGCTGGACAGGGATATTGCAGATCAGCGAGTCTATCCCGCAATAAATATCCTGGAAAGTGGTACAAGGAAAGAAGAATTACTCATTCCCCAAAACGAACTTGATAAAATCGGTAGACTTCGTAAAGACCTTCTGCGCTATGATAAGATAGAAGCAATTGTGAAATTAAAGGAGATAATTGAAAAGACAAAGAATAATGAGGAATTATTACATCACTTTGGATTCAAGTAATTCAAGCTTCCCTCTTCTATTTCGATAAACTTTCCGGCTTGATAATTCGCAGTATATCCCGTGCAGTTATCGGTTTCTCAAGGAATGCAAGTGGGTCTAACGATAATGCTTCCTCCTTAATCTCAGGAGTGATGTAACCAGTCATGAAAATAATACCCAATCTACCATGCTGTTTATAGATTTTTCTTGCCACCTCTAGTCCGGTCATGACACCAGCAAGCCGAATATCCAGAAGTACAATCAACGGACAATCACTCTCCATACAACGAATTGCTTTTTCTCCAGAAGCAATGATATCTCTAACCTCATACCCATATCTCTCCAGATCCCTTTTCAGATTTAATGCAATGAGAATCTCATCTTCAACTATCAGCACATTCTTTGATTCTTTCATTTCAGATTCTTTCCGAGTAATTTTCTTTATCGATAGTGACTTTCCAATGTAAACCATCCTCACTCTTATAATCTACCAACCCTTGTAACTGATTCTTGACCATACCAGAAACGATCAATAGTCCAATGTTTTCATCAGATTCAATCACAAAATCATCAGGTAATCCAATACCATTATCTTCGAAAGCGAGAACGATCTGATGCTTATCATTCTTGAAAAGTTTAATTGCGATCCTCCCCTTTCTATCAGACGGGAATGCATGTATGCATGTATTGGTAAAAAGCTCATTAAGAATAAATCCAAGAGGAATCGCCGTATCCAGAAGAACCTTGATCTCATCAAAATCCGTCTCTATTGTGCATCTCTGTATTACATCACTGTAACTTTCTTTGAGTAAGTCCAACAGACTTTCGAAATAATCCCGCAAATTCACATAACTTAGATCCTGAGATTCATAAAGTTTGTGGTGGACCAATGCCATAGTTTGAATTTTATTTGTGATGTCCTCAATAGCTTTTTCGCTCCATTGCTGATCGAATAATTTAGTTGAATATAACCTGAGCATTGATATGATGACCTGCATGTTATTTCTTGTGCGATGATAAAGTTCTTTGATAAGGATCTCTTTTTCTTGTAAAGACTTACGTAATTTCATCTCTGCGACAGTGCGTTTTTCTATCTCATTTTCCAGCTGCTCGATCTTGTGTTCCAGTTTCTTGATCAACCGCTGATTATAGATTTTATAAATATCTGCTTCAAATTTGAGTTCTGTATCCCTTGGTTTGTAAGAACCATCTTCAATCTTTTTAATAAGTTCATCTATCAGTTTCATCAAAGAATCAGGATCCATAGGTTTTCTAATAAAAATATCAGCTCCAAGTTTCAGTGCAAACTCTTCATCCTTCTTTTCTACATAGGTAGCAGTATAAAAAATAAACGGAATGAACTTGTACGTATCATGGTGTTTTACAATTTTGCAGAATTCGAACCCGTCCATATCTGGCATGAGAATGTCACTGATAATAAGATCAATTTTTTGTTTTGAAAGTACTTCGAGTCCCTCTTTGCCATTGGATGCCCCTTCTACGTCATGTCCATTGCCCTTGAGTAGTACTTCTAGGAAATATCTTGCTTCGTCTTTGTCATCGATCACTAAAATTTTCATCTATACTCCTTATTTAAGATCTAAAAACTTTTTTATTTCTTGTATAAAAATCTCAGGTTTTATGGGCTTCTCCATATATCCTGTACAACCAGCTTCTAATGCCTTCTGTCTATCACCGGCCATAGCATACGAGGTGAGGGCAACTATCGTAAGCCCTTTTCCACGCTCGTCCTGTCTAATCCTTCGTGTAGCTTCGAGTCCATTGATATCGGGTAATTGAATATCCATGATCACCAGATCCGGCTGTTCAGTAAGTGCGAGCTCGACACCTTTTATTCCTTCACTTGTATCGATCACGTCGAGATCGTGTTTTCCCAGTATGAACCGTATCAGGTAGAGATTTGCTTCATTATCCTCGATCACTAATACTTTCTTCATGTTAATCCTTTATGATGTGAGGAAAATACAATGAGAAGATTGTACCTTCTCCTGCAGTACTTTCCACTTTAATTTGTCCGTTTAATAGATTCATAATCCTTAACGTGAGATGAAGTCCGAGTCCTGTGCCTTCATGTTTTTTTGTAAGCGAAGAATCAATCTGCTGGAAGGGTTCAAATAATTTTTTCATATCCTCTTTTTTAATACCAATTCCAGTATCTTGCACTGTTATTTCAATTACATTATCATCAGTTATTTCAGCATTGATACTGACCTTCCCTTCATCAGTAAATTTTACTGCATTCCCCATAAGATTGATGATAACCTGCTTGAATCTCCTGCGATCAGTGTACTGTTGAATATTTTCCGAAACATCTTTTTCTATGACCAATCCCTTTTCCAATGCTTTATGTTCAAAAGAGTCGACTACCTCCTGAATCACTTCATCGATATCAACCAATTCTTCATGCAATTCAACCTTACCTGCTTCGATCTTAGAAATATCCAGAATATCATTGATCAGTTCAAGAAGATGATTTGCACTTTCCTTTACGATCTTAAGTTGACGTTTTTGCTCATCTGTAAGTTCTCCCACCATACCCATAAGAAGTATTCCTGTGAAGCCAATAATCGAATTGAGGGGTGTTCGTAATTCATGACTCATACTTGCAAGGAAGATTGATTTCAAGCGATCTGCCTCTTTCAATTCTATATTAGCTTTCTCAAGTTGTACGGTCTTCTCTTCGAGATCCCTTGTGCGTGTTTCTACTAGTTCTTCCAACTGTCCCCTGTAAAGATCAAGTTCATGTTCAATCTTCTTACGCCCAGTAATATCTCGTACGTTGTGAACTGCACCAATAAGTTTATATGATTTATCAAAAATCGGATCGACTGTGACCATCAACCAATTTCCATTATCCAGTTGCAGTTCCATGTATTCTCTTTTAAGAGATTTTTTCATTTTAATGAATGGGCAATCAGGAATAGGTTTATCTGTTTCATGTGAATTTTTATAACAGTAAGTATCTATCAAATTGTCTGGAGTTACTCCAAATATTTTCTCAGACGCTTTATTGGCCTGTAAAATATTTTGATCCATATCCAAAATCCATATCGCATCATTAGATGAGTCAAAAGTACTCTGCCATCTTCTTGCTGCTTTCTCAAGCCCGGCTTCAGCTTCCTTCCTCTGATTAATATCAAGCATTACTCCCTGCCAGCGCAGCTTGCCATCAAGAAGCTTTTTTACTCGACCTATGGAACGGAACCATGTGGTATGATCCTTGATAATTCTCACTCGATATTCATTATCAAAAACCTGCCCTGTTCTTTCTATCACATCAGAAACTTTCTGGATTCTCTGCTTATCCTCATCAACGATATAATCAAAAAAACTATTATAATCTTCATCTACTTTCTGCGCCAGTTCCTTGCCAAGAAATTCTTCGTTTCTATTTGTCTTGAGTATGGGTGTTCTATTTCCAGTTTCATCCACATCGTACATATAGACGAGTCCCGGAATATTCTCTACAAAACTTTTATAATTCTCTCTACTGAGTTCAAGCTCTTTCATTGTTCGAAGATGGTCTGCAATTTCTTTTTTTAGTACTTCATTAGTATTTTTTAGTGCATGAGTTTTTTGTTTAATGCGCCATTTCATGATCAGATATACGACAAGGAGAAAGATAATAAAGCTAAATGTAATGATGATAAAAGGAATGATCCAGCTTGGGATTCCTTTTTTGGGATACAGTTTGTAGTTTGCCAAAACCGAGTAATATGCAGAGTTAGGATCATCCTTTAGCTTTTTTAGATTTTCGTCAATGCTCGAAATAAGATATTCATTCTGCTTAGAATCTTTGGTGAAGGCGAGACGCAGCTGTGTTGGATAGAAAATGAAATTTGTTTTTTTTACATTATACTCATCTTGAAATGCTGCACCGAATTGTCGATTTGTGAGCCCAGCATCTGCTTTTCCTTGTTGTATTAGATCAAATACCTGATAGTAATCATCAACCTCAATAAAATCACATTCAACTCCATATCTTTTAGTTAAATTTTTAATACCTTCCTCTCCATCCGTAAGAATGCTGTTTTTCATGACGGCAATTGTTTTACCCTCAAGATCAATAATCGTGTTGATATCTTTTCCAATCCTTGAGTAGATACATCCCCAGCTTACAAGTACTGATTCCATATTAAAATCATACATCTCCTCTCTTTCATCAGAGAGCGCTACATCCACCATAATATCTATTTCACCATTTTTGAGGCGTTGCAAGCCCTCATTCCAGGTGCCGGGAACATATTCGATCTGCCAGTTTTCTTTTGAGGCGATAAGGTTGATAGTTTCAGGAAAAATACCCGCAGCTTTACCTTTATTATCTATAAACACTTTTGGATAATTATTGTAGATCCCCACACGAACGACTTGCTTGTTTTGAGCATCGAGAGAGTGATTTGATACAACCAAGATCATACAAAAAAGCAAAACATATTTACAGAAATTTTTCAATGTTACCTCTGTATCTCAATCATTAAAATATGAATAAACTAACACTTTTGATTTGTTTTAAGAATATTCTTACGTCAAGTTTTATCGTCCATCTTAGTTGTGTTCATATTCCCCCAATTTTTCTTTCAGGGCTTTCACTTCATCACGCAGATCCTTGATCCTGAACTCTCTTCCCTTGAATAATTCGTTGAATTCTTCGAGTTCTTTATTTCTTTCTGCAAGTTCCAGAGTCCTTTCATTAACAACTTCCTCCAGATGTTCTTTGTACTTATTCAATTCTTCTTCAGCTTTCTTGTTTTTTGTGATGTCAATGAACGTTCCAATGTATTTTGTAACATTTCCTTCTTTATCTCTTTCAAAAGGTATGTTATAGGACTCCAGCCATATCCAATCCCCTGATTTAGTCTTAAATTGATATTCAATGTGTATAACTTTATCCTTCTTAAGTTCATAAATTCTCTGTATACTTGTTAATATATTTTTTCTATCATCAGGATGGAAGAGGTCACTCAGACTATCTCCCATATTTTGAATATCTTCTAATGTCCATCCAGTGATTACGGTATATTCATTATTGAGATAATTCACGGTGAGAGTTTCAAAATTATATATATACAAACCTGATAGAATTGAATTAAGGATCTTATCCCTTTCTTCATTTCTTTTTTGTAATGCGATATCCTTTCTATGTAATTTTTTTTGAATCCTTGATAATATCATACCGATCAAGAGAGCTATTAAGATGAATAAATTCATAGAGAAAAGAGAGGGTTTTGGTATTTTTACGAACATGAGGTCAAGAAAAGTGCCCTGCCCCCTATAAAATACCAGGAAATCCATCGTTGCATGTATTAACCAGAACAAACCACCAATTAAAATTGCTGCACTAACAATGTAGGTTGTATGATGGTAATCTATCTTCTCATCAGGTAGAAAGAATTTACGGATTGGACCAATATTGCTGAACACATCACAGATAAGGAGCAATATGTAACCTGTTATCACATGTTTAATTACGACAAGGTTCACCCAGGATACGGAAACAAAATCGGTGGTTATGTGAGGTGCCCAGGGAGGAGGATTGAGTGAAACGAGCCATCTGAAAATGACGTAATACCCAAGCTCTATTACGATGCGGAAGGGAATCTCAACAATGTACATGCTGAAATACCAACGATGTTCGTGTGACCTTCTAAAATCTGCCCAGAATCCATGCCACACTATCCAGAGAGTAAAGACTGGAACAGCGTAAAGGAAACCCCATCCATCACCGAACCAGAGCCACCACATGGACTGACAACCTCCAGCAAGCGCAGACAGAAGTCCATATTTCCATCCCCACATCATTGCAATAAAAAGAGGAAAGAATAATCCGAAAAGGATGCTTACCTTAAAATCATGAAATTGTAGAAAATTGACTGCATGAAAGTTTATCCAGAAACCGATAAGTCCAAAAACGACTGATAGCACTATTTTTTTTGCTATGGATTTTTCTGGTTTGTTGAAAATTGTTTTGATCTTTTCCATGAACTCTCCATAAAATTTATAAATTATCGGTGAGCTAAATATGGTAACATCCACTCATTTCTATATTGAAATAATACAACCAATTAGTACATTACAATTCATTATTTTTTCTACCGATGTTGTCAATAATTTAAAATTTACCTGGCATATTCTGTATTCATTGACAACGAGATTCACTGTGCATCATTTGTCCAAAACAAAGCTCATATCGGAGGTTTTTCTATGAAAGCACTCATCCTGTGCGCAGGAAAAGGAACACGCTTGCAACCGCTTACCTATTCTATGCCAAAGCATATTCTGCCACTTGCAAATACACCAATAGTGTACCACATAATAAAGAAACTTGTGAATCTTGGAATTACAGATATTGGCTTGATCGTCGGCTATAAGCAGGACCAGGTAAGAGATAAAGTCGGAGACGGCTCACAACTTGGAGTTAAAATTACATATATTGTTCAAGACACTCCAAAAGGGCTTGCTCATGCAGTCAAGATGGGACAAAATTTTGTTGGTGATGAGCCCTTCATGGTCTTTCTTGGTGATAATATCTTTGAGGATGATCTCACTAATCTCGTTCGAAGATACAACGAAGAAAAGCCCTCGAGTATCATCATTCTTAAAGAGGTTGATGAACCACAACGTTTCGGCATTGCAGTACTGAAGGGTGACACAATGATAAACGTAGTCGAAAAACCAAAAGATCCCCCATCTAATCTTGCAATAGCAGGTGTGTATATTTTTGATAAAGATGTATTTCAGGCTATCGATGAACTGAAACCATCTTGGCGTGGAGAATATGAGATCACTGACGCAATACAGGGGCTGATTGATAAAGGATTGACCGTCAAAGGTGAAATACTGAAAGGGAAATGGCTCGATACAGGTAAACCCATGGATATTATCGATGCAAACATATTTCTGTGTGGAAAACTCAATGGCTGGCATATTTCTGGAGACAGCGATCTTGATGAAGATTCCGTGATCGACGGCGCATTATATATTGGTAGAGGATCAAAGATCCGTAAGTGCAATTTCCAGGGACCTGTTGTTATCGGAGAAAATTGCGAACTGGAAAATGTTACCCTGCACCCAAATACCTGTATTGGAAGCGGAACCCGCATAAAGAGTTCTGTATTAAAAGATACTATTATTCTTGAGAATTCGATAATACAGGATGTGAAAGGCACAATTATTGACAGTATTATCGGGAAAAATGTTGAAATTATGAATATAGCGCTTAATGATAAATATACATTATTACTTGGTTCTGATGATAAACTCATTGGCGAATAGTAAGGAGTTATATGAATATTATCGTTTGTATAAAACAGGTTCCAGATACCACTGATATCAAGATAAATCCCGAGCACAATACACTGATTCGCGAGGGGGTCGAAAGCATCATTAATCCCTTCGATATGTATGCTTTGGAAGAAGGTCTTCGAATAAAAGAAGCTCATGGCGGAACTGTTACAGTGTTGAGTATGGGACCTCCACAAGTGGAATTAGCGTTGCGGGAAGCATTAGCTATCGGTGCAGATAATGCAATACTGATTTCAGATATGAAATTTGCTGGATCAGACACGCTGGCAACGAGTTATACCCTTGCAGCAGCGATAAGAAAACTGGGTACATTTGATATCATCCTTTTTGGCAAGCAAGCAATTGATGGGGATACAGCACAAGTCGGTCCCGGTGTTGCATGCCATCTGGATATACCTCAGATCGCTTTCGTTAAAAAAATTGATACGATTGAAGATGGAAAGATCATAGCACATCGCATGATGGAGGACGGCTTTGATGTTGTGGAATCAAAACTCCCAATCGCACTCACAGTAGTAAAAGATATTAATGAACCGCGCCTTCCTTCACTTCGAACAAAGATGAAAGCAAAAAAAGCTGAAATCCCTATATGGAAATTCGATGATCTAGATTTGGACAAAAAAAGGATTGGTTTGAATGGTTCTCCTACATGGGTTGAGAAGATATTTACTCCCTCTCATGAGAAGAAAACCATGATGCTAGAAGGTGAACCTGAAGATGTGGCTAAAAAATTGGCTGAATATCTTAAAGATTTACAGAAATGAAACCAACTGCTGTTGCAATAATCCCCTGTAGATATGATTCTAAACGCCTGCCTGGTAAACCTTTACGTAGAATTCACTACAAAAGTCTCATTCACCACATCTATGATACTATTTCTGAAACAAAACTCTTCGATCAAGTTATCGTCGCTACTGATGACGAACGCATCTATGATGAAGTTACATCATTTGGTGGAATTGTAACAAAATCACAAAAAAAGCATAACTCGGGTTCAGACCGGATTGCGGAAATTGCTCAAAATATCGATTCTGATCTATTTGTAAATGTGCAGGGGGATGAACTTTTCATGACTGGAGATGCAATAAACTCACTTCTATCCTGTTTTGATGATAAAAAAGTGAATGTTGCTACTTTAGCTCATAAGATCTCTAATACAGAAGATATTGAAAATCCCAATAGAGTTAAAGTTGTCGTTGATGAAAATGGAAATGCATTATATTTTTCTCGATCTGTTATTCCCTATAAAAGAAGTGAGGAAAATTACACCTACCTTGGACATATCGGTGTGTACGCTTTTAGAAAAGAAACCCTGATAAAATTTAGTAAAATGCAACAATCAACATTGGAAAAAATTGAAAAACTCGAGCAACTCAGGTTGCTGGAAAATAATATAAAAATCAGAGTAAATATTATAGAATTTACGGGTTTCGGGATTGATACAGCAGAAGACTTGATCGAAGCACAAAATAAGCTAAAAAATATCCCATAAATTACTTGAGTTATTTATCCTTATCTCTCATTTTTTTAGCGTGTTAACTAATATAACCAACACTCCTAGATAATCTTGCCCAAAGTCAGAAAATTATATTAATTTCTGTCTGCTTGAAAGAGGTTATTTTCTCTTATCCATATATTTTTTGATCTGACGCTCTTCCCAATCCTTACCCATCATACCCTGTGCACCAAATACATGGAATCCATGTGCTACAAGCCCGATTCCCCAACCAAGAAGTGGCCAATAGAACCAGAGTTGATCAGGATTTGTTACAAGATTAATGATTAATAAGGCAGCATTGACAATCAGATACACCACAAAATGTGACCAGAATCCACGTATCTCATCAACCCTTTCTTTTGCTTCCTTATACTCCTGTGATTCTTTATCAAATTCCATTTTCGTCTTCTCCTTCTGGTTGTTCTTTTCCATTTACCATCTTTTCCGGACTATCCAAAGAAAAATCACGTGTTTTTTCATAATATAATCTCTGTGTCGGATAGGCAAATTCTATTCCTTGAGTACTATTGAATGCCACTAAAATATCTTCCCATATCGCATGTTCGGCAGCTCTTCTTCTGCGTGGTTCGCAAAGATATCTTATCGTTAGCATGACACCGCTATCTTTTACTGAGGTATACACTATGGGGGTAAGATTTTTGTAGAAAATCATGAATTTCCGAGATGCTTCCTTCAATCTACGCTGTGCATGAGGTGTGAGATGTTCTGCATGTTTGTTACCGATCTGCTGAAGGATCGTCTTAGCTTTGCGCCAGTTACTTTCAAAGGTTATAAGCACAGGAATTTCATTCCAAATATATTGAAATCCCTTACTGAAGTTAGCGACAACATCATTCAGCGCTCTGCTATTTGGAATATTTATGATGCGTCCGGTACTCTGATCTGCATCCACCCAATTGCGAATCTCCAGAAGACTGAACTGGAACAACCTGATATCGATGACATCTCCAGCATGCTTGCCTACTTCGATACGATCTCCCACCTCAAAGGGTTTACGCCATATGATGAATATCCATCCTGCAATATCTGTAATTATGTCTTTGAGTGCGATGGCGATTCCTGCAGAGAGTAAACCAAGGAACGTTGCAAGTGATTGAAACGCTTTTAGCCAGACCCTGCCGAGTATAAGAAATCCCACAAACACAAAAATATAGGTAACCGTTTTTTTCCAGCGATAACGCTTTCGTGGTTCTTCTATATTTTTCCACATGATCTTGAGAACAACCAGATGAATGATCTTAAGCACTATCAGAACCAGGATCGAGATGATGATCTTACTTAGAATATCCTGTTCGATATTTGTTATATTATGAAGCCATCCGGTAACGTGTTCCATAGTCTATTTGAAATATTTTGTGATAATATTGTCACATAATTTCTGAGATTTTTCTTCAGTATCACTTTCAGCGATCACTCGCACGATCGGTTCAGTGCCAGATTTTCTTATGTGTATCCAATAATCAGGGGTTATCAATTTTATTCCGTCCTGTTGGTCAATTTCTAAATCAACATGATCCTTTATGATCTGGTACTCGATCGCATTAAAGTCGAGTTCTTCATCGATTTCTATCTTAGTTTTGTAAATAGAATAATGTGGAACCTCAGCTATGAGTTCAGATATTTTCTTTCCTGTTTTTGCCATGTAGGAGAGGATCAAAGCCATTGTCAGCGGAGCGTCACGAGTAAAATGTAGCTCAGGATAAATCACGCCACCATTGCCTTCTCCGCCTATCACACATTTATGCTTCTTCATTGCTTGTGCCACATTTATCTCCCCCACAGGAGTTCTAAAAACTTCTATTCCAAATTCTTTTGCAATCACTTCCGAAACCATTGAAGATGATAGATTTGTGGCGATACATCCTTTTTTCTGAAAGAGTATATATTTTTCTGCAAGAAGAAGTGTAAACTCAGTACCACATGCGTTCCCATCGTCTGATACGATTGATAGTCTATCAACATCGGGATCTGTTGCAAAACCGATATCTGCGCTGTTTTCTTTTACCATTTTCTCCAATTCAGATAGATTCTTTGCGACTGGTTCTGCAATACGGGAGAACTTACCAGTGGGTTCCGAAAAAAGTTCTATCACTTCACAACCAAGGGCTTTTAGTAGTTCAGGGGACATTAATCCACCTGCCCCATTAGTGGAGTCGATAACTACTTTAAATTGCGCTTTCCGAATTTCCTCTACTGCGACAACATCAAGGTTAAAGATAGCTTTAATATGGTCATCGACCGCATTTTCATATGTTGAATAGTTACCAACATTTTCCCAGTTTAGATCGACAAGCTCTGTTTCTGTAATTTCCCAGAACTGTCTCCCTTGTTCGGGAGTGAGAAAAGTTCCTTCAGCATTGATAAGTTTGAGTGCATTCCATTCAGGCGGATTATGGCTTGCAGTGATTGCGATACCACCATCTGCGTTGAGATTTTCAACAGCCAAAAGGACTGTTGGCGTGGGACAAATCCCAATATCGATCACGTCACATCCCACTGACATCAAACCTGCGGAAATTACTTGCTGAAGCATCTTTCCTGTTGTACGTGAGTCTCTTCCAATAACGATCTTACCCCTTTGTGCAAACACACCAAAACGTTTGGCAAAAGACAGCACAAGCTCTACTGTGAGGGAATCACCAACGATCCCTCTGATCCCTGAAACACTTTTCATTAGTCTGGACATAAGCAACCTTATTTTATTATTTCGATGTTAATTTTTCTTACATTCTCACTGAGGATGTCAAATCTTATTTGATAATACAAAGTGGGAAAAAGCATTCGAGCTTTCTCTGGCCATTCAATAAGAAAAATGCCATCAGCTTGTATAAGATCATAAAATCCAATATTTTCAATTTCTTCAAGATCATTAAGACGATAGAAGTCGAAGTGATAGATAGGAATCTTGGCTTTATAAATATTGAGAATAGTAAAAGTCGGACTGGATACATATCCATCGAATCCAAGCGCTTGTGCAAGTTGTTTTGCAAAAAAGGTCTTTCCGCTTCCGAGCTCACCAACCAAGGCTACCACAGTTCCTGCTTCAATATTTTTAGCAAAATTATATGCTACATCTGCAGTTTCCTGCTCGCTCTTACAGATGTATTCTATTAGAAATTTAGGCATAGACCTATTTTTTGGGGGTCAAAACCGAAACGGGCAGGATAATCTCTTCCATGGAAACTCCACCATGCTGATAGGTTCCGTCGAATTTTCTCTTGTACTCATTATAATCAGTCGGATATACAAAGTAATGATCACCTTTCGCAAATATATAATTTTCTACCACGTTTTCAGAAGGAAGATGAAAGCGTGATGGATCAGTTACTTTGATTGTATGACGGTCATTACACGTAATGTTCTTTCCGTGTTTTGCTCTTAGTCCTGATGAAACTTCCTTGTCACTAATGACCTTGGTGGGATGTTCTACCTTTATGGAACCGTGATCGGTTGTCAGAACCACAACTGCATCCTGCTGAGCAATAAGTTTGAGAGTTTCGTAGAATTGTGAATTCATGAACCAGAGCTTTGTCAACGAACGAAGTGCTCTATCATTTGGTATGATCTCCTGTAAAACTTCATCCTTAAATCTGTGATGCAGAAGCAGATCAAGAAAGTTATATACAACAATTACTAGTTTTTCTTTTTTATAGGAAGGTATCTTTTTTGTAATAAATTCACCTTCTTCAGTATTCAAGACTTTTGTATACTTACTTCCCTGTGGCATTGGAATATCCAAACGTTTTAGTTGCTCATCAATAAAGAAATGCTCGTCTCTGTTCAGACTGCTTTCAATATCTTTACTGCTTCTCCAGTACTGCGGAAAGATCTTGGCGATTCTGCCTGGCATCATACCGCTGAATATTGCATTTCTGGAATACGGGGTTGAGGTTGGTAGTATCGAGTAATAGTAATCTGTTCTCACATTGAAAAGTTCCTCTAAAAATGGCTTAAATACCAGGAACTGATCGAGACGTAAACAATCAAGTATGATAAAATACACTACTTTTTTGCTTTGCAATTTGTCAGAAAGATAGTTCTTTACAATCTCGTGAGAAAGGACGGGTTTATCAGAACTTTCAAAGAAATTTTCATAATGAGTAGAAATGTAATTAGAGAACTCAGTATCACAGTTTTTCTTCTCATAATTATGCATTTGCATGATGTCCTCGTAATATAGCTGGTCCAGCTTAAGATCCCATTCTACAAGAGAGCGATAGATATCTATCCAATCCTGCCAGTTTGGTTCCCGAAAGAGCTTTTGGTTGAGCTTTGCAGAGAATTCTGCATACTCTTCACCAGTCCTATTTCTACGTATTTCTTCTGACATCAATATTTTCTTGAGTGACATCAGAACTTGATTTGGATTGATCGGCTTGATGATATAATCTGTGATCTGTTGCGCAATAGCTTTGTTCATCAAACCCTCTTCTTCATTTTTTGTAACCATTACCACCGGTAGTGTTTCATTTAGTTTGTTTATTTCCTCAAGGGTCTCCAGTCCATCCAGACCGGGCATCATCTCATCCAGAAGCACGATATTAAAATTTTGCTCTTTCACCAACTCAATACCATCATTACCATTGGAAGCTGTTACCACCTCAAAGTTACGCTCTTCAAGAAAGAGGATGTGTGGTTTGAGCATTTTTATTTCATCATCTATCCAGAGTATCTTGGCTTTTTTCATAATGAATCCTTTCGTATAATTAACTCAGAAAATAATACATACTCTATTAAAGTGTATTCTCTGAATTCATCGTTAGCAAATATTCTATTAGTCATTTTCAGAACCTTGATAGCGTTCCAAAAACCGACGTTTGTATTCAATGAAATTACCATCATTGATGGCTTCTCGAATCTCTTTCATTAAGGTGTAATAAAATGTAAGATTGTGAATGGTCGTGAGCCGAACACCAAGTATCTCATTCACGTTTATAAGATGCCGAATATATGCTCTGGAGAAATTCCTACATGCATAACATTCGCAGTCATACTGCAGAGAACGTAAGTCTTCTTTATATTCTCCATTTCTCACAGTGAGACGTCCATCTCTTGTAAATACCTGTCCATTCCGTGCATGACGGGTCGGCATGACACAATCAAACATATCCACACCACGCGCAACATTTTCAAGAAGATCTATAGGAGTTCCTATTCCCATAAGATAGCGTGGTTTTTCCTTCGGCAACACCGAATCCATCAGGTTAACAATTCGTAGCATGTCCTCCTTTGTTTCACCCACTGCTAATCCCCCGATTGCATAACCGGGGAAATCAAGTTGTACTAATTCCCGAGCATTCTCGTTGCGCAGATCATCATACACACTTCCTTGGACAATTCCAAACAAAGCTTGTTCTCCACCAAGTTGTTCATGCTTAATGAGACACCGCTCAGCCCATCTCAATGACAACTCCGCTGATTCTTTTGCATACTCATATGTACAGGGGTGAGGAGCACATTCATCCAGCACCATAATAACATCAGCTCCAAGATTGTGCTCTATCTCCATAACACATTCGGGAGAAAATAAATGATAACTTCCATCAATATGAGACTGAAATTGTATACCCTCTTCGGAGATCTTCCTGAACTGCTGTAAACTCATCACCTGAAAGCCACCGCTGTCTGTAAGAATGTTTCTGTCCCAATTCACAAATCCGTGAAGATTGCCTGCGTTCCTGATAAGTTCATCACCTGGACGAAGATAAAGATGATAGGTATTTCCAAGTATAATATCGAAACCAATATCTTTCAGTTCCTTTGGTGACATGGCTTTGACTGTACCCAGGGTTCCAACAGGCATAAAAACCGGAGTTTCAACCTTTCCATGAGGAAGATCAAGGATACCTGTTCTTGCTGAGGATTCAGAATCCTGTATGTTAAGAGAAAATCGAAAACTCATTATTCCTGTAGTTTTTCTATTTTTTCTGTATTATTGGAACGTTTCAAAGAGAAATATCGACCTATAGACCGCGAAATATCGTTGTAGAAGGCAAAGAACATGATAAGTAGTAAAATGACAACACCGATGCGTTGAAGTACCGACTGGGTCGTTATTGTGAGTGGTTTACCTTTTATGCCTTCAATTATAGAAAAAATAATCATTCCTCCATCCAGTACAGGAATAGGAAGCAAGTTCACGATCATGAGGATCACACTCACCATCGCCAGGAATGAGAGGTATGCACTGACTCCTTCTTTGACCTGCTGGCTTGTAAGTGAGGCAATCATGATCGGTCCGCCCACACTTTTACCAACTTCCGAAGGATGCTTTACCAGTTTAGCTAATCCGGAGTAGTATCGACCAATTATGTTCACAGTCGTAAGAAATCCATATTTAAAAGAAGTAGGGGCAGGGAATCGTTCAATATATTCGTTCTCGAGAACCTGAGAGATGCCAATGATACCTTCTTCATCTTCCAGTTCGATATTTGTTTGAGGAGTGATCTGCATTTCAAGAGTTACCCCATCGCGAAGGATCACAAAAGTGAGAGGTTCATTTACATTGTGCTTGATCACTTCCTGCATATCGTACCAGTCCATGATCTGTATATCTTCGATCTGAAGAATGGTATCTCCCTTTTTCATTCCAGCTTGATAAGCGGGAAGCCCATAATATAAATCCCCAACCACTGCTGAGGTTTTTGGTTGAATGTTCGAGAACCAGTAACGATAACTAAAATTAGATGTTGTAACTATTAGCGTATCATCTCCCCTTCGTACTTTAATTTCAACCGTCTGCCTATCTAAATCGATCCACTCCTGAATGATAGCTGTCCAGGTAGGTACTTCCACCTCATTTATTTCAAGGATATAATCTTTTTCCTGCAAAGGACTTACTTCTGTAAGAACTTCTGGATCTATCCTTCCAATTTCCGGCATGAGATCATAGGTTTTTATACCAATGATGTAGGTTAATGTTAAAATGATGATCGCAAAAAGAAAATTTGCAAAGGGTCCTCCAAAAGCGATCAGTGCTTTTTGCCACCATTTTTTCTGTTTGAAACTCTCATCACTATGAAGTTCTTCTTCATTTTCCTCTTCAGGATTTTCCCCGAGCATTTTTACGTAACCTCCTAGCGGAATCAAGGAGATTCTATACTCAGTTTCTCCGAGAGTCCACGAGAGAAGTTTAGGACCAAAGCCAAATGAAAATTTCTCTACTTTTACATGATTCAGACGGGCTACTATGAAGTGACCGAGTTCGTGAACAAAGACAAGTATACCTATGAGGAAAATAATTGCAATAATTGTTATCATATTATCTCTTATTCTGTATAAAAAATTGCTTGGATGGGATCAATCTTTGATGCTTTATAGGCTGGATAAAATCCAGAGAATAATCCGACCACAATTGCAAAACATAATCCGACCATGATACCAAGGATTGGAAAAGGAGTAGTTATTTTAAGTGCATTCGTAAGAATTTTAATGAGTAATAATGCAAGACCTGAGCCAATAATTCCACCAAATATTGCAAGCATGATCGCCTCGAGAAGGAAATATGAGAAGATATCGCGATTCTTTGCACCCACACTTTTCCTTATACCGATCTCTTTCATGCGCTCTGTAATTGATATGAGCAATATGCTGAAAAGCCCGATCCCGCCAGTAAAGAGCGAGATGCTTGAAATTGCAAGGAGGATGATATTCCAGTTCTTTAGAAATTCCTGAACTTGCTGACGAACTTCAAGCATATCTTTGCTTATATCTCGCATACCCACATCATCAGCCATATTATGTCGTGCACGTAGTGTCTGGACTGCTGAATTATAGACATCTCCCACGAGTTGAGCATCGGTTGCTTTTATCCATATTACATCGATATTCATAGTGGGTCTGAGATACTTGGAACCGAAGTAGGTAGGCACATAACATGATTCGAGAGCAAGTCTTCGCTCCCATTCATTACCCTTGGCAAAGCTACTTTCTTGTTCTTCAAAGTCCAGGATGCCTATCACTTTTAAGCGTATATCGCCAATTGAAATGAATTTCCCAATTGCGCTCTCATTTCTAAAGAGCTTTGAAGTCAATGTTTTACCCAACACACATACATTTGCACCATTATCAGTTTCGATCATATTGAATTTTCTTCCCTCGGTTATGATGTAATCTTTTTCGTCAAAAAAAATATTCTCAATCCCTTTTATACGAATCTGACTTTTCTTCCCATTGATAATCGTATTCCTTTGATCATCAACTGTTGGATAGATATATTCAATATCCTCTAAATTATTATTTAATGCCAGGAAATCATTATAATTAATTTGCTGGAAGCGTTTCACTGATTTGTATTTTTTTAGTTCATCATCACCCGTATCTGGAAATTTGGAATATAAAATAATCACATTATCATAACCGAGTGAACTTATTGTATCTTCGATCAGTTTCTTCATAGCTTCCACAGAAGAAAACATCGTGGTAACAGCAGCCACACCTATCATGATGCCTGCTAGGGTTAAAAATGAGCGGAGTTTATGTGAAAATATACTCTTGATACCAGAGATAATTACTTCTGTATATTTCATGTGGCAATCTCTTTACCGCATTTTTCACACACAAGGGTTTTAACTTTCTTGCGTGAAGGTTTTTCAAACATGGACAGAGCATCACATTCGGGGCAGGTTACTGCAACAGGCTTTTTGTTGGTAATGAACTTACATTCTGGATAGTTTGTGCATGTATAATATGTTTTGTTCTTTTTACTCTTTCTTTCGATGAGTTCACCATCTTTGCATTTAGGGCATTTTACACCGATAGTAAAGGGTTTGGTATATTTGCATTTCGGGTAATTTTCACAGGCATAAAATTTACCATATTTCCCATTTTTGAGTAATATTTTTCCACCGCATTTTGGGCATTTTTCATCTGTGGCTTCATCGACTACTTTCTCATTTTCATCAAGTGATTTGACATTCTTACACTTAGGAAATGCTGAGCATGCAAGAAATTTACCATATTTCCCAAATTTAATGATCATAGAAGAACCACATTTGTCACAAAGAATATCAGTTTTCTGCTCATATTTCTTTTTCTCTTTTGAGATATCGATGCAATCTATACTCTTTATAAAATCATCATAATAATGTCCAAGGATCTCTATCCAGTTGCATTCCCCATTTTCAATATCATCGAGCTTATTTTCCATATCTGCAGTGAATTTCACATTGAAGAAATCTTCAAATTTATCAATCAGGAATTTTTCAACTACCTCACCAAGTTCAGTTGGATAAAAAACCTTCTTTTTTAACTCAACATATTTCCTTTGAAGTAGAGTTGATATAATCGGCGCATAGGTGCTTGGTCTTCCAATACCCTCTTCTTCGAGCTTTCTTACAAGTGATGCTTCAGTAAATCGTGGAGGTGGTTGTGTAAAGTGCTGCTTTTTATCAAGCTTAATAAGCTCAACATAATCACCTTTGGTGAGATCCTGAAACTTCTCCTTGAGATTTTTTACTGGAATATAAGGATAGACTTTAGAGAATCCATCAAAAAGAACTGAACTTGCCTGGGTCTCAAAAAGTCCCTTTTTAGCTAATATCTGTACAGTAATATTCTGGATCTTCATGTTTGCCATCTGAGTTGCAGCAAAGCGTTTCCAGATAAGTGAATAGAGCTTATACTGATCCTTTGTTAAAAATTCTTTTATCGAATCTGGGTTGGTGAAGCTATTGGTCGGACGAATCGCTTCGTGGGCATCTTGCGCTTTATTTTTATTTTTATATGCACGCATGTAGTTGCAAAGGTACTCTTCTGGATAATTATCCTTAATATACTTTCTGAGCTGAAAATTTGCTTTCTCTGCAATGCGCACAGAATCTGTTCTCATGTAAGATATCAAGCCGGTATTTTTATTATCAATGGTCACACCTTCATACAATTGCTGGGCAATCTGCATAGATTTCTTCGTAGTAAATCCAAGCAATTTTGAAGCTTCCTGCTGCAAAGTACTTGTAATAAAAGGTGGAAAGGGTGCCTGAGATTTCTCCGATTTCTTTACATTGTCAACTGTGTATGCTGCAGAAACAAGTTCTTGGAAAATTTTTTCAGCTTCTTCGCTTGTGTTGATCTTTATGGTTTTCCCATTATATTTTTTCAGCGTTGCACTGAAGGGAATATCCTTTTTCAGTTCTGCCTCGATCGACCAGTATTCTTTTGGGACAAAATCCTGAATCTCCTGTTCCCGTTCGCAAAGTAGCCGCAAAGCTACAGTCTGTACCCGTCCTGCAGAAAGTTTTTTTGTAATGACTTTCCATAGTATTGGACTCACCTTATAACCGACAATTCTATCAAGAATCCTTCGGGCTTGTTGAGCTTCGACCTTATTCTCATCAACATGTGCAGGATGCTCGATTGCCTCTATAATTGCATCTTTCGTGATCTCATTGAACACAATACGATAGATATCCTCATTCGATATGGTTTTCTTAAGGATTTCCTTCAAATGCCAAGCGATTGCTTCTCCTTCACGATCGTTATCTGACGCAAGATAGATATTATCACTTTCCTTAGCAGCATCTTTGATCTTCTTTACGATCTTTTGCTTTTTAGGATCGAGTACATATGTTGGTTTAAAATCATCTTTGATATTAATACCGAAATCTTTCTGGGGAAGATCTCGAATATGTCCCATTGAAGCAAGAATATTGAAATCCTTACCGAGATACTGTCCAATGGTCTTGGATTTGGTAGGAGATTCTACAATTACTAAATTTTTTGCCATATATCCTTTCGCTTATTCATTTCTTCCGCAGCAATGCTTATATTTTTTCCCGCTTCCGCAGGGGCATGGATCATTCCTGCCAACCTTCTCTTGTGTTCTTCGTATCGGTTGTCGTTTTTGTTGTGGTTCCGGTTCTTGTTGATTATCTTGCATGTGCTGAAGGGTCTGTCTTTGTCTTGCTTGCTCTGCACGTGCTCGTGCATGGTCAAAGGCAGTTTTTTCGGAATGTGAAAGCTGCATATCCTTAACCTTGTCCTTCATCTGGAAGTAGATAGATGGATACAACGTAAACGCTTTCTTGATCACCTTTTCTTTGATAGTATCCAGCATAGCCAGAAAAAGATTATAGCTTTCTTTTTTGTACTCAATGAGTGGATCTTTCTGTGCATACGCACGTAATCCGATCCCCTCTTTCAATCTATCCATTTCATAGAGATGATCTTTCCATTGCTCATCAACCACCGAGAGAAGTGCATATCGTTCCAGTTTACGTTGATCCTCTTCGAAATTCTTTTCCTTCTTTGCATATCCCTTCTTGAGTTGATCAAATATATTATCGATCAGGTCTTCCTGATTTCTGATAGAACCAAGTTCATTGGGTATAGAAAGGGAAGTTATGAGTTCATTTTCAAACCAGCCATAGATATCCTCTAGAGGCCAGTTTTCTTCATAGACTGTTGAACCTATAAACGAGTTAACCTTGTTCGAAACAACGTCGAAGAGCATTTCCATGATCTCATCTCGAAGGTTTAAGCCCTTCAGCACTTTTCTACGATAGGAATAAATAACCTCTCGTTGTTGATTCATGACATCATCATATTTTATCAGTTGTTTTCTGATCTCAAAGTTGTGGCTTTCCACACGTTTTTGCGCATTCTCTACTGCGCGTGTCATCCAGGGATGTTTGATCGCATCGCCTTCTTCAAGTCCCATTCTAGACATCAGACCAGCAATTTTATCAGAACCGAAAATTCTCATCAAATCATCTTCCAGAGAGAGATAGAATCGAGAAGAACCCGGATCACCCTGCCTTCCGCTACGTCCACGTAACTGCCTATCAATACGTCTGCTCTCATGCCTTTCTGTTCCTACAATATGAAGACCACAGGGTATTTCTTTAGCGCAATCATAGTCTGAGGAGGGCTTATTCTCACCTGCATTTTCACAATCATTCAGACATTGGATCACACAGGTATCACATCGAACAATATCACTTCCCAGCTTAATATCAGTTCCACGACCTGCCATGTTTGTAGCTATAGTAACTGATCCTGGTTGACCGGCATATGCCACTATCTCGGCTTCCTTTTGATGGTATTTTGCATTCAACACCTCGTGTGGAACGTTCCTTCGTTTCAGAATTCGACTTATCACCTCAGACACTTCTACAGAAACCGTTCCCACAAGTACTGGATGGCGCTGTTTATACTTTTCTTCTATTTCATCGACAATTGCTTCGTATTTCTCTTTTTTCGTCCGATAGATTAGGTCATCATAATCGATTCTTCGAATTGGCTCATTGGTGGGTATTTCCATCACAGGTAGCTTATAAATTTCTTCAAATTCGACCTGCTCTGTGACCGCAGTACCTGTCATACCAGCAAGTTTGGTGTACATACGAAAATAATTCTGCAGAGTAATTGTTGCAAGTGTCTGTGTAGCTTCCTGTATTTGCACATTTTCTTTAGCTTCCAATGCCTGGTGCAGTCCTTCACTAAATCTTCTACCCGGCATAAGACGACCGGTGAACTGGTCAACAATGACAACTCTATTTTCTGCAACGATGTATTCCACATCTTTTTCGAAAAGCGAATACGCAAGAAGCATCTGTTTGATATTATGTAGTTTTTCATTCTTTTCTAGGAATTCGTCTTGCAGTTTTTGCTTTTGTGCCTGCTTTTCCGAAACAGGAATGGACTCATCAGTATCAATTTTTTCCATCTCTTCATCGAGATCGGGCATAACAAAAAGTGATGCATCATACTTGGAAAGTTCATCCTGTCCCATTTCATTGAGATCAGCGCTACGCTGTCCCTCATCGATCGCGTAATATAATTGTTCATCAATCTTGTGGAGTTGCTTCTCTCTGAGATACTGTCCCTCGACCTCATTCATGATCTTCTGATATGTTCCCTCTTTGATGATTTTTAAAAATCTCTTTGCTTTCGGTGCTGCTCGTTTTACGGTAAGTAACTTTTTACCAAACTCAAACTCATTCTTCATCGCAGTCTCTTGTTCTATCATCGTAGTGATATCAGCGAGGATGTCATTTACAAGTCTTTGCTGCTTGCTTACTAACTTTCTTATCTGAGGATTCAGTTCGCGATAATAATTTTTGGAATGCTCTACAGTTCCAGAAATAATAAGAGGTGTTCGCGCCTCGTCGATTAATACACTATCGGCTTCGTCAACAATGCAGTAATGATGTCCTCTTTGAACAAGGTTGTCTGAACTGACAGCCATATTGTCACGAAGGTAATCAAAGCCGAATTCATTATTGGTTCCGTACGTAATATCCGTTTTGTACTGCTCTTTTCGTTCAGAAGGATCCTGATCATTAATGATGCAGCCAACACTCAGTCCATGATACTTATATATTTGTCCCATCCACTCTGCATCACGCTGAGCGAGATAGTCATTAACGGTGATGAGATGAGCGCCTTTGCCGACAAGGGCATTCAGGTACAACGGCATCGTTGCAACGAGGGTTTTTCCCTCACCAGTCTTCATCTCTGCGACCATACTCCGATGGAGTGCTATTGCACCGATGAGCTGTACATCATAAGGTATCATATTCCATTGAGTGTCGTGTTCACGAACTTTCCAAGAAGTGCCCACAAGTCGTCTGCAGGTTTCTTTGATGACGGCGAATGCTTCTGGCAAGATTTCTTCGAGTACTTTTTCGGTTTCATCTTCGATGTCTTTTTTTACTTCATCAATCCTGAAACCGATCTGATCTTTGGCATCTTCCTCTACAGTTTCATAATACTCAGCTTCAAGTTTTTCAAGTAGTACCTGTTTCTCGGCGATACGCAGATGGATACTCTCTTTGAATTCGATAGTCTTGTGCTTCAACTCTTCATCGGAAATTGCAGAGAGCGTTTCATATATACGGTTTATCTCATCGACAACGGGTTGTATCTTTTTTATTTCCCGTTCAAACTGAGTTCCAAAAATCTTGGTTAAAACTTTTTTAAACATATTATTCTCTTTTAAATTGAAAACCCAGTAATGAAGTACTGGGTTTTACGTCAATTTTTATAATAATTATTTTCGTTAAAGAATCCTTAGTCTTTTTCGGTTAATTTATCAAGCTGAGATTTATACTGTTGAATAGATTGATTTTTTGGATATCTTCTCTCAAGCTCTTCAAAGAAACCCTGTCCTCGCTCTAGATATTTCGTATTGCTTTGTATCATATTCACATATCTGTTTAAGAAGTATTGTTCACCAGCGTCTTCAAGCAGAAAATCTTCTATTGTTGTCAGAGCAGTATCTATATCACCTTTTTCTTTGAGAAACTCGACTTTTAGGTAGATAAGCTGTGCATCATTTGGCTTCTTTTCTATAAGCGGTTCTATGAGCACAAGCGCACTATCATATTGCCCCATCTCATAATAGAGATTAGCAAGACTTGGCACATATCTTTCGCTTTCATGAACAAAATACAATGCTTTTTTCAGATATTTTATTGCGTTTTCATAATCATTATTTTGATAGAATGTAGTTGACATGCGCATGAAGTCAGCACCGTAATTATTTATCAATCGTTTCATATTTTCGTCTTTGTAGAGATCTTCATTATAAATTGAGCAATAATCAAAAACATTCTCTATATTATGATTAAGGCGTGGTGCATTTATCTGATATTTCCCTTTTGATGATACAAGTCTGTCTGCCATACCTTCACTCTGCAGATATTCATCAAAACCTACTCTGTCTGCGACGGTAACCGCAAAATAGATCGGCCTTTTACCATAATTATCTTTAATTATCTGAAGAACCATCTGATCTTTTACAAAAAGCTGTTTTCCTTCTGGATATGTTATTCTAATACCATCGACACTGAAATTAGCTTCATTGGAAAGTTGGATTGGATGTAATCCATCAATCTGTTTGTCATTAAGGTTAATCTCAATGCCTTCAAAATCGCGAAGCTGTTTTATATACCATGGAGTATTTAACAAGCTCAGGTTTGCCACAGAAATATCTTTACGAATCCCTTTTAGATTCTTCTTTGCAAGATAGCCTTGTTGTAATAATTGTTGAGTCTTCTTTGGAATATCTTTTCTTTCTGAAACAGAAAATCCTTTTATTTCTTTGAACAGGAGAGTATCCTCCTCAAGGTAATATTCTTCTGCATTTGGATCATATACTGCCTGAGCATACCAAAGTGGAAATGTATCGTTGTCTCCATTGGTGAAAATTATTGCATTTTTATCAAGACCATTCAAAAAATTCATGCCATATTCCAGCGAGAGAAGTTCCTGGCTGCGATCATTCTTATGAAAATGAGATGCCATATTGATTACCGGCAGTAAAGCAAGAATGCATAAAGCAATGAAGGCTACTATTTTTGATTTTTTACGCAAGAAACGCACAATTCCCATTGCTCCGATTCCCATCCAGAACACCCAGAGCATATAGGCAGTTATAAAAAAGTACGGTCTATCGCGAACTTCTGTGCTGGATAGATTCATGACAAGGATCATGCCGATACTTGCCATCAGAAAGAGAGCTGCGAGATAGATGAATGATCGTTTACTTTTTCTGAATTGATAGTATGCTCCTGTCAATCCAAGTGATAGAACTATGAACTGGAAGATCGCATGCACGAACTGCTTTGAAATATTCAAGAAATTAGCGATAACACCTGCATCGAAGAATTGCCAGCTGAAATACCTGAGAAAATGGTAATCCAATTGCATGAGTATTGGAGCTCTGCGAACAAAGAAACTGGTAGGTCCATATTGTTTTCTGAACACATAATCCATAAATCGTTGAAAAGTGGAAGGATCACCCTCGTTGATAAACGGATCAACAGCAGCTCGAATCGGTAAAATGATATGTGTACTTAACCCAAGAAGAACCATGAATAAAGCGAAAAACCACACATGAGGTTTTATATATTCTCTTAGATAATAAATAAGGATACCAATCACAAACAATGCAAGAATATATTTTCCCATACTTCCCTGCCCAAAACCACTCCCGATCAAATAGAAAATATAATATACAACCAATCCGACAACAATATAAATGACAAGTCGTTTATAGAAAGTCTTGTTTAACTTTAAAAAAGGAAGTACAATGATAAGTATAATAGCCGGAGCAATCTGCAAAGTCGTCTGGTGGACTCCAAATCCTAAGAAAAATAGATAGATAATTAGTAATAAAATATTTTGATGATCAAAGTCTTTTTGTTTCTCAGTCCAGATAAGTGTTAACCAGATAATGAGTGCAATGAAAAACGATAATCCACCATAGACCTCTGCTTCAATCGCATTGATCCAGAATTCCTTTGAAAAAGCAATAAATAATGCTCCGATGATCCCTGCAAAATATGCATATATCTCTTTTGTTTCCCAAATTGTTACGAGCTTAACAATAGAAAGGTACACAAAAAGGACTGCAAAAGTACTAAAAACTATGGATAGTAAACTCACAGATTGAGCATCAGAAAGTCCAAGAGGAAGTAAGGTGAAAAACTTACCAAGTAGTATATAGAAGGGATTTCCAGGTGGATGTGGAACACCAAGAATGGAGCTACATGTTATATATTCACCACAATCCCAGAAAGATAATGAAATTGGTTTCGTAATAAAAAAAATAATAAAAGTAGTTAAGAAAACAAATAATCCAATAATCGCATTTGTTCTCCTGTTTATCGTACACTCATTTTTAAAATTCATAATTATTCTACTTTACTTTTTTTCCTATGATTGCTTCCAGAGGGCATTCCTTCAGGCACAAGCCACACTCAATGCAATCACCGGTAATAATATATTGTGTATCATCTTCTACTATTGCATTCTCTGGGCATATATCTACACAGGCTCCGCATTTAATACAATCTGATGTTATGATGAAGCTCATAATTGTTAAATCTCCATAATTTCTTTCTCTTTGTGTTGAACGACCTCATCAATCTTCTTTGTAAAATCGTCTGTGATCTCCTGAATCTCTTCTAATCCATCTTTTGAGAAATCCTCTGAGATCACACTGTCTTTTTCTAATTTTTTAATATCATCATTTGAACTACGTCGAGTATTTCTGATAGATATTTTTGCTTCTTCACCATGCTTTTTCACAAGTTTGACCAATTCTTTTCTACGATCTTCTGTAAGAGGTGGAAAAACCAAACGAATAACATTTCCGTCACTCTGAGGGGTGATACCAAGATCTGATGAAAGAATAGCTTTTTCGATTTCCTGAAGCATGTTCTTTTCCCATGGATTTATCAAAATAAGACGAGCTTCCGGAGTGGAGATCGTGCCGACATGATTAAGAGGAGTTGGTTGTCCATAGTAGTTGACGGTGACATCTTCAAGAAGTGATATGTTTGCTTTGCCTGTACGAATTCGAAGTAGTTCTTTTCGTAAAGCATCGATGGCTTTATCCATCTTCTCGCGTGTTTCTTTATAGATCGATTCTAATTCTTGCATGATATACTCCCTTGATCCTTCGAAGTTGCATTACAACATAATTTTTTCTCGTAAATTTGCAACCTCTAGATTAGTTACTTATTCAATCATACTACCAAAATTATCCTCAGAAACAGCTTTGAGAATATTTCCTTTTTTTCGAATGTTGAATACTCTGACCTTTAGATTATTGTTCTTTGCAAGAGATATTGCAGTGAGATCCATCACTTTAAGATTGAGTTCTATATAGTCTTTATAGGTAATTGATCGAAATATTGTAGCATCAGGAAATTTAATAGGATCTCGATCAAAAACCCCTTCTACTTTAGTTCCTTTGAGAAGAATGTCAGCTTCGATCTCAAGGGCTCTGAGAACAGCAGCAGTATCTGTGGTGAAATATGGATTTCCTGTGCCGCCAGAAAAAATGCATATTTTACCAGCCAGAAGGGCAGCATGTGCACTTTCTGTAGTAAACCAGCTTCCTATTCCATTTACCGGTTTTGCAGTAAAAATTTTGGAATGCACATGATACTCATCTAATTTGGCATGAAGAGCGATCGCATTCTGAATGGTCGCAAGCATACCAATTTCATCTGCCTGAGTACGTGATAATCCTTCGATAACGGAGTTTGCACCGCGAAAGAAATTACCTCCACCAATGACAATGCCGATATCTACACCAGTTGTATGAATCTCTACCAGTTCCTTGACGATACGTGTTACCGCCTCATTTTCGATACCAAAGGTTTGCTCCCCTTGAAGGACTTCTCCACTTATTTTTATAAGAACTCTTTTGTACTTCACCTTATTTACCAATACTTAAACGTGCAAATTCTTTAATATTGATATTCTCTCCAAGTTTTAGTACAGCTTCTGAGATAAGTTCTTTTACAGTAATATCTTCATTCATTATAAAGGGCTGGCTCAGAAGACAGTTATCAGTAAAGTATTTTTGTATTTGGCCTTCAACGATCTTATCAACGATCTGTTCTGGTTTTCTCGCTTTTAGAGCTCTCTCTTTATAGATTTCTTTTTCTGCTTCAACCAACTTTGGATCAAGATCTTCTTCTGATATTGATAGAGGGTCAGTTGCTGCGATATGCATTGCGATCTTATTTGCAAGTTCGATAAAATCATCAGTTTTTGCAACAAAATCAGATTCGCAAGCAATTTTAAGTAATACACCAAGTTTGGCACCTGGATGAATATAGGAATAGATTATACCTTCATTGGATTCGCGTTCTGCTTTTTTCTCTGCTTTTGCCAAGCCACTGGTCCTAAGAATTTTAATTGCTTCGTTAAGATTGCCATTAGCTTCTTTGAGTGCTTTCTTACACTCCATTAATCCGACACCTGTTTTATCTCGTAATTCTTTTACCAATTTTGCTGTGATTTCCATATTTTCTCCAATTCCTTATTTTTGATGCACGAGGCCAAGATGTATCTTCAGTCCTCGTTTTGAGGAGAAGGTTCTGCCACAATCTGGACATTCAAACCGCTTTTCTTTGACCTCTTCCTCTTCATCGTCTTCATCGTCTTTGATTTCTTCTGATGTTTCTTCTTTGGATTCTTTTTGTGGTTCTTCTTTTTCTTCAATAACTTCTTCTTGATCTTCAACCACCTCATCATTCTCGTCTGTCTCAACTACCTCTTCTTCATGCGTTTCAATCTCATCAACTTCTTCTTTTTTCTCATCAGAGAGGTCATACTCTGAAATATCTCCACCTTCTGAAGCTATCTTTTTGCCTTCAATAACTGCATTTGCCATAATATCACAGATAAGGTTTACAGATTTCATGGCATCATCATTTCCAGGAATGATGAAATCAATTCCATCTGGATCGCCATTGGTATCTACTATAGCTACGATGGGAATACCAATCTTTTTTGCTTCATTCACTGCATTCCTTTCATGTACGATATCAGCGATAAAAAGTGCAGAAGGCACATGCTCCATATCACGAATTCCACCAAGAGCACTGAGGATTTTATCATACTTTCTCTGCCAACGAAGTATTTCGAGTTTGGTGAATTTGTTTATCTCCCCTGAATCCCGTAGCTTTTCAAATTCATCAAGCTTGGCAATACTTTTCCTTATGGTTTCCAGATTTGTTAAGGTTCCACCATACCAACGATGGCTCACATAGTATTCCTCGCATTTTTGAGCTGCATTCTCTATACCTTCTGAGACCTGCTTTTTGGTTCCGACGAAGAGGATGTTCTTCCCTTTTGCTGCAAGCTCACGTAGAAAGTAATACGACTGATTGATCGCTTCTAAGGTTTGTTTAAGATCGATGATGTGGATGCCGTTCCTTTTGATGAAAATGTATCTTTTCATCTTTGGATTCCATCGTCGTGTCTGATGCCCAAAATGAACACCAGCCTCGAGTAAACTTTTCATTTCAACGACACTCATGTGTGTCCTCCAACGGTTTTTTATTTTAACTTCTTCGGCACTGCATATATTCGTTATTCGAACACCGTTTGCAGCTCTGAAGTTAATTGATAGATATATTATCTCTTTGAATACTGATATGCTTTACGTGCTTTGGCGAGTCCGTATTTTTTACGTTCTACCACTCGTGCATCACGGGTAAGGAGTCCAGCCTTCTTTAGTGCACTCCGCAGTTCGGGATCATATTCGAGAAGCGCGCGGCTGATACCCAAACGAATTGCACCTGCCTGCCCTGCGAGACCCCCACCCCGAACATTGACCTTCATATCAAACTTGTCTGCCTGATCAATAAGTACGAAGGGTTTCTCAACAATCATCTCAAGGGTTTCTCGACTCAAATATTCCTTCATCGGTTTTTTGTTGATAATCCTCTTACCTGTTCCTTTGGAAAGACGAACACGAGCAACTGCGGATTTGCGTCTGCCAACTGCATCAAAATATTGCATGAATTATTCTCCTAAATTATGAAATCTTGATTTCTACAGGTTTCTGTGCCTGATGGTTATGTACATTGCCTGTATAGATCTTAAGTCGCTTAAGCATGCGATCTCTAAGTTTATTTTTGGGAAGCATCCCACGTACTGCATGATGAACGATGTTATCCGGCTTTTTCTCTTTCATCTGGAGATAAGAAACTGTGCGCTGACCACTTGGATAACCAGAGTAATATTTATATTCCTTTGCCAGTTCTTTCTGTCCGGTGAGAATCACTTTTTCTGCATTAAGGACGATCACAAAATCTCCCATATCAAAGAAGGGAGTATATGTTGGTTTATGTTTACCATGCAAAAGATCTGCTACTTTGGTTGATAATCTTCCAAGAGGAATACCTTCGGCATCAATCACATACCAATTATGCTCAATTTCATCGACTTTTGGCAATGTCGTTTTCATTATGTCTCCTAAAAATTCTCATTCAAGTATACAGCGATATTAATGACATTTTGATTTAGTAGTGCCATAAAGTTTTTGCCCAGAAACCCTTGTCAAGTTTAACGACAGCAAATACTTAGTGAAAAATAAATTACAGGAAAATGTAGTGATAAACGTTCAAAAGCCAAATTTTTTTAGTAAATCTTGCCTGAAATTTTATTCATAAAATGCATGGTCATATGAAAAATCAAAAACAGAAATGGCACATATACTATCATTTCATTTATGATGTTAAACCACTTATATTTCATTATCCCCATGGAGTTTTAACCGGCTCCTTCAGCGAGGGTGTTACCACATACTTGCTCTCATTTGACGATGTTTGTGCGTTTCTCGGTCATGTGTGTCTTTGTGGTGCTGGTGGCTACAGGATCGCACAACACGCAATAGATCAGCTCTCAGATGGCGTAATTCTAGAAAAGGACAGATTCATCATCCAGAGTTCTCACGATCATACGATCAGTGATGTGATAGCGTTCATCTTGGGTTGTTCGCGAAGAAATGATCCCATTAAAAACAGATATTTCGTAAAGCAGGATACCTTGCTAGAGAGACGAGAATATCGTTATATTATTGGATATGAACCGAGTCATAAAGCAGTCGAGATCATCTATCGAAAGCACCTAATCGTTGGGAACAAAACCATGGATGAACTCTGGGAAATTGAGAAAGCATTGGATACACAACCGGAATCAGTGTCAGAAAAAGAGAAGACATTTTTTAGAAACGCAATGATTGAAATGGTGAGAAAAGTGCTTCTTGATGAGATTCCAGATCTATTTGAAATCACGAGAACATCCTATGCTTTTACTAATAAAAATATCTGATATTTTTTGCATATAATAATAAAGCCCACACTTATATGTATGAGCTTTTTTTTAGTTTTATGTTGTGAGACTATTCCATTGTTTTAAGAAATTTATAATAATCACTATCAGTAGTCATGATCATAGTGTTTTTATCATCAATGGTCTTCTCATATGTCTCAAGTGTCTTAAGAAATTCATAAAATTCAGGATCTCTGTTATAGGCGTTTGCATATATTTTTATTGCTTCTGCATCTGCACGACCCTTTATCTCCTGAGCTTTCTGATATGCAGTTGATTGGATTTGGTCCAGTTCTCTTTGCATCTTACCAAGAATTTCTGAAGAATTTCCTTTTCCTTCTGAAAGATACTTCGCAGCGATTTTATTGCGTTCTGAGATCATCCTTTCATATACCTTTGATTGAACTTCTTTGTTGTAGTTCAATCTTTTAATTCTTACGTCGATAAGGTTTATGCCATATTCTGCAACTTTGATCTTTGAGAAGGTATAGATAGAATCAGAGATCTCCTGCCTTCCGTTTTCGATGGTCTCACTGATAATACTCTGCAGTTGGCTATCTTCAAATTCTGCAGTAAAAACCATATCTCTATTTGAATTTCTTACTATTTCTATTAACTTATTCGAACTTATTACATCACGGGTAATACCGCTGATAATGTCATCAAGTCGGCTGTGGGCATTACTTTCGTAGCGATTTGTTTCATAGAACTTGAGTGGATCAGTGATTTGCCATCGCGCAAAGGTATCGAGCCAGATATAGCGTTTATCGGATGTAGGAATTTGTTTCGCATCTCCATCCCATTCAAGGATTCTCTTATCAAAATAATGCACTTTCTGCAGGAATGGTAATTTGATATGAAGTCCTGCATCTTTGATGGATTCACCAATAGGTTTACCGAACTGCGTAATTATCACCTGCTGGGTTTCATCAACAATATAAAATGCATTGTATAGAACAATAAGAGCGATGATGAATAATATTACAAGTAATATATGTGATTTTTTCATCTTAGTTTCCTCCTTCATTCAGATTGAGAAGCGGTAATATTCCACTCTGAGCATCATCCACTATATATTTTTTCTCAACCTTGGGAAGTATTTTTTCCATCGTTTCCAGGTAGAGTCTTTTCCTTGTTACAGATTTTGAGTTCTTATACTGTTCATACATCTGTACAAAACGATCTGCATCACCATTTGCTCTGTTGACCCTGTCAATTGCATATCCCTCTGCTTCTTCCACAGTCCTCTTTGCCTGTCCCTCAGCTTCTGGAATAACCTCATTATACTTTTCCAGGGCTTCATTAATGATCCGATCTTTTTCCTGTTTTGATGAGTTCACGTTGTTGAATGCAGGCTGCACTGCTTGAGGAGGGTTGACATTTTGTAGATTTATAGTAACGATTTCAATTCCAGCTTTATAAATATCAAGCTGTTCCTGAAGCATGATCTGAGATTTATCAGCAATCTCTTTTCTGTTAAGAACAATTACTTCATCAACGCTGCGATCACCTACTACTTCTCTTATAACTGACTCTGATAGTCCCCTCAAGGTCTCTTCAACATTCCGTACCTTGAATAGGTAATGTACAGGATTTTTGATTCTATATTGAACAATCCATTGTACATCTGCAATATTAAGATCCCCTGTGAGCATAATCGATTCGTTTTCATAACTTTGTGAAGAGTACCGTGTACGTACTCCTGCTTCTATTGTTCTGAAACCAAATTCTTCTTTAAAAACATGTTTTACTTTTACTTTTGTGAGTTTATCGATACCAAAAGGTATCTTGAAATGTAATCCCGGATACGTGGTAGAATGATACTTTCCAAACCTTTGTATCACACCAACCTCTTCAGGATTGACGCTATAAAGACCTGTTATGAGGAAGATTATGATCGCCAGGATAATCAGCCCGATGACTACAAATCGTTTCGGTACTCTGAATCGACGGAAATCAAACTCCTCAAGTTTTTGTAATGTTGAATTCATCTTAACTCCTGATTGTAGTAACTAATAATCTTAATATTCTATTGTGAAATATACTCATTTTCTTACACATTATTATTAAAATTATACCGTTATTGAGATTGTCTTCGTTAATCATACTTATTGAAAGTGTAAACAAATTTTCATAAATTGCAAAGATTTCATTAAAAATGCTGTTTCTCGAAGATTTTAAAATTATTGTGACAACTACAATTTAAAATATTTGACACAACAAATGCGTTCCTCATCTATCTCATAAAAAAATATAAGAAGGCTTGATAATGAAAAGAGAATACCCGCTTTATGTAGGCAACACACCCATAAAAACTACAGAAATAAAGGAGATCCACTGTCCTCATGACAACGAACTCGTAGGAGAAGTCTCCATTGCCAATGATTCACATCTGAAGCAAGCAATAAAAAAAGCAAAGGCAATCTTTCCGAAAACAAAGAATATGCCTGCATGGGAACGTGCAGAAATTTTATCCGCAATTGCGAGAGATATCGAAAATGCGGCAGAATCTCTTACAGAAACTCTTGCTCTTGAATGCGGTAAGAATATTACTTTTGCTCGTGGTGAAGTACAGCGAGCAGTTCAAACATTCACCATAGCCGCAGAGGAATCTAAACGTATAGAGGGTGAATACTTCGAACTCGATGGAGTGCCAAAAGGTGAATATAAACAAGCGCTCGTCAAACGATTCCCAATCGGACCTGTGCTGGGAATAACACCTTTTAATTTCCCATTAAATCTTGTTACCCATAAAGTTGCACCAGCCCTTGCAGCAGGAAACCCCATCATCATCAAACCTTCTTCAATTGCGCCGATCTCTGCCCTCAACTTGGCAGAGATTGCAATGAAATATATTCCCGATGGTATGCTTTCGGTACTCACGTGTTCAGGACCATCGATCCTGGAAGCTGTAAAAAATAATGATATCAAAATGATTAGTTTTACCGGCAGTCCTCCTGTTGGCTGGAAGCTGAAAAGTCAATGTGGCAAAAAACGGATCTGTCTCGAGCTTGGCGGTAATGCGGGTCTCATAATTGATGAAGATACTGACCTTAATGATGCTGTCGAAAAATCAATTATTGGTGGGTTTGCCTATGCTGGACAGGTTTGCATACATACACAGAGAATCTTCGTTCATATATCCAGATATGATGAGTTCTCAGCTAAATTTATAGAAAAGACACAAGATATAACAAGCGGTCATCCGCTTGATGAAAAAGCATTCCTCAACTGTATGATAACCGAGCAGGAAGCGATACGGGCTGAAAATTGGATCAACGAAGCGGTCGAACAAGGGGCAGAAATTCTCTGTGGCGGAAAACGCGCTGGAACGAAACTCGATGCAACAATTCTTACTAATACAAACCCCGAGATGAAAGTAAACAAGAACGAGGTTTTTGCTCCAGTGGTTACTGTGGAACCATTCGATGAATTCGATCAAGCTGTTGCAATGGTCAATGCGACGAAATTTGGATTGCAAGCTGGAGTCTTTACGAATAATTTTGAACATATCAAATACGCTTTTAATCAAATGGAAGTAGGTGGTGTGATCATTAATAATACCCCCACTTTTCGAGTTGATCAGATGCCGTATGGTGGAATAAAGAATTCAGGTTTCGGGCGTGAAGGAGTACGCTATTCGATCAATGAAATGACTGAATTGAAATTGTTAGTGATTTGATCTTACAGACTATTTAACCACAGAGTACACTGAGAGCCCTGAGACTATAAAGTACTAATTTTTAAAGTAAGAATTGGTACTACAGAAAAAAAACATAGGTTCGTTAATATGTGTAAATATGTGTACTTACAATTGTCATATTTATCCTCTGTTATCTCTGCTTGCTGCGGTGTAATGGAATGAAACCGAGTGCTCTCAGTGGTGAGTATATTACCAGAAAATCACTTCCCCATTCTCAACAGTAAATATTCTTGGGTCAGGATGAAGACATTCTTTTTCGACTTTATATAAAGTATTGGGATAGTAAAAATCAAAAACAAGTGAATCGGTCATCGCAGTAGTATCTTCAAGCTCCTGCCAGTCATCCTCTACCCATGCAAACCATGTATAGGTGCTATCAACTTTCACTTTGTTCACTCCCCCATGTCCGGTTTTGTGCAAACTGAACTTTTGATTGATCTTTTCACGCTCTGGTAATAGAGAATTATCAAAGTAGGTAAGAAAACCTTCTTTGGTCAAAATTAAAGGTGCTGCCGCAGGAATCGCTTCATATTGTGGTTTTTCTTCATCATCAACCAATATCGTATCAACGATTTCGTAAGAGACTGGCATATATGCAATATCCCTTCCCATATTTGTAAATGTTACTGAATTTCTCTCAACAACTTCACCCCAATGGATCGGATTCCATTTATTATCATTATACACTGCAATGTAAAGGAATGGCTGCTCCGTAACTATGTTGACCGTCACATCAGAAACATCTACATACTTATTCGTGACATCCCGATAGTTGCTGTAACCCATCCAGGGTGGAGCTTTCAGTGAATCAGGCATGAGTTGTTCAAGTGTTCCTTTTTCCTGAGAGAAGAGTTTGCGATAAACCTTTGCAATCCTATCCTGTAGGTTATAGCTTCCTGGATTTGCTTCTGAGCCCATGAAAGGAATCACTTCTCCACCGAGCAAAACGATCGAGTTCCATGCATGATTGTTCGATCTGTCTGGCCAATATGGTGTATAATCGCTGGTGATTGCCAATCCATTCGCACGCATTGCATAAATCGCAAAATTAGTCATATCTTCACAACGCCCAAAACCATTTTTGAGCATATCTTCAAGTCCCTGATCTGCTGGATGATAATAGAAGACATCCTTGAATGTGAACATCTTTCGTGCTCTGTCATTCACCAGAAACGCAAGTTCAAGCGCATCATTGGTGGAATCTCTCAGATCTGCAAATTCTTCCCAGAAATACTGCCGCCAGTTTGAAATGGGCTCCGAAGAACCACGATATGGCAAAATATATTCTTTGAAATCTTCCCATGAGTACTGACTTGTCCATGGCAATTTCTCATAGGCATGAAAAGCAAGATCGATATCTTTGATGAGATAATCTGCTGAAATTGTCTTTTCATCTTCCCTTTTCTCTATCAGTTTGTACCGAAGCTCGCCCAACTCCTTCTCAAGAGAATCGATGTGCGTCTGTACCTCATGAGCTGTTTCGAAATCCATGACATTAAAAGGTACTTCCTCGCCAAGAGAATCCACAAGCGCAACATTAGCATAGCCATGATCGGTCATATAGGCGATAAGAAATGAAGCTGCTTCCAGCTTTTGTGGATCATTTTTATAATGATAGAGTACTCTAAGCAATTCCTTCTGATTATCACATGCCTCATCGAGTGTTTCGATTACTTTTTCTCTATACTCAGTAGATATGCTTAATTCTATATCTTTGACTGAATAAGTTCTGAATACAGAACAGGAAGAAACTATCAGAACTGAAACTAAGATAATATATTTTATGAACTTCATACAGATTTCCTCTATTTTTTTACACCCACTGTTACTTTTTTAAAACGCGCAGGAGCAGCACCATGAGACATCTCTGCGGTCTGTCCTGGTTGTCCTTTTCCGCAGTTTGGCACACCCCAGAGTTGCCATTCCTCTTCTCCACAGATCGCATCACAACTTTGCCAGAATGTAGGTGTGATTCCTTGATAGGTTGGATTTTTCAGCATTCTCACTTTCTTTCCATTCTTGATCTCCCAGCCCATCTCGGTAGTAAACTGAAAATTCAACCTTCGCTGGTCAATACTCCATGTTTTATTCGTTTCCATCAGGATTCCATCATTTGTGTCTGCGATCAGATCATCAAGTGTTCCCTGCACTGGCATGAGTGAAATATTTACCATGCGGATCATTGGAATATTATCATAACCATCAGCACGGTTGCACCCCCTGCTTCTTGCGTCTCCAACTACATGGGCCAGTTCACGATTGGTCAGATACATCTTGTATAATCCATTCTGTATCATGTGATATCGCTGGGCACGAACACCATCATCATCATACCCAAATGTTGCTAATCCAGTGGGCACGGTTGCATCAGCAATTACATTCACTATCGGTGAACCGTAATGAAAATCTTTATATAAATCTGTGGTGAGGAAGCTTGTTCCTGCATAGTTTGCTTCCATGCCAAGAACTCTATCGAGCTCGGAAGGATGACCGATCGATTCGTGAATCTGTAAGGCAAGCTGGCTTCCTTCAAGGATCAGATCTTTCTCACCGACCGGGCAATCAGGTGCATCAAGCAATGCGATAGCTTCTTCGCGAACCCGTTCTGCATTATCAATAAAAGGAGTTCCAAGTATTACCTCATATCCCATCTGTGCATACTGTCCTCCAAAAGAAGCTGGATATGAACGCACCTGCACATTAGGTCCATTTACTGCGGTTGCAGAATATCCCCCACCGCTTCTGAGTAAAATTTGTTCAATAAAAGTGCCCTCAGTGGTTGCCATCCATTGATGTTCTCGCTGGAAACTCATCGATGACTCTGCCACCTTGATCTTCTTGTCTTTGCGAAGAATGCCATCGATCTCATATAACAAGCCGAGTTTTTCTTCAATAGAAACTTTGAATGGATCAATAATATATGGTGATGTCCAGATGTCCTCATGAAAAGGTTCTAGAGCTAACTTCACACTATTCATTCGTAAAGTTGCAGAAGCTTTTGCGATCTCAACTGCCTGTCTGGCAATTTTTTTGATCTCGTTTTTCGTTACGATTGAACTCGATGCAAAACCCCATGAGCCATTTGCGATCACACGAATTCCAAATCCGAGATAATCACCATTGTTGAGTGTATCAAGGTCACCATTTTTCACTTCAAGATTTTGCCGTGTAAGGTGTATGATGCGAATATCAGCATATGATGCCCCATGCAGAATTGCAGCATCCAGTGCCAGTTGTGTAAGATCTTTCATGCTGTCTCCTCTTTCTTATCGTAAAAGAATAATCTTATCAATACTTTGAGTTTTATTATCTGTGATCTTTATAAAATAGATGCCACTTGGCACCGCAAGCTGGGTTTCATCACGACCATCCCAAGTTAAGGTAACCCGCTTACCTTCAGCTATTTCAGGAATTAGTTCAGCAACCTTTTGACCTTTAATATTGTAGATCGATGCAATAATCTGTTCTGCAGAAATCTCTTTTCTATTATAGTGTATCTGAATGAAATCGGCACTTGGCTGAGGATATATCTGCAGATCTGATTCCTCTTTTTGCGGTTCATCAAAACCATAATATGGATCAGGTGGATCAGTGGTAAATTTGATCGCTAGCTCATTCTCAAGTTCGGTGGCACTTGCTGGATACATATTTGCATACGTATAGAGCACTCCATCTGATTGATCGAGATTTTCAATACCTACGGTACTGTAATTGCTTGTTGCATCTGGATTATTGATGGTTTGATAATTTATCTGTATCTCTCCATTGCCATCATCAGTTTGGTAATGCACAGGGTCGAAAAGTATTATCTCAAATTTCTCTATCGAAGTGTCATCTAACCTGTTCACACACTCATTCCATTCAATGATGAAACGATCATTTGCAGTATTATAATAATGGCAAATTCGCATATCATGATGATAGATCGTGTCATTCACAGAAAAAGTTTCTCCGATAAGATCATCCCAGTAAGCACACACCTGTCCATATGGTCCTAGCGCTGACGGAATATCCCAGTTACGGAAGTTCGTCCAATTATTCGTAATGAACGAGATCCAGCCATTCGAACAGATGGTTATCTGATCAAAAGACTCTCCATAATAGATGAAATCAAAGGGCAAATCGATCGTCTCAGAGTCATCATCAACCATCAAAATCACCTCACCCTGACCTCCTTCATTAGGATCAATTTCGATCCATTCGTAGGTAGGTACTTCATCATAGTTCATATCATAGCTGTCATAGGTATAATAACCATAGGCATCAGGACCGGTCGGAGCATTAGCATCTACTGGACCTACTTCAAGTGAAAAATACACATGGTCAATTCTGTCCTCATCATCTGACAACACAAGCTCAAATGGAATGTTCCTTCCGATAAAACAGTCAGCAACGATCTCTACTTCAAAATTTCCCTGTGCTGAAGCTCCTGAAGCAACTGTACCGAAGGATGACTCCCCACTTACGATAGTCGCGGCATCGCTATGTACAGAAAGTGTGGCTTGTATGTTGTTCCCTTCGAGAGATCCGATATTCTTTATTGTAACCTGGATATCATTAGTTTGCCCCGGAATAAGCCAGATATTATCTGTGACCACATCAGCAGTTTCAACTTCAAAAACAAGCGATGAAGTTAACATGGTGATCTTAGCAGTATTATCAGGTGATATTGCAAGAGTAAATTCTATGACCTCATTGTTTGGAGTTCCTGCATCCATAACTACACCATACGTACCATCTGCCGTAGCACCTGCAGCAATATCGCCAAAGGATTGTGTCGGTGTTTGGATAATCACGTAATCGCTATTTGAAGAAAGTGTTGCCTGGACACCGCCAGCAGAACCTGATCCATAATTTTTCAGCGTTATATTGATATCGCTTGTACTTCCTGCAACGAGAGCGGGATCAGCTTCATAACTAAACACACTGACATCAACCGTTTCCCGGACAACATCAATATTCTGAATAAACGGAATATAATTAGGACTGGTAATAGTTACCGTGATAGTGCCTTCGGATTGCGGTGAAATTGGCAGTGTTGTATGACCATTATCGATTATATTAACGCTATAGAACTCACCATCTTTAGTCATAGTTACATTTCCTTCGTCCAGATTAGTACAGACAATATCGAGATAATTCGTTCCTATGCTCACCGAATTTGGAAGAGTACATTCGATTTCCTCTGGGATCGTTGTCCACATCGTCAAAGACGGATCACCGAGAATATTATATACATGAAAATAGAACTCAACTTGTTCACCTGCTGCTTGTTGCAAAGGGAAGTTATGATAAAGTTCTATTTTACCACGAAGTACAGCAGAACCAAAATCATAGATTCCTTCATCGAGCAATCCATAATAAAAACCGGAAAAAATTGAATTATTCAGTTTCGTGCTTGTATGCAGATCAGAAGGACCCACAAAAACAACGCCGCCCTGTGGATTGGTTGGTGAACCAAGCTGAGTAATAGCTTCTCCAAAACAGGGATCAGCTGAGGTGTTTGCAAAATCTCCTGTATTACACACAAAAGAAGTTATTACAGGAGTCTTGAGCCCATTACTCAAGCTTCCCATATTATCAACATGGAATTCTGGATAATGCCACCCATTGGCATCACCCCATCCACGGTAATTCAAAAAACTGATGCCAGCATTAATCTTGCTGATGATATCTGAGGTACCCGGATAGGTGGGAGGATAAAAGACAGTATCGACTTGTGTGAAACCATAGTTTTGCATTTTTTCACGAAGCCAGCGGGATACTTTTACTGGGGTGCTTGGAGTGGGAGGCGTTGTGCTGTAATTCCCGGCGACTACAAGCGCTTTCTTCAACCATTCTGGTTCTGTGACATACGGATATTTTTCATAGGAGATAACTTTGTTAATGATCGTCCATAGCTGATTTATCTCGTCAATTGACATTCGACCAACGATCACCTCAGGAAAATAATCAGAACCTGCGAGCATTGAATACGGATAATCGGACACATCATTTTCTGCACTGTAATAGAAAGAAGGAACAGCAAAATAATCATCAACATCTCCGATAAGCAGCACATAATCTAGCGGAACATCTGAGGTGTCATAGATCTGCTTGATATATGCTTTGATCTCATTCGAAGTAGTACCTGTTTCATCAAGAGTTGCGACCTGACATTCTATACCCTTTGTTTCTTTCCAGTCGATGAAATCCTGAATGTAATTTGCTAGGATCTGATGACAGATGATCAGCATTTTGGATGATTTTGCGGGAAGTCCAGCAAGATAGGACGAATCAAAATTTTCCACCAGACTTCTATACACAGGTTTGAAAACTTTTGAGATGCTTTGAGGATAATTGATCTGTCCTTTCGGAATAAGTGTGATTTCTGCGGATTCGATCCTGGAATAACTATCTTCGTTTTTATTGTAGATAATATCCTCAATGTTAATAGTATGTCCAACCAGTTCACGCATCACAAAACTATTCGAAACGGTAATTCTCTTATCTGCGCTACCTTTGTATGATGAGAGCAGTTTACCATCTGGTGTATATTCTGAAATAGTACAATCATTTACTTGTAGATCCACATTCAATGAAGATAATGCAATTGTTGTTGCTATTACATTTTCTTCAATTAATGCTATTCTTTTGTTAGTAAAGTGAATTTCTATAGCATCACTCTTTGTATCAAACGAAAAACACTCACCTGCACAAAGAGAAATAACCGCAAGGAGAAAAACCGACACACTACACAAAAACTTTTTCATTTTGCCCCTTTAAAAATTATTTTATACAAAAAGAAAAATGGTGTATTTTATGTCCAGAATTGTAATTTGCATTATCTGCTAAAAAATCTATAAATAACATGACTTGATGTGTCTGAGATGAGTACTTACATACTCTGAAAAACATTTGCAGTTATCAACATAACGATTGCAAAACCAGTCATTAAATATCCAGATACATTCCTTTCTAAGATATATTAAAGAAATCCAATATATGAGTATATGAGTAAATTCAGTAATGCTTTCAGTCCATTCCAGAGGATGGAAATAATTCCTTCACTACTTTTTGTTCTGTGTCTCACCCGCGATTATCTTTATTTCGGTTGTTGATATGTTTTTGGTTCGTGGAAGATATAGTACTTCGCAATACTCTTTAAGAAAATCAAATTTATTTTCCCAGTCTGCTCCCATTACAAAAATATCTATATTATATTTTTTAATATCATCGATCTTTTGCTCCCATGAGGTTTCTGGAATAACTTTATCAACATATTTAATTGATTCAACTATCTTAGCACGTTGTTCATAAGGATATATTGGTTCTTTTCCTTTGATTTTGTTGAATTCATCAGTAGATACTGCAACTATCAGGTAATCACCGCAGAAACGTGCTCTTCGCAATAAACGCAAATGTCCATAATGAAAAAGATCAAAGGTTCCGTATGTAATAACTTTCTTCACTCGCTACTCCTTTAAAAATGTATAATATATTTTGGCTATTCTCGCACATTTTTTTTAATTATTTTATTTGCATGTTTGAATCTTTTTTTGGTGGCTTTGTACACAATATCTTACTAAGTAATGGTATGAATACCATAAATGCCCACATTCCTGCTGCCCCATGCCATAGTGTAGTTTTTCTGATATTTCCTTTCATAGATAGCCGAAGGTTGTAATTCTTGTAAAAATTGTCCATATAATATTGTTTACAAAAACATTTATTTCTGGTTGAGTTGTTTAAGATAATAATAATTGTATTCTGTTAAATGCTTGGTTAATCAAATAAACAGTGAAGAATCAAACTTGACATCTAATGTGCATTTATATCTATAGGATGTGTATAGATAATAATTATTTTTGTATGGAGGTTACCGTGTATAAGAAAATATGGTATGTAGTTTTGTTATTTTTGATAGCAAATATGCAACTCTACGCTTTTGCAGGTGGAAGTGGTTCCTCAGCAGATCCATGGCAGATATCCACACCTGACCATCTCGATGAGGTTAGGAACTACCTTGGAACTGCACACAATGACAAACATTTTGTACTTATAAATGATATTGATATGGACGTTCCACCCTACAACGTTGGATATGGTTGGTTACCTTTTGGAACCGCAAGTAATCAATTTGCAGGCAAGGTGAACGGTAATGGATTCAGCATAGAGAATCTCTTCATAGCTCGACCCACAAATTGGTACATTGGATTGTTTGGCTACATTCATGCTGAGGCTAAGATATCCAATCTAACATTGTCAAACGTTAATATCACAGGATATAGTCAAGTCGGTGGATTGGCAGGATTTAGTAGAGGGACATTCACACGATGCAATGTGGAAGGAGTCATCTCAAGTGATTCAAGGATCGGTGGTTTGGTGGGTAGAAATGAAGGCATCATCGATCAATGCTCTTCTATGGGTTCTGTCACCGCAACTACTGGTAACAATGCAGGAGGTCTGGTAGGTCGGAACTATGATGGTTATATCATAAGCAGCTATTCAAAATGCGATATTTATGGTTACGGAAATAATAGCTATGGTGGATTGATAGGTTGGAACGAAGCTGATGTAGATAATTGCTTTGCAACTGGAGATGTCATTGGAACTCTTTATTGTGGTGGAATGGTTGGAAGAAATTATGATGGAACAATAAGTAATTGTTACGCAACAGGAAATGTAACAAGTTCTACAAATGGTATCGGTGGTTTAGTTGGAAATAATGGAGGCTTACCAAGCATTCATTTCCCTACGATTGTTCAATCTTTTGCCACTGGAAATGTGGAAGGAGATGGTAGTGTTGGCGGCTTGGCTGGTATTAATGATTATAATATTACCGATTGCTATGCTACAGGCACAGTTTATGGAACAAATTCTGTTTATTATCAGAAAGGTGTTGGTGGACTTGTGGGTGAACTTTGTGAGGATGCTGTCATTCAGCACTCCTATTCTGTTGGTCATGTGTCTGGCAATCAACCATTAGGAGGATTGGTTGGTTATAATGATGATGGAATTGTTTTATGTAGTTATTGGGATATTATGACATCTACACAATCCTTAAGTGCAGGAGGAACAGGACTAACAACAGAACAAATGGTTCAATCCAATTCATTTTTAAATTGGGATTTCAGCGATGTATGGCAGATTTTGGAAGAGATAACCTATCCATATCTAATCGAGAATCCACAATCACCTCCACCTTCACCATTTTTGCCAGCCCCCACGAATCTTTCTGTTGATCTTGTGACTGGTTTGTTCACGTGGAATGAGCCCGATTATTCTGGTGTAGTACTCCTCTACTATGATGTGTACCTTGATGAAGTATTTATCGATCAAACTTCTAACATCTATTTCCAGCTTGAAGATATGAACAACGGGCAGCAATATACAGCAGGTGTACGGGCAATCTATGATAGTGGAGAATCAGCAATAGTATTCACCCAATTCATCTATCAAGGTGTTTCCGAAGATGGCTCAATAATCATAGAGCCTGTATTTATAACGAATTACCCTAACCCCTTTAAAAGAGGTACAACCATTCATTTTGCTCTCCCATTGAACTCTCCTTGCTCTTTTTCTATCTATGATTTGAAAGGTAAAAAAATACGAACCCTGGAAGAAAATCGAATAATTATTCAAAATCAAAATATTTCGATCTTATGGGATGGTAAAGATGATGATGGTAAGGATGTTTGGGCTGGTGTTTATCTTTTCAAATTAAATTCTGAACATGATTATATTGTGCACAAGATACTTGTTATCAGATAATTTTCTAACGAATGTATAATTAACTGCCATTCGTACTGTGTGGCAGTTTTTTCGAACTAAGCTTATAATTTTATCTTTAACCCTACTCAATGGAAAAAAAGCTAAAGTAATCTTTGGAGATCTCTGATGTCCCCTATCATGTAATCAGCTTCCTTAAAGTCCACTTTTTTTCCATATCCATACAAACAACCAATTGTGATACATCCATTTGCGTTACCGGATTCAATATCATAATATCGATCTCCAACTACCACTGCCTTCTTACTATGCAATTCTTCAAGGAACTGCCTAATAATGATCGTTTTGGTCAATCCTTTTCCCTCACCGATACAACGCTTGATATCTAAGAATACATCCAGATCCAGTGCTTCAATCACGTTTTTGAAATATCGTAACGAGCAATTACTCTCCAATCCGATCCTATATCCTCGATCTTTAAGATACGAAAGCGTTTCATGTGTTCCAGGGAACAGCTCTCCTTTTCCTGCCTTAAGTGCAATTTCTTCATGATCCTGGATGCCTGTATGAAGTTCATCAATAAGATGTTTGTGCTCCTCATCCAAAAGATCAAGATAGAATTGCACAGATGGTTGCCCGATCTTACCCAGAATAAGCTCATGAGAAGGTAATTTTTTTTTAATTCTATGATTGTTATAGAGGTCCTTAAGTGCATTATGAATGGCATCCACTGCATAGTTTTCGGACTTCAGCAGTGTTCCATCCATATCAAAAATAACTACATCGACATTTTTTATTTTCATATTTTATCGCTCGTAAATTAACATGATCTTATTGATTTACACAGAAAAAAAATCATTTTAAAAATTTTAGAGATTATTACCTTTCTATTTCAGAATTAGCAGGTAGAGAATAACAGAAATAAAGATCATAAACGCGAGGATCTGCACTATATAGTCAAACCATTTGAGTCTATGAGAAATATATTCTGTTCTTTGTGCATGCAGTCTAAATCCTCGAATATCCAGAGAAATAGCCCGATATTTTACCTTTTGTAAGGATTGGGCAATTACGGGTAATAATATTGTGGAAAATGCTTTAAATTTCTTGAAGAGTGGTATCTTTTTAAAATTGATCTCACGAATTATAAGAAGCTCCTTTGTACTCCTGAATTGGTGTTCAAATGCACGAACAAAGTAAAAGGCGCTTGCGATCATCAAGGAAAATTCATATGGGAGCTTCCAACCACGTAAAGCAAGTTGTAGTTCATAGTATGGAACTTCAAAATAAAGTGACACAATGAGCAAGAGTATCAATAAGCGTAAGCTGACTTGTAATGCGATAACAAAGCCTTCTGCATAAAGGGTAATCCATTTCCATTGAAATAGGATCGAACCATCATGTCGAAATAGAAGTTGCATAATGAACAGAATACTAATGATTACTATCAAGACTTTCAATCGCTTCCAAAGTAGTAAAAACCGTTGTTTTGAAGGTTGAATGACCAGCACAAATATGATACTTATTCCAAAGAGAATTAATAGCTGTTCCACCTTGGGTAGAATAACTGACAAGATTGAGATGATAATCGAAAGCACAAGGAGAGTTCTTGGATTCATCATTCACCCAGATATTGTACCTGCAGAGACTTCAATTATTCTATCAGCTACGATTGCAAAGGTGTCGGGCTTGTTTGTCGCGATGAGCGCTCCCTGTCGATTTATTTTATGGTGCACGAGGAGGGAAAGAAGGATCTTGCTTCCTTCTTTGTCTAGGCTATAAAGCGGTTCATCAAGTATCCAATACTTATGAGAATTCAGAAGCAGACTTGTTAGAACGGTGCGTTTCTGCTGCCCTGCACTACATTCCCAGAGTGGCTTATCAGCAATGGTATCAAGCTTGAATTTCTTTAGTATGAATGCTCTTTCTTCTTTCAAATGTTTACTATCTTTATTTGTGAATCGATGCTGCCAGATCGCAATGTCTTCTTCAGGAGTTGCGCCAAGCAGATTTTGTTGTGTTTGTTCTTTAATATAAAGTATTTTTGAAAAAAGATAAAAACGATCTATCTTAGAAAACTCTTTTTCTTCAAATAAAAATTTTCCTTTACCAGCTGTAATATTTTTGCTTAGAATGTTGCAGAGTGTTGATTTACCACTTCCGTTTTCACCAGTAAGCAGCACAACTTCATCTTTCATAAGGTCAAGGTTAATGTGATCAAAGACTGAAGTTTTTCCATCATAAGAAAAACTGAGATCATTAAGTGAAAATAATGGCTTCATGAGAGTGTGATGATCCTGTCTGCAGTATCATCAAAGTATGATTTGGTTGTTGAAATTATGAATAATTTATCTTTTTGGAAGCAGCTGATACATCTTTTTAAATTCTCTATTGATGCTACAGTAAGACCATCATCGGGTTCATCAAGGAGTAATATTTTTGGTGAAAGTGTCAGTATGGAAGCGATGGTCACGAGCTTTTTCTGCCCATAAGAAAGTGTTGCAATATCTTTATATAAAAGATGATCAATTTTTAGGAGTTCTGTTACATTTGTAATACGATCTTCAATTTTTTGTCGTTCAATATTCAGATTCTCGGGACCAAACGCGAGTTCATGTATGACCTTCGGAAAACTCAATTGATAATCCGGTTCCTGGAAAGTCATACTTATTAAAGGAGAACTTTGTGCAAGAGTAAGATTGCTTATATCAATTCCATTAATAATAATTTTTCCCCGTGCTTCTGCTTTTATTTCTTTAGGAACAATACCACAAAGTAAGGAAAGTAAAGTTGTTTTACCACTCCCATTATCACCTTTAATTAGAATAATCTCACCAGTTTTTGCGTCAAACGAGAAATCTTTTAATAACCATTCCTTTTGCGAAGCAAACTTACTGAAAATATGAGTAGCTTTGAGAATAATTTTGTTACTCATACACTAATCCGAATTGAGCCAGACGTCTATAGATCACGAATGAAAGAAAACCACCCGGAACTGCAGAAAGTACACTGAGTCCTAATGATATGAGAAGTGGAAAGAATGGAAGCTGCCAGACAAGAATGGATACGAGCAACGTGCCTGCAAGATTTGCAGAAACGCACACCATAATATGTGATATTGGTTTGGAAAAATTATGAGGGAAAAATGCAGCGATATCAGCAGCAAGACCCGGTATGGTGAAGGTGATCAAGGAAAGCGCTCCGTGTGTGCCCACATTGCCGAGTGCAAGCATGACAAAACCCTGAATTAAACCTACCAGTGTGCCTGTCCACGGTTTCCTGACTGTTGAGATTGCCAGCACGATCCACAGCATGTACAAGCCGCCGAAAAGAGAACCGCCGGTTATCATCAGCATGCGGGAGAGCATTTGTGCAATAGGGGTGATGAGCGGCTTGATCGCCAGACCTAATGCGCTGAAGATCGCAATGTAAAGCAAATCCTTTGTTGAGAATTTCTTAAGAAATTTCATGTGTTGCTACTTTTCTCTTTTTCGAATGCTCTGTATAGATTTTATAATGAATTGTATGTCAAGCGAGTTAGGTTTTAGTTGAGTAGTCAGGGATTAGTAAAATATTACTTTTGAAAGATATATCTTAAAAAGAAACCAAGAAAGTATAAAAAAAATTGACATAGATTACATTTAATAAGAAACAAACCTAAAGAATAAATCCGTCAAAGGAGCATACATGGGCGTACTTATATACCAACCTTACCATGACCAACAAACGCTTTCACAATTTAGGGAATCATTAAGAGCTGACAATAGACATAAAGAACTCATGAAATTTATGAAAAGTCAAGCTGTCGGTTCTTCTGCGAGCTATAACAGGTATATGGATGTTATGCACTCAGAACTGGAAAATACAAGGAATCAAATTGCACAATCACAAAAAGCTATGCAAGATACAATTGATAAAAATACCTGGGATCTAATTGATGATATGGAAAAAAATACAATGGATATTGTTGCAAGTATGGAAAAGAACACATTGGATATCGTCGCAAGTAATGAAGCAATTGATAGAACCCTAAACCTTGGTTTCGAAAATTTAGATAATTCATTACACGATATTCATTCTTCAATTGATTCTTTAGCTGCAGATTTTAGAATTGGTATCAGTGAACTCATAGAACAGCAAAGAATTACAAATTTATTGAATGAAAATATTGCTGAACTTTTAAAAATACCTGACTCAGAAAAAGAAAGATTTAATTATCTGGAGAATGGTTTAAAGCATTATAAAAATGGACTTTTTGAAGACTCTTTAAGTAATCTTTTATATGTAGAAAAAATAAGAAAAGAAAAAGTTGGTAAAGAAGATAATTATTTTGTGCTTTACAATATTGGATTGATCTACTTACTTAATTATGAATTATTCGATTCTGAAAAATCTGCAAAATATTTTGAACAAGCAGCCAAATATGCAGAGGCAGAATCTTACGAAGAGTCAGCAAAATTAGCTAATATTTTAGAAGGAAAACAAGCAGAAGAAAGGTTATCAGAAAATATAAAATCTGCTGGTGAAATGAAAAAAATAGCATCAGAATCATATTATTATGCTGCTTTTGCATTATATCTATTGGGAAGATTTGATAAATCAATTGCATACTGCAAGAAAGCAGTTGAATTAAATCCAAATTTCTTAGAAGCTCAATTCCAGGAAGCAAAATCTCTTTCTGCAAATAACAATCCTGAAATAGCTGCAGAAGTATTGGAACCTGTTATTAGAAAAGAACCTGAATATTCAATAAAGACTTCTGTTGATGGTGATCTTTTTCCTAAAAATGAAATAAAAGGACTTCTACTGAAATTGACAACAGAATACGTGAATAAAGCTAAAAATCTTTTGAATAAATTGAAAATTGATAAAGAGAATATTGATAATAAATTTCAAATTGATAATCATCAATATACTCATCCACTTAAAAAACAAATTGAAGAAGTTCAAGATATTATTAATAGAAACACTTACATTGATTCTGTAGAAGCGATTCAGAAAATTAAAAGTATTAAGCAACAAGAAATAATTGAAGATTACAGAAATTTTAAAAAGAATTTATTTAATCTTGAAAATGATATTGAATGTGTAAAAAAAGAACATCAAAATTGGTGGTATAATAATTCTGAAGAGAAAAATAAAACAAAAAATAGTATGTTAGAAATTTCAAAATTATTTGAAAATGGAAAAAAAGAAGCATTTGTATTAATGGATAATTTTAAGTTTTGGTTAGCTGAATTATTAAATTTTTATGGGAAAGGTCATACATCTTGTGTTGATTCAGTCTGTTTTTCTCCAGATGGTAGATATATTGTTTCTGGAAGTCGGGATAAAACAATAAAATTATGGGATTCA